>Ga0307476_10001604_pt1 | contig 13703 bp, 13 predicted proteins | sample atmos_gasesECM2C_2_FD_203314 | JGI IMG/M metagenome (GOLD analysis project Ga0307476, IMG submission 203314) | Hardwood forest soil microbial communities from Morgan-Monroe State Forest, Indiana, United States - atmos_gasesECM2C_05 | ecosystem: Environmental > Terrestrial > Soil > Temperate... | reverse complement strand
TTTTGTGTTTCGAATTCTAGTGGCGACATTCGGCGCGATGTTGTCGCGCCGCGCTCTGCAACGCCTTGATTTCCGAATCGCAAGGGGATACACAATGAATGCGACATTTCGATGGACCGCGATACTGGTTTTTTCCCTATCCACGGTCGGCGGCGCCGTTCAGGCTGCGCAGCCTCCCGATGTGGTACAGAGCGATGCCTACGGTAATACCGCGATGGGCACCGACGTGCTGCTTGAGCAAACCGCGGGCTACTACTACAACACCGGTGCGGGCTACTTGGCTCTTTATCTCAATACTACCGGTCAATACAACACGGCATTCGGCACCGCGGCGCTTCTTGAAAATGCGGCGTCGTACAATACGGCGGTGGGCACCTTCGCGCTCGAGCTCAATGGGGCCGGGGCTAACAATACGGCAGTGGGCTACGAAGCGTTGGGACAGAACACCGGTGGCGGCGAGAATACGGCGATCGGGGTGCAGGCGCTCTACAGCAACACAGGAGGCATCTTCAACGTCGCGGTAGGTCAAGGCGCGTTGCAGGCCAATCAGAACGGCTCCAGCAATACCGCGATCGGCGAAACCGCCCTCTTAAACGCCACGGGAAGCGGGAACATCGCCATTGGCGAGAAGGCCGGCGTTTCTCTCACCGCGGGCAATAGCAACATCTATATTGGCAGCTCAGGGGCCACTGAGAGCGACACCATCCGCATCGGCGGCAGCGCGCAGACGGCAACGTATGTCGCGGGCATCTACGCCTCTCAAGTCACAGGCAGCGCGGTTTATGTGACATCCTCCGGTCAACTCGGGGTACTGGCTTCCTCCGAGCGCTTCAAGACCGCGATCGCACCGATGGGAGACGAGACCGCCAATCTGCGCATGTTGCGCCCGGTGACCTTTCAATTGAAAACCGACTCCGCAGGCACCCGCCAATATGGCCTGATCGCCGAAGAGGTGGCGAAAGTCTATCCGGAACTCGTGATTCGAGACGACTTCGGTAAGATCCAAGGTGTTCGTTATGAAGAACTCGCGCCCATGCTGCTGAACGAACTGCTGAAACAGGAGCGGAAAATCGCCGCTCAAGATCGGCGCGCAGCAATTCAGGACGAGAAGATCAGCCACCTCCAGGCACAACTGGCGCAGATCCACGCAGCACTGCTCACTCTGCAGAGTCCGAATCGGCTCTTCGCACGGCGCTGAAGAGATTCCGCTAGCACCGCCGCCTGCTGGTGGGGCGGCGGTCAAGCATTACAGACTATAGACGCCGCCGTTCCTGAGATGCCTTGATTAGATCTGCCAAGCGGCGCTCGCGCGTTTCCGGGCGCTTCGCGCTGACAATGCGCCAAATAACCAGCCGCCGATAACTCGGGGGCTGCGCCGCAAAGAATTTCCAAGCCGTTTTGGCTTTTCTAAATCGCAGCTCATCGTCGCGATTCAACGCGGCCGTTTTTTGCTGCTCGTAGGAATAGATTCGCGACTTATCTTCGCGTCTGTGCGCATACGCTTTGAGACCGGCCTCCCGCATCTTGCCCTCGCGCTGCAGGATGCGTGCTCGGTCGATGTTGATCCGGCTCCAAATCGAGGTGGGCTTTCTCGGCGTGAAGCGGATCTGATAGGAGTGCTCGTCGATGCGCTTGCGCACGCCGTCAATCCAGCCGAAACACAGCGCCGCATCCACCGACTCGGCCCAGGTCATACTCGGGCGCTTTGAGCCTCGCTTGTAATAGCCTACGACGAACTCGGTCCTGGCGGCGCCGTGCTGCTCCAGCCAGGCAGCGAACTCAGCAGCGGTTGCGAAGAAAGTTGCCATGTTCCGACCACTCTTGAAAGCCTGTTGTTGCTGTACGATCGTTCAGCATCGATGATGATATTTAATATTTTCAATATCTTGTGAGTCTGTTTAGCTTCTGCGATTCGAGGTGTTGCCGCCGCCGGGATCGGCCCGCGGTAAGAATATCGCAATTCTCCGAGTTGCATTTGCGGCATAATGCATTGGGAAACTCGCACCGCCAAATCCCTCATTAACCTAAGAACAGGGAGAGTCGACCATGTCTGATCTTGACGCACTAACTGAGCAATTCCAGCGGCTTCTCGACGGCATTCGCGACAAGCACACTTTGGAAGAGTGGCGCTTTGCGTTTCGCAAAATCATCTATGCCGGCGCGATAAAGATATTGGATGACTTTCCCGAGATTATCATCGGACCGGCGCCCCTGCCGGTGCGATCCGAAAAAAAGGGTGGTCCTACTCGCGGCAACCCGGTCACGCTTGGCCCACCGGTGCGTCCGGTCGGCATTGCCGGACAGGCACCGCCGTTTCATCCGAGCGCCATCGGCGAGTTGCTGTGTGTTGTCTTGGGAACTTGTCCGCAACCGCCGCAACAGACTTAGCACGGGCGGGAATTAAGGAGCTAAAAGTCGGGGCTGAGGGTTTTCGTCAGCCGATCGTTGGATCGGCTGACTTGTGCCAGCAGCGCCTGGAAATCGCCGCGGGACTTCAACGATTCAAAATACGGTTCATTTGCCGCCCACCAGGCCCGACGCCACCCAAGATCGATCGCCCTGCCGAGGTCGCGCAGTGCATCGTCGGCATGGCCTTGAAGCGCGTACACCTTGGCGCGCAATTCGTAAGTCCCGTAACGCGCCACGCCTGATGCAATCATGCCGTTGAGCATCGCCAGCACCGTATCCAGATCCTGTTTGGCCGCCGCCTCCTCGCCCAGCATCATTTCCGCGACCGCGCGATCCAGCCGATATGAATTTCCTTCGGGTCCCGTACCTCTTGCATACCAAGGCGCTTCCGCATACCCGGGCGGCCGATCAGGTGCGCTCAACGCTCGGGCGATCAGATCTTTGGCGGCGCTCGGTTCATGCAACAACAGGCGCGAGTAGGCGGTCTCGAACAGCGCGATGGCTTGAGGCGATCGGTCGAGTTGCACGGATTCAAGGTACTTCCGCAATGCGTCTGCGCCTCCTTCGCGGTAAGAGACTCGCAGCAATTCGACGTTCGCACCGTTCTCGTCCTTCGTGGCGCTACGCCCCGCCTCGACCGCTTTGCGGGCGGAATCGGCGAGGCCGACCGTGAGCAACAAGGTTGCGCGAGTCAGATAGAAGTAGATTTCGTCATGCGGCTGCGCCTTTATTGCGGCCGAATTCCAATGCAAGGCTTCCTCAATGTGTCCCTGCGATTCGGCCAACCATGTGAGGGCGTCCGCGGCCGACGCTGTGCCGGGCTGCAAAATCCGCGCGCGTTCGCAGGCGCTCGCGGCTGCATCGTACTGCGCCAGATCCTGCAGCGCGGTGCACCGCGCATCCTGCAAAGCCGAATTCAAAGGATCCAGCGCTGCCGCACGATCGTAGCCTTTCAGCGCTTCGCGCGGCTCACCATTGAACAGCCTGATCCGCCCGATTTCCGCAAACGCTCCCATGTCGCTCGGGTTCAACTCAATGGCGTGCTGCAGATCATCAAGCGCCTCTTTGGTTCTCGATTGTGCGCCCCTCAATACCCCGCGCACCGCATACGCCGCGGACATGTGCTCATCGAGGCGCAGCGCGGTGGCGATCAGGGGTTCCACTTGCGCCGTGAGGTCGGCGATCGGGGTGCCGCGAAACTGTCCTTCGTTCAAGAGCGCATAGGCCAGTTGCGCATACGCCGGCTCAAATTTCGGGTCGGCGGCAATCACCTGCTTGTACAGTTCGATCGCTTTCTCTTGAGATTGACTGGATATCTGCTGAGAGAAATACCGCCCCAGCAAATACTGCTGATAGGCTTGTGGATCCGACGACAGACGCCCGAACATTCGCCGGTCGGACTCCGAAGTTAGACGGACCTTCAAGGTTTGAGCTACCGCACGCGATATGTCTTCCTGCACCTTGATAGCATCCGCGATCGGTCTATCGAAGTTCTCCGACCACAAGTGATAGCCGGTGCGCGCGTCAATGAGTTGCACGGTGACCCGCATATGATCGTCGGTGCGGCGCATCGAACCTTCGAGTATGTGACTGGTGTCGAGCGCCCTTCCGATCTTGCGCACATCTTCTGCCTGTCCGCGGAACGCAAATGCGGAGGTGCGCGCCACGACGCGAAGTGTGGGAATTTGCGCCAGCCAACTGGACAGCTCCTCGGTGAGACCATCGCAGAATGACTGGTCGGATTTCTCCGCGGTCATGTCGATGAAGGGCAGGACGACGATGGAATTGGCGGTCGAGGACAACTTGCCGGTGGAAGTCTTCTGCCAAATCATTGCGCCCACCACCATGAGTGCGATCAGCAGGGCACCGCCTAGCAGCAGCGGCGGTTTGATGCGCCTGCGCGCGGGCGGCGGTGTGATACTTATCGAGGTAGCGGCAGCGACAGGTGTCGTTGCGCCAGGCGCGTCGAGCCGCGTGACTGCCGCGACGAGCCGATAGCCCTTGCGCGGTACGGTCGCGATATAGGTCGGATCGGGGTCCACATCGCCGAGCAGCCTGCGCAATTGAGAAACGGCTTGATACACCGAGGCCGTCCCCACGATCACGCCGGTCCACACCTCATTGAGCAACCGATCGACGCTGACGACTTCGCCCGCGGAGTCGGCCAAACATAGGAGCAGGCGCATGGTGCGCGGCTCGAGCTTCTGAGTCTCGGTGCCCTTCGATATGCTATCGAGCGAGGGATTGACGATCCACTCGCCGATTTGCAGCATGCCCTCTTTATCCCCGCTCGGCATGACGAGCCTCCTGCGCTCGAGTATAAGGCCTGCACGCCCCGACTGGCGCTGAAATCCTGGCTCGCGCGCGTTTCTGGTGCAAACGCGCATCTGCTATGCTGAATCAACACAGATTTGAGGAGGCCGATATGAAAACAATAAATCTCCTGAGCGCGAGCCTGCTTGCTTCGATGCTCATTGGCACCTCGCCCGGGCTGGCCAAGGATGCTGCGCCTAAAGACCTATGGGACCGGGTCGAGCAGCATGATGCCGATTCGAACGGCGTCAAAATTCACTATGTCGCCATCGGCAAGGGGCCGCTGATTGTGATGATCCACGGCTTTCCGGACTTCTGGTACACCTGGCGCAAGCAGATGGACGCGCTCAGCGGCCACTACCGGCTCGTGGCCATGGATCAGCGCGGCTATGACCTATCGGGTCGTCCCGCCGGCATCGAACAATATGCGATGCCCTTGCTGGTCAACGACGTGGGCGCGGTGATCAAGGCGGAGGGCCGCACCAGCGCGGTGATCGTCGGTCACGACTGGGGCGGTGCGGTGGCGTGGACCCTGGCCATGACGCATCCGGACTGGATTCAAGCGCTCGTCATTTTGAATCTTCCGCATCCGAGCGGCATTCAACGGGAAATCAAAAACAATCCGGAACAGCGCAAGAACAGCCAGTACGCATTCAACTTTCAAAAACCCGGTGCGGAGAAGAGTCTGACGTCTGAGAAACTGGCCGGCTGGGTCAAGGACGATGCGGCGCGCGTGCACTATATAGAAGCGTTCAATCGCTCTGACTTCGAAGCCATGTTGAACTATTACCGCGCCAATTATCCGCGCCCCGACCAGGACCCGAACACGGCGCCTGCCGCGCCGCTACCGAAGGTGACGGTGCCCGTGCTCGAGTTTCACGGTCTTGGCGATCAGGCCTTGCTGCCGGGTGCGCTCAGCGGCACCTGGGACCTGGTCGAGAAAGACTTCACCTTGGTCACCATCCCGGGCGCTGGGCACTTCGTGCAGCAGGATGCAGCGGATCTGGTTTCGAGCACCATGAGCGATTGGCTCGGACGGCGAATTCATTGAGCGAATTCCTTTAGGTATCGCTAGGTTTCGTTTAGGTATCGTTCGAATCGCTCGCGGGTGGCTGCGGCAAACTCGCACGCCTCCTGTTCGTATCGATTCGCCCGATAACCGCGGCGCGCCGACTCGGTTAAATACCGCCAGCGTGTCAATTGTCCCGGGCGCCACTGACGGATCACGTGAAAGTATTCGTGCAACAAGAGCTCCGGATTTGCGACAAATTCCGCACCGCCGTTGGCGAGCAGGATGCGATTGGGCCGCGTCGTCGCGTACATGCCCAGATGTGCGCGCGCATACAGCGAATTTTCAATCACGATGATCCCGTCCACCGGCGCTTCGAATACGCGCTCGAGCGCGGTCCGCGTCGGATCAGGAATCACATAGCGCCGACCGATCATCGATTCTAGACCTGGCTGGAAGGCCGAAGCTGTTCCTTGAGAAACGCCAGGGTGCGGTCAAGCGCTTCCCGGGTCGGCTCGCCCGCCTCGTCGATGAGATGATTGGTCAGCACGCTGTGCGCCGGCTTGGGAAATCGGGGGTTGGCGTATTTCTCGTCAATCTCGATCGCTTCGAACGCCGAGCCGAATTCGGCGCGTAATCGTGCGAATCGCTCGCCTGGGCACATTGGGTCTTGAATGAATCGCAGGGCCAGAATGCGGGCGCCGTGATTGTCGATCTTCTCATGGGCCGCCGCCAATTCTTCGGCGGACGCGTGCAAACCGGGGCGCCGCGACTTGCTGATGGCGAAAGGCAGGGACGGTTGCGACAACACCGGCGCCAGCACCGGCGCGTCCAACATCATGGCCAGTGCAAAGTTGCCTGTGAAGCACATCCCTATGGCGCCGACGCCGCGGCCGCCGCACTCGCCGTGGGCGTGACGTGCCAACGCACGCAGCCAGTCCACGATCGGGCTCGATTCATTTGCCGCCAGCACTCGAAATTCTTTGCTGATGCAGGACCTCGCGATGACCCGCAGCGCATAGCCACGTTCGGGAGGCCGCATCGGCTCGCCAAACAAAAGCGGCATGAACACGGTGTGACCCGCCTCAACCACCTTTTGTGCAAAGCCGGCCACCTGAGGCGTGATTCCTGGAATCTCCGACATCACAACGACCGCGGGACCAGTACCGGCACGATAAACACAGCGCGCGGTGCCCTCGAATTCGAGCTTGCTCGCAGCAAATCCCGGCACAGTTTTCGTGGCAGCTTTCGTGGCGGCTCTCCTTGAAAGCCTTAGCATGTCACGAATCGGCGCGGTTCGGGGCATCGTCACCGGCGCCGCCCGCGCCGCCCGCGCCACCGATCAAAAATTACGGCTGCCGGATAGATTCATGCCGCCAGGATCGATTCATGACCGATCGCGCGCGGCCGGTGGCCGAGCGTGGCAGCGAGCGCATCCGCAAGAGGCGTATGTGTCTCGGGGCCGATGTAAGCCCGCAATTTCGTATTGTCCAGCTGCAAGGGGATCTGCCATAGGTAGCGCATTTCGAGCATTTCATGGCAGGCATTGACGAGGGGCGCGGCTAACTTGATGGCCCACCAAGGAAATGCCTTGATCCGGCGGTTGCCGATGCCGCTGGCGCGGCAAACCGCTTCGGCCATCTCTCCACCGCGCTCGAGCCAATGCCCGCGAAAGTGAAAAACCTCATAGGCATACATCGGCCGCTCGCACTCAATCAAACGCACCATGGTCTCGGCGAGATCGGGAAGATACGCCCAGGAATGACCTACTTCGGTCGGCCCGGGGTTGTAGACCGATCGCACGCGGCCGCGTGCCCTGGCCATGCCTCGGGTCAGCCAGCTATTGCCGGCGCCTGGACCAAAGAAATCCCCCGCGCGCACGACGATGGATCGAACGCCGTAGAGACTTGCCTTCTGCAGCTGCAACTCCATCTCCACGCGCACCTGGCCTTTGCGCGTGGTCGGAGTCTGCGGCGAGTTCTCCTTCAGAACCCGCGGCGCATGGATACCAAAGTTATAAATCGTCGCCGGCAACAAAATGCGCGCGTTGTTGATCCTCGCGGCGGCGATGGTGTTGTCGAGCATGGGTAACGCCAGGCCGCGCCAATTGCGATAGTTTGGTGGGTTGGCGGCATGCACGATCAGTTCCACGCCGCGCGCCGCCTCTGCGACGTCGCTCGATTGCATGGCATCGCCCTTGATCCATTGCACCACGTTGGACCGCGCGCCCGAAATCCTCGCGGCGGACGGGTCGCGATGCAGCGCCCGCACCTCCCAGCCGCGCCGCAGGAGCGACTCGGCAACCTCTCGGCCGATGCTCCCGGTGATGCCGATGACCAAGGCTGTTCGGGTGCCAGTGTGCATGTCCTTTCTCCGGTTGAGGCGATGAGCCATCCTCGCAGGTGCGCCCTATAAAGAAAATTGTGTATTGCCGTAGATCTGATATACATAAATGCATGGCAAGCACCGAACCCGGCTGGGATTTGTACCGCTCGTTTCTAGCGGTTCTGCGGCTCGGAAGCCTCTCGGCCGCGGGACGCGCATTGGGATTGACGCAGCCCACCATCGGCAGACACATCGCGATGTTGCAGGCTGCCTTAGGCGGCCGCGTGCTTTTCACCCGATCACAGACCGGCTTGATGCCGACGGCAGCCGCTCATGAGCTGCGCCCCCATGCGGAGGACATGGCGGCTGCCGCGGCGGCGTTTGTGCGAATGGGATCCGGCAACGTCGAAGAGACGGCGGGCGTCGTGCGCCTCGCCGCCGCCGATGTCATCGGCGTCGAAGTGCTGCCGCCGATTTTGAGCGAATTTCGCCATCAATACCCGAACACTGTGATCGAGCTGAGCGTGTCAAATCAGATGGCGGACCTGCTGCGGCGCGATGCGGACATCGCGGTGCGCATGGTACGACCGAAGCAAAAGGCCTTGTTGGCGAAGCGCGCCGGTACGATCGTGCTCGGATTTTATGCGCATCGCCGCTATCTTGAACGCTACGGGTACCCGGAACGCTTGGAGGACCTAGTTCAGCACACGATCATCGGATTCGATCGCGTCGCGCCCGCGGCAGTCTTTTTCGAGACGGTGCCCATTCCCGTGTCGCGGGAACTGTTCGCCTTCCGTTGCGACAATGACTTGGCACTATTGGCGGCGCTGCGTTCCGGATTTGGAATTGGAATGTGCCACACCGGACTTGCTCGCCGCGATCCGGACCTCTTGCCGCTCCTCGGCAAGCAATTCAAGGTCGAGCTGGAAATCTGGATCGTCATGCACAACGAGTTGAAGCGCATTTCGCGCATGCGCTTGATGTTCGATCATCTCGCCGTGAATCTCGCTCAGTACGCCGCGGCCTTCTGAGGCCGCGCAAAATAAGCGCCGATGAGTCCGAGCAGCGCGGCCGCGGACAGCCAGAGGCCGGGAACCGCCGGATTGTGCGTGGCGTGAATCAGGAAGGTGCTGACGGCCGGGGTGAAGCCGCCAAATATGGCGGTCGCGAGGCTGTAGGCCAGGGCAAATCCGGACGTGCGAACTTCAACCGGCATGATCTCGGTCAGGAACACGACCATGGCGCCGTTGTAGCTGCCGTAGATGAAGGACAACCACAACTCGACGATGAGCAACCGGGAAAAGGAACCCTCATGCACCAACCACAACATGGCCGGATAGGCGCTCACCAGCATCAAGATCGTGCACGCGAAGAGCAGCGGTCGGCGACCCACCCGGTCCGACAGACTACCCATGATCGGCAGCCAGAACAGATTCGATGCGCCGACGCACAGGGTGACGACCAGGCTGTCCATGGCTGCTAAATGCAGCACCGAACTGCCAAACGTTGGGGTATAGGCCGTGATCATGTAGAAGGACACGGTCGTCATCGTGACCATCATGGTGCCGATGAGCACGATTCTCCAGTTGACCTTGAGCGATCCGAGGATATGCGAGATGCCAGGCCGCGACTTGCGGGCGACGAATTCATCGGTTTCCTGCAAGGAGCGCCTCAGCCAGAACAAAAATGGAATGATGGCGCAGCCTACAAATAACGGCACCCGCCATCCCCAGCTCAGCATTTGTTCGGGCGAAAGCCCAGTGCTCAACAGCACTCCCACCAGCGCGGCGAACATCACGGCGACTTGTTGACTGCCCGACTGCCAGCTCACATAGAAGCCCTTGTGACCGGGCGTCGCGATTTCCGATAAATAGACCGAGACTCCCCCCAGTTCCATTCCCGCTGAAAAACCCTGCAGCAAGCGACCGCACAGCACCAAGAGGGGCGCAATCAGACCGATTCGCGCGTAACCCGGCGTGAGCGCGATCGAGAGAATGCCGACCGACATCAGTGACAGCGTCAATAGCAGGCCGGCGCGCCTGCCGTGCCGGTCGGCGTAGGCCCCGAGCACGATGGCGCCCAAGGGGCGCATCAGAAAGCCCGCCCCAAAGGTCATGAGCGAGAGCATCAGCGAAAGAAACTTATTGCAGCTGGGAAAGAATGCTTGGCCGATCGCCGCGGCGTAGTAGCCAAAGACCATGAAATCGTACATCTCCAGGAAATTGCCGCTGGAGACGCGTATCACGGACCAGATCGCGGATTTGCGGCTCAACACACCGCCGATATTGACCGCGGACACCGACGGAGTCGAGACACATGTGAGATTTCGCACCCTCAAGTGGGCGTGTCCGCCTACAGACGCGTGCCCGTACTTGCACCACCATGACGCCTGGACAGAAGAAGGAGGCCAAGATGGATAAATCACAGGAACTGCAGCAATTGACCGGCCATGTGGAAGGCCTGATGAGCAAGGTCGCCAGCGATCAGAGCCCGCAACTGCAAGAGCTACGTTCGCGTGTGACGAGCACCATCGATTCCGCCAAATCCGCGCTTGCAAAAGCGGATTCCGCCGCGCTCGACGCCATTAGAAATGCCGCGAGTTCTGCCGACGACTACGTGCGAGAAAACCCCTGGATTGCCATCGGCGTCATCGCCGGTGTGTCAGCTTCGCTGGGTTTTCTGGCCGGATATATCGCCGCCCCGCGAAGATCCTTGATGGGCATGCTGCGGCGTTAGCCGACATGCAATCCAACTAAGACAATCGAAGGAATAATCCATGGACATGGTATTGCTGCTCATTATTCTGTTGCTGCTCTTCGGCGGCGGCGGCGGCTTGTATTGGGGCATGGGCGCCGGATGGGGCATAGGGCCAATCGGACTCATTGTGCTGGTGGTCGTCGTGGCCTTCCTTTTGAACGGCAGGCGCCGGCGCATTTAAGACAGCGACGCGAGGCCGAATACTCCGAATGACTGGCGCGCGTCGGTCCACATCTCTTCGATATACCAGCCTGCGCTCTCGACCAGCGCGGAAAAGACACGCACATCATACTTGCGCGAGGTTTCGGTGTGAATCGACTCGCCCACCTCGAAATCAAAACTCTGCCCGTCCACGACGGCGGTCTGCGCCTCGAGACTCACCAGGTGCATCTCGACCGCAGAGCTCATCGCGTTCCAGCGCGCCTCATGTGCGAAGCGATCCAGGCGGAAATCGCCGTCGAGCTCGCGATTGATCCGCGCAAGAAGGTTGCTGTTGAAGGCGGCCGTCACGCCCCGCCTATCATTATAGGCGGCGCGCAGAACTTTAATATCCTTGGTCAGGTCCGCGCCGATGACGGCGGTGCCCTTTTGGCCTACATGCCGATGTATGCGCCGCAGGAACGACACGGTTTCGCCATGATCCAAATTGCCGATGGTCGACCCTGGAAAAAATGCGGAGCGTCCCCTCAAGGGAATGGCCGCGGGTATATCGAAGTCTCCCGTGAAGTCCGCGACGATCGGCCAAATGCCGATGTCCGGAAAGCGGTGTCTGAGCGAAATGACCGCTTGATCGAGAAAATCACCGGAGATGTCGACCGGCACATATAGCCGCGGCGCTTGCAGCGCGGCGATGAGTATTTCCGTTTTGATTCCCGCGCCCGCGCCATATTCGATCAGCGTCGCGCCCTTGCCGATGAAAGCGGCAATCTCCGCCGCATTCGCGCGCAGAATCCCGGTCTCGACGCGCGTCGGATAGTATTCCTCCAACTGCGTGATTTCTTCGAACAGCTCCGAGCCGCGCTCGTCATATAACCAGCGGCACGGCAGGCTCTTGCGGCGCTTCGACAACCCCGCAATGACATCCTGGCGAAATAGTTCCGGCTGCGAGAGCCGATAGTCTGCCGTAGCAAGCATCACGCGTCCTCCGCCAAGCGCAATCCAGAGAATTGCCATCGAGCATGCGGTGCAAAGAAGTTTCGATAAGTTGCCCGCACGTGATCTGCCGGAGTGACACAAGAGCCGCCGCGCAATACGAACTGACCTGACATGAATTTACCGTTGTATTCCCCCAGCGCTCCTGCCATCGGACGAAACCGCGGATAGGGCATGAAAGCACTTCGTGTCCATTCCCAGACATCGCCGAACATTTGCCGCAATTCGCCCGTGGCCGGCGGTGCCGGCCGCGGCCGCAGGCGATCGGAATTCACAAAATTGCCGGCGACGGCCACGGTTTGTGCTGCCGCCTCCCACTCAGCTTCGGTCGGTAGTCGTCGACCAGCCCAGGCGGCGAAGGCATCCGCTTCGAAATAGCTGACGTGAGTGACCGGCGCATCTGGATCAATGGGCTGGGCGCCCCGTAAAGTCATGCTCCAAAACTCGCCGTCACGCGCCTCCCAGTAAAGCGGCGCGGACCAGCCTTCACTTCGCACCGCGGCCCAGCCGTCTGAAAGCCACAGCAGCGGATTGCGGTATCCGCCATCCGCGATAAATTCGGCCCACTCGCCGTTCGTGACCAACCGATCAGACAGGCGGTAGGATTCGATCTGGACGGCGTGGCGCGGGCCTTCGCAATCAAACGCAAAGCTCTCGCCTTGGTGCCCGATGTCCACCAGTCCGCCCGGAAAAGTTCGATAGGCCTGTGAGCGGTCGATGAGCTCGACCGGCAGCGGGACAGATTCTCGGTACGCAGGGAGCAGCGGATTCTGCGCGAATAAATGCAAGATATCGGTCAGCAAGAGTTCTTGATGCTGCTGCTCGTGATGACAGCCCAGCTCAATGACTTTCAGCACGCTCTCCGTCGGCGCTCGTTGCAGCAGCTGCGCGACGGCTGAATCGACGTAGTCGCGATAGGCAAGGACCTCCGCGAGCGTCGGCCGCGTGAGCAAGCCGCGCAGCGGCCGCGGTTGGCGCGCACCCACCGATTCATAGTAAGAGTTAAAGAGAAAATTGAAGCGCTCGTCGAAAACCTTGTAGCTTGAAGAATCGGCGGTCAGGACCATCGACTCGAAGAACCACGTGGTATGCGCCAAATGCCATTTCGCGGGGCTGGCATCCGGCATGGACTGAACCGTCGCGTCCGCATCCGATAAGGGCAGCGCCAGTGCCACGGTTGCCGCACGCACCTGGCGGTAGCGGCGCTCGAGCGCCGACCGTTCAACACGGTGCTCGGCGGGAGAAACAGTGTTCGTGCTTGGCATAGAGAGCCCTAAGGGTAAAAAGGGGACGCAACGAACGCCCATCCTAATGGGTGGAAATGCATCGTGGGGGACTATCTAAGAATACTCGATATTCACTTCCCGCTAATTTGTGTGTAGGCAATCTCCGACGAGTTTGCCGTAACTATCGAAAATGGCTGGGAATCTTAAGCTTCAGGCGCGCGCCGGGCGGCAAGTCTTTCCCGCCAGACCGCCCGATTAATCTTGGGAGGCGGTTGCCCGCCCGACTAGCGACGCTCGATCAAGCGCCCGACGTCGATCATCGTCAGCACAAAACTCATGCCGCGGGGCGCGCCGCTCCAAGCTAGATTCGGTGATATGTTCTCGCCGCCGCAGCGTGTGTAAATGTGTACGACCGGGATGGCCAGCCTTGGACGTATATCGGCGCTGGTCAAGCTCATTGCCGCCGAAACCGTGCCGCCTATCAGGCTGAGAGCAAGCGCCAATGAGGCCGC
>Ga0307476_10001603_pt1 | contig 13708 bp, 15 predicted proteins | sample atmos_gasesECM2C_2_FD_203314 | JGI IMG/M metagenome (GOLD analysis project Ga0307476, IMG submission 203314) | Hardwood forest soil microbial communities from Morgan-Monroe State Forest, Indiana, United States - atmos_gasesECM2C_05 | ecosystem: Environmental > Terrestrial > Soil > Temperate... | reverse complement strand
GCCGCCATGTACTGGCCGTCGGGGCTGAGCGTGCTCGACTCGATCCGTCCAGCCGGGTCCTCGATTCGGGTCCCGATCGGCGAGATCCACTGGTTCGTCGGCAGCAGCAGCGCTCCGTTGTAGGTTTGGCCGACTTCCTGGCTGCCAAACGGATTGAAACCGCCGAGGGCAGCCGAGGCGACGCCCACCGCTACCAGGAAAGCGACGAGGACCGCGACTGCGCCCAGGCGCCTGCGCCGGACATTCAGATGAGTCCCCTGTTTGCGGATCGGAACCGAGCTGGCCACGGCCAATACCTCCCAAGTAGACGCTGGGTTGTGAATGCGACAAGATCAGCGGGGCAAAACTGTGCACGGCTCTATTTGCCCGTCGGTAGAGCTCCCGTTGTTATCTGGCGGTGAAGATCGCTGTGAAATCTCCAGTTCTTTGCGGCGCCGTCACACGCTCTTTGCGGCGCTCTCACGTATCGTTGACAAATCAATTACGGGCGTTTACAGACGCTTTACGAGCTGCACAATGAGCACGGGTAACTTCACTGGTATGGATGCCGTCCAAACGAGCGGATTGGTCAAGCGCTTCGGGGCGGTGACCGCGGTCGCCGGCGTCGAGTTGACGGTCGCCGCGGGGGAGGTTCGCGGCCTGCTCGGCCCGAACGGCGCGGGCAAGACGACGCTGCTGCGGATGCTGTTCGGACTGATCCACCCAGACGCCGGCACCGTGCGCCTGCTGGGGCGGGCGTGGCACGGACTGGACGACGAGGCGCTGCAGGGGGTGGGCGGGTTCGTCGAGGAGCCCGCCTTCTACCCCTACCTGTCGGGCCGCGCAAACCTCTCCCTGCTTGCGCGGCTGGACGCCGGCCCGAGCGCGGCCGCGGTGCAGGACGCGCTCGCCCGCGTCGGACTGGAGCGCAGAGGCGACGATCGCGTGGCCGGCTACTCCACCGGCATGCGCCAACGGCTGGGGCTCGCGGCTGCGTTGCTGCGCTCACCCCGCCTGCTGCTGCTGGACGAGCCGACGAGCGGGCTCGACCCGGCGGGAGCGCGGGCGGCGGCAGCGCTGGTCCGCGAGCTGGCCGGCGAGGGCGTCGCGGTGCTGCTCTCCAGCCACCAGATCGGCGACCTCGAGCGGGTGTGCGACGCCTACACGGTGATGCGCGAGGGCAGGGTCGTGTGGGACGGCTCGGCGCAGGAGCTGATCGCGCAGGCGCCGGCCTCGGGGTATGCGCTCGCGACCAGCGATGACGAGTTGGCCCTGCGGATCGCCGAGGAGCAGGCCGGCGTGCGGGCCGGGCGCTCGCGCCGGGGGAGCTGGCGCTGAGCGTGCAGGACGGCTGCTTGGACGAGTTCGTGTTCGCGCTCGGGGATGCGCGCGTGGCGATCCGGCGCCTGGACCTGCTGGTGAGCCCGCTTGAGACGATGTTCTTCGCCCTGACCTCGGACGGTGCCTCGCTCGACGAACTCGAGCCCGAGGAACTGGCCGAGAAGGTGCTGGCCGGGCGATGAGACGTCCTGTGTTGACTCCCAGGTGTCGGGGCGGATGTCGGCCCGGGCCATGAGCGCGACCGCCCCCGCGGCGCCTGTCACGCCGGCTGCGCCGCCGCTCGGCGGGGCAGACCCGATCTGGAACGCGTTGCGGGCCGAGCTGCAGAAGCTGAGCGCCCAGCTGGTCAGCCGGCTACTGGTGGTGGTCTGCGTCGCGGGCCCGTTCGCGTTCGCGGCGGTGCTGAAGGTGCAGAGCGGCACTCCCTCGGACGCCCTCTTCGGCGTCTGGGTGCACTCGTCCGGATTCGCGGTCTCGCTCGTGGTCCTCGGCTTCGCCGGGAGCTGGGGGCTGCCGCTGATAGCCGGGCTGCTCGGCGGGGACCTGTTCGCCGGCGAGGACCGCCATGGGACCTGGAAGACGATCCTCACGCGTTCCTGCACCCGTAGCGACCTCTACGTCGCCAAGCTCCTCGCGGCCGGGACGCTGACCGTCGCGCTCACCCTGTTGCTGGCGCTCTCGAGCCTGGCCGCGGGGATCCTGTTGATGGGTGCGCACTCGCTCGTCGACCTCAGCGGCGTGCTCACCCCCCCGGGCCGGCTGCTCGCCCTGACGCTGCTGAGCTGGCTGTTGTGCCTGCTGCCGACGCTTGCGTACACGAGCGTCGCGATCCTGTTCTCGGTCGCGACGCGCAACGGGATAGTCGGCGTGCTCGGCCCGCTGCTGGTGGCGCTGCTGACCCAGCTGCTGGACCTGATCGGCAGGGGTGTGGTCGTGCACCTGCTCCTGATCGGCTCGGCCTTCGCGGGCTGGCACGGCCTGTTCACGACACACGGCTTCTACGGCCCGCTGGTGATCTCGAGCCTCGTGAGCGTCGTCTGGATTGCCGCCTGCATCGCCGCGAGCTGGAGGATCCTGCGGCGGCGGGACTTCCTGGCGAGCGCGGTGAACCGCGGTCCCGACTGGCGCACCCCGATCCGGGTGGTGGCGAGCGCCGGGGTGGTTGTCGCGGTGCTTGCCCTGCTCGCCAACGTCGGCCCCACCGGCGATACGGACCACCGCCTCAGCGCGGCCATCGGGGAAGAGTTCAACAACGTGACGCTGCTCCAGCAGCAGCTGATCGGGCGGCGGGCTCCGGCCGGAGCGAAGCTCGACATCCTCCCCAACTGCAACCGCCGGGCTACGGCGGCGGTGGGGCCGGGGGACTGGACCTGCAACCTCGACGTGTACCTGCCGCAGGCGCATTCGGTGCCGTTTGACGCGACCTCGGTCGAGTACGACGTGAGCGTGGAATACGACGGCTGCTACAAGGCCCAGTCACCGCCCGCGTTCATTGGCGGTCCGACGATGCTCGCCGCCCACGGGCGCAGTGTCACCAACCCGCTGTACGTCGTGTACGGCTGCTTCAACACCCTCTGAGCCCACACTGCCCTGTCCGTCCGACGGGCGGCAACCAACCCGCAGTCACAAACACCGGGGCCGGGTCGTATACACCCCAGATGATGGATTCGCTGAGCGACGAGGAACTGCTGGCCCGTGGCGACGCCGCGGGCTTCGCGGCCCTGTACGAGCGCCGCTATCCGCTGATTCGTGGCTATCTGCGCCGCCGTCTCGGCGGGCACCCGGATCTCGTGCTGGATCTCGTCGCCGAGACCTTCGCCCGTGCGCTGGAGCGCCGCGGGCAGTTCGACGGAGAGCGCGGCCCGGTGGTGGGCTGGCTGATCGGGATCGCCCGGCACCTGCTGCTCGACGCGGCTCGCCGCGGGCGGGTTGACGATGCCTCCCGCCGCCGCCTGGGCATGGAGCGGATCTCTTTCGAGCCACGGGAGCTCGAGTTCGGCGAGCGGGACGGCACCTCGGAGCTGGAGCGGGCGTTGGCAAAACTTCCCGCCGAGCAGCGGGAGGCGATCGAAAAGCGCGTCCTCGAGGACGAGCCCTACGCCGCGATCGCGGCCGGGATCGGGTGCTCCGAGCAGGTGGTTCGCAAGCGTGTCTCGCGCGGCCTGGCGACACTCAGACGAGAGGTGAGGGAGAAGACATGAGAGACCCCTACAGGACCCTTGGCGGCGAGCTGGCCGCGGCCGCGGAGCGGGCGGCGAAGCGCCGCGAGGCGGGTGCGCCCGAGCGCCGCCGACGCTGGTTCTCCAACCGTCTGCAGGCCCTCTCGGTGGCCGCCGTGCTCGTGCTCGGCGGCGGCGCCGCAGCGGTGGCCGCCAGCGGCGTGTTGAGCGGCAACCCGGTCAAGCCGGAAGTCGCGCCGAACGCGGCAGCCGGAAACGGCCTGCCCGTGGGCGGCGCGTCGGTCCGTCTCGCGCTGCGCACCGCGGACCCCGACGGCGGCCTGCCCTGGGGGATGCGGATCGAGCGCACGACCCGCGGCCAGCTCTGTCTGCAGGTCGGCCGCATCGACGGCACCCAGCTCGGCGAGCTCGGGCTCGACGGCGCCTTCGGCGACGACGGACGGTTCCACGCGCTGCCCGCCACGGTGCTGCCGCCCGGCTACGGCGGCGCGGCCGGCCAGGTCGAATGCGTCCCCGACGGGCAGACGGTGATCTTCGAAGATCTCAACGCGGACCGCAGCGGCGTGCGCCTGCTGCCCGGGGAGTCCAGCGGCCCGCCGCCGAAGCACCCCGGCGAAGCGCTCCACCCCACCGGGGTGCCACCCGTCGGCGATCTGCGCGCCCTGGCCTACGGGGCGCTCGGGCCGCACGCCGTGAGTGTTACCTACAAGACACCCAGCGGCATGCGCACGATCCCCGTCAGCGGGCCCAACGGCGGATTCCTGATCGTCGAGCCGGCGGGCTACATCAAGAGCCAGGACACCGTCGGCGGCTCGGTCTCGGGCACGGCGCAGCCGGGCTCGGTCGAGGTCGGCCTGGCCTACCGCCCGGGGCTGCCCGCGTTGGTCGCAGCGGCGACGTTCCGCTTCGACGGCCGGCTGTGCTCGCAGGGCAGCGGCGCCCCGGTCACGCGGCCCTGCCCGACACGCAAGCTCGGCGGCGTGCCCCGCCATCCCCGCATCCGGCGCCTGCACGAGCCGGTGCGGCTGACGCTGCTGGCACAGTCACACGCGGCCTGCGACGCCGCCTTCCTGAAGTTCCCGTGCTACAAGGGCCGGGTCGAATTCACCGCCCCCTACGCCGTGAGCTCGGCCGGCAGCGACTACATGATCGAGGGCATCGCCAAATGCAAGATCGGCGGCCGCGTCGAAACAAGCTGGTTGCTGGAACGCGACGTCAGGGCTCACGAAGTGGTGAAGACCGACTCGCTCGGGCGGTTCGTCTACGCGCCGTCCTGCGCCTCGACCGAGAGCTTCCAGGTCAGCTACCAGCAGGGCCTACGTTCCATGACGACGGGTTCCTTTGAAAAGGTAATCATCGGGACCGTCTCGCTCGCGCAGGCGACGCTCCCCGGGGGTGGGAAGCCTTAGAGCCCGCGGCTCACCGACCCCACGCGACCGATTCCGCTGCACGCGACCAACTCCGCGGCAGGTGGCCGATTCCGCCGCACGCGACCGATTCCGCTGCACGCGACCGACTCCGCGGCACGCGACCGACTCCGCGGCAGGTGGCCGATTCCGCGGCGGCGCAGACTGGTCTCAGGCGAGGCCGGTCAAGCCGACGGTGACGTGGACGGCAAGCTCGTCGGGGGTCTCGCCGGCGCCGACGATCTCGCCGATCCGAGTAACGGTCTCCTCGCGCTGGCCCTCGGGCAGTGCCGCGATCCAGCTGATCGAGGCGATGTAGTCGAGGACTCGCTGCGGGTCGGCCGGCTGACACATGGTCAGATGGACCTCCCGCGGCGAGGTCCAGCAGCCCGCCGCTTCGACGGCCTCCTGCCAACGCGGACCATGGAATTGCGGATGCTCCGGGCGGAGCCCGGAGATCAGGCTGCCGACCTCGTGCGCCCAGGAGGCCCCGCTCCAGTCGGGCGAAACCCTGAGCACCGCCAGTCCGCCGCCCGCGACTAGGACACGCCGGATCTCCCGCAGCGCCGCGGCGTGATCGAACCAGTGAAAGGCGTCGGCGACGGTGACCGCGGCGACCGAGGCATCGGGGAGCGGAATCTCCTCGGCGACCCCGTCGAGTACGCGCCCGTCGCCGACGACGGCGACGAGGATCTCGCGCAGCCGGGCCTGGGGCTCGACCGCTACGACGTCGAGACCGGCACCGAGCAGCGCGCGGGTGAGCTTGCCGGTTCCGGCCGCCAGGTCGAGCACGCGGGCCCCGGGCGCGACATCCAGCTCCGCCGCGATCGCCGCGGCAGCCTCGGGCGTGTACTCGGGGCGTCCGCGCTCGTAGGAGTCGGCGACGTCGACGAAGCGCGCGGCGAGCGGGTGCAGGTCCACGACCGGAACGGTACACGGCGGAGCCTGACACGCCGTCAGTGCGACGTCTCGACCGGGATTCGCCAGGAGCCGCCGAGTGGGCGATAATCGCGGGGCATGAGCGCGGCCCCCGATCCGCCCGGCATCCAGCAGCCCCCGGCGGAGCTGCGGCCGCGCAACCCGGCGACGGGGGCGCCGCTGGACATGGTGGTCGCGGCGACGCCGCTGGATGAGGTGCAGGAGCTGGTGGCCGGGGCACGCAAGGTGCAGCCGCTGTGGGCGCTGCTGCGGATGGCGGACCGCGCCCGCTACATGCGGCGGGTGGCGCAGGCGATCATCGACGAATTCGACGAGCTGGCCCAGGCGATCGGCCGCGAGCAGGGCCGGTCGCGGGCGGAGGTGGCGACGATGGAGTTGCTGCCGGCGATCGACGCGCTGATCTGGATAGCCGACGACGGCACCCGTGTGCTGGGGCCGCGGCGGGTGCCGATCCACCGCTCGCAGGCGGCGCTGGGCAAGCGGGCGCGGGTGGCGTTCGAGCCGTACGGGGTGATCGGGGTGATCGGGGCGGGCAGCGCGCCGTTCGCGCAGCCGCTGGCGCAGATCGCCGGGGCGCTGCTGGCGGGCAACGGGGTGGTCTTCAAGCCGGCCCGCCGGGCGTGCCTGACGGGGGAGCGGATCGCGCGGCTGCTGGCCCGGGCGACGCTGCCGGAGGGGATCGTGCGAGTCGCCCACGGCGGCGCCCAGGTCGGGGTGGCGCTGGCGCTGGCGCCGGTCGACAAGGTTCTGTTCACGGGCTCCCCGGCGGTCGGCCGGGCGGTGGCGCGGGCGTGCGTGTCACAGGACAAGGAGGTCACGGTGGAGCTCGGCGGCAAGGACGCGATGCTGGTGCTGGCCGACGCCGACCTGCCGCGGGCGGCGGCCGGAGCGCTGTGGGCGGGCTGCGCCGCCGCCGGCCAGGCGCGGGGCTCGGTCGAGCGGATCTACATCGAGCCGGAGGTCGCCGAGCGCTTCTTGACGCGCCTTGTCAACGGGGCGCGTGCGCTATGCGTCGGCGACCCCGAGCGCCCCGGGGTGCAGATGGGCCCGCTGGCCTCGGCGCGGCGCCTGGAGCACGTGCGGGAGCTCGTCGATGACGCCGTCGCCCGGGGCGCCCGGCTGCACTGCGGCGGCCCACTCAGCGAGCCACCGGAGGGCTGCGCGCCCGACGCCGCGTTCTACGCCCCGGCGGTGCTGAGCGGGGTGACGCACGACATGCGGATCATGCGCGAGCCGCTCGACGGCCCGGTGCTGGCGGTGATGGCCGTCGAGTCCACGGACCGCGCGATCGAGCTGGCCAACGACTGCGACTACCGCCTCGGCGCCTCGATCTGGACCGCCGACCGCCACCGCGGGCTGCGCATCGCACGCGAGCTCGACGTCGGGATGGTCTGGCTCAACGACCACCTGCCGGCTCCGATGCTCGCCCGCGGCCCCTGGGGCGCGGCGGCCGGTGGCGGCCTCGGCCGGACCCTCGGCGAGACCGGCCTGCGGGCGTGCGCCCAGGAGAAGCTCATCACCCGCGACCCCCCGGGCAGCCGCGGCCTGTGGTGGCCGCCCTACGACGAGCTGCTCGAAGAGGCCGCCCACACCGTCGCCCGGCTGCGCTCCGCCCGCGACTCCGACCGCGAGCGCGCCTGGCGCCACGGCGTCGGCTCGCTCGCCCGGGTCGGGGCGCGCGCGGTCGTCGGCACCCGCTCGCGTCGCCGCGCAGCCTGAGCGCGGCTACCCTGTGTCCCATGCCCGCCCAGGCCTACGCTGGCAAGGAGTGCGTCTGCCAACTGCGCAGGGGGATCTGTGACCAGTCCTGCGTGCAGGGGATGCTGGACACTCCGTTCTACATCGCCTGCCTCAAACTGCAGGGCCGCCGTTGCGTGGTGGTCGGTGGCGGCGAGATCGGCCTCGAGAAGGTCGAGGGGCTGCTGGCCTGCTCCGGGGATGTCACGCTGATCGCGCCCGCCGCCGAGCCGGCGCTGGCGGAGCTGGCGCAGGAGGGCTCGATCCGCTGGGCGCAGCGGGAGTACGCCGGCCCGGCCGATCTGGAGGGCGTGTTCATGGCGATCGCGGCGACCGACGACACCGAGGTCAACATCCGCGTCTGGGAGGACGCCGAGCGCCGGGCGATGCTGGTCAACGTGGTTGACGTGCCGCCGCTGTGCAATTTCATCCTGCCCGCCATCGTGCGGATGGGGGCGCTGGCGATCGCGATCTCCACCGCCGGCGCCTCGCCGGCGCTGGCGAAGCGGATGAAGCGCGAGATCGCCGCTCAGTTCGGGCCCGAGTACGCGCACCTGGCGGAGCTGCTCAACGAGGTCCGCGGCTGGGCCAAGGGCATGCTGCCGACCTACGCCCAGCGGCGGGACTTCTTCGAGGGGATCGTGAACGGCGACCCCGACCCGATCGCGCTGCTGCGCGGCGCCTACGCCGCCGACGGCGCCCCGCTCGCCGGGGCGCCCGCCGCGGAGGCCGCGGTGCGTGAGCTGATCTTGGCCGCCCAGCGCGCCCACGAGCCGCGCCTGGCGGCGAGCGCCTGAGCGGCGGTGGCGGCGCTCGAGCTGGACGGCCTCACCCGCCGCTACGGCGAACGGGTGGCGCTCGGCGAGGTCTCGCTGAGCCTCGACACCGGGCAGACCCTGCTCGTGCTCGGTCCCAACGGAGCCGGCAAGACCACGCTGCTGCGGGTGCTCGCCACGCTGCTCCGCCCCCACGCCGGTGCGGTGCGCGTGCTCGGCAGCAGCCTGCCCGCGGATGCCTGGCAGGTGCGCGGGCAGATCGGGCTGCTCGGGCACGAGCCGTTGCTCTACCGGGAGCTGACGCCGGCGGAGAACCTGCGCTACCACGCCCGCCTGCACGGCGTCGGCGAGCAGCGCGCCCAGGAGGTGCTCGACGCCGTCGGGATGACCCGACGCGCGCGGGAGCCGGTGCGGACGCTCTCGCGAGGCATGGTCCAGCGCGTCGCGGTCGCCCGCGCCGTGCTGCACGACCCCGAGCTGCTGCTGCTCGACGAGCCCCGCGCCAACCTCGACCCGGCCGGCGCCGAGCTGATCGAGCCGCTGATCCAAGGGGCCGGCGACCCCGCCCGCGGCGGCCGGCCGCGCACCCGGGTCCTCTGTAGCCACGACCCCGCCGCCGACCTCGCCGGCGCCGACCTCGTGCTCGGGCTGCGCGGTGGGCGCCCCGCGCTGCTGGCGCCACCCGGCGAGGTCGACGGGCGGGCGATCGCGGAGCTGTATCGGTGAGCGCCGCCACCGGACACCTGCCGCGCGTGGCCGACGAGCGCGACGATCGGCCCGCCGGCCCGCGCCCGCCGGGCTTCGTGGCCACGGTGGCGACGGTGCTGCGCAAGGAGCTGCTGCTCGAGCTGCGCACCCTGGAGTCGGTGCCGGGGATGGCGCTGTTCGCGGTGACGGTCTTCGTGGTCTTCCACTTCGCCCTGAACCGCAACGGGGTCAACGGCGACGAGGCCGCCGGGATCCTCTGGGTGACGCTGCTGCTGGCGGCCCTGCTTGGCATCAACCGACTGTTCGTCGCTGACGCCGAAGACGGCGGCTTCGACGGTTACCTGCTGGCGCCCGTCAGCCGCGGCGCGCTGCTGTTCGCCAAGGCCCTGGCGCTGCTGCTCTACCTGGTGGTGCTCGAGCTCGTCGCCGTGCCGGCCTTCGCGCTGCTGCTGCTCGAACCCTCGCTCGGGCCCGCCCTGCCCGACCTGCCGCTGATCCTGCTGCTCGGCGACGTCGGCGTCGCCCTGGTCGGGACGCTTGTCGCCGCCCTCGCCGTGCAGACCCGGGCGCGCGATCTGCTCGGGCCGCTGCTCGCCCTGCCGCTGCTCGTGCCGGTCGTCATCGGCGGCGCCCGCGCCAGCGCGCCGCTGCTGGTGCTCGCCCACGCCTCCGGCCCGCAACCGCGCTGGCCGATCGCGCTTGGGCTCTATGATCTGTTGTTCGGGCTGATCGCCTACGCCGTATTCGACTTTCTTCTGGAGGACTAGCCCGAGGTCTCCAGCCGCTGCCATGACGCCATCCGCATCCCGCGCCGACCGGGGAGGTGCAGACCAGATTCCCGGCCAAGCCCGCAAGACCGCCCTGCACGCCCAGGGCCGCCACGACCGGCCCGCGCCGAACCCCTACGTCCGGGGTCTGCGCCCGTTGAGCCTCGCCACCGCGCTCGCGATGACGCTGGCGCTGGGCATGGTCTTCTTCTACGCACCCCTGGAAGCCGAACAGGGCTTCCTGCAGAAGATCTTCTACGTCCACGTCCCGCTCGCCATCGTCGCGCTGTGCGGCTTCGTGCTCGGCGGGCTGCTCGCGATCGTCTACCTCCGCACCCGCGACCCCCGCTGGGACATGCGCTCCTACGTCGCGATCCACATCAGCCTGATCTTCGCCGTCGGCACCCTGATCACCGGGTCGATCTGGGCCAAGGGCTCCTGGGGGCACTGGTGGGTGTGGAGCGAGCCGACCCTGGTGTCGTTCCTGATCATCTTCCTGCTCTACGCCACCTACCAGCCGCTGCGCTTCGCGATCGAAGACCCCGAGCGCCAGGCCCGTTACGCCGCGGTCTTCGCGATCACCGCCGGCGCCTTCGTGCCGATGAACTACGTCGCCGTCAACCTCTCCACCGCCTACGTCCACCCGCGGGTCTTCAGCAGCACCTCCAACCTGCCGGGCTCGATGGCGCTGACGCTGCTCGTCTCGGTGGTCGCGATGGCGCTGCTGTTCACGACGCTCTGCAAATACGAGCTCACCGCCAAGCACACCCGCTTCCAGTTGCGCGCCCTGCGCCGGCGGCTACTGGAGGAGCCGGCCTGATGCTTGCCGAGATCCCGGCACTGCCGCTGCACACCGCTGGCAAGTACGTCGCCGCGGCCTACGTCGTGCTGTTCGCGATAGTGCTGATCTACGTGGCGATCATGGCCCTGCGCCTCCGCCACGTCGAACGCGATCTGGCCGAGCTGGTGCAGATGAGCGAACGCACCGAGCAGGCCGATGAGCCCGCCGCCCGGGAGATGACGTTGACGTGAGCGAGCTGCTGGCGCTCGGCATCTCGCACAAGACCGCCCCGGTTGCCCTGCGCGAGCGGATCGCCTTCACCGAGGCCGGCGCCGTCGCGCTCGCCCAGCGGCTGATCGCGACGCCCGAGATCCGCGAGGCGGTGGTGCTCTGCACCTGCAACCGCACCGAGGTCTACCTCGTCGTCGGCGACCCCGTGCGTGCCGAGGCCGACGCTCTCGGCATGCTCGCCCGCGACGCCGACATCCGCCCAACCGAGCTCGCCGAGGCGATCTACTCGCCGCGCAACTGCGACGCCGCCCGCCAGCTCTACCGGGTGACGGCGGGCATCGAGTCGATGATCCTCGGCGAGGCCGAGATCCAGGGCCAGGTCAAGCGGGCCTTCGAGGCCGCCCTGCAGGCCGGCGTGACCGGCGGTCTCACCAACCGGCTGTTCAGCGCCGCCCTGACGACCGGCAAGCGGGTGCGCTCCGAGACCGGGATCGGCTCCTCGCGTGTCAGCGTCCCGTCGGTCGCCGTGGGCCTCGCCCGCGACGTGCTCGGCGACCTGCGCGAGCGTCACGTCGTGATCCTCGGCGCCGGCGAGACCAGCGAGCTGACCGCCCAGGCGCTCGCCGACCAGGGCGCCGGCACGATGTTCGTCGCCAACCGCCACGCCGACCGCGCACTCAGCCTGGCCCAGCGCTTCGGGGGCTCGGTCGTCGGCCTGCACGACCTGCCCGACCAGCTCGCCCGCGCCGACATCGTCGTCTCCTCGACCGCCTCGCCGCACCCGATCGTGGGGCACGAGGAGCTCGAGCTCGTGCTCGCCCAGCGCGCCGGACGGCCGCTGCTGCTGATCGACATCGCCGTGCCCCGCGACATCGATCCCCGCTGCGGCGACCTGCCGGGCGTCACGCTGTACGACATCGACGACCTCCAGGAGGTGCTTGCCCGCAACCTCAGCACCCGCGCCGAGGAGCTCCCGCAGGCACAGGAGATCGTCGAGGAGGAGATCCGCCGCTTCGCCCGCTGGCTCGGCCAGCTCGAGGTGCTACCGACCGTAAGCGCCCTGCGCGAGCACGGCACGGCGATCGTCGAACAGGTCCTCACCGAGAACGACGGCCGCTGGGAGTCGGTCTCGCCGCGCGACCTCGTGCGCATCGAGGCGCTCGCCCGCACCATCGCCAACCGCATCCTGCACGAGCCCACGATCCGCCTGCGCAGCCTCTCCGACGGCCGCCGCCACACTACGCTGCAGGTCATCCGCGAGCTGTTCGCGCTGCGCGACGACGACGACGACGGCGCCGAGGGCCGCGCCGGCGCGCCACCGACCGGCACCACCGCGCTCGCCGAGGTCCACGACCTCGAGCGCCGCCGCCGCAAGAGCTGATGCGGCTCGGCAGCCGCGGCAGCGCCCTCGCGCTCGCCCAGGCGCGGTCCGTCGCCGGGCAGCTGCAGCGCGCCGGCCACGGTCCGGTCGAGGTCGTCACGATCACCACCGCCGGCGACCACGACGCGGCGACTGGCGACAAGTCGCGCTGGACGGGCGCGCTGGAACGCGCGCTCGCCGTCGGCGAGATCGACCTCGCGGTGCACTCTGCCAAGGACGTGCCCGGAGAGCTGGGTGAAGGTCTCGTGCTACTCGGCGCCCCCGCGCGTGGCGCTGTCGAAGACGTGCTGTGCCTGGCCGCCGGCGACCGCGACCCGACCGCCGGCGAGCATGGCGGCGGCCTCGATCTGCTGCCGAGTGGCACCCGCGTCGGCACGAGCAGCCTGCGCCGCGCGGCCCAGCTGCGCGCGGCGCGCACCGACCTAGAGGTGGTGGGCGTGCGGGGCAACATCGACACCCGCTTGCGCAAGCTCGCCGGCGACGGGCGCGCGACTGACGGGCATGCCGCCGACGGCCGTGCCATCGCGGAGCTCGACGCGATCGTGCTCGCCCGCGCCGGCCTGGAGCGCATCGGCCGCGAGAGCGAGATCGGCACCGTGCTCGACCCCACCCGCTTCGTGCCCGCCCCCGGCCAGGGTACGCTCGCCTTGCAGGGCCGCGCCGGTGACACCGACATACAGGCCGCCGTTGACGCGATCGCCGACGCGCTGACCTTCGCCTGCCTGCTCACCGAGCGCGCGCTGGCCACCGCGCTGGACGCGAATTGCGACACGCCGCTCGGCGCCTGGGCGAGCGACGGCGGCGGCGGCCGACTGCACCTGCGCACCTGGCTCGGCCTGCCCGACGGCTCGGCCTGGGTCGCCGACGAGCTGGTCGGCGACCGCGACGACCCCGAGTCGCTCGGGCGGCGCGTCGCCGAGCGGATGCTCAGCGCCGGGGCCGGTGAACTGTTGGAGACGATGTCGAACGCGACCACCGCACCACGACGACCGAGCCGTAGAGAGTAGATCAGGATCCTGTGTGCTAGCGTGTGGCCATGCGTTTGCACATTAGCCTCGACGAGGAGCTGGTAGCCGCGCTCGATCGCCGCGTCGGCAGGCGGCGTCGCAGCACCTTCATCGCCGAAACGGTCCGCCGGGCACTCGACGACGAACGCCGCTGGGAGGACATCGAAGCCGGCATCGGAGCACTGGCGGGGCGCGAGCACGAGTGGGACGCCGATCCCGCCGCCTGGGTGCAGGCGCAGCGCTTCGCCGATGCCGGCCGCGTCGGCTGACGCTTGCGCCTGCTGCTGGACACGACCGTGCTCATTGACGCTCTGCGCGGCCGTGCAAGTGCCGAGCGCCTGCGGGGGCTGCGCGAGGCGGCGCAGATACCCTGGATATGCGCCGTCAACGTCGAGGAGGTGATGCGCGGCGCGTTCGCCGAAGAGGAGGCCGCGACACTGCGTTTTCTCTACGGGCTGCAGCTCGCCCCGGTGGG
>Ga0307476_10001602_pt1 | contig 13708 bp, 14 predicted proteins | sample atmos_gasesECM2C_2_FD_203314 | JGI IMG/M metagenome (GOLD analysis project Ga0307476, IMG submission 203314) | Hardwood forest soil microbial communities from Morgan-Monroe State Forest, Indiana, United States - atmos_gasesECM2C_05 | ecosystem: Environmental > Terrestrial > Soil > Temperate... | reverse complement strand
GACTTCGCGGACGCGATCTCCTTGGCTACAGGAGACCGCGCACGGCTGTTTCGTCGGGTGCGCCTTTTCGCTGAAAGTCTTTCAGCGCTTGGCCTATCATCGGGACTCGCCGGGCTCAGCGTCGAGTGAGTCGGACGTGGCATCTCAGGCGTGGTTCACCTTCCTTCGGAATCTTCGCGAAGCTAATCAACTGCTGCGTGTTGACCCAACAGGAGCATACACTTTGCGTGCAGCCCTGTCGCTGGGCAACCCAGCGCCAGTTCCCAGCGTCGACTTGACGAACGCACTGACTAAGGGCTGCGTACTTCTAACCAGCGGCAGGTTGCAGGGCTGTGTTGAGTCCCAGCTGCAGGAGTTTCTTCAGCGAATCGACGAAAGCGGTGTGGTGGTGGATAACATTCCGGAGACGCTGCGTGCGTGGATCTGTCGACAGTATTCTCAAGATATAGCAGGAGCCAAGGAGACACAAACAGCCGAGGTTCACCGTCGATATGTCGCGCTGTGGACCGTCGGCGCATCGTTGCCGATAGGCACGATCAAGACTGACTCACTCCCGGACAAGGTATGGAACCCTTGGCCTGACAAGATTCAAGGACTGCTCAAGCGATGCGATATCGATCTCTTCGCCCGGATCAAGAGTGAGCATGGCGAGCAATATCTGAAGGACTTGCAGGATTACGTCGGCGGGCTAGTCAGCTTCCGAAACGAAGTGGCACACGGCGACGAGCCAACCCCATGGACTGCTGCGGATGTCCGCCTACGGATGAAGTGGGCAATTCGGCTTGCGCGTGCATGTGACCAGGCACTTGGATACACACTTCGGGATGTCATTGGGCAGACTTGGTAACGGCTGAACAACCGGCCCTCATGCCTCGATAAACCTAACTCCGACGCCCATCGCCTGATAGGCCCCAAGTGCTCGCCGGTCGGTGCTTCAGGCTTTCGGCATCGTGCGTGGTGGCGGTCGCGGCAACTCAGAGGGCGCCGCCGCGTACTCCGGCCTTGACTGCTCTCTGGAGAGCATCACGCAGACCTCCGGCGTCCATCGAAAGCGATGGCTGGGCAAAGCCTCGTTCGAGGGCCTCCAGAACGATCGTGGGCTCTATCCGTCGTCCCCGGGCATACGGCTGAGCGCCGATGTCGTCTCGAAGGCAACGTGAGCGGGCAACCGGACCTCGGCCTCTGCGGGCGCGACGCGGGCCGGGCGGTAAGCTTCATGCCACGGTGCGAGTGCTGCGATCACAATGCTCGAGTCCGGCGCGATCATCGTCGCACGTGCTCGACCGCCGTGCGAGTCTCCCTCGACACTCATCGGCCGGTCGGTGATGATCACGGGGAATCCCTCTCGTTCCTCAAACATGGGCGGGCATACCGGCGACGGGGCAGTTCCAGCCTGTCGTCGGCGGCGGGTCTGAGGGAGCGTATTGAAGCATCCACGTTCAGCGCCCGCTGAGTCTGCTCAGATGAGGGCAAGTCGCTCAAGGCACCCAGGGTTCTTACGAGAGCCAAACGGTCCCGTCCCGTCGGTCGCTCGTTCTCGGCTTCGCAGAGCCAAGAACCACCCAAAATCGCTGTCAACGGAGAGGGAGGGATTCGAACCCTCGAGCGAGGTCAACCCCCGCTACGCGATTTCCAGTCGCGCCCGTTCAACCGCTCCGGCACCTCTCCAGCGCTTTGCGTGAGCCCGGCGGGCAGGCCTAAGGCTACGACACCGCGCGACCCGGCGGGGCGCGGGACCCGAGGCGAGCCCGCGGCGGCGTGCCTCGGCGGGCAGGCGGCGGCGACAACGCCAGCGCGACGCCCCGACGCCAGGCATTGCTAGGCTCCGGGCTGTCGCAGCAGACGACCACTGCAAATCCGTCCCGAGCCACCCAGGAGACCAACCGATGATCCTCGCCGCGAGTGCCGCCTTCAGCAAGGACGTGGGCCTGATCGTGACCTTCATCGGCATCGGGATCCTGGTCAACATCATCCTGGTCTACACGGCGATCCAGGTCCGCGGGGAGTACCGCCAGAACCGCGAGGAGCCCACGCGCCGCGGTCGCCCACCGGGCGCCTGAGCCGCGGTCGCCGACCTGAACCGCGGTCGCCGACCTGAACCGCGGACCCCGACCTGCGGCGCGGTCGCGCACGCCGGCCCGGGCGCCTGAGCCGTCAGCTGGCGCCGCGGACGATCGTGAGCAGGGCGTCGGCGGTGCCGGAGGCGTCGCGGCTGCCGGTGCCGAGCCGGCGTAGGCCGAGGCCGCACATGAGGGCGACGACGGTGCGGGCGTGGCGGGCGGGGTCGGGGACGTGGAGCGCCTCGAGCACGGCGGCGGCGAGGTCCTCGTAGGCGGCGAAGCAGCGCCGGGAGGCGTCGTGGAGCTCGGGGTCGCGGGAGGCGTGGAGGTGGAGCTCGAGCTCGGCGACCTGCTCGAGGCGGTCGGTGGAGCCTTCGACGATGCGCTGGACCTCGCGGGCGGCCTGCTCGAGGGTGGGCTGCGAGGCGCGGAGCTGGGCGGCGATGGCGCGCAGCCGGCTGACCTCCTCGCCGACGTAGAGCAGGAGGGCCTCGCGCAGCAGCTGGCTCTGGCTGGGGAAGTGGTAGGTGAGCGAGCCCAGCGAGACGCCGGCGGCGGCGGCGATGGCGCGGTTGGAGACCTCGCCGATGCCGTGCTCGCCGATGAGGCGCAGGGTGGTGCGCAGGATGCGCTCGCGGGTGTCCGGCGCGGTGGTGGTGGCTGCCATCCGAGACCGCCGGTGGCCGCTCCCGGTGGGTCGGGAGGGAGGGTTGGCGGTTGCGCGAGCGTAGCGGATCTGGCATCGTTCGGTCGAACGACCGACGCCCCGGAGAGAGCGGCCGACGCCCCGGCAGAGGCCCCCCTGACCGACGCCCCCGAGAGGAGCCCCCCGATGCCCGAAGCGAGCACCGCGCAGACCGTTCCGGCCAACCGCGACACCGAGCCGGCCGGCGAGGCCAGGCTGGCAGAGGTGGGACCGGCCGGCGAGGCCGGGCTCGCATTCCCCGCGCCAGCCGGCGACACCGAGCTGGCGTTCGCGGGCCCGGCCGAGCACGCCCGTCTGCTCGCCGAGGGCGCGATCTCGGCGGTCGAGCTGGTCGAGCTGTCGCTGGGGCGGATCGAGGCGACGCAGGCGACGTTGAACGCGTTCCGCTGTGTGCGCGCGGTGCAGGCGCGGGCGGAGGCCGCGGAGGCCGACCGGCGGCTGGCGGCGGGCGAGCGGCTGCCGCTGCTGGGGGTGCCGGTCGCGATCAAGGACGACGTGGATCTGGCGGGCGAGGAGAGCCGCTTCGGCTGCCGGGGGGCGTTCGCGGCGAAGGGCGAGGACTGCGAGGCGGTGCGCCGGCTGCGGGCGGCGGGGGCGGTGGTGGTGGGCAAGACCCAGACGCCGGAGGTCGGGCAGTGGCCGATCACGGAGGGCCCGGGGTTCGGGGCGACGCGCAACCCGTGGAGCCCCGACCACACACCCGGCGGCTCCTCGGGCGGCGCGGCGGCGGCGGTGGCGGCGGGCCTGGCGAGCGCGGCGCTGGGCTCGGACGGGGCGGGGTCGGTGCGCATCCCGGCGGCGTGGACGCATCTGGTCGGGATAAAGCCGCAGCGGGGCCGGATCTCGACGTGGCCGGAGGCGGAGGCGTTCAATGGCCTGACGGTGCTGGGGCCGCTGACGCGGACGGTGGCCGACGGGGCGTTGCTGCTGGACGTGCTGAGCGGGGCGCATCCCGGCGACCGCCACTCGCCGCCACCGGCGGGGGAGCCCTACGCGCTGGCCGCGCAGCGCGAGCCCCGCCGCCTGCGGATCGGGCTGTCGTGGCGGATCCCGTTCAGCGGCGCCCCGGCGCGCCTGGACGGGCGTGTCAGGGCAGCGGTGCAGCGACTGGCGGACGTGCTGGGCGAGCTCGGCCACGACGTGGTGCACGACGATCCGGGGTACGGGTTGATCGGGCTGCCGTTCATGCCGCGCTCGACGGGCGGCGTCAACGACTGGGTGGCGGCGCACGTGGCCGAGCCGGGGCTGCTGGACCGGCGCACCCACGGCAACGCGCGGATGGGTCGGCTGTTCAAGCCGCTGCTCGGCCTGGCGCGGGCACTGGAGGCGCCGCTGCAGCGCCAGGTCGGCCGGGTGTTTCAGCGGGTCGATGTGGTGCTGGCGCCGACGACGGCGCAGCCGCCGCTGCGGGTCGGGTCGATCGACGGTCTGGCGCCGTGGGCGACGGACAGGGTGGTGGTCGGCGCGTGCCCGTATGCGTGGCCGTGGAACGTGTTGGGCTGGCCCGGCGTGAACGTGCCGGCGGGGCTCACTCCGGAGGGCCTGCCGGTGGGGGCACAGCTGCTGGGGCCGGCGAACAGCGAGCCGCTGCTGATCTCGCTGGCGGCGCAGCTGGAGCGGGTGGAGCGCTGGCAGGAGCGCCGTCCGCCGGCGTTCGCGACCGGCTGACACCGGGAGCTTCGGGCGAGCGCCTGCGAGGGGCTTCCTTTTCGGGATCGTCCGCGCGGCACGGCACTTCGTCGGCGGCGTGCCGGCGTGGGGCATCCGTGCCCCACGTCCCGGGCTTGCTATCTCTATGGGCCGATGACGGAGTCGGTGGCGGTTCATCGCGCGCAGATGCCGGCGGGCACGGAGCGCTTTCTGGACGCGCGCTCGCTGGGCGGCGCGCAGCGGCGGGTGGCGGAGCTGCTGCGCCCGGGGATGTCGGTGCTCGACGTCGGCTGCGGCACGGGGGCGATCACGGAGGGCATCGCGCGGGCCGTCGGCCCGGAGGGCGGCCGGGTCATCGGCATCGACGTCAGCCGGGAGCTGATCGCGCGGGCGCGCGAGCGGGCGCGGGCGCAGCCGAACCTGTCGTTCGAGCTCGCCGACGTCGCGTCGCTGGAGCGCGAGGAGCGGCGTTTCGACATGGTGACGGCGGCGCGGATGCTGCAATGGCTGGCGGACCCCCGCCGGGCACTGGCGGCGATGGCGGGCGTGGTGCGCCCGGGCGGGGTGCTGGTGGTGCTCGACTACAACCACCGCCGGGCGAGCTGGGAGCCGGCGCTGCCGGAGTCGGCGGCGGAGTTCTACGAGGCGTTCCTGCGCTGGCGGGAGCAGGCGGGAATGGACAACGAGATCGCCGACCACCTGCCGGAGCTGTTCGCCGAGCTCGGCCTGGGCGATGTCCGCAGCACGCCGCAGCCCGAGGTCACGCGGCGCGGCGAGGAGGACTTCGAGGTGCGGATCGCGCTGTGGGGCCAGGTGATCGCGACGCGCGGGCACCAGGTTGTGGCGGACGGCTTCCTGCCCGAGTCGCGCCGGGCGGCGGCGCAGGCGGACTTCGAGGCGTGGGCGGCGGGGGCGGCGGAGAGCCAGACGCTCTACCTGGCGGCGACCGAGGGCGTGGCGGCGGCCGGCTGAGCGCACCCCGGTTTGCCGGCGCGGGCGCTTGGGTAGACAGGCTTTTGGTGGGATGACGGAGCACGATGCGGCGTGATCGGCTAGAGTTCTGACCCTTGGATTCCAGTGGGCAGGGATGGCACCGCGAAAGGGACCAAACGGATGGGAGCACGGATGACCGAGAAAGCCGCAGCAGACGGGTCAGGGAAGACACGCAAACCGAGTCTGCGCCACGACGAGGCGCTGGTCCGCCGCGAGATGCGGCGCCTGGCACACGCTAGGGTCGGCGGATGGCACTCACGCACGTCTTCGCCGGCATCCCGGTCTACGACCGCGACGCGGCGCTTGCCTGGTACGAACGCCTCACCGGTCGCCCGCCCGACCTGATCCCGAACGACTCCGAGGCCGCCTGGCAGCTGACGGCGACGGGCTGGATCTGCGTGATGGCCGACGCCGGCCAGGCCGGGACGGCGCTGCACACGGTGCTGGTCGACGACCTCGAGGACTTCCTCGCGGGCGTAGCCCAACGCGGCCTCTCCACGGGCCCGGTCGAAACGATCGGCGAGCGGGTGCGCTTTGTGGTGCTCGTCGACCCCGACGGCAACCGGCTGAAAGTCGGGCAGGCGTAGCGGCCGCGCCGGCGTGGGGCGTGTCGTCAGACTTCTGCAAGGGCCGTCGCGAGGCTCCCAACCGCACCGGCATCGCGCTCAGTTGGCGGTCGCGAGCACGAGGGGCGTGACACGTTCGGCGCCCGCGCGGCGGAGCTGGCCGGTGGTCATCGCAAGCGTCCAGCCGGAGCCGCGGCGGTCGTCGAGCAGCACACCGAGGCCGGCCGGCGGCGCAGCGATCACCGCGAAGGCGCCACGGACGTTGGCGACCTGTTGCGCCGAGTTGCTCATCTCGCGCTGCGGAGGACGATGGGCGACGCGCCCCAGGAGCTGCGTGTGGGGGATCTCCAGCACACCGGCCAGGCGGCTGGCCAGCGCGGTCATCGCCTCGTCGAGTCGGGACGACGGGACGGTGGTGATCCAGGCGGCAGGCAGGCCGGCGCCGCGGATGAGCTCGGCGAGGCCGTCCACGATCTCTTGGCCGAAGGAGCCGTCGCGCAGCCCGCGCTCGATCGCCGGCCACCAGCCGCCGTCGCCGACGCGGGCGAGCGCCCAGCCGGCATCGGCCCGGGCGCTCTCGGGAATCTTGCGCATCGCGCCGGAGGCGTCGGGTGCCATCTTCTTGACCTCGAGCTCGATCGGCTGTGAGCGCAGGTGGCGCGCGGCGCGCTCGACGAGCGCGGGGTCCAGGGGCGTGTCGAAGCGCGGCGCGGTGCAGACCGAGCAGCGACCACAGTCGCCGGCCTGGGGGTCGTCGAGCTCCTCTTGCAGGGCGCGCATCAGGCAGCGCCCGTCGGAGCCAAACGTGGCCATCGCCTGCTGCTCGGCGCGGCGCAGGGCCGTGACCCGGCGGTAGCGGTCGGCGTCGTAGGACCAGCCGGCGTTGGGGACCGAGATCCAGCGCGGGCCGCTGCGGCGGACGGCTCCCTCGACGTCGAGGATCTTCAGCATCGCCTCGATGCGGCTCATGCCGAGGTTGACGACGGCCATCAGCTCGCGCGTGCTGCATCCCTGCTCGCCGGCGGCGGCCAGCTCGGCGAGAACGGCATGCACCCGGGGTCGGTCGGGCAGGGCCTGCTCGATGAAGAAGTCCTGGATGTGGCGGTCCTCCTCGCCGCGCAGCAGGACGACGTCGGCATGCTCGACGCCGCGTCCGGCGCGGCCGACCTGCTGGTAGTAGGAGACCACCGAGCCGGGGGCCTGGTAGTGGATGACGAAGGTGAGATCCGCCTTGTCGTAGCCCATCCCGAGCGCGCTCGTGGCGACGACGGCCTTGAGCTCGTTGCGCAGCAGGCGCTCCTCGGTGGCGACCCGCGTGTCTGTCGGCTGCTCGCCGCTGTAGGGCACGGCGGAGACGCCGTTGGCACTCAGGAAGCCCGCCACCTGGTCGGCGTCGCGCTTGGTCAGGGTGTAGACGATCCCGGAGCCCGGGAGCGTGGGCAGGTGCGTCGCGAGCCACGCGAGCCGTTCCGCCGGGCGCGGCAGCTCGAGCACCTCCAGGCGCAGGCTCGCCCGGGCCAGCGGGCCGCGGTAGGAGCGCAGCGACGTGTCGGGCGCGGCGAGTTGCTCGACGACGTCCTCGACGACGCGGTCGTTGGCGGTCGCCGTTGTTCCCAGCACGGCGACTCCGGGGGGCAGCGCGTCGAGCATCTCCTTCACGCGGCGGTAGTCGGGGCGGAAGTCGTGGCCCCAGTCCGAGATGCAGTGGGCCTCGTCAATCACCAGCAGACCGACGGTCGCCGCGAACAGCGGCAGCATGTCCTGGCGGAAACGCTCGTTGTTCAGCCGCTCCGGACTGATCAGCAGCAGATCGATTGCCCCCTGCGCGAGCTGCCGACGAACCTCCTCCCATTCCTCGCGGTTGGTGCTGTTGATGGTGTGTGCCCGCAAACCGAGCCGCCGCGCGGCGGCGATCTGGTTGCGCATCAACGCCAGCAGCGGACTGACGATCAAAGTCGGACCGGCGCCAGACTCCCGCAGCAGGGCGGTCGCGAGGAAGTACACCGCGGACTTGCCCCAGCCGGTGCGCTGCACGCAGAGGACACGGGCGCGGTCGACGACGAGATCGCGAATCGCCTCGAGCTGGCCCGGGCGAAACTGGGCGTCCTGCGTATCGGTGAGACGCCGCAGGCGCTCGCCGGCGATCTCTGTCACGGTCTCCGAAGCCAGGGCAGGCATCCGCCGATCCTGACAGACGCTTCGGCGACTCTGGCGTTGCCGCGGCGCCCGGCAACGGCACGGTCTGCTCAGCTGTGGTGCGAGTGCAAACCCCGAGCTTAGGCACGGCGCGAGATTGAAGTTGCTGTCTAACGACAGCGCTCGTACAGCCGGTAGCTTGCGCTCGTGCGAGAGCTCGATGATCCCGGGGTCGCCGGTAAGCAGCACGAGATCGTGCGCGGCAGCGGTGGCTAATGCGAAGCAGTCCCCAAGCGCAATCGGCGCACGCGCCTTGAGGCGAGCGACCTCAATCATCCGGGCAGTCCCGGGAAGATCCAGCGAGAGCGCGGCTCGCAGGTCTGCAAGCGTCTCGCCGGCAGCATCCCGTCCCTGATCGCGCTCGACGCGGTAGTAGACCTCAACGAGGTTTACCCAACTTGCCAGGGGCCGGTTCGTGATCAACCCATCGATGCGCGATAGCGCAGGGCCGGCCTTCAGTCGACGCGGGTTCGGTGCGGTAACAGCGGATGGGTGCGCTGCATTCGGCACTAGAGATGGAGGCGGGAGCCGGTCTTTTCCCGGCGCGCGTGCCACCAGGCACTTCCTCGTGTGTGTATGAGAAACCCCTCGAGGCGGTTCTGCCTGGCCCACAGCTTCACTTCGATGTTATCCAGTTGCCGGCGCCGCTCGCGTACGAGTTGCAGCTGGCGTTCGACGTGCTCGAGCGCCTCGGCCGCGAGCTCTCCCTGCTCCTCCGGGTCCACGGTCTGCGCGGACCGCTGGCGCACGAGCTGGAGCGCGTTCTCGGCCTCGAGCATGCCGCGGGCTGTCTCCTCCGCCGGGCCAAGCACCTCCCTCAACCGAGGGATCGCCTCCCCGAGGGCCGCATCGACTGTATCTCCGTCCGCGGGCGCCGGCGGGGCGAGGGGAAGGGAGGGGAGGGGAGGCTCTGTCTCACGCGCTTGCATGAATGGCCCCCTGCTCTGTTGCCGGTTGATCCCCCGAGAGCGTGGCGGATGAGTGCAGTCCTCGCTCGGCATCGGCGTGAACGATCAGCACGGGCACAGGGCTGTGATGCAGCACGTAGTGGCTCACGCTGCCGAGCAGTACTGAGCGCACCGCGCCGCGCCCCCGGGAGCCCATCACCACGACATCATGCGCTCCCTCCTCGATCTGGTGGATGAGCGCGTGCCTCACCGGCTCGCTGCTCAGCACGGTGCTGAGCGACACTCGATCGGGGACCCGCTGGGCGGCCGCTCGCAGGATCTTCTCGGTCTCGGCCTCGGCGTCGCGCGCGAGCGTCGCCGCCACGCCACCGCCCGCCCCGATGTAGGCGCCGGCGGGAGGCGTTACTACGGCACCGAAGAGCGTCAATCGGCTGTGCTCTGACTCGGCCAGGTCGATCGCTTGCGTGAGCGCCTGATCTGAGTCCGGTGAGCCGTCGATCGCGACGAGGATGTTGCGAAACATGGTGTGCTCCTTTCTCGGTGGAGCTTGGTGCGCCTTCCTTGAGATCTATAGCAGAAAGCTATATAGTTTGCAATATGACTAAGGCGAGCACCTCTTCGCGGGCAGAGCGAATCGACTACGTCGCCGAGCACCTGCTCTCGCGCGCCGCCGTCCTTGTGCGGCTGCTCGTCAAGCAGGTGCGCAGCCGGGAGATCTCCCGAACGGAAATGGAGGTCTTGAGCATCCTCACCGAAAGGCCGCGAAAGATCACAGAGCTCACCGAGCTCGAGGGGATCGCGCAGCCCACGATGACGCTGCTCGTCAAACGCCTCGAGGAGAAAGGATGGGTCCGGCGAGAGGGACTGCCAGAGGACGGACGCGTGGTGATGATCAGCCTCACCAAGGCGGGAAGCACGGCACAAGAGATGTTCCGTGCACAGTTCATCGCCGCTTTGAGAGCTGACTTGCTAGAGCTATCAGGCCAGCAACTCGAAGAGCTGTCAGCCGCGACGGAGACTCTCAGCTCGTTCGTGGACGACCTACAGCAGCGGGCCGGAAGATGACCACCTCGACCGACGGAGGTCAGACCGTGAGTCCCGCGATCAGCGGTCCCATCGCCGCCTTGATCGAGCCGAGACTTACACCCTGCTCGCGACGTAGATAGCTGACGAGGTTCACGTTCAGTGCGCTCAGCAACAGTTGTGCTGTGATCGGTGCGTCGAGTCTCGGGGAAATTTGTGCCAAGAGGCTCTCGAGATGCATCGACAGTGTCAGGTAGCCCTCGATGGGTGCCTTCCAGCGGTTCTTCTCGAGTGCCAGCGTGAGCTCGAGATGTCGGTCGTAGAGATCGAGTAGCCCGTCGAGGAAGGCGGCGAGACGCTCGCGGGGTGGCGCCCCGGGACCCAGCGGCGGGGGGCCGGCTATGAAGGCGTCCTGGAAGGATCTGAGATGCTCGTCGGAGAGCGCCTCGAACAGGCCGGACCGGTCGCCGAAACGACGAAAGACGGTCCCCTTGCCGACTCCCGCCTCGCTGGCAACGGCGTCGATCGATGTCCCCTCGGCACCTCGCTCGGCTAGGACCCGGCGAGCCGCCTCCAAGATCCGGACACGGTTGGCCGCCGCATCGGCACGTTCGCGGGGCGCCCGCGCCATCGGCAGCTTCTGCGCTGCGGCTATGTCCAACCGATCGTCGAAGCTCATAGGGCTGATGTCGATCCTACGGTCTGGAATGCCGCCGGCCCCGTCCAGGCAGGACGCCTAACTAATCATGAGAGGCCCCCCGCGTCGGGCGGTTGGATCGCTCGTCAATCGCGGACGGTCTTCATCGCTGCGGTCCACGCCTCGAGCTGGTCGAACAAGGTAACTGCCGCTTCGTCGTGCTGGGGACCGGGCGCGAAGCTCGAGAAGTTCTCGAAATCGGTGAACAGCGAGAAGCTCAGCTGCTGGCGCACGTGCGCGATCTGAAGCTCGCTGCAAATCGCGCGAAGGTGCTCGATGGCGCGAGCGCCCCCGAGCGATCCGTAACTGGCGAACGCCGCTGCCTTGTTGTTCCACTCGGCATAGAGGTAGTCGATCGCATTCTTGAGCACGCTCGAGGTCGAGTGGTTGTACTCTGGCGTGACGAAGATGAAGCCGTCGTAGGAGCCGATCTTCTGCGCCCACGCCTTGGTGTGCTCACCCACGTACTGCCCCACCGACGGCGGAATCGGCTCGTCCATATGGGGAAGGGGGTAGTCCGCCAGGTCGACGAGCTCATACCGCGCGGCGGTTCGCGCCTGCGCCTTCTCGAGCACCCAGTCGGCCACTGCCTTGCCGTTTCGCCCGGGGCGAGTACTGCCCAGGATAATCGCGATCTTCAAATCGGACACGGGAGATCCCTTCAGTTTGGAGTGCGCCGGTGAGTAACAAGCCGCTCATCCCGACCCTAAATAAACGGACTAACGGTCCGTTTATCGAAAAGTAGCACATCCATCGAGCGAAGGGACTACCAGTCCGTTAGCAAGCCATGCTGCGGACGAGCTCGTGCATTGCGGGGTTTGCGTTCTAATGTTCCGGCATGACTGTGGCGGAGCGTATCGAGGTAGCTGACGCGCCTGACCGTGATCGCTACGAGCTGTCGATCGACGGCGACGTGGTTGGCTTCGCCGCCTATCGCCCACGCCCCGGCCTGATCGGAGTCCAACCTGATCCCCGCCCGCTGACGCAGGATCCAAGCCGCCGGGTCCTGCTGGCGTGCGCAGTGGTCGTGCGGTCAGCCAATGCTATTCAGCTCGGTAAGCTCGTCCTCGGAGAGGGTGAGCGCAGCGCCTTTGATGTTGTCGCGCAGGTGCGCGACGGATGAGGTGCCGGGGATCAGCAGGACGTTCGGGGAGCGCTGTAGCAGCCAGGCCAGCGCGACGGCCATCGGTGTGGCCTCGAGATGGGTGGCGACGGATTCGAGTGTGCTGGACTGCAGTGGGGTGAAGCCACCGAGCGGGAAGTAGGGGACGTAGGCGGCGCCCTGTGCGGCAAGGGACTCAATCAGGGCATCGTCGACTCGGTGGGCGAGGTTGTAGAAGTTCTGCACGCACACGATCGGCGCAATCGACTGGGCCTCGGCGAGCTGCTCGGCGGAGACGGTGCTGATGCCGAGATGCTTGATTAGTCCTTCCTGCTGCATCTCCGCGAGCGCGGTGAACGGCTCGGCGATAGAGCCCGGCTCCGGGCTGTCGAATCCCCCGACGCGTAGGTTGACGATGTCAAGTGCTTCGAGACCGAGGTGGATGAGGTTGTCGTGGACGGCCTGGCGCAGCTGCTCGGGAGACCGCGCATGTGGCCAGCCGCCCTTTACGTCGCGATACGCTCCTACCTTCGTAACGATATGCAGCTCGTCCGGGTAGGGGTGCAGGGCTTCCTTGATGATCTGGTTCGTGACGTGCGGGCCGTAATAGTCGCTGGTGTCGATGTGAGTGATGCCCAGCTCCACCGCCTCGCGCAGCACGGTGATCGCGGCGTCACGGTCCTTCGGCGGTCCGAACACACCGGGGCCGGCGAGCTGCATCGCGCCGTAGCCCATGCGGGTGACTGTTAGACCCTCGGCCATCGTGAACGTGCCGCCGGGAAGTGTCTGCGTTGCCATCAGTGATCCTCGTTTCGTTGTCGTAGGAGACGGGCGACTGAGCCGGTAGCCTTCGTATTCATCGTGGAAGGGTGGCAGAGCGGTTGAATGCGGCGGTCTTGAAATCCAGACGGCCAGTTTTCGGCGCCTCGCCCGGGGCGCCTTCCCCCCGGCGCTCGGTTAGCTGCCCGCCTCGAGACGCGTTGAGGATCATTGCGCCGTCGGACCGCTAGACCAAGGTCTACGCCTCACTCCACCGAGCGAGCGGCCGGCCTTCGGTCGAAGCGGGTTTGGGTTCGAACAACCGCCACCAACCTGCTCAAAAAAACGGAGGGGGAGGGATTCGAACCCTCGTCAGACCAATCAGGCCTGAAACGGTTTTCGAGACCGCTCACATTTGGCTCTGTTGAGCCATTTTCTGGGCCCTCGCGCCAGTTTTCGCGCCAGCCAGACTCGGCGACTCCTAGGAGGCATCGGCGAAACTCGCCGTGCCTGTAGTGGTGAGGGGTTCTGAAGCTGGGTGCATCGCGGATACCTCGCTTACGGGGTATAGCTACCCCACTCTTGACGCGCGCCGAGCTGGCGGTGTAGACGCCAAACCACACCGATGCAACTTTTCGTGCACGAGTTCGGATGTTTCCTCGCAAATAGCGGATTGAGGCAGCGAAACACCCCCTGATCTGTCCGGTCCGGGTCAGAAAATCGGCGTCTCGTGTCAGACAACCGAAAGGGAGAGCGCCATGCCTGGACCCGTCGCCAAGCCGGAGCAAGTACGCGTAACGCTACGCGCCCCGGCCAGCCTCGTTCGTGCCTTCGAGCGATTGGCGCTCGCGGAGGAACGGTCGCTCTCGGCGGAAATCAGGCGGCTGATGCGCCTCCACGTCGAGACGTCCGCGGACGGGACGGCTCAGGAGTGTCGGTGCCGGTGAGAAACTGACCCCCTTCGCCGGTTGAGATTTGACCCGTTTGGGCGGTGGCGGAGGCGTCCGGGGTCGTGTGGACCCTGGCTCGATCGTTGTCGTCGAGTCTG
>Ga0307476_10001601_pt1 | contig 13711 bp, 13 predicted proteins | sample atmos_gasesECM2C_2_FD_203314 | JGI IMG/M metagenome (GOLD analysis project Ga0307476, IMG submission 203314) | Hardwood forest soil microbial communities from Morgan-Monroe State Forest, Indiana, United States - atmos_gasesECM2C_05 | ecosystem: Environmental > Terrestrial > Soil > Temperate... | reverse complement strand
CTGGGCGCGCGCCGGGTCGGACCACACCGCAGGATCCTCGAGCTCACGGGCGACCTCTTCGAGGCGCTCGAGCTTGCGGTCGTACTCAAAGAAACCCCCGTAACGAGCCGATGCGCTCGCCGAGATCCTTGAGATGACGCTTGAGTTGATTGACTTCCATGGTCGTCCTGCCGGCCGTTGCGCCGGCGATGCTAACACTGCCGCGGTCACTTCAGCGAGCGACGGGCAGCAGGTGATCTACCAGCAGCTGCAGCCGCCGCTCGCCCTGGTATTCATTGACATCCAGCCGGTAGACGAGCTGCACCAGCCCCTCGGGCAAGGCGCCCGCGACGCCTTCGGCGAAGTGGTTGAAGGCAACCGCATCGAACGAGCGCCCGCTCGAGACCGGCTCGACCCACATTTTCACGTGCCGCTCGCCGATGAGGCGCGCGCTCCTTACGCTGAACACGCCGTCGAAGGACGGCTCGGGAAACGCCTGGCCCCAGGGGCCCCCGGCGCGCAGCGCCTCCGCGGTGTCGAGCGCGATCTCGGCAACGCCCAGCTCGCCGTCGGTCTCCACGGCGTCCGCCCCCACGCGTCCGGCGGTCCAGCGCGCCACCTCCTCGTCGAAGGCGCGTGCGAACTCATCGAGACGCGAGCGCTCGAGGCTCAGGCCCGCCGCCATGGCGTGCCCGCCGAAGCGGCCGATGAGCCCCGGGTGGCGCGCCGCGATCGAGTCGAGCACGTCGCGGATGTGCACCCCCGCCACCGAGCGGGCCGAGCCGCGCAGCGTGGCGGGATCCGCGGCTGCGAAGGCGATCACCGGGCGGCGCACGCGCTCCTTGACGCGGCTCGCGACCAGGCCGACCACGCCCTGGTGCCAGCTCTCATCGAAGAGACAGACCCCGCTCCTCTGCGGTGCGCCGGGGCCGGGGTCGCCCAGCCGGCGCACGGCCGCGAGCGCCTCCTGCTGCATGCGCGCTTCGATCGCGCGCCGCTCCTCGTTGAGCTCATCGAGCCGCACCGCCAGCTGCTGCGCCACGGCCGGATCGTCGGCGAGCAGGCACTGGATGCCGATCGTCATGTCGTCGAGGCGGCCGGCGGCGTTCAGGCGCGGCGCGACGCCGAAGGCGAGGTCGGCGGCCGTGAGGTCGGCGGCCGTGCGCGCCGCGATCGCGAGCAGCGCCTTGATCCCGGCGACGCAGCGTCCGGCCCTGATGCGCTTCAGCCCCTGCGCCACGAGGACGCGGTTGTTCAGATCGAGCGGTACCACGTCCGCCACCGTGCCGAGCGCGACCAGATCGAGCAGCTGCGCCACGACGGGCGCTCGCGCGACGCCCGGCTCGTCCTGGGCGAGGCGCCGCTCGAGCGCGGCCATGATGTAGAAGGCGACCCCGACGCCGGCGAGCGCACGGCTGCCGAAGCGGCTGCCGACGAGGTTGGGATTCACGATCACGTTGGCGTCCGGGAGCTCCGCGCCCGGGAGATGATGGTCGGTAATCAACACGTCGATCCCGCCGGTGCGGGCGGCGGCGACCCCCGCGTGACTGGAAACGCCGTTGTCGACCGTGACGATGAGCGTCGGCGAGCGTTGCGCCGCGAGCGCCACGATCTCCGGTGTCAGGCCGTAGCCGAACTCGAAGCGGTTCGGCACGAGGAAATCCGCCGCCGAGAAGCCGAGGCCGCGCAGCGCACGCACCATGAGCGCGCTGCTGGTGGCGCCATCGGCGTCGAAGTCGCCGATCACCAGCACGCGGCCGCCGGTGCGGTGCTTGAGGAGCAGCTCGACCGCCGCCGCGATGCCCTCGAGCGTGCCGACCGGCAGGAGCCGCGCGAGCGAGGTGTCGAGGTCGGCGGCCGTACGCACACCGCGCGCCGCATAGGCACGGGCCAGCACCGGGTGCAGGCCCGCCGCGAGCTGCGCGTCCGCCCGGCACGCACGCCGTACCACGGCGAGCCTCATGCCCGGCACGCACTCATGCGAATGCCCCGAGACCCAGGCGCGCCCGGCGCCAGCGCTTCAGACCACTGAGCCGGCCGACGGCGACGCGGGTGTCGTTCGCGATCAGCGTGAGCCGCTCGAGCGAGCCGCCGGTGAGCGCCGCGACGGCGGGTCGGATGAGCTGCCGATCGAGCGCCGCGGCGGCCGCCGACAGGATCCACGGCTCCTGCGGCGGCAGCCCGCCGGCGAGCTCCGCCACCACCACGACGCGCTCGGTGCCCGGATCGGCGAATACCGCATCGGCCGGCGCCGGAAGCGGCCGCAGCGCGCCTGCGGCGAGACGCAGCAGGCCCGCGACGAAGGCATCCGAGCCGAAACCTGCGGTCGCTCCGTGCCGGTTGCCGTTGCCCGCGGCGCCCGGCGCGGACGCGGCAAGCGTCTCGCCAGTGGCGCCCCACAGCCACAGCCCGGTGACCGCCGCCGCCCCACGCGCCGTACGCGCGCGGTTGAGGGCCGCTCCATGCAGCCACATCTCGATCTCCGCGATGAGCCGCAGCAGGGGCGCCGCGGCGGGTCCCCGCGGAACCGTCAGCACGCCGCCCGCACAACGCGCGGGCTCGGTCGTCGCCACCGCCGCGACTCCGGGGGTGACGGCCAGGAAGTGCCCGTCGCTCAAGGGCTCGAGCCTGAGCCCCGAGCCCGCGAAGCTGCGCTCAAACGCCTCGGCGAGCACGGCCTGCTCATCGGGCGCGAGCCGCACGATGCCACGCCGGTCGAGATGCACGCGCGTGAGTCCCGCAACGAGCTCGACGGGCGTCGCGATCCAGCGCGTCGCCTGCTCCGCGCTCGCACCAGCGGGCCCCCCTGGGGCACTGGCCCCGCCGCCGCCCGCTAGGGCGGCAGCGGCAACCGTGGCTACCGGCACGCCGGCGAGGTCGCCGCGGCCGAGCCAGCGCGCCAGCCATTGGCGCCAGCCACCGGCGAGCCGCTCGCGCTCGCCGAAGCGCCCCGCGTACTCGAGCCCCGTGAGCGCGCCCGCGTCCGCGGCGAGCTCACCCTGGAGCTCACCCGATTGCAGGTACAGATCGGCGATGACTATGACAGCCTCATGCACGGGCAGTATCGTACCCCTCGTGAAGTTCACGCTCGAACCCGGCGTGCCGGCCAATCTGATCCGCGGCTACTCGGACGGCGAGGTACGTATCGGCGAGCACGCGGTGCACGGCAGCTGCATCGTCACCGCCGATACGCTGATCACGCGGTGGGAACCGCAGAGCTTTGCGGAGCTGCGCCCGCAACACCTCGAGGCGCTGCTCGCGCTCGACCCGGAGCTCGTCGTGCTCGGCACCGGTCCGACTCAGCAGTTCCCGTCGGCGGAGATTCGCGCACGGCTGGCGCAGCGCGGCGTCGGGCTCGAGGCGATGCAGCTCGGCGCCGCGTGCCGGACGTTCAATGTGCTGGTGCAGGAGGAGCGGCGCGTGGCCGCAGGACTGTTTCTGCGGTAGGAGTCGGACGATCTGCAGAAGACACAGGGGGAGGCTCAACCAACCAAACAATCATTCGAAGCTGACAGACTCGAACAATTGCACTGTTCTTTTTTTTCTTGATGAACTGTTGTTGCTCTTGTTGCGACTCCCTCCTCCCTGTGCCTTCTGCGAATGGCCCTCCCCGGTGTACCTGTCGTCGTTGAGAGACAGGGCGTGCATGGTAAACAGGTCGCAGATCCCTGCGCAAGCTCCACGACGCGTAAAGACTTTCGACGCCCCCGCACGCGGATCCGTCCCGCCGCGTGCGCGGATTTCGCGGGAAAATGAGCGTCAGGAGGGCATCGTGAAGTGTTTTAGTGCGTAATTAATTAATACAACACAATCACTTATAACTAATATCTCAATTCATTCTAAGACATGATTTTTTGGGCCTGAAGCGACTCAGACCAGGTCCAGGGCTCAGGCCGTGCCGCCGAGGAGCGGCACGAAGGCAACGGCACCGAGTGATTCGCGCTCCATGCGCTGCTCGCGGCGGGTGAAGCGCACAAGCTCCTGCTCACCCTCCGGACCCAGAGGCACGATCAGCCGTCCCCCCACCTTCAGCTGCCGCAGCAGCGCATCGGGCACCGTGAGCGGAGCGGCGGCTACCAGGATCCCGTCGTAGGGAGCGTGAGCCTTCCAACCGAGGGAGCCGTCGCCGTGCCGCAAGCGCACGTTGCGGATGCCGAGCTCCTTGAGCCGCTCGCGTGCCCGCGCGAGCAGCGGCTCGATGCGCTCGATCGTATACAGGTGGGTCACGAGCGGCGCGAGCACCGCGGTCTGATAGCCGCAGCCGGTACCGATCTCGAGCACGTTATCGAGCGGCCCGCCGCCGGCGGGGCCGCCTGCAAGCAGCGCCTCGGTCATCCGCGCCACGATGTACGGCTGCGAGATCGTCTGCCCGAAGCCGATCGGCAGCGCCGTGTCCTCGTAGGCGCGGCTGCCGAGAGCCTCGTCGACGAAGATATGGCGCGGCACGTTGCGGATCCGATCGAGCACGGCGAGGCTGCCGATGCCCTGCTCGCGCAGACGCTGCACCAGGCGATCGCGCGTGCGCGCCGAGGTCATGCCGATCCCGGTCATGCGCAGGTCACTCATCGACACCTTCCAGCCAGGCGGTGACCGTCGGCAGCGCGCCGTGGCGCGTGAGATCGATGTGCAGCGGCGTCACCGACACGTAGCCGCGCGCGATCGTATCGAAGTCGGTGCCGGGACCCGCATCCTGCTCCGGTCCCGCCGGTCCCACCCAGTACACGGGCCGGCCGCGCGGATCCTGCGCGCGCATCACCGGCTCCGAGCGGTGCCGGTTGCCGAGACGGCTGGCGCGGAAACCGCGCAAGCCCGAGAGCGGCACGTCCGGCACGTTGACGTTGAGAATGAGCGCGGGCTCGAGGGGCTTCTTCAGGAGCTGCGCGACCAGCAGGCGCGCGACTTGCGCGCCGGTCGCGAAGTGCCCGCCGCCCGCGCCCCCGGTGCACAGCGACACGGCGATGGTGGGCAGTCCGAGGAAGCGGCCCTCGAGCGCCGCGGCCACGGTGCCCGAGTACAGCACGTCGTCGCCGAGGTTCGGGCCGTCGTTGACGCCCGAGACGACCATGTCGTGCTCGAAATCGAAGAGTCCCGAGATCGCCAGGTGCACGCAGTCGGTGGGCGTGCCCGGTACGAAGAACACGCCGGGCTCGGACTCGTAGACGCGCAGCGGCACATCGAGGGTGAGGGAGTTGCTCGCCCCGCTGCGGTTGCGGTCCGGGGCGACGACGGTTACCTCGGCCAGCGTCGCCAGCGCTTCGCGCAGGCGGCGGATGCCTTCCGCGCGAAAGCCGTCATCGTTGCTGATCAGGATCTTCACTGGCGATGGGGGCCTGGATGGCGGAGCCGTAGCGCGCGCGCGCGTGACTATATACTTTTAATGACTGCGGGCGGAGGTAGCGTGGCTCAGTCGGGCGGTGACGACGACACGGACGATGCGGGTGAGGCCGCAAAGCTCTTCCGCGACGCGGTTCGCGGCGTCAAGCCGCTCGCCGGCGGCGCCCCTGCGGTGCGGCGGCCGAAGCCGCGGGCTCGCGCGCGCTTCACGCGCGCCGACCGCGCCGAGGTGCTGAAGGAGAGCCTCTGCGCCGAGCCTCCCGATCCCGCGCTCGCCGGCGGCGAGGAGCTGGTCTACCAGCGCTCCGGCGTGCAGCCGTCGGTGATGCGCCGGCTGCGCCGCGGCGAGTATCGGGTCGAGCGCGAGATCGATCTGCACGGGCTCACGGTCGCCGAGGCCAAGCAGGCACTGCGGCAGTTCCTGATCGACGCGCTCCAGCGCGAGGTGCGCTGCGTGCGCATCGTACATGGCAAGGGGCTGCGTTCCGGTCACCGCGGTCCGGTGCTCAAGGCCGCGGTGAGCGCAGTCCTGCGTCGCACGGGCGCGGTGCTCGCGTTCGTGTCGGCGCGACCGGCCGACGGCGGAACCGGCGCCGTCTACGCACTGCTCTCGCCGCCATAGTCGGACGAAGAGGCGTCGACGAGCTCGCGCAGCACCGCCGTCGCGAAGCTGCCGCGGGTGAGGCGAAAGCGCAGCAGCACGGCGTCACTTTCCACCCCGCTCTCGAGCTCCGCCACGCGCAGGCGGAGGCTGCGGCGCTCCTGGGCCATGCCGGCCGCCGCACACAGCGCGCACTGGGCGGCAAAATCAGCGCCGATCCGCCGCTCGAGCGCGAGCACGCCGGCGCCGGTGCGGGGCTCCCCCGCCCCCCACAGCGGCCCCGTGGGGTGAATCTCGAGGCGCGCGCAGCGTGACTCGAGCGTCTCGTCGGTGGCCGGAACGCCAAAGATGCTGCCGCGGCCGTCGAGGTTCGCGAGGTCTCCCGCGAGGAGGCGCTCCCAGCTGCCATCGGCGACGCGCGCGGCGAGCACCGCATTGAACACCATGCTGCGTGCGGCCGAGAGCCTGAACCCCCGCGCCGCGGCCGGCAGACGCGCGACGGTCCCGGCGACGGGGTCGAGGTTCGCGCCGTCGCGCCCGAAGCGCTGGGGACCGAAGTAGTTCGGTACGCCGCGCGCGGCGATGGCCGCAAGGCGCGGAGCGAGCCGCTCGGCGAGCTGCTCACCGGTCCCCGCAGCGGTGCGCAGGCGCACGGCGAAGCAGTTTCCGGCGAGCGCGCCGCGCGGCAGCTTGCGATTGTGCGCGTGCGCCTCCAGCACCTCGAAGCCCTCGCCATGCAGGGCCTGCAGATCGAGCGGCTCACGGGGCCGCGGTACCGAGAACCACTGGATGGCGATGGCGCGCCGGTCCTTGAGCCCGGCGTAGCCGACCTCCTGTGGCCGGCAGCGCACCGCACGCGCGAGCTCGCGCGCGACCCACGGCGTATTGGCGTCAGTTTTGCGGACCCGGAGCAGCAGGTGTGCGCCCGCCCCGGCGGGTGCGAAGCCGAGGTCCTCCTCGACCGTGAAGTCCTCCGCGCGGGCACGCAGCACGGCTTCGCCCACCGGGGCGCCGTACGCCCGCGGCGGTGCAAGCGCGGCCGCGCGTGCCGCATCCCCCGCAGCCGTGGTCACCGTCAGCCCTCGGAGAGCAGCACGACCGCCTGCGCGGCGACACCCTCGGCGCGCCCGAGGAATCCCAGCCGCTCGGTCGTGGTCGCCTTGAGATTGACGCGCTCCACCGGCACTTCGAGGAGCCGCGCCACCTCGCGACAGATCGCTTCGCGATGCGGCGCGATCCGGGGCGCCTCGGCGATCACCGTAAGATCGGCATTGAGGACGGCAAGACGCCGCGCCTGCAGCAGCCCGAGTACTGCGGTGACGAAGCGGGCACTGGCGGCGCCCTTCCAGCGCGGGTCGCTGTCGGGAAAGTGCTGGCCGATGTCGCCGAGCCCGGCCGCGCCGAGCAGCGCATCGCACAGCGCGTGCAGCAGTACGTCGCCGTCGGAGTGCGCCACCACGCCCCGGCTGTGCGCGATCCGCACGCCCCCGAGCATGAGATGGTCGCCCGCGCCGAAGGCATGCACGTCGAACCCGGATCCGATCCTCACGGCAGCCTCCGCAAGCGCAGCACGGCCTCGGCGAGCGCGAGATCCTCGCCCGAGGTGAGCTTCAGGTTGGTCGCGAGTCCCTCGACGAGCAGCGGGCTCTCGCCGCACCACTCGAGTGCCTGCGCCTCGTCGGTGGGATGACGTCCGGCGGCATGCGCCGCGTCGAGCGCCGCGCACAGCGCACCGAAGCGGAACATCTGCGGGGTGAGCGCCCGCCACAGCTCCGTCCGATCGACGGTGCGGGCGACCGCGGAACTCTGCTCCGACGCGCCTGCCCGCGCCTCCTTGAGGGTATCGGTGGCGCGCAGCGCCAGCAGGCCACCCGAGCCGGCCTCGCTGACACGCCCGATCAGCTTCTCGAGGTCCGCGGCTGCGAGGCACGGGCGCGCGGCATCGTGCACCAGCACCCAGTCGTCGGCGGCGGCCCGCCCCGCGAGCGCCGCGAGCCCGCGGCGCACCGAGACGCTGCGCTCTGCGCCGCCGGCGGTGGCCGAGAGCCGCTCGCTCGCGGCGCGCGCGGCGACCGGTTGCCAGTCGCGGTCCGACTCCGCGATCACCACCACGGCGTGTGCGCAGCGCGGATCCCCAAGAAAAGGCGCGAGCGCCCACTCGATGACGGTGCGCCCCAGGAGGGGCGCGTATTGCTTCGGTGTGTCGCCCTTGAAGCGCCGGCCGGAGCCGGCGGCGGGCATGACGAGGTAATATTTCATGGGCTGAAAGTCGCCTGCGGCGCTTTCAGCGGAGGGCGCCTGCGCCTCACTTGAGGCCGGGGCGAAAGGCGCGACTTTCGCCCCTCATTGGCAAGTCGCATGCCCATTGGTCGCTGGAGCAGCAGCGCTCCGCGTCAGCGAGCCGCGGTCCGCGTCGGCGCGTCGCTCGGGCGGGCGGGCACTACCTGATAGAAGGTCTCGTTGCGGGCAATCATGCCGAGATCGCTGCGGGCGCGCTCCTCGAGCGCATCCATCCCGGTCTTCAGGTCGCGCACTTCGGCGGCGAGCTGGCGGTTACGCTCGGCGAGCTGGGTGTCCTCGGCCTGCTGCGCGGCCACCGCCTGCCTGAGGTGCTCGACCTGACGCACTCCGTTGTCGGAGACCCAGATCCGGTACTGCAGCAGGATGAGGACGAGAGCCAGCGCGGCGGCGAGCCACTTCATGAGAGCGACAGCGTAACAGACCCCGCCCTCGTCGCGAAGGCCATCAGGTCCGCGCGGGGAAGGCGTCCCGGCCCGCGAAGCGCACCTGGCCGAGCTCCGCCTCGATGCGCAGCAGCTGGTTGTACTTGGCGATGCGGTCGGAGCGCGACAGCGACCCGGTCTTGATCTGGGTGGCGGGAGTAGCCACCGCGATATCGGCGATCGTGCTGTCCTCGGTCTCGCCGGAGCGGTGCGAGATCACCGAGGCGTAGCGCGCCTTGTCGGCCATGTCGATGCAGGCGAGCGTCTCGGTGAGCGTGCCGATCTGGTTGGGCTTGATGAGGATCGCGTTGGCGATACGCTTCTCAATCGCCTCGTGCAGGATCTTCGTGTTGGTGACGAATACGTCGTCTCCGACCAGCTGCAGCTTACCGCCGAGCACGCGCGTGAGCTCCGCCCATCCCGCCCAGTCGGCCTCGCTCATGCCGTCCTCAATAGTGACGATCGGGTACTTGCCGGCGAGGTCCGCCAGGTAGCGGGCGAACTCGGCGGCCGTGAAGCTGCGCTTCTCCGACTCGAGCTCGTAGCGGCCGTTGCGGAAGAACTCGGAGCTCGCCACGTCGAGCCCGAGACAGATGTCGCGGCCGGGCTGGTAACCGGCCTTCTCGATCGCCTCGAGGATCAGTCCGAGGGCCGCCTCGTTCGACTCGAGGCTCGGAGCGAAGCCGCCCTCGTCGCCGACCGCGGTGGACAGGCCCCGGTCGGCGAGCAGCTTCTTCAGCGTATGGAACACCTCGGCACCGTAGCGCAGCGCCTCGCGGAAGCTCGGCGCGCCCAGCGGTACGATCATGAACTCCTGCACGTCGAGACTGTTGTTGGCGTGCGCGCCGCCGTTCACGATGTTCATCTGCGGTACCGGCATCGCCGGCTCGTACTGCCGCGGCGAGAGCTGCGCCAGGTGACGGTAGAGCGGCAGCCCGGCATCGGCGGCCGCGGCACGCGCCGCGGCGAGCGAGACGCCAAGGATGGCGTTCGCGCCGAGCCGTCCTTTGTTCTCGGTGCCGTCGAGCTCAATCATGCGCGCATCGAGCCCGGCCTGATCGCGCGGGTCGAGCTTGAGGACGGCGCTCCTGAGCACCGTATTCACGTGCTCGACCGCCTTGAGCACTCCCTTGCCGCCGTAGCGGCGCCGATCGCCGTCGCGCAGCTCCACCGCCTCGCGGGTTCCAGTGGAAGCGCCGGAGGGCACGGCCGCCCGCCCGAGCGCGCCCGAATCGAGCAGCACGTCGACTTCGACCGTGGGGTTGCCGCGCGAATCGAGGATCTCGCGGCCCGTGACTGCGCTGATACGGTTCATAACAGTGACTCCTCGAGCGGCGCCGCCTTGACCGCCCGGTCGAGCGCGGAAAGCGTCGTCAGCAGCGGCTCCATGCGCGCCAGCGGCCAGGCATTCGGCCCGTCGGAAAGCGCTTCCTCGGGCCTGGGGTGCGTCTCCATGAAGAGCCCGGCCACTCCGGCGGCGACGGCCGCCCGCGCCAGCACCGGTATGAACTCGCGCTGCCCGCCGGAGGAGGTGCCCTGCCCGCCTGGCAGCTGCACCGAATGGGTCGCGTCGAACACCACCGGGCAGCCGGTCGCGCGCAGCACCGACAGCGAGCGCATGTCCGCCACCAGGTTGTTGTACCCGAAAGAGAAACCGCGCTCGCACACCAGGATCGCCTGGTTTCCGGTCGAGCGGGCTTTATCGACCACGTTCTGCATCTCCCACGGCGAGAGGAACTGGCCCTTCTTGATGTTGACGGGCTTGCCCTGCGAGGCGGTGTTCACGATGAAGTTGGTCTGGCGGCAGAGAAAGGCCGGCGTCTGCAGCACGTCGACCACCGCCGCCACCTCGGCGAGCGGGGTGTCCTCGTGCACGTCGGTGAGCACGGGCACGCCGATGCGGTTGCGCACGTGCTCGAGGACCTTGAGTCCGGCATCGATGCCGGGGCCGCGGAAGGAGGCGCGCGAGGAGCGGTTCGCCTTGTCGTAAGACGCCTTGAAGACGAAAGGTATCCGTAAGCGGCCGGTGATCTCCTTCAGCCGCCCGGCGATCTCCTCGGTGAGCGCCTGGCCCTCGATGACGCAGGGACCCGCGATGAGGAACAGCGGCCGCTCGATTCCGACTTGGTGTCCTGCCAGCTGCATAACGGTCGCGTCGACCCGAGTGCTAGTCCGATGCGAGCTTCAAACTAGGCCCCGGCGGCCTGCGGAAGCTGCGCGGCGCGCTGCGCGCGCGCGGCGCGGATGAAGCCCGTGAACAGCGGGTGCCCGTCCCGCGGGGTGGAGGTGAATTCCGGGTGAAACTGCGTGGCGACGAACCACGGGTGACTCGCCAGCTCGATCACCTCGACCAGGCCGTCGCGCGAGAACCCGGAGAAGCGCATGCCGGCCTGGCGGTAGCGCTCGAGGTAGTTGTTGTTGAATTCGTAGCGGTGCCGGTGCCGCTCCAGGATGACGTCCCGGCCGTAGAGCTCGCGGGCGCGCGTGCCCGCCGCGAGCAGCACCTCCTGCGCCCCGAGGCGCATGGTGCCGCCCTTGTCGGATGCCTCGGTACGAAGCTGCGCACCGTGCACCTGGTCCTGCCATTCGCTGATCAGCGCAATCACGGGGTGCGGGGTGGCGCGGTTGAACTCCGTGCTGTTGGCGTCGGCGAAGCCCTGCATATGGCGGCCGAACTCCACGATCGCGACCTGCATCCCCAGGCAGATCCCGAGATACGGCACCCGCTGCTCGCGCGCGAAACGCACCGCCTGGATCTTGCCCTCGATGCCGCGCTCACCGAAGCCGCCCGGCACCAGGATGGCGTCCATCCCCTTGAGCGAGTGCGTGCCGTGCTGCTCGATGTCGGTCGACTCGACGTAGTGGATGTTGACGCGGGAGCGGCTCTTGAGTCCCCCGTGCATCAGCGCTTCATGGAGCGAGAGATAGGAATCGCGGATCTGCACGTACTTGCCGACCATCGCGATGTCGACCTGCCCGTCGGGATTCGACCTGGCGCTGACGACCTGGCGCCACTCGGCCAGGTCGGTCGGCGGCACGCTGAGGCGGAGCTTGTCCACCACGATGTCGTCGAGCGCCTGCTCGTGCAGCAGGATCGGGATGCGGTAGATGTCGTCGGCGTCCACCGCGGAGATCACCGCGCGCTCCTCGACGTTGGTGAACAGCGCGATCTTGCGCCGCTGCTCCTCGGGCAGCGGGTGCTTGCAGCGGCACAGCAGCACGTCGGGCTGGATGCCGATGCCGCGCAGTTCCTTGACCGAGTGCTGGGTCGGCTTGGTCTTGACCTCGTGCGAGCCGCCCACCACCGGCACCAGCGTGAGATGCATGTAGACGCAGTTGCTGCGGCCGAGCTCCACACCGAGCTGCCGGATGGCCTCGAGGAAGGGCAGCGACTCGATATCACCCACCGTGCCGCCGATCTCGACCATGCAGACGTCGGCGCCGTCGGCGCCGAGCTTGATGCAGCGCTTGATCTCGTCGGTGATGTGCGGGATGACCTGAACCGTGGCCCCGAGGTAGTCGCCGCGGCGCTCCTTGGCGATCACGCGCTCGTAGATACGTCCGGTGGTGAAGTTGCTGTTGCGCCCCGTGGTGGTGCGCACGAAGCGCTCGTAGTGCCCGAGATCGAGGTCGGTCTCGGTGCCATCCGAGGTGACGAACACCTCGCCGTGCTGGAAGGGGCTCATGGTCCCCGGATCCACGTTGATGTACGGATCGAGCTTGACCATGGCGATCTTGAGGCCCCGCGCCTCGAGGATCGCGCCGAGCGAGGCGGAGGCGATGCCCTTGCCCAGGGAGGACACGACGCCACCGGTGACGAATACGAAACGCGTCATAACTCTCGCAGGATTACCCGTCGCGTGAGGTCGCTGCCGCGGATAGGGCAGACCGACGACGGGCCAGCAGGTTAGCACATCTCAGGCGGCTTTGGTCCACACGAGGCGCGCGCGGCGTCGGGCTCCCGGCCGCGCCTGCACCGACTCATCGAGCCACAGATCCGCGACCGCGAGCAGCCGGCCGCCGCCGTAGAGCAGCGGCAACCGTGCCCGCTCGCCGGGAGGCAGGCCGGACTCGCGCAGCAGGCTCTTGAGCGCTCGCCGCGGCCGGCCAGGAGCGATGGTCAGCCGCTCGCCGCCCTGGCGCCAGCGGATCGTCAGCCGTGCCGGCAGCGCGGCGAGATTCACCGGCCCGTAGGCATCGGCCCTGAGCTCGAGCTGCCCGAGGCCCTCGGGCAGCCGGCAGACCGGCTCGGCGCGCCACGCCCACGCGGTCTCGCGCGCCACGGCGGATCCGCGCGCGGCTGCGGCCCCGGTCACGCTGCCTGCGGGGTACACGGTGAGGAGCCCGGCGTGCCGCTCGATGCGGGCCCCGGGCCACTCGACCGCCGGCTGGGCATCGTCACGCGCCGCGAGCATGGGGCCCGCGATCTCCGCGAGGCGCGTCGCCGGCGGCAGCGTGAGGCCGCGGGCCGCGATCCAGAACCTCAGGGCGTTGCGCCGGCGGTCCGGCGGCAGAGCGCGCAGCGCGCCCGCCGCGAGCGACTCGCCGTGGTGCGCGGCACTCAGGTCGCTCCAAGCGAGGCCCTCGAGGAGGCGCTGCGCTTCGGCCGCATGGCGCGCCGCACGGCCCACCGTCGCGGCGGCTCCCGGCCAGCGTGTGCGGATGACCGGCAGCACGCGCCGCCGCAGGAAGTTACGGTCGAGGCGCTCATCCTGGTTGCTCGGGTCCTCGAGGTGAGGGAGTCTCGCGGCGCGCACGAAGGCCTCGAGCTCGGCGCGGGAGCGCGTGAGCAGCGGGCGAGCCAGAAAGCCGCCCGCGAACGGCGCGAGCTCGGGCATTGCGGCGAGCCCCGCGACCCCCGCGCCGCGCAGCAGCATGAGGAGCACCGTCTCGAGCTGATCGTCCTCGTGGTGCGCGGTGAGCAGCACCTCGCCGGGACGGAGCGCGCCCGCCAGCAGCCGGTAGCGTGCCGTGCGCGCGCGCGCCTCGGGCGATTCGCCGCGCGCGCGCGCCACCTTCGCCCGCAGCACCTCACACGGCACGCGCAAGCCGCGCGCGACCTCGACGGCACGCG
>Ga0307476_10001600_pt1 | contig 13714 bp, 12 predicted proteins | sample atmos_gasesECM2C_2_FD_203314 | JGI IMG/M metagenome (GOLD analysis project Ga0307476, IMG submission 203314) | Hardwood forest soil microbial communities from Morgan-Monroe State Forest, Indiana, United States - atmos_gasesECM2C_05 | ecosystem: Environmental > Terrestrial > Soil > Temperate... | reverse complement strand
GGGGCGTCGGCGCTGGCCGCCGGGGCCGCGCCCGGTCCGCGCGACAGCGTGAGCGGCTGGCCGGTGACGGCCTCGACGAACGCGCCCACGGTCGGGAACCGCTGGTCGGAGGGCTTGGCCATCGCCTGGGCCACGGCGGCCTCGACCGCGGGCGGCACCGACGGTACCTGCTCGACGAGCGGCACCGGCTGCTCGTAGACCACCTTGAACACGACCTCGGGGATCGACGCACCCGCGAACGCCGGCTGGCCGGACAGCATCTCGTAGACGATCGCGCCGAGCGCGAACACATCGGTGCGCTCGTCCACGCTGGCGTGCTGGCCGGTCGCCTGCTCGGGCGCCATGTACTGCGGGGTCCCGAGCAGCGCGCTGTCCTGGGTCTTCACGGTCTGCGAGCCGCGGATCTTCGAGATCCCGAAGTCGAGGACCTTGGCGATCTCGACCATGCGGCCGTCGACCTCGGTCGGCACCAGGAAGATGTTCTGCGGCTTGAGATCGCGGTGCACGATGCCGGCGCGGTGCGCGGCGGCGAGCGCGGAGCCGACCTGGCGCACGATCGACACCACCTGGTCGAGCGGCAGCGGACCGCGCGCGATGCGCTGCGCGAGGGTCTCGCCCTGCAGGTAGTCGAGCACCAGGTACGGCGTGCCGTCGGGCTCGATGTTGTAGTCGATCACGCCGACGATGTTGGGGTGGTTGAGCCGGGCGGCGATCTCGGCCTCGCGCTTGAACCGCGCGACCACGTCGGTGTCCTCGATCTCGGTGTGCAGGATCTTGATCGCGACCTGCTTGCCGGCGAGCCGCTGGTGGCTCGCGAGGAACACCGCGCCCATCCCTCCGCGGCCGAGCAGCCCTTCGATCTTGTAGGTGCCGGCGATCACCGAGCCCATGTCGATCGGGGCTCGCGCCGGTGAGTTCGCCATCGTGCCCCAGCGTATAATGAGACCTCGATGCGTGCACGAGGTTGGGTGAGCCTGGCGGCGGTCCCGGCGGCGGTCCTGGCGGGATGAAACGGCCCGGTCCCGGCGTATGATGTGGACCGATGCACGCACGAGGATGGATCATCGGCGCCGCGATCGGCTGCGCGGGGCTGGTCTCGACCGCCGCCGCCGAGCCCGCGCCCAAGCCGGTCGACGTCAAGGCGATCAAGGCGCAGGGCGTGGTCCTGCAGGACGCGCAGGGCGGGGTCTACGTGGTGTTTCGCGGCGACGACCCCAAGGTGTTCTACGGGCCCAACCCCAAGGCGGTGTACGAGCAGGTCATCATCGGCTCGTCGAGCGACGGCGAGGGCCGCTGGGAGTACAACACCTGGGCGCCGCGGGTGCCGAACGGCTCGCACCTCGCCTCGCTCGAGCGCAAGAAGGACGGCACCTTCCACAAGGGCTGCGGCGACAAGGACGAGACCGGGCTGACCGAGCTGAGCGGCGAGAAGGCGCACGCGGTGCTCGACAAGACCCCGTTCCTGTCGATGGGCATCGTCCGCGTCCCGCACCTGCTCGCGCGCGATGACAGCGGCGTGTACTACTACGTCGACCGGATCGCGAAGGTCTACGGCGGCAAGGGCTACCGCGTGTTCGTCGGCCGCAAGGGCGCGATGAAGCAGATGCCGCTGACCGACGTGGCGAGCGACAGCGCGGGCGACGTGTTCTCGACCAAGAGCGGCGACCTCCGCCTGGTGCGCAACAGCGAGGACAACAAGGAGAAGCTGACCTGGGTCAAGGGCGCCCGGCGCACCGAGCTGGTGTTCCTCGACACGGACGTCAACTCGGTCGTGATCTTCAAGGATCTCGGCCTCTACGGCTTCCTCGGCACGCTGTGCGACGACATCTGACGTAGCTCCACCCGCCGCCACCCGCCGCCATCGCGTGTATGGTCGCGGCAATGAAGCTCAGTGGATCGGTTGCTCTCATCACCGGAGGCGCGTCGGGGCTCGGAGCGGCGACGGCGCGCCGCCTGATCGCCGGCGGCGCCAAGGTCGTCCTGGTCGATCGCGACGACGCGCGCGGCCAGGCGCTCGCGGCCGAGATCGGCGCGACGTTCGCCCGGGCCGACGTCACGGACGCCGGGCAGGTCGAGGCCGCGGTCGCCACCGCCGCCCAGCTCGGCGCGCTGCGGATCGCGGTGTCGTGCGCCGGCGTCGGCTGGGCCGCGCGCACGCTCGACAAGACCGGCAAGCCGCATGACCTGGACCTGTTCAAGACCGTCATCGGCGTCAACCTGATCGGCACGTTCAACGTGCTGCGGCTGGCGGCCGCGGCGATCGCCCGGAACGAGCCGCTCGACCACGGCGAGCGCGGCGTGATCGTCAACACCGCATCGGTCGCGGCGTTCGACGGCCAGATCGGCCAGATCGCGTACGCGGCCTCGAAGGCGGGTGTGGCGGGCATGACGCTGCCGGCGGCGCGCGACCTGGCCCCGGCCGGGATCCGCGTGGTGACGATCGCCCCCGGCATCTTCGACACGCCGATGCTCGGCACCCTCCCCGAGGACCGGCGGGCGGCGCTCGCGGCCGACGTCGTGTTCCCCAAGCGGCTGGGCGACCCGGCCGAGTACGGCGCGCTGGTCGCCGCGATCGTCGAGACCGGCTACCTCAACGCCGAGACGATCCGGCTCGATGGCGGCATCCGCATGCCACCGAAGTGACGGCGCGAGGCGGTCAGCCCCTGGGCAGCAGCGACTTCGGGATCGCGTTGGGGATCACCGGCACGTCGCGATCGTACAGCCAGCTGTACGTGAAGTACGTGCCGAGCACGCGCTTGGTGTAGTTGCGCGCCTGATCGTCGACGATGCCCTCGACGAACTCGTCGGCGTCCCACGTGCCGCGCACCCGCAGCATCCGGTTCACGCCGGCGGGACCGGCGTTGTACGACGGCGGGACCAGCAGCGTGAAGCGATCCCAGCGCCTGTACAGCGAGGCCAGGAACCGGCCGCCGATCGTGACGTTCTTCTCGGGATCGCGCAGGTTCTCGCGGGTCGGATCGATGCCGGTGCCCCTGGCGAAGTCCTTGGCGGTCGGCGGGATCATCTGGGTCAGGCCGATCGCGTTGGCGTAGCTCTCGTCGAGCGGGTCGAACCCGCTCTCCTCGCGCACGATCGCGATCTGCATCGCGATCGGCACGTTGTTGGCGGTGGCGTGGCGGGTCAAGAGGTCCCAGTACGCCCTGGGGTAGGCGATCTGCCAGCGCGCGCGGTTGGCGCCGACCGGCCACTGCGCCCGGTAGTCGAGGATGTGCCAGCGGGTCGGCCAGATCGACGTGGCGTGGCGCCCGGCGCGGTCGTAGAGGAACGCCATCGCCCACAGCTTCTCGATCCGGTCGGGGTCGTCGACGCGCTTGCGGTCGCCCGGCGCGGTGAGCCCGAGCTTCTTGAGCTCGCGCTCGGCCGGGACGCCGAGGCCGAGTCGCAACAGCTCCATCGCGCGCTGGAACCCGGGCGTGCTCCACTCGGGGCGGGGCCGGAACGCGAACGCCGGCGCGCCCGGATCGTAGCCCCTGGGATCGGCGGAGATCTCGGCGAGGGTCGCGGCGTAGGCCTTCGGATCGACCTCGCGCAGCCGGTTGAGCGACAGCAGCGCGTAGTACGCCGCCGGCGCGATCCGCACCGCGCCCTGCCAGGACGCGATCGCGTCCGGGATCCGGTGCTGGGCCGCGAACGCGCGGCCGAGCCAGTACTGGGCCTCGCCCTCGCCGTAGTAGCTGTCGTCGCGCGGCACCAGCGCGATCTGCTTCTGCCACCAGGTGATCGCCTCGTCGTACTTCTGGTCGCGCCAGGCGTGCCAGCCGTTGCGCCACATCGCCTCGGCGACGTTGTCGCTGTCGGGGAACCGGGCCGGCAGCGCCGCCAGCAGGGCCTCGACCTGCCGGGCGTCGCCCAGCGAGGTCCACTCCTCGGCCTCGCGCAGCAGCGCGTCGTCGGCGTAGCTGTGCTTCGGATCGATGGCCTGGGCGGCCTGGTAGCGCTTGATCGCGGTGTCGTGCTCGCCGATGAACGCGTACGACCGGCCGGCCTGGTAGTTGCTCTTGATCTCCAGATCGGCGTTGTGGGCCTCCTTGCAGGCGGCCGCGGCGTCGTCGAACATCGGCGCCGCGCCCTTGCGATCGCGCGCCTTGAACCGGCTCTGCGCCCTGTGGTACGCGGCGACGCAGCGATTCGCCGCCGAGATCTTCGGATCGCGGAGCGCCTCGTCGAACGCCGCCTCGGACTCGGGGTTGCGCTGCGCATCGAACAGCACCATGCCGCGGGTGATGTGCTCGGCGGCGGTCTCGGCCTCGAGCTGCTTGACGTCGAGCCGGTGGGCCCGGGCGAGCGCGACGATCCGGTCGTGCGCCCGGCTCGCCCACGGCGCCAGCGGGTCGTCGATCTCGATCTGGCGGTACAGCGCGATCGGCTCGGCGACCGGCGCGCCGGTCTGCTCCTTGGCCTCGGCGACGTGGAACCGCGCCTCGGAGCGCCGCGGGCCGTGCGGCCGGCGCTGCAGGTAGCCCGCGTAGTGCGCGGCGACGGCGGCCCAGTCGCCGGCGTCGCGCAGCAGGTCGCCGACCAGCATCTCGGCGTCGGCGCCGACGATCGAGTCGGGCGCGACCGACGCGGCGAGCGTCCGGGCGACGTCGGGCTGGTGCGCGAAGTACGCGGCGCTCGCGGCGTGGTAGCCGGTGAAGTCGGCGAGCAGCGGCAGGTGATCGTGGGCGCGGGCCAGGTGCTCGGCCGCGCTCGGCCAGTCGGCGAGCTGCGCGGCGGCCAGGCCGATCATCAGGTCGAGGCGCGCCTTGCGGTCCTCGGCGGCGGTGGGCGCCGCGGCGAGCACCGCCTCGAACGCTGCGCGCGCCGCCGGCCACTGCTCCAGCGCGAACTGCTGCGCGGCGAGCCGCTCGTCGGGCGAGGACCAGTACGGCGCGGCCATCGCCTCGGTCAGCGGGGTCGCCGCGGGGCTGGCACCGTCCGGCGTCGGGTGGGTGGCCGGCGGGGCGCTGGCCGCCGGGGGAGCCCCCGAGGGCGTGCCCCGCGGCAGCGTGCGCTGCTTGTGCGCGTCGTCACCCGAGCAGGAACCCGAGCAGGCAACGACCAGGAGGAGGAGGCAGGCCAGTGGCCGCATGGGACGACCGTAGCAACGCGGATCGACGGGGACAAATTTCACGGCGGTGCCGCGCGCCGGCCGCGCCCCGGGCCGCTCAGGCCCGCGCCGTGATCCAGGCGGCGATCGCGTCGAGCGTCGCCCCGCGCGGCCCGAACCCGGCGGCGATCGCGCGGGCCTCCGCACACAGGGCCCGCATCCGGGCCGCCGCGACGTCGGCGAGCTCGACCAGCTCCTGGTCGTCGCGGTCGTCCGCGTGCTGGAACGCGATCCCGATCGCCATGCCGTAGCGGCCGAGATCGGCGCACACCGGGGGCGCGGCACCGGCGGCGATGCCGCCGAGCTCGGCGGCCGCGGCGAACAGCGCGCCGGTCTTGCCCGCGTGCAGGCGCTCGACCGCCGAGATGTCGCCCAGCTCGGCGGGCGACGCCGTCAGGTCGATCGCCTGGCCGGCGAGCAGCTCGCGCGCGCCGGCGCGCCCGGCGACCAGCGCCACCGCGGGGGCCGCCTGCGGCCCGAGCTCGGCGAGCGCCCCGAACGCGGCGGTCAACAGGCCGTCGCCGGCGAGGATCGCGATCGCCTCGCCGAACGCGATGTGGACGGTCGGGCGCCCGCGCCGGACGTCGTCGTCGTCCATCGCCGGCAGGTCGTCGTGGACCAGCGTGTAGGCGTGGATCATCTCGAGCGCGGCCGCCGCGGGCAGCGCCATCGCGCGCGAGGCGCCGCACGCCTCCGCCGCGGCGATCAGCACGGCGGGGCGCAGCCGCTTGCCCGGTCCGGTGGCGGCGTAGTGCATCGCCGCGACCAGCCGGCCGGGGTCGTCGGCGGGCGGCGCGAGCCGTCGCTCGAGCTCGGCGTCGACCCGCCGGCGGACCTCGTCGAGGAAGCCGTGCAGGTCGGGCGGCGCGCTCGCCGGTGCGAGGGTGGCTTGCTGGCTCATGTCGACCACGGCCGCCTAGGGCCCAGGCTCTGCGCCCGAGCTCCCGGGGCTCGGTGACCCCGGTGACCCGACCGGATCGACGAACGGCGCGACCTCGATCCCGCCGGATGCGCTGATCAGGATCTCGACCCGCTTCTCGGCGCTCGCGAGCAGATGCTGGCCGCGCCGCGCGAGCTGCACGCCCTCCTCGTAGATCACGAGCGACTGCTCCAGCGACAGCTCACCGGACTCCAGCCGGATCACGACCTCACGCAGGCGTGCGAGGATCTGGTCGAACCCGAGGTCACCGGGCTCCCGGGGCTCCCGCGGGTCGGACGTCCCGGCCGAACCGTTGGCGACACCGCCGGAGGTAGTCGCGTTCGCCATCGCGACGCACCATAGCGAACGCCTCCCCGAAAGTCACTCGGCTTACCCCGCGGCTCACCGTAGACGATCCCGACACGAGTCAGATTTTTGCGAGCGCCGCGGTGCGCGAACAACGCTTGACGACCCGAGCGCTTGCAGGGAAGCTGACCCCATGAGCGACCGCTCGGAATTTCGTCCCGACGATACGGGCGAGCTCAAGGAGCGCTGGCGCGCATACGTGCAGGACCGCCGGCTCAACGTCACCGCGCAGCGCGAGGCGATCGTCGAGCAGTTCCTGCGCACCCGCGAGCACGTCTCGATCGACGAGCTGCTGCTCAAGGTGCGCAAGCGCCAGCCCAAGGTCGGCTACGCCACGGTCTACCGCACGCTCAAGCTCCTGGTCGACAGCGGCCTCGCCGTCGAGCGCCAGTTCGGCGACGGCCAGGCCCGCTACGAGGTCGTCGGCGATCACCACGATCACCTGATCTGCGTGAAGTGCGGCCTGATCCTCGAGTTCGAGGACGACGAGATCGAGCGCCTGCAGGACAAGATCGCCCAGCGGATGGGCGGCTTCACCGTGCTCCGCCACCGCCACGAGCTGTACGGCCTGTGTCCCAAGGCCGCGGGCGAGGCCGGCGGCGGGTGCCCGCGCGAGCAGAGCAAGCGCGGTAGCTGACCTCGACCTCCGCTGCGCTCGTAGCCGGGTTTGATCGCGCCTGCCGAATGACCCTCCGGAGTCGGAGTCAAGGTGCAAGGTCCAGGGTGGAGTCGACGTCACCGTTGCCGTCGACGTCAAGGTTCTGGTCAAGTCATCGTCGAGGACAAGGTCGAGATCTTCCGTCCTCCCGGATCACACCTCGCTACAGCTGCTTGAGCCGGTCGATCTCGGCGTTCTCCGACAGCGGCAGGACGTGGACCAGGCAGCGGCCGGGATCGCTCGGCATCAGCGCGCCGACCCACAGGAACGAGTTCTTCCAGTAGGCGCGCTGCGGCTTCTGCTCGATCGGGGCCCCGAACGCGGCGCGCAGCCACTGCTCGAGCTCGTCCTCGTGGCAGCCGTGGACCTTGAGCTGGATCTCGATCAGCGGAGCGCTCGGCTCGCCGCCCAGGAAGTACAGGTCGACCTCGGCGCTCCTCTTCGCATCCCGGCTGATCCGGATCGGCCGCTGGGCGAAGCACCAGGTCGCCTTGCGCCCATCGCTGAGGTCGGTCGGCTGGCACAGCCCTTCCTTGATGTTCTGGAGCCGGGTGTGTGGGAACCGCCAGTTGCCGATGCCGTCGTACTCGGGCGCGCGGCTCGTGCACCCCGCGACCGCGAGCGCGACCGCCACCACCGGCGCGGCGCCGCGCGCGATCACGCCGGCACCCCCCGGATCACGACGTCGACGGTGACCTCGTCCTCGACCTTGAAGATCAGGAACTTCGGCGCGGTCAGCCCGAGCCAGCGGATATCGAGCTCGAACGTCGCGCTGGCCTCGACCGCCATGGTGTCGAGTGTACCGCGCCCGGACAGCGCGAGCTCGACGCGCTTGCCGCGCCAGTCCAGCGCGCCGACCGCGGTGGCGGTGAACGCCGTCCCGGTCCGCACCACGCCCCGCAGCGCGGTCAGCGCAAAGCTCGCCCGCGGGTGGGCATCGAGGGCGAAGTCCTTGCGCAGCTTGCGGTTCTTGAGGAAATCGCCGGCGTCGAACGCGGTCATGTCGACCTCGAAGCGCGCGGACGTCGCCGCGGGGCCCATGTCGGTCAGCGCCAGGGTGTCCGGATCAGCGACGATCTCGCCGGTGAGCCGGTTCCAGACGGTGGTGGTGTCGTGGATCCGCGACCGCGCGCGGACGGTCAGCGTGCCGGAGGTGACGCGATAGCGCACCCCCAACCCTGGACGCGCGGGTGTCCTTGTTCAAGGCCACCCCTTCGTCATTTTCTTCCGTCCGGGCTTCGGTCGGCCCGGACTAGGCTGCGAGGCACTGCAACAGCAGCGTCGTGACGTTGTCGGTGCCGCCGTTGCGGTTGGCGGCGTCGACCAGCTCGGCGACCGCGCGCTCCAGGCTCTTGGCGTTCGACGCGATCTGGCAGATCTGGGTGTCGATGACCATGCCCGACAGGCCGTCCGAGCACAGGATGTACACGTCGCCGCTCTTGATCTGGTGGCTCCGGATATCGACCTGGACGGTCTCGCGCATGCCGAGCGCGCGCGTGATCACGTTCTTGTGGGGGAAGTTGCGCTCTTCCTCCTCGGTCATGTCCGGCTTGGCTTCCTTGTAGTCCTCGAGCAGCGAGTGGTCGCGGGTCAGCTGGACGATGCCGTTGTCGCGCACCCGGTAGACCCGCGAGTCGCCGACGTGGCCGACGTAGATCTTGTCGCCCGACACCAGGACCGAGACGATGGTCGTGCCCATGCCCTTGTAGCGGAGGTCGCGGTTCGAGGTCTCGAAGATCCGCAGGTTGGCGAGCTTGATGCCGCACACCAGCCGGTTCTCGATATAGGACAGCGAGCGGTCCATCTTGTAGGGCCAGGTCGCGTCCTCGTCCTCGCGCGTGCGCTGGTAGAACTCGCCGATCGTCTCGGCGGCCATCTTGGAGGCGACCTCGCCCGACGCGTGGCCGCCCATGCCGTCGGCGACCAGGAACAGCTGCTCGTCCTCGATCAGCGAGAAATAGTCCTCGTTGTGGGTCCGCTTCATGCCCACGTCGGTCTTGGCGGCGTAGCGGATCTTCATTGAATTCCTGCGGAGCTACACGCCTCCGCGTGGAGAAATGATAGGCAACGCGTCCCAAGCGCGTCAACCGCGTGGCGTTGTATCCCGCTGGGTAGGCCGGTCGCGCTATGGTCGCCGAGCATGCGCGCCGAGATCTTGACGATCGGGGACGAGCTGTGCCGTGGCGAGATCGTCGACACGAACTCGTCTCACCTGGCGGCGCGGCTGTGGGACCTCGCGATCACCACCCGGTGGATGACGAGCTGCACCGACGACGAGGCGGATATTGCCAGCGCGCTGGCGCAGGCGGTGGCCCGCGCCGATCTGGTCGTGTGCTCCGGGGGCCTCGGCCCGACCGAAGACGACCTGACCGTCGACGTGGTCGCCGGGCTGCTCGGGGTCCCGCCGGTGATCGACGAGCCTTCGCGGGCCCGTCTCGGGACCTGGTTCGCGCAGCGCGTGCTACCATCCGCCCGGGCGACCGGTGAGGTCGGTCCGGGCTCGATCGCGCCCAGCGCGGTCCAGCTCCGCCAGGTCCGGGTGCCGACCGGCGCGCGCGTCCACCCCAACCCGGCCGGCCTGGCGCCCGGTTTCGAGGTCGTGCTCCGCGGGGTACCGGTCCTGTTCCTCCCCGGGTTCCCGCGCGAGATCCAGGCGATCCTCGAGGCCGGCATGGAGCGGCGGTTCGCCGAGCTGCGCGAGGCCCGCGGCGAGGTCGAGCGGATCGCCCGGCGGATCTACCGGGTGTTCGGTCGCGGCGAGTCGCAGATCTCGCAGGCCTGCCGCGGGATGATCGACGGCGTCCCCGGCGCGTCGATCCACTACCAGGTCAAGTTCCCCGAGACCCTGGTCAAGCTGGTCGTCCGCGATCGCGACGCCGGCGCCGCCGAGCGCGCGCTGGCCGGATTCGACGCCGAGATCCGCGCGCGGCTGCGCGGCTACCTGTACGGCGACGGCGACGAGACCCTGATCGATCGCACGGTGCGCCGGCTGATCGAGGCCGGCAGGACCGTCGCGACCGCCGAGTCGTGCACCGGCGGCATGATCGGCGAGCTGCTGACCCGCCGGCCGGGCAGCTCGCGGGCGGTCCTCGGCGGCGCGATCGCCTACTCGAACTCCGAGAAGGTGCGCCAGCTTGGCGTCCGCGAGGACACCATCACGAGCCACGGCGCGGTCAGCGAGCCGACCGTGCGCGAGATGGCGCTCGGGGCGCGCGAGCGGTTCGGCTCCGACTTCGCGGTCGCGGTGTCGGGGATCGCCGGCCCGGACGGCGGGACGCCGGACAAGCCGGTCGGCACGGTCTGGCTGGCGCTGGCGGGCCCCGGGCCAGATCGCGTCGCGGCCAAGATGCTGGCCTGGCCGGGCGCCCGGGACCAGATCCGCACGCTGGCGAGCTGGTGGGCGCTCCGGCTGATCGACGAGGCGCTATGAGGCCCGGCAAGCGGTTGTTCGTCGGGGTGCGGATCTCGGTGGCGGCCTCGAACGCGCTCGCGGGCTGCGCCGAGACGCTCGCCCGGCGCGCCCGGGATGCCGGGGTCGACCTCCGGTGGGTCGCGCCGATCAACTATCACGCGACGCTCGCGTTCCTCGGCTGGACCGGGGTGGAGGCGATCGGCCCGGTGTGCGACGCGCTGGCGGCGGCGATCGCCGGCGAGGCCCGCACGACCTTCCGGACCACGCGGCTGGGGGCCTTTCCGTCGCTGGACCACGCGAGCGTGCTGTGGGCCGGGATCGAGGACGGCGCGGCGCTGACCCGGCTCGCGCGGTCGATCGGCGCGGCGATGGCCGGGCTCGGCTTCCCGGTCGAGCGCAGCCCGTTCCACCCCCACGTGACCATCGCGCGGGTCCGGACCCCTCGCGCGATCCGCGAGATCGTGTTACCGATGGCTGAACAAATGTTCGGTGACACCCGGATCGATGCGGTGACCCTGTTCGAAAGTGAAACGAAATCCTCTGGTTCGGTCTATCGCGAGGTGCAAAAAATCGCGTTCGACCGGGCGATCAGGACCCCTTCCGAGCCGTCCAAACGTCAGACGGACGCTCTAGAACGGGGCACACCCGACCGCGAGCCAGACGATTCGCTAACCGACGACGGTTGGCCGCGTGGTCAGGGCCCCACCGAGTAGGAGCACGTCAGAGATGGCCACCAAAGAGAATCAACCGGGCGCGCCGCCCTCCGGCGCCGGGCGGGGCGATCCAGCCGGCCCAGCCGGAAAGGCCGAGGCCGGATCCGGACAGGCCAGCGGCTCGAGCGGCTCCGCCGGCGCGCACCACGCCCGTGAGCCCGTGCGCGATCCCGCCCGCGACAAGGCCATCGACCTCGCGCTGGCCGCGATCGACAAGCAGTTCGGCAAGGGCGCGATCATGCGGCTCGGCAAGGATCCGATCGACCGCGAGGTCCACGTGATCCCGACCGGCTCGCTCGGCCTCGACCTCGCGCTCGGCATCGGTGGCCTGCCCCGCGGCCGCGTGGTCGAGATCTACGGCCCGGAGTCGTCGGGCAAGACGACGATGACGCTGCACATCGTCGCCGAGGCCCAGAAGCGCGGTGGGGTGTGCGCGTTCATCGATGCCGAGCACGCGCTGGACGTCGGCTACGCCAAGAAGCTCGGCGTCAAGACCGAGGAGCTGCTGGTCAGCCAGCCCGATTTCGGCGAGCAGGCGCTGGAGATCGCCGACATGCTGGTGCGCTCCAACGCGGTCGACGTCGTCGTGATCGACTCGGTGGCCGCGCTGACCCCCAAGGCCGAGCTCGAGGGCGAGATGGGGGATGCCCACGTCGGCCTCCAGGCCCGGCTGATGAGCCAGGCGCTGCGCAAGCTGACCGCCGCGATCTCGAAGTCGCGGACCATGGTCATCTTCATCAACCAGATCCGGATGAAGATCGGCGTCATGTTCGGCTCGCCCGAGACCACCACGGGCGGCAACGCGCTCAAGTTCTACTCCTCGGTTCGCCTCGACATCCGCCGGATCGGCGCCCTCAAGAAGGAGGAGGACGTGATCGGCAACCGGACGCGGGTCAAGGTCGTGAAGAACAAGATGGCGCCTCCCTTCAAGGAGGTCGAGTTCGACATCCTCTACGGCCAGGGCATCTCGCGCGAGGGCGACCTGGTCGATCTGGCGTCGGAGGCCAACATCATCGAGAAGAGCGGGGCGTGGTTCTCGTTCAACGGCGAGCGCATCGGGCAGGGCCGGGAGAACGCCAAGCAGTTCCTGGCCGACCACCCGGACATCTTCAATACGATCGAAGCCAAGGTCCTCGCTCACCACAACATCCGCCGGATCGGGATCGATGTAGCCCCCGAGCCGACCTCCGTACCCGCGTCGGCATCCGACGACAAGGCGAGCAAGGCGGGCCGGCCGGCCGCGGCAGCGCCCGCGTCCGCGTCCTCGTCCTCGGCCTCGTCTGCGGCGAGCTCGAACGGGAAGCGGCCCAACGCGTAGCCCCTCTGGTGGGCCGGGATCGGGAGCGTTTGCGCACGGTGGAATACTGCGTTGCGTAGAAATGCCCCGGCGCGCTGCGTGGCCGCCGCAATGCGCGCTCCGGTAGGCCGGTAGGGAGGACGCCACCGATGAGGATCGGCATCACTGCGACGCGATTCCAGCACCCGAGTTGTTAGGGCATCTGGTCAGGATTGCTTGCGTTTGTGACATGAATCGGCGATGACTCCCAGGTCTTCGTAGGGTGGTGTTGCGGCCCTGCGACGACCTTGCGAACTCCCAGGGAGGCTCATTCATGCTCGGCTATCGACCCACGATAGTGGCGGCGGGTGCGGTCTTGAGCGCGTTGCTCGGCTGTGGCGATCCAGACCTGCCGACCGATCTCAGGACGAGCGGCCCTCCGAACGTCACCGCGGTGCTGGTCATGTCGGATGTGGAGACCGGGATCGACCCGGACTCCCAGAAGGCCGGCGCGCTCGATCGCTACCTGGAAACCGCCACGTTCTGTCGCCTCAAGGACGACAAGCGTCCCCGGCTGGTCGGCCTCCAGGACGGCCGCACCACCGAGGTGTGCCCGGACGATCTCACCCTGAAGGCCACGGACGACGGCGTCGCCGCCGGTGCCCCTCCGGTGTGGTTCGTCCGGATCGTGTTCGACAAGCTGCTCGACCCGAACATCGAGGATCTCGAGCCCGTGCTCGATCAGAACGGGATGCCGACGGGCGGCGTGTTCGGCACGCTCAGGAATACCCAGCCGGTGGCGCTGCGCTGCAACGGCGTCGACATCGCCTACGACGGCGATTACGTCCCCAACGGCAACAAGGAGAGCTGGCCGGTCGGTCCGGCGCTGTTCATCGCGCCGCTGGCGCCGACCGACGCGCCGACCGGCGCATCGTGCACCGTGTCGATCAAGGACAGCGTCCACAACAAGGCGGGTCAGTCGGTCCCGGCCGATCAGCGCAGCTACTCGTTCACGGTCAAGCCGATGATCTTCCGGTTCAGCGATCCCGCCCCGGCGGACCCCAACGATGGCTCGATCACCCTGACCCCCACGACGCCGATCGATCTGTTCTTCACCGCCGCGGTCACGGCGGGCGCCACGATCACGACCACCAAGGACGCGAAGAAGACCTCGATCACGCTGAGCGATCTCGACCCCGCGACGGTCCACCTGATCTCCGGTCCGAACCAGGGCGATGGCAGCGCCAACCCGGCGGTCTG
>Ga0307476_10001599_pt1 | contig 13715 bp, 14 predicted proteins | sample atmos_gasesECM2C_2_FD_203314 | JGI IMG/M metagenome (GOLD analysis project Ga0307476, IMG submission 203314) | Hardwood forest soil microbial communities from Morgan-Monroe State Forest, Indiana, United States - atmos_gasesECM2C_05 | ecosystem: Environmental > Terrestrial > Soil > Temperate... | reverse complement strand
CTGTGAAGCCACGCCCATGCCAGGCAGGATGGCGATGTAGACCTCGGGATGTCCAAAGAACCAAAACAGATGTTGCCACAACAATGGCGAACCGCCCCTATGACCCATGACTTGGCCATTCACGACGACCAGCGGAACGTAAAAGCTGGTTCCTAAATTACGATCCAACAGAAGCAGAATGCCGGCGGAGAGAAGTACACCGAAAGCCAGCAGCCCGAGGATCGCCGTAACAAACCATGCCCACACCGTCAACGGCATGCGCATCATGGTCATGCCCTTGGCTCGCAGATCGAGCGTGGTGGTGATAAAGTTCAGCGCCCCCATCAGCGATGCGATGCAGAAAATTGCGATGCTGGTGATCCATAGATCCGCGCCCAGTTGTTCACCCGGGCCGGAGTTGGTGAGCGCGCTGAGCGGGGCATAGCCGGTCCAGCCATGCAGCGGAGCGCCTCCAGTCACGAAGAAGGCCGCAAGGATGGTGACGAAAGCCACAAACGTAGTCCAGAACGAGAGCATGTTCAGGACTGGAAAAGCCATATCCGGAGCGCCGATCTGGATGGGCAGGAAATAATTTCCGAAGCCGCCCTGCGGCGCCGTGGTTAGCACGAAGAAAACCATGATTGTGCCGTGCATGGTCAGCAGGCTGAGATAGGTTTCTGGCTTGATCTCGCCCACCAGAGGCAGCACCGCCGTCGGCCAAATCATGTGCACGCGCATGAGAATTGACAGGAACATGCCCACGAACACCGCGACCAGCGCCAGAAAATAGTACTGCAGCCCAATGACCTTGTGATCCAGGCTGAAAATGTATTTGCGGATGAAGCCCTGAGGAGCGTGCGAGTGAATTGTCGCGCTAGTCGCCATTACTGTTTCTCCGCCTCCCGAGTCGCCAGCCATTTATCGAAGTCTTCCTGACTCACCACATGCAACATGCCGTGCATTTTGTAATGCCCCAGTCCGCAAAGCTCGGCGCAGGCGATTTCATATTCGCCAACCTCGGTGGGCGTGAAATGCATATGGATGATGAGTCCGGGAACCGCATCCTGTTTGAAACGCATCTGCGGAACAAAGAAGCTGTGGATCACGTCCACCGCGCGCAAGGTGAGATCCACCTGCCGGTTCACGGGAAGATACATGGTACCGGTGACGATGTCATCTTTTGCGGCCGGGTCGGCGGTGTCGAGTCCGAGTGCGGCTTCGTTTCCGGCCGATGGATCCATGAGCTTGGGATCGGTTCGCCCAAATTTTCCGTCGGCACCGGGATAGCGGAAGTACCAGGCAAACTGCATGCCGGTAACCTCCACCGGAACCGAACCCACTTCCGCCGGAGCAAAGCGCTCCGACGCCCAGATCGGACTGCCCATCAGATTCAGCCCAATAAATAGGATCGCCGTTAAGGCCGTCCATATCACTTCCATCCGGCTGTTGCCGTGAGAGTAGGTAACCTTGCTAGCGGTTCCACGATCTCGATACTGCCATACGAACAGGCCAAGGGCGCCTTGGGCAGCCACGAAAACGATTCCCATCAGCAGATAAGTCAACGCGAACTGGTGGTCAATCCAAGGCGTCGAAGTCGACGCGCCATGCGGGAGCCACCAGGTTTTTGCCGCGAAGAAGTAAGTGCTGACAAAGGTAATTAGCCAGATAATCACGAGAAGAGCGAGGCCCATCTACGAGACCTCCGAGGGTCGTGGTTTGTGCGTGCTCATAACTTTTTCAAAAAACCCAGATCTGCGTTTGGCACCGAAGTTTATCACAGCCATGCATGATGCGCACAAGCACTTGCTGTGGAAGGAACCGATTCGGGAACGTCTGGACGAAAGATTGCCAAAGGAGTTCGATCGGTTTTCCTTTGTGTACCTGAGTGTCCTTCGTGGTTTAATGTTTTTGACTCTGATGCCAAAGAAATCCGCCGGCCATGGCCACGATACCCGCTACCTCCGGCTGCAGAAGAACTACTGCTTCGCCTGCGGCAAGAACAATCCCGAAGGCATGCACCTCAAATTTACTTACGACGAAGAGCGCAATCGCTTCGTCTGCCGCTTTCGGCTCGGCAAGCGCTACACCGGGCCCCCCGGTCACGCCCATGGAGGCATTATTGCTACCCTCCTCGACGAGGCCATGGGCAAGGTGAACAAGCTGCGCAATGTGGTCGCGCTGACCTCGCAGATCACGGTGGATTACCTGAAGCCGGTGCCTCTCAATCAGCCGCTGCGCGTGGAATCCCGCGAGGTGCGCGTCCTCGGCCGCCGGCACATTAATATGGCGGAAATCCTCAATCTCAAAGACGAGGTGCTGGCCCGCAGCCGGGGTTTGTTTATAGCCATCGATCCCCAGAAAATGTTCGCCAAGTTCGTGGAAAGATAAAATATTTGAGGACGCGCGTCTCGCCCGTCCTAGCAGTTAACGCCGACGACAACCTTCCAGCGCGCGCGCCAAGTGCTCAACACCCCGCCGAAGCTCGCGCGCATCGACTGCCGCGAACCCCAGCACGATCCCATCCCGCCTAGCGCGGCCATAAGCATAGTGGCTTAACGGAACCACTTCGACCTCATACTTTGACGCTGCCTGCGCTGCCCGCTCCGCCTGGATTCCGCCTTGTAACCAACCCACGGTTCGCAAACCGGCTTCCACCTCCGGAATTTCCAGCAACCCCGTCAGGCGCTCACGCGATGACTCGATGAGCACCGACAATCGTTCGGCATAGAGCTCGCGCATCCGCCGCACGTGTCGCGCAAAGTGACCTTCGCGGATGAAATCGCACAGAATCGCCTGATCGATCAGGGGCGGATGATGCGTGCTCACCGATTCCGCCGCAGCAAAAATATCCACCATGTCGGACGGAACCACAAGATATGCGAGCCGTAGAGCAGGGAACAGAACGTCAGTGAAACTGCCGGCGAAGATAACGACGGCGGCCCGATCCAAACCTTGCAACGCGGGAATCGGTCTCCCCGAGTACCGGTATTCGCTGTCGTAGTCATCCTCGAAAATAATTGTCCGCGAGCGCCGCGCCCATTCGAGCAATGACAACCGGCGGCGTAGACTCATGGTTACGCCCAGAGGGAACTGGTGTGCTGGAGTCACGTAAACCAGTCGCGGACGCGCCTGCGGCCAACGTCGTCGCCCGGCCTCGAGATTCAAACCTTCAGAATCGACCGGCACGGGACAGATTTTAGCGCCCACCGCTCGGAACACAACCGCCGCGCCAGGATATCCCGGTTCCTCGATCCACACCGGATCGTCCTCGTCGAGAAGTAAATGCGCCGTCCGATCGAGCGCTTGCTGAACGCCGGAAATAATCAACACCTGATCGGCGGAGCACTTTATGCCGCGAGACGTGTTCAAATATTCCGCTACCGCATCGCGCAGCGGCCGATATCCAAGCGCTTCGCCGCCCGCCAATAATCGCGTCGAAACCCGCCGCAGACGCCGCACCGCAACCTGTGCCCAAAGGCCGGCGGGAAAAGCATCGAGCGCCGGTTGGCTGGCGCGAAATGCCCGCGCGGGCTGAGATTCCGATCGAGGTAACGGCCGCAAACGTCGCGCATACGCGGAAAGCGGAATGCAGCGTCGGCGAGTGTGCGCCACTGATTTCGCCCGCGGCGCCTGCAGCAATTCGTCAGGAAGAGTTTTGCTGACGTACGTCCCCGAGCCGACTTTGCCTTCGACATAGCCTTCCGAGCGCAACTGCTCGAACGCAGTAACAATTGTCGGACGAGAAATTCCATACTGCGCGGCCAGGTCCCGGGTTGCTGGCAGACGAGCGCCGGGGCGCAAACGTCCCGCCAAAATCGTCGAGCGCAGTTCTTCGTAGAGCCAGCGATATAAAGGCATTCGCGGCCTGGGTCCTCGCAAGTTCAGCGGAAGCGTGCTCGACTTCTTAGCCATAACTCAACCAGTTTTGTCGTCCCCAGCGAAGCGAGGAATCTGTAGTCGGCCAGCCACTGCGGGCAAAAGTGGTATGGAAAGAATATAAGAAAATGGATATTCCAAGCTAGCCAATAGTTTTGTATCCTAAAAACATCAATATAGGCGCGCGGGCGTCCACGTCCGTGCGGTGTTACCTTGAAATTCAAAGTTAGCCTAAGCTTTGGCGAAAAGAGGACACATGTCGAACAACAACGGAAGATCCACCAGCCTGCGCCTGAAAACAGGACTGGCCGAAATGCTAAAGGGCGGCGTCATTATGGACGTCACCAACGCCGAGCAAGCCGTAATTGCCGAGAAGGCTGGCGCCGTCGCGGTAATGGCGCTCGAACGCGTCCCCGCGCAAATCCGCGCCGAAGGCGGCGTGGCGCGAATGGCATCGCCTAAAAAGATTCGCGAGATAATGGCCGCAGTCTCCATCCCGGTAATGGCGAAGTGCCGCATCGGCCATTTTGCCGAGGCCCAAATTTTGCAGGAACTGGGCGTCGACTACATCGACGAGTCCGAAGTCCTCACACCCGCCGATGAAGCCCACCACGTTGACAAACACGCCTTCACCGTTCCCTTCGTCTGCGGCGCCCGCAATTTGGGCGAAGCCCTGCGCCGCATCGCCGAGGGCGCAGCCATGATTCGCACCAAGGGCGAAGCCGGCACCGGCGACGTAGTCCACGCCGTAAAACACATGCGCCAGATCGTGCAAGAGATAAAGATCCTCACGGTGCTAGGCGAAGAAGAACTTTACGCCAAAGCCAAAGAGCATCAAGCCCCGTATGAGTTGGTCAGAATCGTAGCTAAAGAAGGCAAGCTGCCCGTCCCGAATTTCTCTGCTGGCGGCATCGCTACTCCGGCGGATGCATCGCTGGTCATGCAGCTTGGTGCCGAGTCCATATTCGTCGGCTCCGGCATCTTCATGCAAGATTCGACCACGTTCGCCAATCCCGAGGAAGCAGCGAAGCGTGCCAAGGCAATTGTCCAGGCTGCGACGCACTACAACGACCCTAAAGTATTACTTGAAGTCAGCGAAGATCTGGTCGGCGCCATGAAGGGCCTCGCCGTGGCCGCGCTGGACGAAGCTCACATGCTGCAAACCAGAGGCTGGTAGACCAAGTTCGTTAACCTAAGGTCCGCAAAGGAAGTCGGAGACCGGTTCCTTCGTGAAGCCTTGTGTCCTTTGTGGTTCATGGTTTTCTTATGAAGATCGGAGTGTTGGCTCTACAGGGCGATTTTGACGCCCACCGCAAACGGCTCGAAGAGCTGGGCGCCGAAGTTGTCCTCGTCAAGAAGCCCGACCAACTGGACGAGATCGACGGCCTGGTAATCCCGGGAGGCGAATCGGGCACGTTTCTCAAGCTGCTGGGCGAAGCAGGATTCGAAAAGCTGAAACAGTTCGTCGGCGTGAAGCCAACTTTCGGTACGTGTGCAGGCGCAATCCTGCTGGCCAACGAAGTAGAAAACCCGAAGCAGTCTGGTCTGGGTGCGCTCGATATCCGCATCCGCCGCAACGCCTACGGTCGCCAGATTGATAGCTCCATCCGCGAAGGCCGCTTAGGTAAGGAACCGTTGGAGATGATCTTCATCCGCGCTCCCAAGATAGAACGGGTCGGTGCCGGTGTCGAAATAATCGCGACCGAGAGCGGCGATCCGGTCGCCGTGCGGCAGGGAAGAGTGATGGCAGCTACTTTCCACCCCGAACTCTCTGACGACACCCGCGTGCATCAAGCCTTCCTGGACATCGTCCGCAAATAAGCGCTCATGAGAACAGCCGCCCTCGGCGGTCAAATCGATCACCTCGGCAGTCTCGAGCGAAAATATCCGCAGGGAAGAAGAAGATTCAAAACAACTTTCGGACGTGCCCCATCCTTTGGGAAGAGCGAAAAGGATGGGGCACCTGTATTCAGTGCGCCTTGTCTGAGTCGTCTTGCACCACCCGCGTCTGATCGGTGATCCAGTTTACCTCCCAGGTCTTGCCGCCATCCTCCGAGAATGACTGTTCAAAGTGAGGCGTATTCGTGGTCATGTTCGTCCAATCAAATCGAATAAGGACAACTTTGCCATTAATCGTATCCTGGGCGAAGAACTCGCCGCGTCCGTTCTTGAATTCGCCGATCTGCGGCGGGTCCAGGATGCCGACCTTACTGTTGGCCCAATAGAGGCGCCACTGATGGGATTGGGGATTGTATAGGCGCAAGGTGAGACCTTCGATGTGGCCGGCGTCTGGGCTATCGAGCTCGATCGTGTCCAGTTGCGCGCGACCATCCCAAATCTTGTAGCAAACGCCGGTACCGTCAAATTCGACCCAGGTAGTCGAACCGGTCAAGGGATGCAGGAGCTTCTTGAGGTGATATTTCCATGCCCCAATAAGAGGATCGAAATCGTGTTGCCCATCGCGTTCCGTGGATTGAGATACTGCTTTCGCTGCGTCAGAATTCTGCTGCGCGAGCCCTTGAAGCGGTGGCCATACGGCAACCAAGCTGCACACCAAAAGATAACTTCGAATGTGTTTGATGTTGATCACAGCATCCTCCTATTCGTCTATTTTGCAGAGTGAGTCTGATCGTCCGGACGACGACCAACTCGGATGCAAACATAGTTGAACAGTCAAACGGATGTGTTAACCCAGAGTAAAAACGAGTAAAGAGTTGTGAACGAGCTGCTGCGCACCAGGTCTCGCGGTTTGAGGCTTACGAAACTCGTGCCGTCCGCGAAAACGGACGGCACAAGCTTCCTAATAGCATCGCCGTGGCAGAGGCGGAAAATAGACAGCCCCATCAGGATGAAAGCGCGATTCTATGGGATTCCTGGAATTGGCGTGGCGTAGAATAAAGACGGGAATTCCATGCGCCGAGTCTATCTCGACAACAACGCTACCACCCCGCTCCTGCCCGAGGTTTTTGAGGCTATGCGGCCGTACTTTGCAGAGCGCTTTGGCAACGCGTCTTCCATCCATCACCATGGACAGGAGACGCGGGCGGCTGTCGAGCGTGCACGGGAATCGGTCGCAGCATTGCTCGGAGGCCGAGCAGCGGAAATCGTCTTCACTAGTGGAGGCACTGAAGGTGACAATCTAGCGATTTCAGGCTTGACCCAACCCGGGGGCCACGTAATCACTTCAACTGTTGAGCATCACGCGGTGCTGAACTCATGCAAACACCTGGAAGCCACGGGATGCGAAGTCACCTACGTTCCCGTCGATGGCCGCGGCTTAGTCGATCCAGACGACGTCCGCCGCGCATTGCGGCCGCACACCAAGCTAATCACCATCATGATGGCGAACAACGAAACCGGCGTCCTGCAACCAGTCGAGGAGATTGGCAAGATCGCCGCCGAAGCTGACGTTTATTTTCACACCGACGCGGTACAGGCGGCAGGGAAAGTGCCAATCGAAGTAAATCGTCTCGGCTGCGACCTGCTCTCGATCTCAGGCCACAAGCTCCATGGGCCACAAGGAGTGGGCGCTGTCTATGTAGGCAAGGGAACCCTCCTTCAGCCCATGTTTTATGGTGGAAGCCACGAGCGCTCGCGCCGCGCGGGAACTGAAAACGTTCCCGGAATCATCGGTCTCGGCAAGGCAGCGGAACTCGCCAGAGAAGCGTTGGAACAAGGCGACTTGGCACAGATGTCGGCAACGCGCAATCGCATCGAACAAACAATTCTTTCCCAGGTAGACGCCACAGGCATAAACGGAGAAGGCGCGCCGCGCGTTCCGAACACGACAAACATTCACTTCGACTACATTGAAGGAGAGGCGCTGGTGATTGCCCTAGATTTGAAGGGACTGGCAGTTTCGACAGGATCGGCGTGCTCCTCCGGCGCAATCGAACCCTCCCACGTGCTGACCGCCATGGGCTTGCCGCCCGAGATAGCCCGCGCCAGCCTCCGCTTCAGCCTGGGTAAGCGGAACACTCCCGAGGATGTTGAATTCGCCCTCAATCTCGTTCCACAAACAGTAGCGCGACTACGAGAGTTATCGCCGGTTTACAATAGAGCAGCAGTTAGCAATTAGCACTTGGCATTTAGCCCGTCTGGAATCGTGGTGAACGCCCAAGTACTCGACAGGATTTCCCGACCTCCTCGAAAATGTGAAGGGCTGAGTGCTAACTGCTAAATGGTGCTAAATGCTGAAGTCTAAGACCATCGCCGTGGCCATGTCGGGCGGAGTCGACTCCTCGACCGTCGCGGCCATGCTGCGTGCGGAGGGACACGACGTCATCGGCCTGACCATGCAGCTATGGAATCAGCGCCGATTGGCAGGACATCCCGGCATGCCCGAGGCAGTACAAGGCCGCTGCTGTTCGCTTGATGATGTTTATGACGCGCGCCGTGTCGCCGAGACGCTGGGCATTCCTTATTACGTAGTCAATCACGAAGACCGCTTCGAGCGCGATGTGGTGCAGCCTTTCGTCGAAGAGTATTTGTCCGGACGTACGCCGATCCCTTGCAGCCTGTGCAACAACCACTTGAAGTTCGATCAGCTGCTCATCGTGGCCCAGCAGATTGGCGCAGATGCACTGGCGACAGGTCATTACGCACGGGTTGAGTTCGATGAGAAGCGAGGCCGCTGGTTGCTCAAGCGTCCGGCTGATTCGTCCAAGGACCAAACCTATTTCTTGTTCGGTCTGACCCAGGAGCAGCTCAGCCGCACTCTGTTTCCTCTCGGAGAAATGACCAAGCCACAGGTTCGCGACCTGGCACGCCATCACGGGCTGGCTCTGGCCGCCAAGCCGGATTCGCAGGAGATCTGCTTCGTTCCCGGAGGCGATTACAAGAAGTTCCTCGATGCATATTTGGCGGAACAGGGTGAATCTCTGCCCGACACTGCCGGCGAACTCGTGACCACCGACGGACAAGTAATCGGCGAGCACAATGGCATTCACAACTTCACCGTAGGCCAGCGCAAGGGCTTGGGCGTCGCGACCGGCTCGCCACTCTACGTCATTCAGATCAAGGGCGACCAGCACCAAGTTGTGGTCGGCAATCAGGAAGAGCTGTACTCGCGAACCTTGCGCGCGCGCCGCGTGAATCTTGTCGCGGTAGAGGAGCTGCGCGCGCCGATGCGGGTTCGGGTGAAGATCCGGCATCGCCACGAGGGCGCTCCCGCGTTGTTAGAAGCCACAAGTAGCGAGGAGGTGCTGGTGATGTTCGACGAGCCGCAGCGCGCGATCACGCCGGGCCAAGCCGCGGTGTTTTATGACGGAGATGTGGTCGTGGGTGGCGGCTGGATCGTGTGAAAGATCTAGAGGTGGGCCCCTCTTAATCTCAAAACTTTTAGTTCGACTAAATAAACATCTCGTCCTGCGGCACGCCCACACCGTTATGCCTGCGCCGTTTCGATCCAATCAGAAATTCCAGCCCGGAAGTGACTCCTTGAACCAGTCCGGCTAGCTGGCGCACCGGAGAAACCACGGTTTTGTGCACCAAATTCGTAGTGCTTTCCACGCGGTCGAGGGTGCGATTGAGAAGTTCATCGGCCCGGATTACCTGCAAGCGGGTGCGGTCGATGGCATCGCTGACGGTGGCGTCCAGGCGCTCAATCTGCGTGCGAACCATAACGCTGGATTCGCTTACATTCTTCACCAGAGTTTCGAGGTGCGGGCGGAACTCGGTCAGCATGGAATACGCAATTTCAGCGGTGGGCAGGACCTTAGTCTTGATCTCGTTGGCAAGGCCTTCCATGCGGGCCGTGCTTTGGCGAACGGCCAGATACATGGCCACCAGAATTCCGGCCTGGATGACCACGGCCGCTGCAGTGACGCCGATGAAAATTGGTAGATAGTCCATAAGTGTTCCTCCGCTTGCTGGCGCCCACCGCAGCGGGCGCGGCGGAGAATGGATTACGGATTCTGCGAGCCGCCACTCTCCGTAGTAGTTGCTTCCTGATAGGCCTGCTTTCCGGCCTCGTAAGCCGAGCGGAACTGTTCCTTCTGCTGATTCAGGACCTCGCGGCCGCGATCGGCCCAGGTCGACGCTTGCTCGCGGGCCTGGCGGGCTCGATCGCGCACGAACTCGCGACCGTCTTCCGCTTTCGAGCGTAATGCTTCGCGGGTCTCATCACCGGAACGGGGAGCGTACAGAACACCAGCGAGCGCACCGATCCCTAGCCCTGCCAGGAACCACAAAAAACTATTGCCATCTCGGTCAGACATATAAAAGCCTCCAACTCACTTGCCACTCATCGGATGTTAGCACCCACTATTGCGAATTACAATTCTGCCTACATGGTAGGGCGACGTTGCGGTTGCTGTAGGGGCCAGACATCTGTTGTAGGGGATGGAGCGCCCTTGCACGCCGATTTGGCTCGCTGGTTTGAGATGCGCTTTGCGCTTCGCAAGACTAGCGCGGTGCAATTTTATTTTGTGGGCTGGCGGACTTGTGGAGATTCCGGCGAAGCGAGACAATATCGGCTGCGTGGAGGAGGGTATTCGTGTCCGACCGAAAGTATCGCCAACACGGTTACCAGGATAGTGGCGAGAAGCGGGAAAAACCGTCGGGGGAAAAGCCGATCAAGAAAGAAACTTTTGGCCCGCGCGCACTGCAGATGCCGGGCACGCATACGGTTTCGCGCTGCGCGCAATGCGGAACCCTGCTGACGTCGATATCGGAGCCGGTCGGAAAATGTCCGAAGTGCGGCTTCGAATTGCATTCCTGCCGGCAGTGCACTTATTTCGATACTTCGAGCCGGTTCGAATGCACCCAACCCATCCCTGAGCGGATTGCCCGTAAAGACGAGCGCAATCAATGTACGTTTTATTCCATGCGGGTCCGGGTCGAAAAGGAAACTTCCACGCCGAGTTCGGCGCGTCCCATGGATGCGCGCACGGCCTTCGAGAATCTCTTCAAGAAGTAAGTGGGGCGTGGGTCGTGCCGAAAATCTTCCGCAACCTCGGCGGTTAAAGCCCTCTAATTTGAGAGCATGTGTCGCAGCGCTGAAAAGGGGTTGCGGAGAAACTCGCTCGCTACAGAAATCCATAGAACCGTTCGTACCGGAATCTGGAAATTGATTACGGCCGCGCCCAGTCCGTCGAGAACCTCGCTGTCGCCTCTCCAGCCTTCCGCCGGGTCGCGCTGGAGAGCGTCAAAGGCTTTGACGAAGGCTTTTATCCGGGTTGGTTCGAAGATGTCGATTTCTGCCGCTCCCTGCGCGACCCGGGATGGGACATTGTCTACGAGCCCAGCGCCATCCTGGATCATGTGGGCGCGCACAACGTGGGCCAGCTTTCCTTCTGCAACCACCAGCTATTCTAGTATCGAAACCTCCTGCGCTACTTCAAGAAACACCATAGCTGGCTGCAGTGCTGCATCCTGCGAGCGTGGACTGCCGCCGGCCTCATGCTTCGAGCCATGCTTTCCTTGATCAAGCCGTGGAAGGGCTGCCGCTGGGGAATGTTCCGGGACTATGCCCGTGCCGTCTGGAGATGCGGTATCAGCCCGGCAAAGGCCGAAGGTCCATCCCCGCGCGTCGCAGTCTGCACTGCCATTGAAGTAGTCGAGGCTAGGTTAGCCTAGATAGTTAGGTTGGGATAGCCGGCCGGGTAGGCTCGAATCCGCATTTCGGCTGGCACGCAATAGAGTCTTTCCTCTCCCCATACTTTTTCTCCTAGGGCTACCGAGGCGTGGTATATCCTTAGCTCAAGTTAACTTGCCACGTTGTGCTTTTCGCTATCCCCCTTGCGAGATTAAACGGCTGCAAGCAACGAAAGCTTGGTATATAAAACATCAGTTTGGCCCGGTTTATTTTCAAACAGCACAGGGAGAATTGCATGAACGTCAGGAACGGTGTGCTATTGACCGCGCTCTCGGTGCTGACGCACAAAATAACTGCAGTGAACCTCGGGCGCCCCGGTTTGAACTCGGGGTAGCAGCAAGATTTGTCCTCAATCAGAGAACGGCAGTACGCGCCACCATGATCGTGATCACTGCCGCCGGCATAAATTACTGCTTCGCTTGCGGGCCGTTCCTCGCAGGTCTTAACTTATACTTAACTTATATAGGTTAATGTTTTAGAGAGCGGCGATGTCCGCATCCGTGAGCGTCGCGCCGCTAATTGATTGGGAGTTGGAGGCATACCGAAATCATGAAAATCGAGATTGAATCACGGCACTTGGGAGATGTTTGTGTTTTAGCCCCGGAAGTATTTCAGGATGATCGCGGATTTTTCACCGAAGTCTTCCGGGCCGATCTGTTCAAAGCCATCGGCTTGCCTTATGAATTCGGTCAAGACAACCACTCCGGATCGGTGCGCGGTGTTCTTCGCGGCCTGCATTTCCAGTGGGAGCCATCCATGGGAAAGCTGATGCGGGTTACTCGCGGCACCGCCTTCCTGGTCGCCGTAGATATTCGCAAAGGCTCACCTACGCTAGGCAAGTGGTTCGGCGCCGAAATTTCTATGGAAAGCCGCAAACAGGTTTGGGCGCCGGCGGGTTTTGCCCGCGGTTTCTGCGTGCTCTCCGACTATGCCGAGATTCAATACAAATGCACCGGCATCTACAACAACAAAGGCGAGTCCGGCATCCGCTGGGATGATCCCGAAATCGGCGTCCAGTGGCCGATTCGCGGTGTCCAGCTTTCCGATAAAGATCGCAAGGCGCAGACTCTGAAAGAATGGCTGGCGCGGCCGGAGTCCGATCATTTCAAATATTCCGAAACAAAACGTGAAGCACACACCTTGGTGGGGAGATAAGCAAATGAAGATTTTAATTGCGGGCGGCGCAGGTTATGTCGGGTCGGTACTGGTGCCAAGGCTGCTGGATCGCGGATACTCGGTCGATGTGCTCGACCTTTTCTGGTTCGGCAATCACCTGCCGTCCGAAACCGGAATCATTCACAAAGACATTTTCGACATCACTGTCCCCGACCTCGAGCAGTACCAGCAGGTAGTATTCCTGGCCGGCCTGTCCAACGATCCCATGGCCGAATACTCGCCCAGCGAGAACTTTATTTTCAATGCGGCTGCCCCGGCATACCTCGCCTACGTCGCGAAAAAAGCCAAGGTCAAGCGCTACATTTACGCCTGTTCTTGTTCAGTCTACGGCTACACCGTCAACGAATTGTTCGACGAGACCCGTCCGGTTTCGTCGTTCTATCCCTACGGAATTTCGAAACTCCAGGGCGAGCAAGCGGCCATGAATTTGGCGGATGAGAATTTCTCCGTGATTTCTCTCCGCAAAGGCACCATCTCCGGCTACAGCCCGCGTATGCGCCTCGATCTGATCGTGAACACCATGTTCAAGAACGGAGTGCGCAACCGCGAGATCACGGTAAACAACCCGTCCATCTGGCGCCCGATTGTGAGTATCGAAGACGCCACTAATGCCTACGTTCGCGCCATCGAAGCCAGCCAGAAGATCTCTGGCATTTTCAATATTGCCTCTGGCAACTACACCGTCGGCGAAGTCGGCGACCTGGTAAAAATGGCGATTGAAGAACAACTCGGTATTCGCGTTCACCTTACCATCAACCACAAAACTGATTTCCGCAATTACAAAGTCAGCATCCAGAAAGCGGAGAACGTACTCAGCTTCCATCCCAACCACAATGTAAAAGCCATCGTGAAAAACCTGATCGAACACATGGACGATTTCAAAGACTGGGACAATCCCCAGTACTACAACATCGAAACGCTGAAGCTGCTGTCCGCCAGCAACAGCCTGCGCTCCTTGGCCCAGGTGGCTCGATGAGATCGCCGATGAAGGTGCTTCTGATCGGCGCCAACGGCCAACTCGGCACAGACATGAACCGCGTCTTCCAGGACGCCGGCGATACCGTCTTCCCATATGTCCACGCCCAAC
>Ga0307476_10001598_pt1 | contig 13716 bp, 9 predicted proteins | sample atmos_gasesECM2C_2_FD_203314 | JGI IMG/M metagenome (GOLD analysis project Ga0307476, IMG submission 203314) | Hardwood forest soil microbial communities from Morgan-Monroe State Forest, Indiana, United States - atmos_gasesECM2C_05 | ecosystem: Environmental > Terrestrial > Soil > Temperate... | reverse complement strand
GGTGGTGCTGTGCCTCATCGCCGGCTACGGCTGGCACTGGCGACGAGAACAGCAGGGGCTCGAGGCGCGCCAGCAGCTGCTCGAGGCGCTGCGGCTCACCGGCGAGAAGCTCGATGTCGCCTATCGCGGCGTGCAGGACGTGTCCAAGTCCACGGCTTCCGGTAATGCGGGTAACACATGAGAGCATTCATGCTGCGACTGCTATTCATGACGATGCTGCCGCTGGCCGCCAGCGCAGTGGTGCGGGCCGCCGATGCCCAACTCATGCTGCCGGACTTCCCCGCCCTGGAGGCCAAGGCGAACGAATCCGTCAACGTCACGCTCGACTCCTCGCTTCTCGCCATGGCCGCGCGTTTCCTCGATCCAAACAAGCCCGAGGATGCCGCTGCCCGGCAGGTGATTGCGGGACTCACGGGCATTTATGTCAGGAGCTTTACCTTCGATGGCGACTTCGCCTACCCGAAGGAAGAGGTCGACGCGGTGCGCAAGCAGTTGTCGGCTCCGGGGTGGCAGCGGCTGGTCGAGGTTCACAGCCGCAAGGATCACAACGACGTCGACGTGTATATCCGGGTGGACAGGAATCGGGCGAATGGGCTGGCAATCATCGCCAGCGAGCCGCGCCAATTCACGATTGTCAACATCGTGGGATCGATCGACCTGCAGAAGCTGCACGAGCTCGAAGGGCATTTCGGCATTCCGCAGTTGAAACTCGATGAGAGGAAGTGAGGCCCCGCGCTGGCGCACGCAAGTCCACTTGAGCCGGTGCCTCGCCAAAACGTCCGCCGCTTCAGTGAGGAGTTGTCCCTCCCGCTTGAATCCAACGCTGCAGCTTCGCTTCAAGCGCTGCAAACGGGAGCATGCCGTCCTCGAGCTCCATCTGATGGAACGCGCGTACGTCGAAACGCTTGCCCAGGCTCGCTTCGGCGCGGGCGCGCATCTTCTGCCATTCAATACCCCCGAGCGGGTACGCCAGTACGAACCCGGGGTTCCCACTGATAAGTGCCACCGACTGTGCTGCCCGCTCGGGCGGACGCAAAGGCATCGCTTCGCGAAGGTAAGCCGCCGCCTGATCGGTACTCCAACCCTTGAGCTGCATGCCGAGGTCCGCGACCATCATCGGCGTTATTGAGCTCATTTCTCGGCCGATGTAGTCGAGGTCGGAATCGTAGAGGCCGATCTCACGTGCGAAATCTTCCGCGTAGGTGGCCCATCCTTCTCCCGGACCACTGAAGAAGAGCAGCCGCGCAATCGGGTGATTGCCCTTGTGGCCATGCTCGGCCAGAAACTGGACTTGCAGATGATGCCCCGGCAGGGTCTCGTGCACGATGACGTTCTGCAGCGAGGCACGATACAGATCCTTGGGAACATTACGGTAGTAGTAGGTCGCCGGCCGGCTGCCGTCGTCTGCCGCCGGCACGTACTGGCCGCCCGGTGCGGACGCCTGCTGGAACTCCGGGAAGGGCTCGAGCTTCACCTTTCCGACGGGAGGCGTCAGCACCATCCTGCCCGCCGCTGCGTAGGCCCGATCGTAGGTCCGCTGCGTGTACGCGCGGATCTCGTCTGAAGTCGCGAATCGGTTTCTTGGATCGGCGATGACGAGCTTTGCGAGGGAGCTCCAGTCCGCGGCCTTGGGACCATAGAGTTTCCGTCCCAGCGCTATTGCTATGTCGCGTTCCTTGGCAACCTGTTTCACGGCGGCGTCGTAGAGGGTGTCCGGATCCTCATCCACGGTGACGGTGGCGAAGATGAGTCCGCGGTAGCACTCGCGCCCTCGACGTTGTGTCGCGATCGACACGGTCTCACGGGCGTGGGGGAGGTATTCATCGCGAAGGAAGTCTCGATACTTCCGCAGCTCCGGCACCACGGAGATTGTGATCAACCGCGTCCACTCCGCGACGAATGCCGGCGTCTTGTCGCGCTCGGCGGGGCTCAGGTATCCGGTTTGCTTCACCGGCCCATCGACCAGGCCGTTGAGCTGACCGATCGTGGATTGCACGCTGGAGCGCGTTGCCGAAAAGCCCAAACGCTGGCCTTCCTTCAGGTTGGCGATCTCCTGGTCGATCCACGCCGGGAGTTTCCGCCAGCGCGCCAGCGCCTGTGCGCGCCCGGCCGGTGTCCCTACGGGTTGTATGGTCGCCAACTGCGACAGCGCCGCCTGCCAACCGAGCGCCGAGACGCTCCACAGCTCGCTGCGACAGACGAGCGTCTCGGCGTCTTCATTCAACGCCTGATTGAGAAAGTGCCAGGTGACCCACTCGGGCGTACCAACCAGTATGTCGGGCTGAACCTGATGCAACTGCGCACCGAGCTGTTTTTCGAACTCACGCCATTTGGCGAGTTCGGCAGGCGACTTGATGTCGAGGCCGTCATGGCGCTCGGTAGCGAGCCCGGAAAAATCATACTGAAGCGGAAAACTGACTTTGAACTCGGCGACGTAACGGTCGGCGAGGGTTGTGACGTGCTTCGCGTCGCCTAACTTGTCGGCAGCCTTCGCGGCCCCGCAGATCGCGAAGGCGAGGGAAGAGATGGCACAGCAACGGCGTATGACCTGAAACGACAGGCGTCTGCGCGCATTGGTGCAGGAGGGTCGCAGCTCAACATCCATCGCCATGGGAGGGTCTCCGAGCATCTTCTTATGGGTTCAAGTGGCGGCAGCGGAGCGTAGGGAGGGAGTCGCAGTGAGTCAACTCGGTTCGGGTCTGCCCCAGGCTGGCTGAGCGGAGGAAGCACGATTCCGGACGCACTGGTTCTGTGAGAGCGTCCTGACGAGAGACGGTGCAGATTTCTGGCATACCGGTGCTCCCTCTTGGGCGCAAGCTCCGGCTTTCGCTTCGCCGTCCAGTCCAGCAGCGAGGGCCTGTGAAATGAGTCCTGAGTATCCCGGCAACCGTCCAGAGCCGCCAGGCAGCGAAACACCCGCCCCCGCCACCGTCCTCGTACGTGGTGAGACGGTTCGCGATCAATCAAGCGCAGGTCAGCAGACCGCGCCGACTCGGGACACACTGGCCCGGAGCAAGGAGAAGCCCGCGGATAAGAAGGTGTCGGAGGCGAAGATCAAGCTGCAGGCGCGTCTGCCTGCACTCGATGACGATGCGGACGTTGCCGTTCAGAAAGAGCAGCGTGTCGTCAGAGACGGCAAAGCGGACCTGGCATTTACAGGAACGCTGCTCGCCTCGGCAGCTCCGACTTCGGCCTCCCAGGGGCACTGGGAGGAGTACCGGGTTTATGAGACGAATGGCGGAAAGCACGTGTTCTCAAGGGTGACGAGGAGCGTGTATGCGGAGGAACAGGATCGATGCGAGGCGGAAGTGTTCGAGCCTTCCCCATCCTCGGTCCCGTCGCAGCTGATGAGAAGCGCACGCGAGCTCACCCGGTCGCGGCCGGTAACGTGGTCGGATGCCGCGGTCAGTTTTTTCGGATACAACCCGCTTGTCAAGGCTCTCTATAGAAAGCTCGGTGACCAGTTCGACGAACACATCAGTTAACTGAAGTTAACTGCTGCGGCAGACGGAGGCATAACCCGGTCTGTCTGAGGAAACGTCGGAGAGGGGCGCGCTATTCTGCGTCCCTCCTATCGGTCGGATAGGATGGTCAGGTTACCGGTGCGAGCCGGGTTCCAATGAAGCGCCCGATACCTGCGAAGGCAGAGTCGAGCTGTTCAGAAGATGGCGCTCCGCCTCGCGTGTATACGCACATGATGATTGGAACGTCGGCCTTGGGCCACGCTACTGCGATATCACCTGCCGCGTCGTTGTTATTGTTTCCAGTCTTGTCGCCGATGACCCAGCTTCCTGGGAGTCCGGCGCGCAAACGATTAGCTCCGGTCTGGCAACCCACTAACCATTCGGTGAGCAGAGTTCGCGATGCCTGCGACAGGATTCGCCCAAGGACGAGGCGACGCAGTGTAGTCGCCATAGCGGCGGGCGTGGTTGTATCCCGTACCCCGCCGGGTGGTGTCCTGTTCAACAAGGGCTCCGGGTTGTCGAGGCGAGTGACCCGATCTCCGATGTTGCGCCAGAACGCCGTCAAAGCCGGCGGTCCACCGATGCGGGTCAGGAGAAGGGTGGCGCAGGTATTGTCACTCTGTTCAACCGCAGCCTTGCACATCTCCCTTACGGAAAGGACCCCTCTGGCCAGGTTCGCCTGCGCAACGGGGGCGTACCAGTCCTGCACGTCGGCTGCACTGTAGTGGAGGAGTGTATTGAGATCGTCATGACCGCGATCGACTCTCGAGAGCACGCAGGCAGCAAGAGATGCCTTGAATGTGCTGCACATGACGAAACGCTCGTCTGCTCTCCAGGAGAGCTTTGCGCCCGTCCTGATGTTTTCCGCATAAAGACCGATATGCCCTCCGCTGCTTCTCTCATAGTCGGAAATCGCGGCGATGCGGGCGTCTGCAGCGTAGAGCGAGGCAGAGGCAGATGTCTCGGCTGCGAGAGCTCGGGAGAGAGGCGCGCCAACAAACGCGCCGCCAGTCCAGATCAAAACATGCCGGCGTGTGATCTCTCGGCTCATGTTCTTACCTTTCGAAGCCTGGGTACGATACGCCGGATATTTTGCGTCTCAATCCTGGCAAGCCCGTGATGATTTATGGCACTTTGTGGGTATGCACATACACAAGCCGAAGCCCGTGCACGGTTGGCGCGGACTGATCAGCGAGGTCGGTGTCCGCTGTCGTGCCTGCCGCCAGTGGTGATGGCAGCCTGAAGGACGTGATCCCGCTGGTGGACAGCGCACTGTAATCCGCGCATCCGTAGACCGCTTACACGGTCACACGCGTGCCTACCTGCGGATCGCAGATCATTGCGTATTGCGTCAGCGACCTCGCGTCGCAGTCAGTTCGACGAGAGCTGCGCGCAATTCCTTCAGGCGCGGGGGTTTGCCCAGCACGCGACTCACCTGCGGCACTTCATGCCGGGCGCCCATCTGCTGGCCCCAGCCTGTCAGGAGGATGACGGGAGTATCAGGGGCGATCGAGCGCACGGCAGCGGCGACCTGCCGGCCATCGATATAAGGCATTCCAAGATCCGTGAGCACGACATCGAAAGGTTGAGTGCTCTGTTGAGCAGCCTGGAAGACATCGATGCCTTCCTGCCCGCCTGCAGCGACCGTAACCCGGTGACCCTCCTCCCGCAGCGCATCTCCCAGGGAGTCACGCAGGGCAGGATCGTCGTCTACAACCAGTATATACAGGCTCGCGGCCGGCATCTGCAGCGCCGGCATGGCGCCTGATGCGACCGGCGTGTCTCCGCCAACCGGAAACAGAAGCCGGATCGTCGTGCCGAGCCCGGGTTGGCTGTCGACCTCGAGCGTCGCGCTGTGACGCTGTGCCATCCCGAAGACCATTGCCAAACCGAGCCCCGTGCCCCGCTCGCCCTTGGTAGTGAAGAACGGCTCGAGGCACCGCCGGCGAGTCTCCTCGTCCATACCGATACCCGTGTCGCTGACTTCCAGACGCACGCAGTGAGTCGCAATGCCATCCTGGGGCTTTCCCTGCAGCACGCTCGAGCGAACCGCGATCACGCCGCCATTCGGGGAAGCGTCCACGGCATTGAAGATGAGGTTGGTGATCGCATCGCGTATCTCGTTATCGGCGCCGACGATTTGCGGCAGATTAAGCTCGAGCTCGCTTTTGAGCTCGATCATGACGCCCCGGCGTTGAGGCTGATCGCTCCATCTCGCGCGGGTCAGGTCGATGACCTGCCGTACGAGCGAGTTGAGGTCGAGGTTCTCGAGCCGGGGGCTGAGGTCCTGCGGTCGATAGAACTCGCGCATACGCCCGACGGTTTGCGCTACGTCATCGATGGCGCGTTGTATCGTCACGAGCCGCGAGTGCCCTTCAGCGCTCAAACCGGTCTCACGCGCGAGCATCGATTCGGTGTAGAGGGCGATTGGTGAGATCGCGTTATTGATGTCGTGAGCGATGCCGCTCGCCATCTGTCCGAGCGCACGCAACCGTTCCTGCTGGATCAGTGCCTGTTGTGCCTGCCGCAGCGCCTGGTTACTCGCTTCTAGCTCACGAGTGCGCGCGAGCACTCTGGCCTCCAGATCGCGCGTGAGCTCCTCGAGCTTGAGATTTGTCTCACGGAGCCTGTCGCGGGTCGTGCTCAACTCCTCGTTGCGCTCCATGGCAGCCTCGTACGTGGAGAGCAACAGGTTGAGAATCTGCAGACGATCGGCGGTGATGAAATGCTTCTGTCCGCCGAACACGATTTCCAGGCCCATGCCCGGCTGATCGTTCTGACGCATCTGGCTGTTGACCAGTACGAACTGGATGCGACGCAGCAGCTGCTCTTCCTCGTACGGCTTGAGTATGAAATTGTCGGCGCGGCACGCGAGCCCGCGAATCACATCCTGCGGGTCTGACAAGGTCGTGACGAGAATCACCGGAATGCCGCCAAGCCGCGGATCTTCCTTGACCCGCCGGCAGAGCTCATAGCCGTCCATCTGCGGCATGACGACGTCGCTGACGATGAGTGCCGGACGACGGCGCTGCGCGGCCTCGAGAGCCAACCTTCCATTGGTCGTGGCGGTCACCCGGTACGCATGGCGCTCGAGGATGAGCTGCAAGCGCTGGAGCTGGGTGGCGCTATCTTCTGCAATCACAATTTCCAGTGCGCTCTGTCCTGTCTCCGCGCTGCTCATGAGTTTATGTCTCCCTGCGGCGGTGACCCGGGCGCGACCCGGGTAATGAGTGCACCGGCGATCCGCTCCGCGGGTAACACCACTGTGGCGGCGCCCCGCTCGATGGCTGCACCCGGCATGCCGTGCACGATCGACGTGTCCCGATCCTGCGCAATCGTGTAGGCACCCCGATCCCTCATCTCCTTCAATTCGGCCGCACCGTCTTTGCCCATGCCGGTGAGAAGCACGCCGATCGCACTCGCGCCATAGCTGTTCGCCAGTGAACGGAACAAATACGAGACTGCCGGCCTCAATCCCGCTTCGGGAGGATCACGTGCCAGCAGCAGGCGGCCGTGAGCGTCTGCGGCCATGTGAAAGTCATCGGGAGCGACGTAGGCATGACCCGCAAGGGCGGAGGCGCCGTGAGCCGCGATAGAAACGCGCAGGCCGGTGGTCTCGTTGAGCCACTCCACCATGCCGGCGAGAAATCCCGGTGCGATGTGCTGCACGATGAGAAGTGGCGCCGGAAAGTCTTTCGGAAGCGCGGACAGGATCGTCTGCAGAACCGGTGGCCCACCGGTCGATGTGCCGATGCCGACGACCCGGGCGAGAGGCACGGCCGCGGCGCTTGGCGGACGCCTCTCCACTGGTGCTGTCACGGACGGCGCGCGCCGCCGGCTCCAGCGCCGCACGACCTTGACTTCGGCCATCAGGCGCAGAGTCTGCAGAAGGTTGCGCTGTCGTTGCTCGAAGTCAGGCCCGAGCGCGACCGGTTTTTCTACACACGCCACAGCGCCCGCCTCCATGGAGCGAAACGCGATCGCCAGCTCGCGCGGATCGGCCGTGGCCGTGCAGATGATGATCGGCAGAGGCCGCGTCTCCATGATTCGGCGTGTCGTCTCGAAGCCGTCCAGGCTCGGCATATGGATGTCGACCAGCAACACGTCGGGACGAGTGTCGGCGCTCTCCAGGAAATCGATCGCGCCCTGCCCGTCGCTGACCGCACCAACAACCTCGAAGTCGGGATCGGCATTCAGAAGCTGCACCAGCAGCGCGCGCATGACCGGCGAGTCGTCCGCGAGCAGTACCTTGATCTTTCCGCCCGGCATGGTGCGTTCGCTATAGCAGCCGCTCGAGCGCTGCCAGCAGGTCATCCTGGTCCAGGCTGCTCTTCACCAGATAGGCATTGGCACCGACTTCGATGCCGCGCTCGCGATCCTCACGGGATTCCAGCGCCGTCACCAGCACGACGGGAATCTCCGCCAGTGCCCGATCGGCACGGATTCGTGCGGTCAGATCGAACCCGTTCAGGCGCGGCATCTCCACATCCGAGACCACGAGATCGAAATGACCGGCGCGCAACGTGGTAAAGGCGTCGATGCCGTCGACGGCGATGCTCACCTCATAACCCGCCGACTCGAGTATGCCCTTCAGCAGCATGCGCGAAGTGATCGAATCTTCGGCGACCAGGATCCTCTTGGCGGCTGCTAAAGGCTGCGGCGAGACGGGCTGCGGCATCGAGTCGGCCAAGGCGGGCGCTACGCTTGCGCTTCGCGCGGACACGAGCAGATCGGGCACATTCAGGATGGGCGCCACCTCGCCGGAGCCGAGCACGGTGGCGCCGGTGATGTTGCGCACGCGCGATAGCGGTTTGCTGAATCTTTTTACGAGCACCTCGCGTTCTTCCAGCACGTCATCCACCGCAAAGGCGATCGTTTGCTCGCCTACGCCGAGGAGGAGAGCAACGCCAGCCGGCGCGCCCCTCACCGGGCGTTGCCCGGAAGAAAGCTGCAGGATCTCGGCCAGATCGACGAGCGCGACAGCGCGTCCGTCCAGTGCCAATGTCTTTCGGCCTTCCGCTGTTTGCACATTGTCGGGCTTGAAACGCGTGGCGCGCGCCACGTGCGCCGTCGGCACGACGAAGACGCGCTGGGCGGCCCGAACGAGAATTCCGCGAAATGTCGCCAGGGTCAGAGGCACGATCATGCGTATGACCGTGCCCGCGCCTCGCTGGCTCTCGATTGCCACGCGGCCGCCGAGTTTCTCGGTTTTCTCACGAACGATGGCGAGCCCCAGGCCGCGACCGGACACCTGGGTGATCATCGGGCTCGTGGACACGTCCGTCTCGAACACCAGCCCGAGCGCGGCCGATTCTGCCTCGGCCCCGGAGCCGTCCGCGGCGAGCAGGCCGCGGCGCGCGGCGGCAACCTTCACCCTATCGAGGTCGACGCCGGCGCCATCGTCACTCACCGAGATCTCGATCTGGTTGCCGTTGATCGGCGATACAGCGAGAGCGATCGTGGCCTGCGGCGCTTTGCCGGCGCGCTGACGCTCTGCGGGAGTCTCGACGCCGTGATCGATGCAATTACGCAGCAGGTGAATGAGCGGATCCTTCAGTTCCTCGAGGATGCGCTTGTCGAGCGTGACCTCTTCGCCCCGGATCGTGAGCGTTGCCTCCTTGCCCTGATCGCGACAGAGATCCCGAACAACCTTGAGCAGCAAGCCGCTGAGTGTCGACAGCGGCAGCATGAGCAATTTCTTGGAGTTCTCCAGCAGCTCATCAACCAGTCTTGCGACCAGCGCGCGGTTGCGCTGCGCTGCGCGACGCAGTCCCGTCACGCTCCCTTCGAGGACCCGCAGGTAATCGTGGTTCCAATCGAAGAATTCGGCCAGCTCCTGCGAATTCGGTGTCGCAACCCCCTCGCGGCTGCGCTCGCCAGACTGTCGCAGCTGGCGCATTCGAGGTTGAACCCGGCTCCATTGCTTACGCCACTGCTCGAACCGCGCTTCGAGTGCTCCGAGGTCTGCTGCCCATTGGTCCGCGGTGAGTTTGGCAGCCAGCATCTCCTCGGCCTCGAGCAACCGCGCATCGAGCGAGCTCACGGAGATGCGGACGGTCTCGGCCTCTTGTGTCGCGACGGGCTGTTCGACCTGCGGCACGGGATTCGCGTTCGCCTCGATCCGGACCGAGGCTGCTTGCGCCAGCGGCTGGGTCCGAGCCGCTGCCGTGCGCGCGGCCTCGGCCACTGCCGCCGACATGATGTTCAAAGTGCGGTGCGCGTCGTCGAGGGTTTCCTGCGTGGGTGTACTCTCGCCACGTTTCCAGGCCGCGAAAAGACTTTCCAGCGACTGGCACAGCGACTCGATCTCGCTGAGATTGACGGCACGGGCGGCACCTTTGAGGCTGTGTGCGGCTCGGAAGACCGCCTCGGTGATGCGCATCCGCTCAGCGGGCGCAGATGCCTTCTCCAACTCCAGCAGCCCAGTGCCGATCGCCTGTAGATGCTCGGCCGCCTCGACTTTGAACGTCGCACGCAGGGCGCGCAGGAATTGCTCGTCGACGTCGCTCATGGTCGCGGTTGCGTCGTCCGTGTCTTCATCCCACCGTGTAGCTGGCCGCGAGCTGCTTCAGACGCTGGCCGAGCTCGCCGAGATTGCGCGCTGCAGTCTCCAACTGCCTGGCGCTCACCATGTTCTGGGCGCCCGTCTGCTTGATGTTTTCCATCGCGACCGCCACCTGATCCATCCCGACCAGTTGTTGCTGACTCGAGGCAGCGATCTGCGTTGCCGCCTGCGCGGCCTCGCTGACGCCCGCCGCCAGTGTGCCGATAGAGTCGCCGGCAGCTTCCGTATGTTTCGCGCCTGCCTCGACCGCTTTGCCGCCTTGCTCGGTGGCCATCGCGGCAGCCGTCGTGGCCTTCTGGATGTCGCTGAGGATCGTGCGCACTTTCTCCGTCGCCTGGCGCGACTGCTCGGCCAGGCTCTTCACCTCCTGCGCGACGACACCGAAGCCCTTGCCGTGCTCGCCGGCCTTGGCGGCCTCGATCGCAGCGTTGACAGCGAGCAGATTCGACTGCGCGGCGAGATCCTCTACTGTTGCGATGATCTGCCCGATCGTCTGGCTTTGCTCGCTCAGGCGCACCATGCTTTCTGCAATGGCGTCCATCTGCGTGCGAATGCGTTCCATTCCGGAAACCGCGTCGCCGGTGGACTTACGTCCATTCTGTGCGATGTGCACCGCTCTTTGGGCAGTGTCTGCAACGGCCTTGGCCTTCTGGCTGGCGAGCTGGGCCGTCTGGCGGATCTCCTCCACCGTGGCCGTCGTCTCGCTCACCGCGGCAGCGGATTCGCTGGCGCCGGAAGCGAGCTGCGCCGTGGAGGCGACTATCTGGCTGGCGGCTGAGCCGAGGACCGCGGCCCCTTCCACGATGCCGCCAATCTGTCGCCGCAGATTGTCCGTCATTCGCACGAACGTGTTGCCGAGCAGATCTTCGGGCGACTGTGGTTGCACGCTGACCCGCAGATCCCCTGACGCGATCTGCTCGGCTGCCCCCGCCATCGTGCGCAGCGAGCGCGCCATACCATCGAAAGCCAGGGCCAGCTGACCGATCTCATCGCCGCGTTCACCCACGTTCGCAGTGACGCCGAGGTCCCCCACCGTGATGCGGTCGGCAACGCGCGTCAGACTTCTGAGCGGGGCGGCGATATCGCGCGTGATGATCAAACCGGCGAGCCCGGCGAGGATCACGGCGAGGAGAGTCCCCAGGACAATCGTCCACTTGGCATCGCGCGCATCGAGCTGTGCAACGTCCGTGCGCATTTTGAGCAGGTGCTCCTCCTCCGAACTCATTTCCCGCAGGAGTCCACGAATGGCGTCCATGGACCTCTTGCCGCGATCGGATAGCACTACGGTCTGCGCTGCTGCGAAATCCTTGGTGCGGCGAAGGTTGATCGTCTCCTGCAGCTCGGCCAATTTGTCCGCGATGAGCGGTGCCAGCGCATCGATATGAGCCTCTTCGCGGGCGTTATCCTCGACCAGTCTGCCCAGTTGTGTGCGGTGCCGCTCGATCTCGGACAGCGCCGCCGTATAGGGCGCGAGGTAGCTGTCGACACCGGTAATGACGTAGCCGCGCTGCCCGGTCTCGGCATCCTGCAGGCTCGCGAGCAGTTGTGTCAGCTCATTCTCGACTTCGTGCGAGTGCGTGACCTCGTCCGCGGCCTCGCCCTGGCGGACCACGTTTCGGTAGGCAACAGCGCCCACGATCAGGAAGATCACGAGCACGATGGCGAACCCAATGCCGATCTTGGTTCCGACGTTCCATTTCATCGCAGACGCTCCGGTGGACAGAACAGGCTCAACCTTCGACTTCTTCATGGACGATGATCTTCGGGTCAAGAAGAATGCGATCGACCGATAGCACCACGAGACTCTGATCGGTGATCCCCTTGAGATACTCCGCGCGGATGCCCGTCAAGGTCGGCAGCGACGGCTGCAGGCTTGCGGCCGGCACGCTGCTGATCCCGATGATCACGTCTGCCAGCAGACCGACTTCGAGGTCGTGACCGCGAACGACGATGGTGCGGTGCAGATCGGTGAGTCCCCGTTCCGGCAGCCCGAAGAACTTCTTCAGGTCGATTACCGGCACGACGCGGCCGCGTACGTTGACGATGCCGGCGATGAAGGCCGGCGTGCAGGGGAGGGGAGTCAGGTCCCGCAGCGGATGCACTTCCTGAACGAAGCGGCACTCGACGGCGTAGCGCTCCGAGGCCAGCCCGAACTGCAGCAGTTCGAGCATCGTGCCGGAAGCGGGCGGCGGAGGTGTGCGCGCGAGTGCTTGCGCCCGCTTCCGCAAAATCTGCTCGGCTTCAACGCCCTTGGTCATTCGGTTCTGCCTCCGGCGCGCTCAGGTAGGCCGGGGAGACTCGCGAGGGCGGTGATCGTTTGCATCAGGCGCCCGACGGTGATTCCGTCTGAGTCGGGCAGCGGCTCATCGGGCGAACGCTGTCTCAGCGAGCGCAGCGCGTTCGCGAAATGTCTGCTCGCCTCTGCGGCGCGCGCATCGGCACGCGCCAGGTTGCCGAGCGCGAAGTGCGCGAGCGCGAAATCCGGCTGCAGGTAAACCGCGCTCTGCAGCGCCCGCCGCGCGCCCAGCCACTCGCCCTGCTCCTGCAAGATCATCGCGTGCAGATAGTAGGCGGCCGGCTCGATCCGGTCTGCATCTATCCACCGGGACGTCCACTGCAACGCCTCCGTGAGCTTGCCCTGGTTCGCGTAGGCCCGTGCCATCAGGGAGAATGCGCGTGGCCCGCGACCGATGGCGGAGCTCGCAAACGCCGGGAGCAGGGTATCCACAGCCTCGGCGTAACGGCCCTCGCTGAAGGCATGTTCCGCGTGCACAAGAGCCGCAGGCAATCCGGCCAAGCCGGCAGAGGCTTCCTGCAAACCCGCAGCAGGGATTTCCGCGGTCACCGCGGCGGTAGTCGCCACCCGCGGCTCCTCGAGAAGCCCCCGCGGGGTCGCGAATGGCTCACCTGTCGCCAAGCCCTGTGGCAATGGCGTTGCGCGCGCAAGCGAGCGGCGTTCCTCGACGCCGCCCTTGCGGTATACGACGGCGCCGGGAAAATTCACGGTCACGAACCGCGAGAACAATGTCTGCGAGCATTCGCTTGGACTGACTGCCAGCCACCCCTCATCCACGAGCGCGTTGTAGAGCTTGTCAACGAGCTCGTGAGCATGAGAGGGCGTGAAATACAGCAAGAGGTTACGGCACAGGATCACGTCCATCGCATTGGTATCCGTGCTGAGCGAAGGGAACCGATCCTCGGCCAGGTTGAGCTGAGCGAACGTCACCCAACTTCGGATCTGCGCTGCCACCTGGTAACGGCCATCCGGCGTTCGCGAGAAATGGCGCTCCTTGAACGGCGCATTGCAATCGCGAAAGGACCATTCCCCGTAGACGCCGGTCGCCGCCTTGTGCAGGAACCGCTCGTTGATATCCGTCGCCAGAATCGTAACGTTCCACTCTCTCCAGTCCGGAAGCAGCTGCTGTAGCAGTATCGCCAGTGAGTAGGCTTCTTCCCCCGTGCAACAGGCCGCACTCCAGAGACGCAAGCGCTGTTCGCGACCGCGGCGCCGACCGATCAGCTCCGGCAGGATGACGTTCGACAGCGCATCGAACGTCTTGCGCTCGCGGAAGAAATAGGTCTCACCGACCGTGAGATGACTCGCGAGCGCGTGCAGCTGCGGTCGCGTCAAGGCCCCCGACAGCACCCATTCGACACACCGCTCGCGATCCGCGAAGCCAAACTCTT
>Ga0307476_10001596_pt1 | contig 13719 bp, 13 predicted proteins | sample atmos_gasesECM2C_2_FD_203314 | JGI IMG/M metagenome (GOLD analysis project Ga0307476, IMG submission 203314) | Hardwood forest soil microbial communities from Morgan-Monroe State Forest, Indiana, United States - atmos_gasesECM2C_05 | ecosystem: Environmental > Terrestrial > Soil > Temperate... | reverse complement strand
GCCTCGATCATCGAGCGTGTCGACTCTAAAATCCGCCAACTCGAAGAGCTTCCGCCCCGGCTCACCGGCCTTTTAAGCGGTGAAAAAAGTTCCACAACGTTCACCATGAACGGCGTCCAGTTCCACTTCGACGCACTCGAAGGCCAGAAGACCGGCGCATTCCTTGACCAGCGCGAAAACTATGCCGCCGCGGCTCGTTATTCCCACGGTGAGGCGCTCGATGTATTTTGCTATCAGGGCGGATTCGCCCTCCATCTGGCCGCGCGCTGCTCTCGCGTGACAGGGGTCGATAGCTCCCGGCCTGCCCTGGAGGTCGCCGACCAGAATGCCGCGCTCAACCATCTCGAGATCGAATGGATCGAAGCCAATGCCTTCGATCTGCTCAAGGACTATACTGCCTCCGGCCAGCGCTATGACAGCATCGTGCTCGATCCTCCGGCCTTCGCCAAGTCGAAGCGCGACCTCGATGCGGCCATGCGAGGCTACAAAGAACTGAACCTCCGCGCCCTGAAGATGCTTCGGCCCGGCGGCACACTGATTACGTGCTCCTGCTCCTATCACGTGAGTTCGTCCGATTTCATGGGAATGCTCGCCGACGCGGCGCAGGATGCGCAGCGAACCGTGCGCATACTCGAGGTTCGCGGGCAGGCCAAAGATCACCCAATTCTGCTGAATATTCCAGAGACCGCCTATCTAAAATGCATTTTATTGCGCGTAAAATGATGAAAACAAGCCAATTGCTATACTTGACACTAATGCACTCATATTTTATGCTCCTTTTGTGCTGAATCAACATCCAATTACTTGAATGGCAACGCCGAATTCTTGAAAAATCCAGCACAGAAGGAGAACATCTCTATGACCGTACTTACCCGTTGGGAACCATTCCGTGAGTTTTCCACCCTGCAGGACCGCATGAACCGTCTGTTCCGCGAGTCTTACAACGAAGGTGGCCGGGACGAGTCTCTGACCGCATCCAGCTTTGCCCCAGCCGTCGATGTTTACGAGGACGAGCACAACGTGACCCTGAAGATCGAAGTGCCCGGAATCGACGAGAAAGATATCGACATTCGCCTGGAGAACAATACTCTCACCGTACATGGCGAGCGCAAGATCGAGAAGGAAGAGAAGGAAGAAAATTATCGCCGCGTGGAACGCCAGTATGGCAGCTTTACCCGCACCTTTACTCTGCCTCCGACCGTAGATGCCGAGAAAGTTTCCGCAGACTACGACAAAGGCGTGTTGAAGATCACTCTGCCTAAAAAGGCCGAAGCCAAGCCCAAGCAGATCAAGGTGAACATCGGTAGCGAGAAGGCCACCGACAAGACCCTGGAAGCCAAGGCCCCCAGCAAAGCCGCGTAAGCAATCACTGTTTGTGTGGGATAGCTTCCCGAGCCTGCCCTGGCGGAGCCGAAAGGGTTGTCCCTCGAGGAAGCTCGACCCTTTACAATCATTGGGAGGCGGCGAACAGGCTGCCTCCCACTTCGTTTTTGCAACTCAATCGTTGTCATTTCAGATGTGCAGTTCGGCAATCTGAAAATTTGAGGTTCCTCTCCGATTTTCACATTGCCCGATTACACAATTACCAAATTACTGAATGGAGTTTTTTATGGCCATCCGTTGGGATAAGTTCACCGTAAAAGCGCAGGAAGCCGTCCAGCGCGCCAACGACCTCGCCTCAGAGCACGGCAATCCGGAGCTGCTGCCTGTTCATCTGCTGGCGGCGCTGCTCGAAGATAAAGAAGGCATCGTTCCCCCGGTTCTGGAGAAAATCGGCATCGGGCCGCAGGCCGTTCTCAGCGACGTCTACCTCGAGATCGAAAAGCTGCCAAAAGTTTCCGGCCAGGCCGCGCAGGCCACGCTCTCGAATGCCACGAACAAGCTCCTGGAGCAAGCCTTCAAAGAGGCCGCCAACTTTAAGGACGAATATGTCTCCACTGAGCACCTGCTGCTGGCCATAACGCACTTGAAACAAGACGTGGCCCAGCGGATCCTCGCTCGTCACGGAGCCACGTATGACGCGATTCTGAAAGCGCTCACTTCGGTGCGCGGCTCGCAAAAAGTGACCGACCAGAATCCGGAAGCGAAATATCAGGCTCTGGAGCGTTACGCCCGGGATCTGACTGAACAAGCGCGGCGCGGCAAGCTCGATCCCGTGATCGGCCGCGACGAAGAAATCCGGCGCGTGATCCAGGTTCTCTCGCGGCGCACGAAAAACAATCCCGTGCTCATCGGCGAACCGGGCGTGGGTAAGACCGCCATCGTCGAAGGCCTGGCGCAGCGAATTATTTCCGGCGATGTGCCCGAGGTGCTCAAGAACAAGCGCGTGGTTGCGCTTGATCTCGGCGCCATGCTGGCGGGAGCGAAATATCGCGGCGAGTTTGAAGACCGGCTCAAAGCGGTCTTAAAAGAAATCGAAGATTCCTCCGGGGAGATCATTCTCTTCATCGACGAGCTGCATACTCTGGTCGGCGCAGGCGCCAGTGAAGGCGCGATTGACGCCTCCAACATGCTGAAGCCGGCTCTGGCGCGCGGCGAACTACGCGCCATCGGCGCCACCACGCTGAACGAATACCGCAAGTACATCGAAAAAGATGCGGCGCTGGAGCGCCGTTTCCAGATTGTTTTCGTCGGCGAGCCAAACGTCGAAGACACGATCGCCATTTTACGCGGCTTGAAAGAGCGCTACGAGGTGCATCACGGGGTGCGCATAAAAGATTCGGCTATAGTGGCCGCGGCGACGCTTTCGCATCGCTACATCTCAGACCGTTTTCTTCCCGATAAAGCCATTGACTTGGTCGATGAAGCTGCTGCCTCAATTCGCATCCAGATCGATTCTCTTCCCACTGATATCGATCAGCTCGAACGCCGCGCGACGCAGCTCGAAATCGAAAAACAGGCGCTGAAAAAAGAAGATGACTCAAACTCCCGCGAGCGTTTGGCTGTGATCGAGAAAGAGCTGGCCGAAATCCGTGAGAAATCCAACGCCCTCAAGGCGAATTGGAAAAAAGAAAAAGAACTGATCGCACGGTCCCGCGAAGTGAAGGAGAAAATCGAGAAGCTCAAACTCGAAGAACAGGCTGAGGAGCGCCAAGGGAATCTGCAGCGCGTCGCCGAAATCCGCTACGGGCTGTTGCGGCAAGCCGAAGAAGAACTAAACCGACTAACCACCAAGATCGAAGGCAAAGGCTCCGGTGCCCCGCGCATGCTGAAAGAGGAAGTGGACGAAGAAGACATCGCCCGCATCGTCTCGAAGTGGACCGGCATTCCAGTGTCGAAGATGCTGGAAGGTGAAGTGAAGAAGCTGGTCACGATGGAAGACCGCCTGCGCCAGCGCGTGGTCGGACAGGACGAAGCCTTGGAGCGCGTGTCAAATGCCATTCGCCGCTCTCGCGCGGGCCTGAGTGATCCAAAACGCCCCATCGGCTCGTTCATTTTTCTCGGACCAACCGGCGTCGGCAAAACCGAATTAGCTCGCGCTCTCGCCGAATTCTTATTTGACGACGAACGCGCCCTGCTCCGCATCGACATGTCTGAGTACATGGAGAAGCACTCGGTTGCGCGTCTGATCGGTGCGCCTCCGGGTTATGTCGGATATGAAGAGGGCGGACAGCTCACCGAGCAGGTTCGTCGTCGTCCTTATGCTGTCGTGTTGTTCGACGAGATCGAGAAGGCTCATCCCGATGTGTTCAACGTGTTTTTGCAGATCATGGATGACGGCCGCCTTACCGATGGCAAAGGCCGCGTGGTGGACTTCAAGAATACGATCATCATCATGACGTCGAATCTCGGCTCCAGCTATTTGCAGGCTGGGAACCTGCGTACCCCGGAAGATTTTGAGAAGGCCAGCGAGCAGGTGATGAATGTGCTGCACGGACACTTCCGGCCCGAGTTCCTGAACCGCGTAGATGACATGATCATCTTCCGGCCGCTGGGTAAAGAACAATTGGTCAAGATCATCGAGCTGCGCCTCGAAGATGTGCGCCGATTGCTCGCCGATCGTAAAATCTCGATCGAACTCACCGACGCAGCGAAGGACTTGTTATTTACTCAGGGTTACGATCCGAACTTCGGCGCGCGTCCTTTGAAGCGTGCAATCCAGAAGCTGATACAGGACCCATTAGCGCTGAGGATTCTCGACGGTGAAATTCTGCACGGCGATCACATCGTGGTCGATGCCGACAAGAAAGCCGGCAAGATGAAATTCGAAGTGAGCAAGCGCGTAGGTGAAAAAGAGCCGGCAAGAGCGAAGCGATAACCAATCGTCGCCTATGCGTTGTCATCCTGAGGCAGCCGCTCTACGGCGCCGAAGGATCCCTGCACTCTATTAACTCGTCTCGGGTATAAAGGGAATTGCCAGGCTCAACTGTTCGCCGCGCTACTTTCGCACGAACGCCTGAATTTGCTCGGGCGACGCGGCGAGGAACCACGCGATCACAATTCGCACCATTATCTGTGCACCATACCAGAAGAAGCGCCAACTAATATCCCTGGCGGCCGCAGACACGGCCGGCACCGATCCTGCGACTCCAAGCACCATAAGGAGAATCGCACACCAGCGTGCCCAATTTTGTAGCCGGTAGAGTCCCCAGCCCACCAGCGCCCATCCTGCACCCACAGAGATCGCGGTCTGTGGTCCGCTTAATTCTCTACCATAGGTAATGCCTGCAGCCCGTGTCATTGCCAGCGTACCCGGCGCCAGAAACTCGGCCACGCCGATTATGATCAGATACGCCGCAACCAGGAAAAACAGAATAGCGATCACCGTAACAACAGCCGGGCGTTCCATAGGGATGAGAGTACCGCAGTCTCACGGGAAAGTTTTCGCAGGTTTGCCGATCCGTGAGAAACTCGAGACGCTGACTCGAGCCGCCTACGCGGAAGAATTTTTCTGCCGCACTTGCTCGATCACCCAATCCGTCCAATACGAAGATGCGCCACTCGCCAGCAGCGGAGCTTTTCCGAGCACGGCATCCACGAAGTTTTCGATCATGGGATAGTGCAAATTGGCATCAGGCGGGAGATTCTCGCGGCCGCCGGGACAGATGAGCTCGGGCCCATTCAGCGGAGTTAACTCCATTTCGCCATCCGTGCCGCGAATGCGACATTCGTCCCGCTTCACTTTCGAGTGCCAGCGAGCGTCCACAACCCCGCGCACGCCGCCGGGATAATCGACCATTACAGTCGCGTTATCTTCCACCGCATAATGATGCACGGCATTCGATAAATAGCCCGTCGCGCGCCGCGGTTGACCGAACAGGAAATTCAGCACATCGATGCGGTGACAGGCAATGTCGTAGAGCGGTCCACCTCCGGCTTTCGCGGGATCGATAAGCCAGTTACGCTCGCTCAGCTTCTCATCCAGCCAACCGTGGTTCGTGAGTTCGGCAATTACCGGCTTGCCGATTGCGCCTGCTTCGATCAGTTGTTTCGCGCGCTGCACTTTGGGATAGGTTCGGCGATAGTAGGCGACGCCAAGGGTGCGTCCAGTTTCTTCGGCAGTCTTTATCATCGAGCGCGATTCGCCCTCGTTCATGGCCATGGGCTTCTCGCACAGCACATGCTTTCCGGCGCGGAGAGATTGAATCGTCTGTGGCGCGTGAAGAAAAACCGGGGTGGCAATGTAAACCGCATTTACTGCCGGATCGGCAAGAGCTTCGTCGAGTGTGGCCCAAACGCGCACATTGTAGGGAGCGGCTTTCGCCGGATCACGCGTAACCAGGCCGTACAAGTGGCTTCTCGACTCGGACAGAATGCCGGGAATAACGCGGCGCGTCGAGATGTCGCCGATTCCGATTACGATCCAGGTCAACATGGGCGTCAAGACAAAGACGTCAAATACAAAATTAAGGCCGGCCTAAGCCGGCCTTCGCCATCAATCTCAGAAACACGAACTACTTCTTGGGAGCGATTGCATCCTTCGCAGCTTTGGCGACGCGGAACTTCACCACGGTCTTCGCCTTGATCTGAATGGGTTCGCCAGTCTGCGGATTCCGTCCGACGCGAGCCTTGCGGTGCGCTTTCACCAGCCGGCCCAGGCCGGGCACAACGAACACGCCGTTCTTCTTGGTTTCTTTCACTGCGACATCGGCGAGCTGCTCCAAAAATGCTGCAGCCGTCTTGTTAGGGAGTTCAGTTTTCTCGGCCAGATAACGGACGAGTTGAGTCTTGGTCAAACCTGAAGCCATGTTTCCTCCTCGGGAAAAAGTTGAATTTAAATTCCAGTGAGCCTGATCGTATATCAGCACCCTGTGGAAAACACCCTTATTTTACGCGGGTTCCCAAGATATAACACGCAGAAAGGGCCATTTTTACACGTTTATTTGTCACCGCACCTCCCAAAATGGCCCAAATAGGCCGCTAACTGCACTGTGACCTATGCAGATCTCCCCTGCTCTGGCCGTAGTGTTTCTCGACGCGGAGTCTAAGTTGCTCGCCTCCGGATGCAATAATAGTGAAGAGGAGAATCACGATTTGAGTTGCGCGATCTGCGAACTTCGCAAGGAGAAGCGTTTCTGTCCCGCAGTCCACGGACGCATTTGCCCGCAATGTTGCGGCGAGCAGCGCGAGGTGACGCTCGATTGCCCCAGCGACTGCCCGTATCTGCAGCAAGCACGCCAACATGAGAAGCCGCGATCGGCGGACGAATTTGACCCTGCCTCGTTATTTCTTCAAGTCGAAATCTCCGATCAGTTCACTTACGAACACGAGCATCTGCTCATGGGACTGAGTTATGCCTTGGCTAAGGCTGCGCGCAATGACCGCGCCCTCAATGATCGCGACCTGATCGCCGCACTCTCGGCCATGTGTACGAGCTATGAGAGATTAGTGAACTCCGGATTGCATTACGAACAACCGCTGACCAGCACGGCGCAGCACGCTGTCGCAGGACAAGTGGAGGAGATGGTGAAGCAATACCGCGCGGCGGAGCAGAAGCAGTTAGGTTATTCCACTCTGCGGGATTCCGATGTGCTGAAAGCCTTGGCATTCCTGCTTCGGCTGACCCAGGGACGCACTTCGGGAAGGCCTAAGTCGCGCGCGTTCATTGATTTTTTGTACGACCAGTTTCCCGAGAAAGAGTCAGCCGTGCTCGCTCCGCAAGAAGCCGGCAGCCGGCTCATCGTGCCGTAGATCGAAAATAGACCCACGGATTTCACTGATTCTACGGATTGAACAGTGAGCGCAAGATCTCGCAAGCGTGTTGTCCTGATCCGCGTTAATCGGTTGAGTCCTTGGCTTGGCTTTTCAGTTTGCGCACCATCGCGCCGGAAGGCAGAGCATCGCGCAACTCGCGAATCGTCTTATTGAGCACCGGATGCCGCGCTTCCGCCGCAATCTCCGCCAGAGGGTCAAGAACAAATCTTCGCTCACTCATTGCGGGATGCGGAATCGTGACTTCCGCAGAATCCAAAACAGCATTCCCGAACAAGAGAATGTCAATGTCGATCATGCGCGGGCCTTTTTTCTGCAAGCGCTGGCGGCCCATAGCCTTTTCGATGCCAAGAATCGCAGTCATCAGTTCTTGGGGCGTTAATCTAGTTTCGAGCGCAATCGCACAATTCAGGAACCACGGTTGTTCAGTAAACTCCACCGGTTCGGTTTCATAGAAGGACGAAACCGTGGTAACTCGGCCAACCGCAGTCAGTCGATCTTGAGCCTCCCGCAGGTGGGCCTCGCGATTGCCGATATTTGAGCCCAGTGAAAGATAGGCCAATGTTGCCATAGGTTTATCACCCGATACCTTGGTTACTTTCGCAGATTTTTACCTCATCCTAGAATTAAAGCATGCTGGAGTCTCTGCTGCTGAGTCGAGATGCCGACGTGTTCCGGGTGTTACGCCCGACGCTCGAAAAATTGTCTATCGAGATCGAAATCTGTCAGGAGGCAAAAAAAGCCAGCGAGATTCTGATCTCGGAAAAATTCGATGCCGTAATCGTGGACTGCGATGACATGCCCGGCGGGGTCGGGGTTCTGGAAGGGTTACGAGGTACTCCCAGCAATAAGAACTCTGTAACATTTGCTATCGTCAACGGCAAGAGAACCACTACGCAGGAAGCGTTCGGCATGGGAGTAAATTTTGTTCTCCACAAGCCGCTTTCTGCTCTGAACACATCTCGCTGTTTCAATGCCGCCTTGAGCTTTATGCTGCGCGAGCGTCGCCGCTATTTCCGCCATCCGGTAAAAATGGCAGCCCGTCTGCTGTTGGGCGATAAAGAATTCAAGGCGGAGAGCACGAATCTCAGCGAGGGCGGAATCGCGCTCTTACTGCACCGCGCTCTACCGAAGAACGCCACGCCGCGCTTACAGTTCACATTACCCGGAACCAGCATCAGTCTCGATGTGGAAACGGAAATAGCCTGGGCCGACCTGAAAGGGTGCGTGGGATTGCGCTTTCTCAACCTGCCCGCAAGCTCATTGGAAGCGCTGGAACGTTGGCTTTCCGATCACGCAGAACAGATTCCCACAGCCCAGGACAAGCCACGGGCACCCGCTTCTCGTCCCATCCAGTAGATGGCGCTCGCCAGGCCTCTCGTCTCCTTTTAATCGCGGGTATCCACCTTGTAATTGGCGGACGGCAATCGACGTGGCAATCTAGCCAGATCGGAGAGCCATTATCATGCTGCCTTCTAATTATCGGGTCGCGCGCATCCAGAAAACTCTGCGTTGGTTTGAGCAGGATATCCCTTTGCTGAACATGCGAGTCAAGGACCTCTCGAAAGAGCGCCAGCGCTCCGCACGCCAGTTCGCCGCAGCCGTGGTCGACCAGACACGAGCGGAACTCCAACGCCTGTTGGAAGAACAACCAGAGCCGGTTTTAGATTCGGGCGAAGTGCCCTGCGAACCTGCGGACTAAATGAGGATTAGATCAACGGCACGAGATCTCACAGCAACGATCCGGCGGTAGCTTGCGCGCCATAGTGCCCCGTCTCGGCTGCTGATTCCTCCGGCAGTGTGACTTCTTCCCACAGGCTGCGATCGCGGAGAATGCGGGAAACCAGGGCGGTGTGCATGGCGTGCCCGGCGCGGTCGGCAACAACTCTCCCCAAGATCGGTTTGCCCAGAAGAGCAAGGTCGCCTACCAAATCGAGCACTTTGTGACGGACAAATTCGTCGCTGAAGCGGAGCGGTCCGTTTTCAATTCCGTCGCGCGTGAGCACAATGCAGTTGTCGCGTGACGCCCCCCGGATCAGTCCCATGTTGCGCATGGCTTTCTCGTCCGCTCGCGAACCGAAAGTGCGGGCGGCGGCTATATTTCGCAAATAACTGCCGTTGGAAAGTTCCACCTGAAAGGTTTCCTTGCCAATGAGCGGGTGTGGAAAATTGATCGAGTAGGAGATGGAATAGCTGCCTGCCGGATAGACCGAAATAAACTTGTTCCCTTCCCGCATCTCGAACTCCCGAAGGACCTTCATATAGCGCCTCGGGCGCCGCTGCTTGCGAATGCCAGCCTTCTGGATCAATTCCACGAACGGAAGCGCGCTGCCATCGAGGATGGGCAGCTCCAGATTGTCCAGCTCTACGATGGCATTGTCCAAGCCGAGTCCGGTGAAGGCGGAGAGCAGATGCTCCGTGGTGGAGATTAGAACGCCCTTTTTCATCAGGCTGGTCGCGTAGCTGACGCGGGCTACATTGCGGCTGGTGGCCTCGATTTCGAAGCCATCCAAATCGGTACGCCGAAACACAATTCCAGTTCCGGGAGGTGCGGGAAGAATTTGCAGAGAGACTGGCGCACCGCTGTGCAGCCCGACCCCGCTGCATTGCGCGAACGAGCGGATTGTCTGCTCCTGAATCAAGGATCCTAAATTATCTCTAGATGAATGAATAGATTACAGCCAGAGGAGGAAGGTTGACTGTGGCAAAAAAGCCACACTGCGTGGCTAACGGAGCGGGAGAACCCGAAAGATTACGGGTCGATTTAGTGATAAATCCAAGCGTCTCAGCGGCTTGTGGAAAACTCGCTGACCCGCCCGCCTAAGCTATTTTTTATGTTTGCCAGCAGCTTTCAGGGGGTTGTAGCGGGAGTTGGGATCGAACATTGCCTCATCCAAGCTCTCACTATAGCTGGCGGAGGTGATGAAACGCTCCGTTTGCATATCCCCGTTGAAATAACGGGTGAATCCGAAGGGCGTCATAATTCCCTGCACTAGGCGGTATCCGTTGTAGGTTTCCTCTTCCACATTCTTCTCTTTATCCACAGGATCGCGCCAGGAATAGCTTTTCTCGATCGGCAGATGGGTATCGATGTCGAAGTAAATACTTACCGCTTCGTTCTTGGAATTAATCAGCGTCACCTTTTGTGCCGCGAGGTTGCCGGCGAGCGCGGCGCCATCAAAAAAGAGTGCAACCTGAGGGTCGTTCACCCAGGTGCGCAACAGCATTTCCAGCGAGAGTCGTTTGCGGCGCTGGTAATCGTCGAGATCCTTCTGCTCCACCGGTCGCGGACCTTTATAGGTAACTTCGTAACCCTTGTTGCCGGTGTAGATATAAGCGATATCGCGCTCCGGAGTAAGTTCGATCCGCTCCTTGTCCGGGAATTCCACAAATCGCCAGAAGAAAATGCCGTTGCCGGAAGGGCGTCCATGGTAAAAGCTGTAGACCCGGCCCTGCTCCTGCAAATCGTGAATGCTTAGATACGCTTGTCCACCCAATGCCTGGATGGCCTGATTCAGGAGTTCGCGCGCCTGGTGCGCGTTTTGTTGATCCGGAGGGATGGATGAGCCCTTGGCCGAGTCAGGCTTGGCGGGAGCCGGCGCGGCATCCTGTGCGGCAGCGCGCCTCGCGACCCAGCCAGACGCAGCCAGCACAAACGCCAATGTAAGGATGGGAAGCCGATATTTCATTCAGGCGAGTTTCATGCAGACTTCATACAGACGTTGCAGTACTGAAGCCCAGAACAAGAATTGTAGCCCTTGCGGCCGACTTGCTGACTACGGGTATGTCGGACTTCGACTTTCGGTTGGATGCAGAAAAAATGGCATCCGTCATGCGTAATCCTGGCGCGTGGCGGCGCTTAACCGACCAGCACGGCTCCTCCATTCACGTTGAAGATCTCGCCCGTGATGAAGCTGGCGTACTCGGTGCATAAAAACAGTATCGGCCCGGCAATTTCCTCTGCCTTGCCGGCACGTCCCATAGGGATCGTCCGCCGAATCTCTTCCCCGCTGCCCGGATCATCCAGCGCGGGCTTGGACATATCCGTATCCACCCAGCCAGGCGCAACCGAATTCACATAAATTCCCGCCGAAGCCAGTTCCGTCGAAAGAGTTTTTGTCATGCTGATCAGAGCGCCTTTGCTGGCGGAGTAATCGCAATGAAACGCTTCCCCGCGCTGTCCGCTGGTGGAGCTGATAAGCACAATATGTCCGGCTGCCGTCCCGTTTCGCGGCTGTGCCTTCATCTGCGCGACTGTGTGTTTGACCAATCCAAACACGGCATCAAGATTGACTGAAAGAGTGGAGCGCCATTGCTGATCCGTCATTTTTTCGATGGCGACATCTTCGACAGGCCAAACTCCGTGATTGGCGACGAGAATATCGATCCTGCCGAAATGCTTGGCTGCTTCGGCAACCAGCACGCGGGCGGACTCTGGATCATTCAGATTGCTGCTGATGGCACGGCAGTTCGCCGTCCCGCATTCTGCTGCCAGAGCCTCCGCCTGCGCGCGCGCCTTCTGATAGCTGAATACGACCTTGGCACCAGCGGTCGTGAAGAGTCGAACGGTAGCCGCGCCAATGCCGCGCGACCCGCCAGTGATTAGAGCAACTTTGCCAGAGAGAGAAAGAGGGACGGACATGGTTGATAGTTTGCGGGTTCCGGTTCGCAGTTGCAAGTCAGCAAAGCGGGAGGAGACTGGCAATAGAACTCGCCGCGAGCTCGCAAATGGGTTCGATGAGCGTAATAGCGAGTCGTCAACGGTCCTCGAAGGGCTGACGGCTTTGCAGCGAAGCTTTCAATCCTCCCCGTAATGACACAGGGGGTAGAAGTTCGCAAACCAGTGCTTGTCACCATCGTACCTCGCGGCAAGGACCCAACCTGTGAGTCCACGGCTACTTTTGATATGCACCCACCAATCTCTATTGCCGTACTCGACAATATCGATGGCGCAGCCGCCGAGGCTAAAGCCTGATCTGAAACCACAATGGCCGTTTGCCGCCACTCCTTCGTCCCACTCTGCAAACCAAACTCCCTTCGCCCAGAAAATGTCATTGGCGTCCGCTTCAATACCATATCCCAATGCGACGTCCCCAACCTTGAGTGACAAAGATTCTTCGTCTGGCCCGACGTACCGTATGACCGCTTTGTCGGGGGCGCGGACAACGTTGACTCCATTGAGCATCGTCCCGCTTTCACCAGCCTTCAGCCTACCGATCAGCCTTCCGTTGTCCTGCCACGATGAATACATCTTGTAATCCTGAGTAAATTCGACGTTTGGGACTGTCTTTCCCTTGCCAGGGCAAGCCTTGTCATCGATGACTGGCAGTTTGGGTATCGGCGTTTTTGAACGGCCGACCTGGGGAGCAGAAACCTCCTGACTGCTCGCCAGAACGGTCAACGAGAGCAACACTGCGGCTAATCGGATTGTAGCCATGAGGCGAGTATATGGCCACGGCTGGTGACGGCAAGATGTTAGGTGTGTACACCCGCACGAAGCGGAAGAATGGACTTCAGTACGAAATCTGGGCGATTACACCAACCACCGAAGCGCCATCTCCGACAGCCTCAGAAGCCGTCTTTCGAACTCGACGTTCTTTCCGACTTCAACTCCCGCAACAGCAAACGTACCAGCATTCCGTCGAAGCCGGTGCCGCTCATCTTGGCCAATTCGTCGAGCGCCTGCTCGGGAGTGCGAGCGGCTGCAATCGATTGTTCTGTCAGCATGTTGGCGTAGGCGTCGGCGAGCGCGACAATGCGCGCCCATAGCGGGATCTGTTCACCCTTCGCGCCGTCGGGATAGCCGGTGCCATCGAAGCGCTGGTGATGATGCTCGATCGCCTGCCGCATCATGGCGCTGTGCGGCAAGAATCCGGCGATCTCTGCACCCACGCGCGCGTGCATTCGGACCAGGAAAAATTCATCGTCGGTAAGCGGGCCTGGCTTATTCAGGATGCGCTCTGGCACAAAGATTTTCCCCACGTCGTGAATGCGCGCGGCATAAACCAGATCGCTGGTTTCCTCCGGAGGTAACTGCAGCGCCCGGGCAATGATTTCCGTGTAACGCGCCACCAGATCGCCGTGGCCGGAGGTGCGCAGCTCGCGAGATTCAGCCGCCCGGCTGAGCACTTCTATCGATTCCTTCAACAGCGGCACATTGCAATCTTCCTCGCCGCCGCAAAACTTCACCAGCATCGAACCAAGTTCTTCCAGATGCTGCGGCCCATTATGCTCGCGCTGCAAAAATCCTTCGATGTAAGTGGATATCTGCTGCCGCTGCGCAGCAAATTCCTCACCGCCGGTAAATTCCCTCGCCGCCGATACCCGGTTTCCCCCCGAACGTTTGGAGACGTACATGCCCGCGTCGGCCACGCGGATAATGTCTTCAATGGAAAACCCATGCATCGGGAAACTGGCGACGCCAAAGCTGCCCGTGATGTGATGTTCGCTGAGCATGGGATCGGTGGTGATCCACTGCCGCAAGCGCTCGGCCAGGACCTCCGCCTGCTCCGGCCCGGTCTCAGGCATGAGGATGATGAACTCATCTCCGCCATAACGCGCCACAAC
>Ga0307476_10001595_pt1 | contig 13719 bp, 12 predicted proteins | sample atmos_gasesECM2C_2_FD_203314 | JGI IMG/M metagenome (GOLD analysis project Ga0307476, IMG submission 203314) | Hardwood forest soil microbial communities from Morgan-Monroe State Forest, Indiana, United States - atmos_gasesECM2C_05 | ecosystem: Environmental > Terrestrial > Soil > Temperate... | reverse complement strand
CAGGCTGGAGAGGTTCTGGAGGACCTCCTCGACGTCTTTGTCGGCCCACTCGGTGCCCTCGAGGGCACCGTTGGCTTTGTCGACATATGCCTGGTGGTGTTTGTCGTGATGGACCCGCATCGTCGCCTCGTCGATATGGGGCTCGAGCGCGTCGTAGGGGTACGGCAGGTCTGGTACCTCGTATGCCATCGGGGGTTCTCCCTTTGAGTCGGTTTGAAAGCCTCAGCGGAGCCTAACTCGCACAGGCTTCCGGCTACCCCCTCAGTCGCCCGGCACAACCACCGTTTCTTCGCCGAGGCCCGTCTGCGGCGCTTCCTCGTCGTCGAAGTTGGCGCGTGGGACCGCGTCGGGGTCGCCCCCGGTCCAGGCGTTGAACCGGTACCAGGCAGGCTTTGCCTTGCGGTCTTCGGTCAGCAGACCGGCGGAGCGGCAGAAGGCGCAGTTGCCGCCTTCGTCGGTCCAGGTGAACCACCAGAGGCCGGCGACGTGCCACCGCAGGCGCTGCGCCGAAAGCATCTCGAACGACTTCGTCAGCTGGTTGGCTTGACCGTAGAGGCCGCGCTCCCAGCGGGTCGGGCCGCTCTGGGAGCCCCAGCCGAGCTCGGTCAGATAGATCGGCGTCCTCCCGTCGCCGTGCGCCCGCATGATCCGCCGCAGATTCGTGAGCTGCGCTCCCATCGCCTTGGCGTCGGCGACGTAGGGGTGCAGGGCGACGCCGTCGAAGAACGGCTTCACGTTGCCGGCCTTGTAGAGGCGGTCGAGGTAGTCGCCGGAGGCGACGTTGGGCGGGATCTGCAGTGGCCGCCCGAAGAGGCCGCCGACGATCACCCTGGCGCCGGGGTTGACGCCGTGCAGGACCTGGCCGGAGATCCGGATCAGGGCCGCATACGGAGCCGGGTTCGGATCGCTGACGAAGCTGACGATGTTCTCCTCGTTCCAGATCTCCCATTTGTTGATCGGGAAGTCCTCGAGATCCGGATTTTCCTCCCAGAAATCGCCGCCGGGCCCGTAGCGTTCAGCCGCCGCACGCAGGAACGTCGCCCACGCCCAGCGCTGGAAGGAACTGCGCACCGGCAGGACCGTCGCTTCGGACGCCGCCCAGAAGGGCGTGCTGGAGACGAACGGCATCACCCGGATCCCCTCTTCGGCGGCGAGCGTGACCTCGTGGTCGAAGCCCTTCCAGTCGAAGTCGAGCGACCCCAGCCCTTGGACCGAGTCCCAGTTGAGCGGCAGCCGCACGCTGCCGATCCTCGCCTCCCGCATCAGGGCGAAGTCCTTGGCGCTGGCCGGGTTCTGCGGCGAGATCCCGACGAAGCCCGCCGGCAGGTAGGCCGACGCCGCGGACGGCAGCGCGATCAGCGCGAGAACAGCGAGAAGTAGGACCTTTCGAGCCATTGGCATTTGCTGGGAACCGACGCACGGCGCAAAGTAGCGCCCACGGCCCGGGTGGATGTCGCCACGCCGTTGCGCTCCCTCTGGGATAATCGCCGCTCTCGGGGCGTGGCGCAGCCTGGTAGCGCGCACCGTTCGGGTCGGTGAGGTCCCCGGTTCAAATCCGGGCGCCCCGATATTTTGATTCGCTCCCGGCCGCGAATCAGTCTTTTCGCGCAACGCCGCCGTACAACTTCTTGACCCGCTTTTCGCAGCGCACGCGCTTGTGCTTCGACGAAGTCACCCGGCATTGCTTCAGCGAGCTGGAGAGGAGGGCGCGCCTCACCCGTTCGAGCTGGGCTTCGGCTTCCAGGCGCTTGATCACCGCCGCTTTGTAAGCGGCCTCCTCGTCTTGACGCTTCTTCGCCGCGGCCGCGGCCGCGGCTTCGTCCTGCCGCTGCCTGGCTTCGATTTCGGCTGCGGTGACGGCCTTGATCTGGAGCGGCACGCTCGTGTGAATCGTGAAGGCCAGTTCCACTCCGGTCGTGGCCGCTGGCTGGCCTTCCCGTTCCCCGGTCGGAATCGCTTTGCGTTTTTCGCCAAGCGCGTTTTCGTATTCATTGGGAATCTGCAGGGCGCCCGAGCGGCTGAGACTTGCCGAGAAGGACGTGGCTTCCTGGTTGATCGGACCTACGGGAGAGAGGAAAGAGCCGAGCGCTTTGACGGATTCACCGCCGCATTTGAAGTCCAGGTAGGTGCCTTCATTCGGATTGAGAAGCATCCCGACCTGGTGTTTTGCCTGATCGATGTAGACGAGATTGGCTTCGATCATCTCGCTTTTGATTTCTTTTGCGTTCGCACCTTCGGATTCGCACGCTTGGCCGCCTTTGGTGCCGCCCTGCGTTTCACATCCGGTGAAGACATAGTTCGAGAGGGTCGAGCGCGGCCCGGTGATTTTGCCTTCGCCATGAGACCCGGAGCAATGCACAACCGTGTCGAAGTCAGTCATCGCCGCCGTCACTTCCCCACCGTCGGCCGTAAAGCTGACCGGGAAGACCGATGCTTTGGGCACGAATTCGAGCACCGGCAAGGGCGCTGCCTTCGCCTGAGTGGCCACGATCGCCGGCACCAGAGCCGCGATCAGCACCGCAAAGCAAACGAACATTCCCCGCACCTGCCCAGTCCCCAACCGCCGCGACTCCACCATCTGTTCCTCCCCCTTCGCCTGACCCGATGACTCCCCGAATGCGTCATCGTACCCAACCCCGAAGGGGGTGGTTGAGCTTTTGGTCCCTATGGACCCATAACCTCAACCACGTCCGGCGTTAGGGTCTCGGCATGCAGCCCAGCAGCGCCTTCGAGGCGCATGAGGTCGACCTACACGGGCACCGAGCCGTCTACCGAGTCGCCGGCAACGGTCCGAATCTGGTCCTGATCCACGGCATGATCAACTCCTCCCGGCACTGGGAGGAGGTGGCGACCCGGCTGGCCGGCTCCTACCGGGTGATCGCGCCGGACCTGATCGGGCACGGTGAGGCGGCGACGCCGCGTGGCGATTACTCGCTCGGCGCCCACGCTGCCAGCATCCGCGATCTGCTGACGACGATCGGGGTCGAACGGGCGACGATCGTCGGCCACTCACTCGGCGGCGGCGTCGCGATGCAGTTCTTCTACCAGTTCCCCCAGCGCACCGAGCGGCTGGCACTGATCTCCAGCGGCGGCCTCGGCCAGAAGGTCAGCCCGCTGCTGCGGGGAGCGGCGCTGCCCGGCTCGGCGACGCTGTTGAAGCTGGCCACCACGCCGCGTCTGGTCGGCGCCCTCGCCGGTGCCGGTGGCCGGCTGCGGGCTCGCGGCAACTCGAGCGGGGTCTACCTACAGGCGGTCGCCCGGGCCCTGGGGCCGCTGCAAGAGGAGGGCTCACGGCAGGCCTTCCTGCAGACGCTGCGTGCCGTGATCGACGTCCACGGCCAACGGGTCAGCGCCCGCGACCGCCTCTACCTGCTGGGTGAGATGGAGACGCTGATCGTCTGGGGCGAGCGCGATCGCACGATCCCGATCGAGCACGGCGTTCAGGCCAGCGCCGCGATCCCCAACTGCCGCTTCGAGACGCTGCCGCGAGCCGCCCACTTCCCCAACCTCGAAGACCCGGAGGGGCTGGCGGCGGTGCTCGGTGACTGGATGGCGACGACCGGCCCGGTCCACATCGACGACTCCGAGTGGGGCGACGTGATCGCGCAGCGGGCGAAACGGAGGCTGCGGGCCGCTTGAGCCCGGGGCAGCGCCGCGAGCGCAAGCGGCCTATTCGACGGCCGCGATCGCGCGCTCGATTGCGCCCAGCTTGGCGCTGTCCTGCAAGGTCCGCGTCCCGTTCGGCCCGCTGACGATCAGCGCCTGGCCGGTGCGGATGCCGAGGTCCTGTCCGAGTTCCTCGTAGCCGGCGAGGCGCTGGCCGATCGCGCTGCTGGAGTCGCCGGTTTCTTCCATTGCCCGTTCCCATTCGGGGCCGTTCAGTTCCTCGACGCCACCGGCGACCGAGGCGAGGAATTCTTCGAAGCGCTTCGCGCCCGCGCCTTCGACTTCGTCTTGATTGACGAAAAAGAGGTACGTGTACTGCCAGCCGTAGCCCTGTTCGGCCGCCGCCTCGGCGCCGTAGAAGCCAAGCTCGACCGGATTTTCGGAGTTCGAGTAGTGGCGGTAGAGCAGCTTGACGTCGCCGGGCCGAGCGTAGTCTTCAGCCAGGGTCGGGATCGTCGTCAAGAACGCTTCGCGGCAGCTCGAGCACTGCAAGTCGTTGAAGAGCTGGATCGTCACCGGCGCGTCGGAGGAGCCGAGTCGGTCGCCTTCTTGGGGGATGCCGCCGAAGATTTCCTGCGCTTCGGAAATGCCGGCGATGTGGATGATGTCGTTGTCGGCCTTCTGGGTCGAGATATCGACGATCGAGTAGGCGAGGGCGGCGAGACCGAGGCCGAGGATTGCGATTACCCAGAGGCGGCCACGCCGGGGCATCGCTTTGACTGCGAGTTCAGACATCGGCCGCCCATTATCGCGACCCGTGGTTCTCGGCTCCGCCCGCCCAAGAAGCCGCACTTTCCGGGCACGGCCCATTGACGGCGTCCGCTGCGAGCGGTAGACCATGCCCTTACCGACTTTTCAACGACATGGGAGGTCTACATGGCCAATCACCTGACGCCCGCCGAGCTCGCCGACCAGCTCCACATGGAACGGCAGGAGGTGATCGGCAAATGCGTCGAAATGGGCGTCCCGATCTTCCATGGCCGTATCGACCGCACCCTGTTCGAAAGCTCCCTGCGGCACCTCGCGACCGTTCAGGTCGCAGCATCACCCTCCACTGCTCGCCACTGAACTAGACTCCCGCCGAATGGCGGGGAGAGGCACCCATTCGAAGACCCTTGCGGATCTGTTGCCGCTTTCGGCACAGATCTATGGCGATGCGCCGGCGGTCCGCTACAAGGACGGCGGCCAGTGGGTCGACCGCAGCTTCAACCAGGTTTTGGAGATCTCGCGCCAGCTCGGCCTCGGCCTGACCCAGCTTGGAATTGAGAAAGGTGACCGGGTCGCGATCCTCGGCAACACCAGGCCGGAGTGGTCCTACTTCGACCTCGCGGCGCTGACGATCGGGGCCACCGTCGTCCCGATCTACCAGACGAACTCGGCCGAGGAGTGTCAGTACGTGCTGGAGAACTCCGACGCCAAGGTCGTCATCGTCGAGGACGAGGAGCAGCTGGCGAAGGTGCGCGAGGTCCGCTCGCGGCTGCCGCTGCTGGAGAACGTCGTCCTCATGGTCGGCTCGGCCGAGGACGCCCTCTCGACCGACGACCTCAGCGCCAAGGGCAGCGAAGCAGATCCGGCGCTCTGGGAGCAGCGCTACTCGTCGGTGACGCCGGATGACATCTGCACCTTCATCTACACGTCGGGCACGACCGGGCCGCCGAAGGGCTGCGTGATCAGCCACGGCAACTACCGGGCGATGCTCGACATGGTCAACGAGACCAGCGTCATCGAACCGAACGACGTCACCTACCTCTACCTCCCCCTCGCCCACTCCTTCGCGCTGCTGATCCAGTTCGGCAGCTTCGATCTCGGCACGACGATCGCCTACTGGGAGCGCGATCCGCTGAAAATCCTCCCCAACCTGGCCGAGCTGAAACCGACCTACTTCCCCTCGGTCCCCCGCATCTTCGAGAAGATCTACACCGCCGCCACCAGCGGCATGGAAAAAGAGGGGGGCCTCAAAAAAGCGATCTTCGACTGGTCGATCAAGGTCGGCGAAAAGATGCGCAACGTCGAACGATCGGGCCGCAAGCCCGGCTGGCTGCTGAGCCGCCAGTACGCCTTCGCCGACAAGAAAGTCCTCTCCAAAATCCGCGGCCTGTTCGGCGGCAACATCCGCCTCGCGGTCTCTGGCGCGGCGCCGATCAATCCCGACATCCTGCGCTTCTTCGACGCCGGCGGCGTCCTCGTGCTCGAGGGCTGGGGGATGACCGAGACCTCAACCGCAGCGACGATCTCCAGGCCCGAGGACTTCAAGGTGGGGACGATCGGCAAACCCTTCCCCGGTTGCGAAGTGAAAATCGCCGAGGACGGCGAGATCCTCGTCAAGGGCCCCAACGTCTTCCAGGGCTACCACAAGAACCCGGAGGCGACGGCGGAGACGATCGTCGACGGCTGGCTCCACACCGGCGACATCGGCGAGATGGACTCGGAAGGGTTCATCAAGATCACCGGCCGCAAAAAGGACATCATCATCACCGCCGGGGGCAAGAACATCACCCCGGCCAACCTCGAGGCCGAGATCAAGCAGCACCCGCTCGTCTCCCAGTGCGTGGTCGTCGGCGACCGCCGCCCCTATCTGGTCGCGCTGGTCACCCTCGACCCTGAAGAAGCCGTCGCCTACGCGAAAGAACATGGCCTGCCCGAGGACCCCGAGGCGCTCGCCACCAACGCCGACGTCAAGGCCTCGATCATGGCCCACGTCGACGAGATCAACAAGAAATTCGCCCGCGTCGAGCAGGTGAAGAAAGTGACGATCCTGCCCCGAGACCTATCTCAGGAGACGGGGGAGCTGACGCCGACCCTCAAGGTCAAGAGAGCGGTCGTCGCGCAAAAGCACGAGCTAGAGATCGAGCAGCTCTACGCGGCTTAGATTCGGGGGCGTGAAGGGAGTCGGGTGCCCCCCCTCTCTCGCTCCTCGTCGATTGGAGAGAAAGACGGCTGTCGCCTCTTTCGCGCTGCTCTCCTCCCGCTCAGTTCGTTCGGGGGGTCACCCGACTCCCTCCCGACTACGGAAGCTGAGCGGCACAGCCCCGAAGTCCGGAAGCTTCCGCCAGTCCTTGGGTTGGCTGCCGCACCTCGGAAGCTTCCAGCGTCCGGTTCGGCTGCCGTGATCCAGGCGAAGCTTGCGATCTTCGAATCGCGCTCGTGAGGAGGGCGTTGGTAGGCCCTCCGAACGAACTGAGCGGGAGGAGAGGAGCACCTTGAGGCGCCAGCCGTCCTTCTCTCCAATCGACGAGGAGCGAGAGAGGAGGGCCTACCAACGCCCTCCTCGCCAACCGATCCGAATCTACGAAGCCTCGCCCGACTGCCGCAGCAAAACGGAGGTCGTCTGCTCGAGCACGCGCCGCCAAGCAGACTGACCCTCCGGCTCTTCCTCGGCCGCTTTCTCGACGACCCGGCGGACCCGTTGGCCGGAGATCTCGAGGCCGTGGCGTTTGGCGATCTCCTCGAAGCGCTCGTAGTCGGTTGCGAGGGTGGCGGTGACCGATTCGAAGCCGTGGCGGGCGATCTCGAGCCGGCGCGAGTAGTCCATGATCGGCGTCCCGAACATCAGCTCGTCGGTCGGCTCCGGCTCGACGAGGACGATGTCGACGCCCGGGTATTTCTCCTGCCACATACCGACCGCCTGATGCAGACGCTGGTGGGCGATCAGGCGGAAGGTCTGGTTCGCGATCGCCGGCAGGCCCATGTCGGAGACGCGGCGGACGCGGTTGCCGAAGACGGTAGGAATCGTCTTCTCGAAGTCGTTGACGTAGGGAACGAGCGGGTTGACGACGACGATGAACTTGGCGCCCTTCTCGACCGCGATGTCGACGTTGGTGGTCGAGCGGATGCCGCCGTCGACCATCTGGCGGCCCTTCAGCTCGACCGGCTTGTAGACGATCGGCAGCGCGGTCGAGCACTGGACCGCTTTAGAGATCGGCACGTCGCGCCAGTCCTCTTCGCCGAAGACGATCCGCTCGCAGGTGTCGAGGTCGGTCGCGGTCAGGTAGAGCTCGCGCTCGAGCAGGCGGAAGTCGTTGACCCGACCGCCGTCGGCCAGCGCCTCGGCGATGTAGTCGTTCAGGCCCGCGTTCGAGTAGAGCCCGGTCGGCAGCGCCTCGGCGAGGCCGACGCCGATGTCGATCGCCGAGAGCTCGCCGACCCGCGCCAGCGCCCGCACCAGCTCGAGACTGCGCAGCGGCAGCGCCAAGGCTTTCTGCAGGAAGCCGATGTAGTTGGGTTTGAGGACGCGGTCGAGGTCGAGATCCTCCAGATCCGACGGGACCCGCGAGTTGATCACCTGCATCATCTCGTCGGGCGTGACGCCATTGGCCAGCATCGTGGCAACGAAGGAGCCGGCGCTGGTACCGACATAGACGTCGAAGTTGTTGACTGAGCTGTTGACCGCCAGCAGGTCGAGCGCACGCAGGGCACCGATCTCGTAGACGCCCCCGGTGAAGCCACCGCCGCCCAGCACCAGCGCGGTCTTCGACGGCTTTTTACGGGAACGCGCGCGGCGTCTCGGTTTCGAGTCGATCTCGACGACCTTGCCCATCCTTCAGCCAGTATCCCAGGGCGATCGGCCGGCTGGGCCGCTACCTTGCCTCCCTCATGTGTTGCTAACAAAGATGAAACGCGCAGCGATCCTGCTCGCGGCCGCCTGCGCGGTTGTGCTCCTGCTTGCAGTCGGTACCGCCCAGGCAAGTAAGGCGTGCGACCAGATGCGCTCCTGGCTGCGTGAGGGGGGCGGTGCCGCGAGTGGCCTGATCGTGGTCGAGGCCGAAAGCGGCGAAGTCGTCTGCGGCAGCGCCATGGGGCGGCAGCGCTCGCTCGCCTCGAATATGAAGATGTTCACGACCGCGACCGCGCTGGCCAAACTGGGGCCGGAAACGCGGATCGCAACCAAGGTCTTCGGCGACGGCAAGCTGACCGCCGACGGCGTCTTCCACGGCAGCCTCTACCTGCAGGGCGGCGGTGACCCGGCGCTGGGGACGCCGAGCTTCTACGACAGCTATCTGAGCGGAGTCGGGACCAACCTCTACGAGCTCAAGGGCCAGATCAAAGCGGCGGGCATCACCTCGATCACCGGCCGCCTCTACGCCGACGACTCGATCTTCGACCACCTTCGCGGCGTCGCCGACTCCGGCTACGCGACGAGCTCCGAAATCGGCCCGCTCTCCGGGCTCGACTTCAACTCCGGCTTCGCCGGTTCCAGCGCCGCCAGCGGCTTCTCCTCCGACCCGGCGAAGCTGGCGGCCACGAAGCTGGCGCGCTCGCTGATCGGCGCCGGGGTCAAGATGCCGCCCAAGGTCGCGCTCGGCGTGACGCCGGCGAACGCGAAACGGCTGGCGATCGTGCAATCGCCGCCGCTCTCGCAGATCACCCACTTCACCGATGTCTACTCCTACAACTTCTTCGCCGAGATGCTGATCAAGTTGATCGGCGCCGAAGTCGGGACCGGCGGCACCACTGCCGCCGGCGCCGCCGTGATCAGCGCCTACGCCAACTCGCTCGGCTCCGGCGTCCACGCCGTCGACGGCTCCGGTCTGACCCGCTCCAACCGCGCTTCGCCGCGCCAGCTCGCCGATTTCCTGCTGGCGATGCGCGAGCAGGAGATCGGCGAAACCTTCATCGACGGCCTCGCCGTCGCCGGCAAGGAAGGGACCGTCGACGGCCGCATGCGCGGCACCCAGGCCTACGGCCGCTGCCACGTCAAGACTGGAACCCTGACTGGGGTCAGCAATCTCTCCGGCTACTGCTTCAACGCCAGCGGCCGGACGATGGTCTTCTCGGTCCTGATGAACGGCGTCAGCAATCTCAGCCTCGCCCACCTCGACCAGGACCGGATCGCCGGCCTGGTCGCCTCCTATTAGCTAGGACTCGCCGGCGCTGCTCGCGAGCAGCGCCTTGAGGCTGTCTTCGTCGAGTACCTCGGTGTCGAATTTTTCGGCTTTCTCCAGCTTCGAACCGGGGTTGTCGCCGGCGACGACGTAGTCGGTTTTTTTCGAGACCGAGCTCGTCACCTTGCCGCCGGCGGACTTGACCAGCGCCGCCGCCTCCTCGCGGGTCAGCTCCGGCAGAGTGCCGGTGAGGACGACGGTCTTGCCTTCCAGCGGACCCCCCTCCTGGCGCCGTTCGGACTCGTCGGCTTCAAGCCGCACCCCCTTTTCGCGCAGCTTCTCGATCAGGTCATGCGTCGGGTCGTCGGAAAGGGACTCCGCGATCTGCTCGGCCATGATCGGCCCAACGCCCTCGACCTCCTCGATCTCCTCGGGCTGCGCGCCCATCAGCTTGTCGATCGAACCGAAGTGATCAGCCAACGCCTCGGCGGTCACCGAGCCGACCCCCGGTAACCCGAGGGCAAAGAGGACACGTTTGAAGGGCTGGCGCTTGGAGGCCTCGATCGCAGTGACGAGACTCCGGGCCGATTTTTCTTTGAAGCTCTTCTTGCCGATCTTCTGCCCGACAAGACGCTCCTCGGTGAGGTCGTAGATGTCGGCGACGTCCTCGATCACCCCTTGATCGAGCATGTTCAGGGCGACCTCTTCGCCAAGCCCCTCGATGTCCATCGCGCCTTTGCTGACGAAGTGCTTGACGTGCTGGGACGCCTGGCCCGGGCAGCCGGAACGGTTGGGGCAGATCGTGAAAACCGAGCCTTCCGGCTTCACCGTTGGGGTGTTGCACGCCGGGCACCTCTTTGGCGGTTTCGGTTTGCGAGCGCGCGGGTTCGCCCGCGGCAGTTTCGGCGAGACGACCTGCGGGATCACGTCTCCCGCGCGCATCACCACGACTTCGTCGCCCTCGCGCACGTCCTTGCGTTCGAGGTCCTCCTCGTTGTGGAGGGTCGCGGTGGTGACGGTGACGCCGCCGACGTGGACCGGCTCCAGCATCGCGAACGGCACCAGGTGGCCGGTGCGGCCGACGTTCCAGACGACCCGGTTCATGGTCGTCGTCGCCGTCGTCGGCGGGAACTTCCAGGCGATCGCCCAGCGTGGCTCGCGACCGACGACGCCGAGCTCGCGCCACAGCGCCCGCTCGTCGACCTTGACCACCACGCCGTCGATCTCGTAGTCGAGCGCCTCGCGCTGCTCCTCCCACCAGTGGCAGCGTTTGACGACGCTCTCGACGCCCTGATGATGGCCGCTGTCGGGGTTGACCTTGAAGCCGCGCTCGCCGAGCCATTCGATCTCATCCATGTGGGTGGCGAGCTCGAGACCGCGGACGGCACCGATCCCGTAGATCCAGGTCGAGAGCGGCCGTTCGGCCGCCAACGATGGGTCGAGCTGCCGGATCGAGCCGGCGGCCGAGTTGCGCGGGTTGGCGAAGGTCGGCTCGCCCGCCTCTGCCCGGCGCTCGTTCAGCGCTTTGAAGGCGGCGATCGGCAGGTAGGCCTCGCCGCGGACTTCGATCAGCTCCGGCGCCTTCGGGATCCGCAGCGGCACCGAGCCGATCGTGCGCAAGTTCTGGGTCACGTCCTCGCCGATCCGGCCGTCGCCGCGGGTGGCACCACGAACCAGCACCCCGTCCTCGTAGGTGAGGGTGATCGCGAGGCCGTCGATCTTCGGCTCGGTCGTGTAGCTGAACTGGGAGGCGGTGATGTCGAGGCGTTTGAGGTAGTTGGCGAGCCGGTTCTCCCAGCCGCGCAGCTCCTCCTCGTTGCGGGCATTGCCGAGCGAGAGCATCGCCTCGTGGTGCTCGACCGGCTCGAACCGCTCCAGCGGCGGCGCCCCGACCCGCTGCGTCGGCGAGTCGGCGGTCAGCAGCTCGGGGTGCTCGGCCTCGATCCCCCGCAGCTCGTTGAGGAGGTCGTCGTAGACGTCGTCGCCGACCTCAGGTTCGTCGAGGATGTAATAGAGGCGGTTGTGGTGGTCGAGCTGCTCGCGCAGCTCCGCCGCCCGCTGCTCGGCCGACTCGCTCACGCCGCCTGCGCGTTGCTTTCCGCCAACATCTCCTCGAAGCCCCAGCCGCGCAGCGTCTCGAGGCCGCCGTGGTCGGTGAGGTCGAAGTGGATCGGCGTCACCGCAATCCGGCCCTGGTCGATCGCGTAGAGATCGGTCCCCTCGACCTCCTCGAAGCCCGGGCGCCAGCCGTAGATCTCGTAGCGGCGGCGACCGTCCTCCGATTCCTCGAGCAGGTTGAGCTTGTCGTTGTAGATCCGTTTGCCGAGCTTCGTAACCTCGATCCCGGTCGGTTCCCCGGCCGGGACGTTGACGTTGATCAGCGTCGCCTCCGGCATTGCTGCAGTCTTCAGCCGCTCGACCAAGGCCGCGGCAAAGGCCGCGGCAACGTCGAACTCAAAGCGGCCGCTGACGTAGCCGACCCCGCCCCCGTGCGACTGCTGGGAGAGAGCGATGGCGGGGATGCCGAGAATGATCCCCTCCAGCGCCGCGGCGACCGTCCCCGAGTAGGTGATGTCGTCGCCGAGGTTGACGCCGTGGTTGACGCCGGAGACGATCAGATCGGGTCGACCGCCGAGCAGTCCCAACTCGGCGAAACGGACGCAGTCGACCGGGGTGCCGTCGCACGCGAAACCGCTGTGGCCGTCGCCGAACTCGACCTCCTCGACGTTGAGCGGCGAGCGGGTGGTGATGCTGCGGGCGGTGGCGCTGCGGTTGGCATCGGGGGCGATCACGTCGACGATCACGTCGTCGAGGCCACGCAGGGCCCGGCGGGTCGCCTGCAGCCCGGGCGCGGAAATGCCGTCGTCGTTGGTCAGGAGGATGCGCACACGACCGATTCTAAGTGTCGGCGATACTGCCTCAGCTTGTGACGACGGTACGTCTCGACATCGAATACGACGGCTCCGGGTTTCGTGGCTGGGCACAACAGCCCAGCCTGCGCACGGTCCAGGGCGAGCTGGAGACCGCGTTGGCGACCGTTCTGCGCGAGGAGGTCCAGCTGACCGTCGCCGGTCGCACCGATACCGGCGTCCACGCCCGCGGCCAGGTGGCGAGCTTCACCACCGCCGCCGAGGTGCCAGCGGACCTTGCTCGGAGGCTGAACGGCATCGGACCCGGCGACGTCACGGTCCTGGCGGCAGCCGAGACCGCCGACGGCTTCGACGCCCGCCGCGACGCCCGTGCCCGCAGCTACTGCTACCGGTTGCTCGCCCGCTCCGCCCCGAGCCCGTTCGAGCAAGGCCGGGCGCTCTGGTGGCCACATCATGTCGACCGCCCGGCCCTCGACGCCTGCGCTGCGGCGCTCCTCGGCACCCACGATTTCACCGCCTTCACCCCGACCCAGACCGACCACGTCCGCTTCGACCGCGACGTCCTCGCCGCCGCCTGGGAGCAGGACGGCGACATCCTCTCCTTCCAGATCACCGCCGACGCCTTCATGCGCAACATGGTCCGCGCCCTGGTGGGAACGATGCTGGAAGTGTCGTCAGGCCGGAGGACCGTGGAGAGCTTCACCGCCCTGCTGGCCGGCGCCCCCCGCTCAGAGGGAGGCGACACGGCTCCCCCCCACGGCCTGTACCTGGAGTCAGTTAGCTACGACTAGACGGGGACGCTCCTGCGACAGGACCAGCCCGCCGGAGCTCCTCCGTCCCTAAACGAGCTCGAGATAGACCATCTCGGTGGAGTCGCTCCGCCGAGGGCCCAGCTTGACGATCCGGGTGTATCCACCGGGCCGCTCCGCGTAGCGGGGCGCGACCTCGTCGAACAGCTTGTGGACGACGAACTTGTCGTTGTGCAGCGAGGAGAGAGCCTGGCGGCGCGCGTGCAGGTCGCCGCGCTTGGCCAGGGTGATCAGCTTCTCGACCTCCGGCTTGACCGCCTTGGCCTTGGCCTGGCTGGTCTGGATCCGCTCGTGCTCGATCAGCTGCTTCGAGAGATTGGTCAGCAGGGCCTCGCGGTGGGCAGAGTCGCGGCTGAGCTTGTTCCGCTTCTTACGGTGGCGCACAGTGGTCTCCGCTCCGCTCTCGTCTTCGTCCTTTAGTCCTGCTGGAGGTCGAGGCCGCGGGCGTGCAGGGTCTCGATCACTTCCTCGATCGACTTCTGACCGAAGTTCGGGATCGCATTCAGTTCCGCGCGCGACTTGCGGACCAGGTCGCCGACCGTCTGCACCCCG
>Ga0307476_10001594_pt1 | contig 13721 bp, 12 predicted proteins | sample atmos_gasesECM2C_2_FD_203314 | JGI IMG/M metagenome (GOLD analysis project Ga0307476, IMG submission 203314) | Hardwood forest soil microbial communities from Morgan-Monroe State Forest, Indiana, United States - atmos_gasesECM2C_05 | ecosystem: Environmental > Terrestrial > Soil > Temperate... | reverse complement strand
GCAGAAAAGAACGATCCCGGTTGATCCCAACAATTTCGAAGCGCTTGCGCCCTTCGGTGACCAGGTCAAGACGGCCGTCAGGATACTCTTTCACGATGCTGACGATTTCGGCCATGCACCCCACGTCGGCCACCCCTTGCTCGAGCGCTCGCACCACCCCGAAAGCGCGATCTTGGGCAAGACATTCAGCGATCATTTCTTTGTAGCGGGGCTCAAAAATGTGCAGCGGCAGGGGAGTGTTGGGGAACAGCACGACATCGAGTGGGAACAGGGGGATGAGGGCAGCCAAGCTGTCTCCGTGGGCGCGAGGAGCCGCGCAAAATGAGCAGACTGTTTCTGATTGTACCGCAGGGCTTGACTCCACAAGATGCGGAGGGATAAAAGCACTCCATGGAACTTGCAGGGAAAATTGTGGTGGTTACTGGCGCTTCGATGGGCATCGGCGAAGCCATTACGAAGTCTTTCGCCGAGCAAGGCGCGACCCTGGTGATGCTCTCGCGCGATGCGGGCCGGGTAGAAGCTGCCCGCGGACGTGTGGGGCACACCGAGCGAACGCTGGCGATGGCGTGCGACGTCAGACATCGTGAGGACATTGACCGAGCCATCGGACTCACCCTCCATCATTTTCAGAGGATCGACGTTTGGGTGAACAATGCGGGCCATGGCCTGCTTGATTCTGTGGCTGAGATGAATATGGCAGCCTGCCGGGAAATGTTTGAGACGAATTTCTTCGGCGCAGTAGCGGCGATGCAGGCGGTCATTCCGGTGATGCGCCAGCAGGGCGGCGGCGCGATCATTAATATCTCGAGCGTGGCGGGGCACATCCCGATTCCGTTTCATGCCGCTTACAGTGCGACCAAGTTCGCGATGAACGCGCTTGGCAAGGCGGCTGGCGTCGAATTGAAAAATGATGGGATCCATGTACTGACGGTCTGTCCGGGATATGTGCGTACGAACTTCGGGGAGAATGCCGTCCAGGGAAATGAATTGAAGCGAGTTCGTCCGCCTGCGGTGCGCGGCATCACCGCCGAGCGCGTAGCTCGGGCTACGCTGCAGGGATACATAAAGCGGAAGAGGGAAGTAGTCGTGCCCTGGACGATGCACATTCCAGTGAAGATCTATCAGCTGTTTCCGGTCATCGTGGACCGGGTGATGGAGAGGATGGCGAAATGATTCAGAAGACTAAACTCAGAACGGCAGCTGTGCAAAGCTCGTTCGCCGGACTTGAGATCATCCCAACTCTGCCAGCATCGCTTCCATTTCAGATTGGGCATGAAGGTTACCGGTGCGGCGTGCCGAGGCGATGCCGTCACTCAGCATCGTCTTCGCTTCCGCGGCCCGGTCGGCGCGAACCAGGGTTTGGGCGGCCATGAAATACCCCGGGGTGTAATCGGGACTGTGTTTGATCAGGATCGAGTATTCTGCCAGGGCTCGGTCAAGGTCGCCCTGCTTCGAGTACTCCATCGCCAGACCATAGCGGGCGAAGGTATCGTTTGGATGCTGCGTAAGAATATCGTTGAGAGCGGCGATGCGGTCCATAATCAATTCTCTATTCTTAATGCTCAACTGTCAGGTGAAACCAAACTTAGTATAACCGTCGTCTTCGCCGTGATCCTAGGCACAGTGGCTTGTGTTCGGCACGATGAGTAGAATAGGCAGTCGTGAAGTTTCTGCTAGGCGGGAGGCTGTCGTTGGCGTGTCCATTTTTCATGCCGCTGGAGAAATTGGAGAACGTTGCCTGGCTGCATCCGAACCGCCTTCCTCTGGGATGTGGATGGAACGGACACTGCACGTCGCCTGGGCATGAAAATGCGGTCCCATCGCCAGAAGAACTGCGGGACTTTTGCAACCTTGGCTACGCCGAAGGCTGCGGGCGTTTGCCGCGGGAACGCGTATGGGACTCCGTCCGATTCGGGGCGCGAACCATTGCCAGTGACGGTAAGAATTTAATCGGCGGGGAAATTCAGATTCGCTATGTCTGCGAGCGTGACCATCGTCCCGTGGAGCACGGCACTCTGACTTTTGACGCAGCGGCTGCGCGCTGGCAGTCAACTCATCGCGATAGTCGCGTGCAGCGCCTGGCGGAATGCTTTCTGCAATCGTACGTTGAGAAGAGAAAGAGGAATGAAGTGAACCCTGCCCTCGCCAGCTGATACGAATCGCGTTCCATCAACCTGCCTGCACAGAGAACTAAGGAAGACTATGAACCAGGAAACGCTGACTCCCCGTCCAGTGTGCGATTCACAATCGGAGATGGCAGAAATTGTCCTGCCCAATGATGCCAACCCCCTGGGCGCATTGCTGGGCGGCCGCCTGATGCACTGGATCGATCTGGCCGGAGCGATGGCCGCTCATCGTCATTCGCGAAGCTACGCTGTGACGGCCTCGGTCGATCACATCGACTTTCTGGTCCCGGTGCGGGTGGGCGATCTGGTTATTCTGCGCTCGTCGGTGAACCGTGTGTTTCAGACTTCGATGGAAGTGGGAGTCAAAGTTTTTGTAGAGAATTACATCGTCGACAAGTCACAGCACGTGGCCTCGGCCCACCTGACGTTCGTGGCCGTCGATGTTAGCGGGAATCGCTTGAAAGTCGCGCCGGTAATTCCGGAGACCGATGAACAGCGGCGCCGCTATGAGGATGCCGGACGGCGGCGCGAGATCCGGCGCGCAGAAATGGAGCGACGGCGGAAGGCTAAGCGTTAAATCGTGGTTCCTGTAAGGTCCTTGATAAAGCACGCAAGGATTGGGTCCTCAGAAGCCCGCCACTCCCCTGTATAATCAAGGGTTAGACACCGACCTAATTTATTTCATCGGAGTGTGATCCCTTGAACGCACACATGCCACCACATCCCGGTCAGCCTGCGCCGGGACCGCAGCCGTTGCCCGGAGTAGACGTCATCCTTGCCGTAGGTTCGGGAAAGGGCGGCGTGGGAAAGACCACGCTGTCGGTAAACCTCGCCGTTGCCCTGGCGAAGATGGGGCACAAAGTCGGCCTGCTCGATGCTGACGTGTACGGTCCCAACGTCCCATTGATGCTGGGTGTAAGCGGTCAGCCAAAAATGGTTGCAGAAAATCGCATCGAGCCCATGCAGGCGTTCGGTCTGAAAGTAATTTCCGTTGGATTCCTCAATCCCGGCGACAAGCCGATCATCTGGCGCGGTCCCATGCTGCACCAGATCGTGAAGCAATTCTTGGGAATGGTCGAGTGGGGGCAGCTCGACTACATGATCGTTGACCTGCCACCTGGCACGGGCGACATCGCGTTGTCGCTGGTGCAGAACGTGCCGCTGACGGGTGCGGTCGTGGTTTCAACGCCCTCAGACGTTTCGCTGCAGGATGCGCGCAAAGCCATCGAAATGTTCAAACAGATGAAAGTGGATATAGTTGGCGTGGTCGAGAACATGAGCTTTTTCACGTGCCCCCACTGCAATCATGAGATCGACATTTTTTCCCGGGGGGGTGCCGAGAAAATGGCGCAGCAGTACGGCGTATCGTTTCTAGGAAACATTGAGCTCGATCCCGAAGTGCGCAAGTCCGGCGATGGCGGAAAGCCGGTGGTGCTCGAAGGCGAAAATTCGCCGCATGCCAAGTCCATCTTCGCATTCGCCCGGAACGTAGCGGCTCGGGTAGCGGAGATTAAGGCAGGCGAATCGGCGAGCGTGATTCAGATTCAGTAGGCGAGAGGGTCCAGAGAATTAACCGGTGAACCCCTCGTCTTCTGGGTTTAGCTTCTTGCCTTTGAAAAGTCGCGACAGGCACCAAACCCTGTCCGGTTCGCCATCTCTCAGAATCAACTCCGCCATCATTTCTCCCAGCGCCGGCCCATGTTTAAACCCGTGCCCAGACCCTCCGCCCACCAGCCAGACGTAATCCATTTGAGGGTGCCGATCCAGAACGAAGTGACTGTCGGGGGTTTGCTCGTACTGGCACACCCGCGTCTCGATCAGCGGAGCATCTTTCATCGCCGGGAAGCGAAAAGCAAGATATTCGCGCACCCGCTTTAGCGTCGCCTGCGTGATGACACGCTCGCCGCGAGTCGGATCGAAAGTCGGACCGCGCGTGTCGTCGGCCACCTTGAAGCCGCGGCGTCCGCTGCCGGGGATGCCGTACAAGAATCGTTTTCCATGATCGCCCCACACCGGAAGATGCGCGTCGGTGAAGCGCGAGTCAGCCGCGGGCGGGCCAAAGAAAAAAATGTCCTGCTTGGTCGGACGAATCAAGTCACCCACAGTTTCGGGAAACAATTTGCCGAGCCACGGACCGCACGCGAAAACATAGTAATCAGCTTTGAGCCGCGAGCCATCGGAAAGCGTCAAGCCGGGAAAAGGTGCATTCTCCAGATCGTTGGCTGACACCGCGGCTTGCCGGTATGTGCCGCCTTCCGCCACGAACGCGTCGACCACGGCCTGACAACTGGCGCGGGCGTCGAGATATCCGCACTTCGGCTCAAAGATTCCCCACCGCACATTCGCAAAATTAATTTGCGGCCATCGTTTCTTCATTTCTGCACTGGAGAGTTCCTGAAATGCGATTCCGGCTTCGCGAAGCACTGTCAAAGACTCACGCTCGAAGCTGTCATCGCGGCTGCTGGCCATCCAAAGAACGCCCGTGCGGTGCAGGAATTGACGTTTCCACCGCCGTTCGTATTTCGACCACAGTTTGAGAGCCCGCGCGGCGAATCTAGTGTAGGGCTGATCCGGACCATAAGTCCCGCGCATGATGCGAGTCTCGCCTCCCGAAGAAGCGCGCGAATTTCCCGGACCCCAAGCGTCGAGCAAAGTAACGCGAGCTCCGCGTTCAAGAAGATGAAGCGCGGTCCAGCCTCCGAAGGCGCCGGCTCCGACCACGGCGACGTGTGGCCTGGACTTCATAGGGGAATGCCTTGGCATTACGCGAACTTGAGGATACTCGGAGGCGGCCTGGCGGGGGAACATGCGGGGCGAGATTCTGGTCAGTTATACTCCTTCCGCCATGTATCCACGAACGAATCCGCGCTCTTGCCGTCTTCTTCTGTTCGGTGTCGTTGCTAGCGTGTCGATTTGCGCTCCCATTTTCGCGCAAAATTCAACCCCGTCTCGCGCCGCCGCGATCATCGACTCCATGCCTCACGCCAAGAAAATCAGCGAGGCTGCGCTCTCGCCTGACGCTATGCAAGTTGCTTACATTGTGGACGACAAACTTACGGTCACTTCTGCCAGTGGCGGAGCTTCCCAGAGCATTGTGGTGGAAGGCAACCTCCCGCTGCGCGATGTGGTTTGGTCGGTGGACAGCAAACGTATCGCCTTCATTGCCGACCTTCCCGGTGACGTCCCTTCTGCACAAATCTGGATCGCCGCAGCCGACGGCAGCGCTCCGGCGAAGCATGCGGAGTTAAAAGGCTACGTCCAAGCCCCGCGCTTTTCTCCCGACGGTTCTAAGCTCGCGATTCTTTTCATCGAGGGTATGCCGCGCGTCGCAGGTCCGCTGCAGCCGATGACGCCGCTGGCAGGTGTTATCGACCAGAAGATATTCGAACAGCGTATTACAACCATCGACCTCAGCACCGACCATCTCACGCAGGTCTCGCCCGCTGATGTGTACGTCTACGAGTACGACTGGACTCCTGACAGCGAAGCCTGGGCTGCAACCGCCGCTCACGGCAACGGGGACGCGAACTGGTGGGTCGCGCGTCTTTATCTCGTAAACGCAGGCTCTGGAGAGATGCGCGAGATCTATAAGCCAAAGCTGCAACTCGCCGACCCCCGCGTCTCGCCCGATGGCAGGAACGTCGCATTCATCGAAGGATTGATGAGCGACGAGGGTTCCACTGGCGGCGACGTTCACCTGGTCCCCACCGCAACGGGCGCAGCCCGAAATCTCACACCCAATATCAGAGCGTCTCCATCCGCAATCGCGTGGACGGCTCCTGATCGCATAACTTTCGCCGAGGACGTCGATGGAAATTTTGGGTTCGCCAGCGTGAACACAAAAAGCGGCGCGATCGAAACCCTATGGAAGGGCGAAGAACTGGCTTATCCTGCCAGCACTGCTTGGAGCTCCGATGCTTCCTCAGCAATCACAACCGCCATCGTCCGCCAATCCGGAAGCACTCCGCCGGAAGTCTGGGTGGGTCCAATCGGCAAATGGAAGCAGCTTACCAGTCTGAATGCCGATCTCAAGCCAGCCTGGGGCGAGATGCGCAACGTGCATTGGATGAACGGCAACACGCGGGTCCAGGGATGGTTGATGCTACCCAAAGATTACGACCCGAGCAAAAAATACCCACTCGTCGTCAGCGTGCACGGAGGGCCATCCTCTGCCTGCGCGCCGCAGTGGGGCGAGCGCGGCCTGGCCCCGCTTTCCGCGATGGGATACTTCGCCCTCTGCCCCAACCCGCGTGGCAGCTACGGTCAGGGCGAAGCCTTCACGCAAGGCAACGTAAAGGATTTCGGCGGCGGCGACTATCGCGACATCACGGCCGGCATTGATGTCATTGCCAAGCAGTATCCCATCGATACCAAACGCATAGGCATCCGTGGCCACAGCTATGGCGGATATATGACAATGTGGGCCGAGACTCAAACCCAGCGCTTCGCTGCCGCGGTTGCGGGGGCGGGCCTATCCGATTGGCTGAGCTATTACGGGCTCAACGATATCGATGAGTGGATGATTCCATTTTTCGGGGCATCGGTGTATGACGACCCCGTCGTCTACGCCAAAAGCGATCCCATGCACTTCGTCAAAGCCGTGAAAACGCCGACCTTAATTCTGGTCGGCGACCGCGATGGCGAAGTCCCCATGGAACAATCGGTCGAATGGTGGCACGCTCTCACCTCTCTGCATGTGCCTACCAAGCTGGTCGTCTATCCGAACGAGGGTCACATGTTCATCAAGCCCGCCGACGCGCGGGACTATTCGCTGAGATCACTCGAATGGTTCGACGAATGGTTTGCGAAGGCGAAGTAAGAGTTCCAAGGCCCCTCAGACATGTCAGAGCCGTCTGATTCTCCTCATCAGCCGGCTCAATTCTGTATCGCCGACAATTCGCCCAGAACTCCGATGTTGGCCCGGTCGGCTCCCTGAGATCAGTTCAGGCTCGAGCCTTTGCGTTTTGTTGCGCACGAAGATATGCATTTATCTCCGTGTTGCCTGCGTGCTCTGCCCAATCAGCGGGCGTGCCATGCCAGAGAATATCTTTCAAATCGACTCTCGCACCCCGTTCGACGAGAAGCCGGACAAGTTGGTCATGTCCGGCCAAAGCGGCTTGATGTATCGGCGTCGAATGGGAATCGAACCCGACCGGGTTGTAGCGGTCTGGATCTTCGCCCGCATCGAGCAGCGCCCGTACGATCTCAAGGTGGCCAAACCGGGATGCCATCGCGAGCGCACAATGTCGATCGTCATTATCGGCACCTGGAAGCAATTGAAGGACGTCTTTGGTTCGTCCCAACCCAGCCGCTACAGGGAGGTCTATCCGCACGCCGCGTTGCATCAAAGCGTTCACCGCTTCAAGCTCTCCGTTACCGAGGGCCGCCCGCATGGCACTGCTTGGGTCCGCCCCGTGATCGCACAAGAGATCGATCAAAGGCAGTTGCACGCGGCACTCACGCGGTATCCGACCAGAGCAAACGAGCATCAGCGTCTCATCCAAAGCCGCTTGTTCTGCACCCGCATCGAGAATGACCTGGGTGATCGCAATAATATTGCCGGGCAGGGCGCCGCGGCGAATGGGATTCTCGGCCACGAACTCCAAAAGGGTTGGATTGCGAAAATAATTTACGCCTTCGAAAACGACCCGCCGGCGGGCCAGAGTCGGATGTTGCTTCAGGTGAGCCCGCAGACCTGCTGTATCCCCTGCATCAAGAAGATCGACGGCCTGGCGAAACAAGACGTCCTCGATTCGCTCATGGCGCGGCAGCTTCAGCTGATCGGATGGTGTTGGTTTTTCGACACGGGCTTTCAGGCGCGTCCAGCTTGGAAATCCATACTCACGGGAAATTGTCAGTTGCGCATCCGCGAGGCTGAATTTAGCGGAGAAGACTTCAGCATCGCTGGCATCCTTGAAATGTGGATGAAATTCTCTGAGCCTCTGAGCCGCTTCCAGGTCATGCGCCGCATGCCCTTTGAGCAAGTCTTTTGCTTGATGCTTGAGATGGTCAAGGCTGGGATTCGACGGGAGGTGTCGCACCGGCATAACGAACTTCCTTTCCTATGCCCAGGTCCGCATATTGAGGGCAGAAAGTCAGTTCGAGAGATTAGTTTCTTCAGGTGGACTTCTGTCCTTTCCGCGGACCGGATGCGCCCTCTTGCGCTACTACGACGATATCATGGAGAAGCGATGTGAATAAATAGAGGCTTGAGCCTCATTACCAACGGCCTCTTTTTCTTCGTCACCTTCTGCATTATCGTCGAGCCGCTCACAGCTCGAACCAGCCGAAATCCCTCGGCGGGGTTTGCGGGTGCGTTACGAACAACCCTGAAATAGCTCAAGTTAAGGTTGCCGAGCATACAGCCAGAATCGAAATCCTCAGTGATCGGCTGCCCCCGCTCATCACGCGTACACGCGGCCTACCCATAGGCAGGGAACTCAGGTTGTACGAGATCCCATTTTCCACATCCCATCACTCGTTTTTCACGAACAATTCAACTTCTCGTAACATGCCGGTCACATAGCTTTCCATACCATCGTAACTCGAGGTCACAATGAAAAAGACACTTCCTTTACTCTTGCTCGTAACGATCTGTTCGATGGGCACCGCGATCGCCCAGAACAATAATTTCCTACAAGGCCACATCAAACGCGTTGTACTGATTAGCGTAGACGGTATGCACGCTGTTGATTTCCTAAACTGTGCCAACGGCATCAGCACCATCAATAATGGCCAACCCTTTTGCCCAGCCCTAGCTGCCCTGGGCAAGACCGGCTTCAACTACGTCGCCGCAAGCACTTCAAAAACCTCGGATTCCTTTCCCGGCCTGACCGCGATCATTACCGGCGGAAGCCCTGCCTATACCGGGGTCTACTACGACGTAGCCTACTCGCGGAATTATGACGCGCCCGCGAAAACCACCGGCAACGGCCTGGGGGCTGGCCCTTGCACTCCCTTCGCGGCGCCGACGGGGACCACCACCGAGTACGAGGAAGGCATCGACATCGACAAGACCAAGTTGAACGGCGGCGCGCCGGGCGCGTCGCTGACCGATGGTGGCATCGCGTCAATCGACTCGAAGAAACTGGTCCGCGACCCAAACAATGGCTGCAACCCGGTTTGGCCGTGGGATTTCGTTCGCGCCAACAGCATCTTCAGCGTGATTCACCAGGCAGGTGGATATGCGGCGTGGTCTGACAAGCACCCCGCGTATTCTTCCGTGGCCTCAGGTCTTGGGCCGATTGCGCTCGACGACTTCTACGCGCCGGAAATCAACTCCACCGTGATCGCCCTTCCCCACGTGACAACGCCCCTCGGAGCGTCCTGCAGCCCAATTCGCGATCCAGGTTCGGACCTTACGGCCTGGACCAACAGCTTCCAAAACATTCAGTGCTACGATACTTTGAAGGTTAACGCGATCCTCAACGAGATCAATGGGAAGAACCACCTCGGCACCAAGCAGACTCAAGTTCCCACCATCTTCGGCATGAACTTCCAGGCGCTGAGCGTGGGTCAGAAGCTGGTCGAGGCAAGCAATAGCACGACAGGCGGGTATCTGGATGCCGCTGGCACGCCTACCGCAGCGCTGCTGGGCGAATTCCAGTTTGTTGACGCTTCGATCGGGGCATTCGTCAACGAACTGAAGGCACAGGGTCTCTACGATTCGACTCTGATCGTGATCACCGCCAAGCACGGCCAGTCGCCCATCGATCCCAGCCGCTACGTTTCTCAGCTCATCAAAGGCACTTCGCCCGTCACCCTGCTCTCCAACGCCGGCTTTATTCCGTTCTCCGAATCTACCAACAACCCGACCGGCATTGGACCGACGGAAGACGACGTCTCGCTGGTCTGGCTCTCGAACTCCGCCGACACGTTAGCTGCCGTCCAAATCCTTGAAGCGAATGCCTCCCCAGCTGGAATCGAGCTAGGGCAGATCTACTACGGTCCTTCGCTTGCGCTGAACTACAACGACCCAACCGTAGACCCGCGCACACCGGACATCATCGTGACTCCGAACGTCGGGGTTACTTACTCCGGTAGCACCGCGAAACTGTCCGAGCACGGCGGATTCGCCCATGACGACACCAATGTCGTTCTCCTGCTGTCCAATCCGTCCTTCCCGTCCAAGACGGTCCGGGAGGGAGTGGGCACCGTCCAGGTTGCGCCGACCATCCTCCAGTATTTGGGCCTGAGCCCTTCGGCCCTTAGCTCCGTTGTTGCCGAGGGGACCAGCGTTCTTCCGAAGTAAACCCTTCAATTGGCGAAAGCTGGGTCGACGACAGGGGACGTTCCTTCCGGGGCGTCCTCTGTTTGTTAGTAGCTAAGAACTCAATCAAAAGCCTGCGCCGAACATAAAGCCCCTAGATTTGCATGAGGGAACCTTGCCGACAACTGACTCACTGCCTCAAGTCTAACCTCCTTGCTTCCAAGGACCTCCCGCGTGCTGAGCCGGTTGGTTATGCGGGCTGGGGTTGTTGCCTGTCGCTCCGTCCCAGGATCGAGAAATGCCTTGGCCAAGACAAGTTCCTTCCCGCTCTGCCCCCGACCTCGGGCCGGGCCCTATGCTTGACAGGAACCTACCGCGTTCCTAAAATCCAAGCAGCACGCGCCCTTGCGTCTTTAGCTAAGTTTTTGCATCTAAATTACTTAGCGGAAAACTCGGCACGGCGCAAGCCCTGAAGACCCTGCTGCTAAATCAAGATGCCATCTGATCCCAATATCGGCAAACGGGAACGCGAAGTTCTCACTGCGATCGTGGAGACTTTCATTACCACCGGCGAACCTGTCGGTTCCCGAACGCTGTCGCGATCGAACCGCGAAGGCCTCAGTCCTGCGACGATCCGTAACGTGATGGCCGATTTGTCGGAGGCGGGATTTCTCGAGCAGACGCACACCTCTTCAGGACGCATTCCGACCACCGAAGCTTACCGCTATTACGTGGAGCAGATTTCCGGAACTGCCAAGCTCGCGCCGCAGGAAGAGAGCATGATTTCCGATTCACTTGCCGGCATCAGCGATGTGCAGGAGTTCATGGAGCGCACCTCGCATGTGCTCTCGCTGATCTCGCGAAATGTCGGAGTCACGGTGGCCTCCAGCGGCAAAACAAACGCCCTCGAGCATGTGTACTTCTCGCGACTGGGGGATCAGAAAGTTTTGGCTGTCCTCGTCACACGGTCGGGACTGGTGCGTGACCGCGTCCTGCGCCTCGATCTGCCGCAGACTGAACTTGATCTGGCAGCCCGCTACATCAACGAGAATTTTCGTGGATGGACCATGGAGTCCATGCGGGCTGAACTCTCTCGAAGAATCGAGCAGGAACGCAGCGAATACGATCGCCTGATGGATTCCATCGAGCAACTTTATAAACAGGGCGCACTCGCGGCAGAAGCGGGAACGCAGGTCGTGTTCGTGGAGGGCGCGGCAAATCTGGTTACTGGCCAGGAGGATCGTAAGCGCCTGCACGAAATGTTGAAGACTCTCGAGGAGAAAGAAAAAGTCGCTCAACTCCTCGGTGCTTATCTGGATGTAAAGCAGGAGGCGGTGCGCGTGGTCATCGGACTGGATGACGCGCTGCCCTCCATGCAGAACTTCGTGCTGATCGGAGCTCCAGCGCGGTCAGGTAGCGATATGGTCGGCTCACTGGCGGTGATCGGTCCCACCCGCATGGACTATCAGCACACCATGACTGCGGTCTCTTATATTGCGCGACTCTTTGACAAAATTCTGAATGAATCGGAGTAACCACGGTTTCATATGGGGAAAGCGAACGGAAGATCGGAAGTAGAAAGAGCGGAAGAGGAAAACTCCGGGCTGGATCTAGAGCACGAACTCCCGGCGTCCAATAACGAAACTGAAACTGCGTCGAATCCGGTGGCGAGCAAGGAACCGTCGGCACCGGAGTCCGAGTCGCAACGGTTGAAAGCGGAGCGTGACTCGCTGCTTGACCGCCTGGCGCGCATGCAGGCCGAGTTTGAAAATGTGCGCCGTCGCAGTGCCAAGGAACAGCAGGATTTTCGCGATTACGCCGCGGCGGACGCAATCAAGTCTTTGCTCCCGGTGCTCGACAGCTTTGATCGCGCCCTGCAGGTGAAATCGGACGCGGCGGAATTCCGCAACGGTGTCGAGCTGATCTACAAACAATTGCTAACCGCGCTGGCCAAGGTTTCAGTGCATCCCATCGCGGCCAAGGGTGAGCCCTTCGACCCCCATTATCATGAGGCGATTGAAATGGTAGAAACCTCCGACGCTCCCGATCACCAAGTGATCGAAGAGTTACAACGCGGCTACAAATTTAAGGACCGGCTGCTGCGTCCCGCGATGGTGAAGGTGGCGAAAAATCCCGGACAGTAAGTTTCCGATTCCAGTTTCATTCTTCCTAGAGGAAAGGCGTTAATTCTGACCACGAACGCAAAACGCGATTATTACGAAGTGCTTGGCGTCAGCCGTACCGTGACCGAAGTTGAGCTCAAGAGCGCCTACCGGAAGCTCGCCATGCAGCATCATCCTGATCGCAATCCGAACAATCCGGATGCGGAGGAACGCTTCAAGGAGCTTACCGAGGCTTACGCGATTCTCGCCGACTCCGAGAAACGCTCTTTGTATGACCGCTTCGGCCACGCTGGAGTCGGTAGCGCATCATCGCCCGGTGCGGGTTTCGATCCCACTGTGTTCCAGGACTTCGGTGAGATCTTTGGCGAGTTCTTCGGGTTCGGAGACGCTTTTGGCGGCGGTGGCCGTCGTCGTAGCCGGGTGCAACGTGGAGCGGATTTGCGCGAAGACATCAACCTCGAGTTCGAGGAGGCCGTCTTTGGCACGGAGACGCGGGTTATGGTGCGTCGTCATGAAGCCTGCGAAGACTGCCATGGCTCGGGAGCGGCCCCGGGCAAAGGTCCCACCACTTGCAAGTCGTGCGCGGGTCGAGGTCAGGTGCGCTATCAACAGGGCTTCTTCAGCATCGCGCGGACTTGTCCCTCATGTCAGGGATCGGGCAGCGTGATTACCGATCCCTGCCCCAAGTGCAAAGGCGAAGGCCGCCTTCTGCGGCAGCGCTCGGTCGACGCAAAAATTCCTGCGGGCGTCGAAGACGGCACGCGGATCAGGTTTACCGGAGGCGGCGAGGCCGGACCATTTGGTGGTCCTGCCGGTGATCTCTACGTTGTTTTGCATGTGAAGGAGCATCCGTTTTTTGTGCGTGAAGGAAATGACCTCCACTGCGCGGTGCCGCTTTCCATCACGCAAGCCGCCATGGGCGCCGAGATTAAGGTTCCCACGCTCGAAGGCGAGCACGCCCTTAAGATTCCCGATGGAACCCAGCCCGGTACAACATTTCGCGTCCGCAACAAAGGCGTTCCCGTATTGAATGGACACGGCAAGGGCGATCTCTATGTGGAAGTTCGAGTCCAGATTCCCACTAAGCTGAACAAGCGTCAGAAAGAACTGCTCCAGGAACTTGAGAGCACGGCGAAGGTGGACAATCAGCCGCTGGTGCGCTCCCTGCTCGGCAAAGTAAAAGACATGTTCGGATAGGGCAGAAGAAAGTTGTGTATGGAAGATTCGTATCGGGATACGCCTTCAGACCTATCGTAACTGCCG
>Ga0307476_10001593_pt1 | contig 13724 bp, 2 predicted proteins | sample atmos_gasesECM2C_2_FD_203314 | JGI IMG/M metagenome (GOLD analysis project Ga0307476, IMG submission 203314) | Hardwood forest soil microbial communities from Morgan-Monroe State Forest, Indiana, United States - atmos_gasesECM2C_05 | ecosystem: Environmental > Terrestrial > Soil > Temperate... | reverse complement strand
GATGAACGTGGCGTCGCGGCTGGTCAACGTCGCGGGCTCCGGCGAGATCATCGTGTCGGAGGACACGTACCGCAACATCGCCGGCCGGGTCGAGGCGACCGCGCTGCCCCCGGTGAAGGTCAAGGGCAAGGCCGAGGAGCTCAAGGTCTACCGCATCACCGGGCTGCGCAAGCTGAACACGCCGCTGCCCGGCGAGTGGACGGGCCCGACGAACCACTGAGCCCTGCCCGCCCGCGGTGCGCGAAGCGTGGCGCCAGGCCGGGCGTGGTCGCCGCGGGATCCGCCCGCGATGCCGCCGGCGTCAGCCCGCGATGGCCCCGCGGGCGTCAGCCCGCGATGGTGAGCCCCATCTGGGCGCGCACGGTGAAGAACTCCTCGGAGATCGAGTACAGGACGAGCTCCTTGATCTTGTCCTTGACCTGGGGGCCGCCCATGACGACCGGCTCGGCCGAGACCATGCGCGCGGCGACCTCGAGGTCACCGCACACGACAAAGCCGGCGCGGTGCGAGGTGGCGTCGACGGCGTAGCCCCACTTGGCGAGGTTGATCTCGGGAGCGGCCTGGACGAACCGGGCGACGACCGCGCCGAGCTGCTCGAGCAGCTGGGGCGGCATGCGCTTCTGCATCTCGGGCAGGTACTGCTGGACCAGCTGGACGGTGTCCGGCGGGACCGGGAACCGCGGCTGGACCATGACGATCGCCGCCAGCACGACGACCTTGAGCTCGGTGTTGGTCGGCAGCAGCATCTTCAGGTAGTACTCGGGCCGCATGAAGCTGAGGCGGCGGGCCGAGATGAACGCGATCTCGCGCTCGGACTTGCCCTGGAGCAGGTGGGGCCGGATCACGAACGACGGGCACAGCTCGGTCTTCTCGATCGCGTTGGCGAGCTGGATGTCGGCGGACTTGTTGTCCTCGACGAGGTAGACCTCCGGCAGCTGGACGTTCAGGACCTGGGCGACGTAGTAGAACAGCTTGGAGAACATCAGCGGATCGCCCTGGAGCTGGCGGCGCTCCTTGCGCTTGACGCCGAAGTCCTTGTGGGGGAACGCCTTCATCGCGGCGACGCCCTGCCAGACCGCGCCGAAGATCGCGCTGATGAAGCGGTTCTCGTCGGGGTGGATCAGCTTTCCCCAGGTGTCCGGGCTCATCACGTTCTTGGCCTTGACCAGGCCGCGCGGCTTGTACTGCTCGTAGAACTGGAGCTCGTCGGGGTCGGCCTTCTTGAGGAAGGCCAGCGTGTTGCACACGCACCAGGTCTTGTCGTACTGGTGCGCGTCCATGTAGATCCGGCGCAGCGCCTTGTACGAGTCGTACTTGAACGGCTCGTTGCGCAGCATGCGCATGTGCTGCTCGACCGCCTTGTCGGTGTAGTCCGGGCCGGCGACCAGGTAGAGCTCGGCGAGGATCTCGGCGCGATCGGTGCCGTCGGGCCGCATCTCGTTGCGCGGATCGAGCTGCTGCGCGATCTCGAACGCCTGGGTCGCCGACTGGTAGTGCTTGAGCCGCGAGCGGTAGATCTCGCCGAGGCCGTCGAACAGGCCGACCTGGATCTTGTGGAAGGTCGGCGAGCCCTGGGCCGGCAGGCGCTTGATCATGTCGCGGTAGGCGCGCTCCTGCGCCTTCCAGTCGCGCTTGGTGGTCAGCACCTTGTCGATCGCCTCGAACGACTTGAGCGCGCGCGGGATCATCGCCTCGGGCATCCGCTCGGGGTTCTCGAAGAAGCTGTTGAGCGCCTTGTTGTAGTACTCGACCGCCTCGTCGAGCGACTTGAGCTCGTCGCGACACACCGTGGCGGCGGCGTGGTAGTACGCGCCGCGGCGCAGCGGGTCGGGCTCGAGCGCGATGAACCGCTCGATGGTCTCGACCGCCTTCTTCCACTGCCGGGTCTCGGTGTAGAGGTCGAGGACCTTCTGGAGCAGCTGGTGATCCTCGGGGGAGACCTCGAGGGCGTCGAGGTAGGCGGCGGTGGCCTTCTGCGGGTTCTGCAGCTTGTCGTGGTAGATGCCGCCGATGTCCGACAGCAGCGAGGTCTTCTCCCTCGTGCTGCTGGTGACCATCAGGCCGCGCATCGCGTGGATCACGGCCTCGTAGTCGCCCTGCTGCTGCTGGAGCTCGATCACCGCCTCGAGGGTGTCGCGGTGGTGCGGATCGATCTCGAGGGCCTTCTCGAACATGTTGAGCGCCTTCTTGCGCTCACCGAGGGCCTGGCGGACCATGCCGAGCCGGTTGTAGATCCGGACCACGTCGGCCTCGCCCTGCCCGTCGCGGTGCTGGACGAGGATGGTCTGGTAGATCTTCCCGGCGGCGTCGAAGTCCTGCATCTTGAACAGCAGGTCGGCGCGGCCGACCAGGGTCGGCAGGTACGTCGAGTCGATGTCGTAGGCGGCCTTGTAGTAGCCGAGGGCCTTGCCGTGATCGCCGAGCTCATCGGCGGTGCGCGCCGCGCGGTAGTACAGCTCGTTGAGCTCGCGCGGATCGGCGTGGAGCTGGCCGACCTTGCGGCTCAGCATGTCGATCACCGGGGACAGCTCGCCCCACTGCTGGGCGGCGAAGTACAGGTCGGCGAGCGGCCGGCCGGCCTCGACGTGCTCGGGATCGAGCGCGATCACCGCGCCGTACAGCTGCCTGGCGGCGTCGTCCTGGCGCAGCTTGTCCTGGTAGATCCGGGCGGCCTCGAACAGCAGGCGCACCTTGTCGATCGCCACCGGGGTGTAGCTCTCGGCGCGCACCATCATCTGGGCGGCCTTGAGCCAGTCGCCGCGGTCGCTGTACTGCCGGGTCAGCGCCTCCATCGTCGGGACGTGGCCGGCGTCGAGCGCGAGACCCCTCAACAGGTTTGCCTCGGACGCGTCGGCGTCGCCGAGCTCGGCGTACTGGATCCGGCCCATCCGCCAGTACAGGTCGACCTGCTTGCGCGGGTCGCCGGTCAGCGTGGTCAGGTGCGCCATCATGTCGACGCCGCGGTCCCACTCGCCGATCTTCTCGTACAGCCGGCCTAGCGCGTCGAGCGCGCGCTGCTCGTCGGGCTCGATCCCCAGCACGTCGCTGTAGGCCTCGATCGCGCGGTCGACGTCGCCCAGGTTCTGGTCGTAGGTCACGCCCATCGCGACGTAGAGGTCGACGCGGGTCTGGACGTCGCCCGTCGCCATGATGTGGTTGCGGTAGGTCTCGACCAGCGCCTCCCACTTGCCGGCCTGCTGGTAGAGCCGGGCGAGCTCGCGGTAGGCGTTGTAGTTGCGGTTGTCGAGCGCGACGATCTTCTCGAGCGACTCGGCGGCGCGGTCGAGCTTGCCGAACCGCTCCTCCCACGCCGCGGCCATCCGCTCGTACAGCGCGATCTGCTCGGCGTCCGACGGCGAGGCGTCGAGCTGGGCCTCGAGGACCTCGAGGTACTTCTCGGACTGGCTGGTCTTCTCGTACAGCGCCTCGAGCGCGCGCAGCGCGGTGAGGTTGGTCGGGTCGACCTGGAGCACCGCCTGGTAGGCGTTGATCGCCTGGCCGGCGTCGAACAGCCGGAGGTCCCAGATCTGGCCGACCTCGAGGCGGAGCTTGACGATCGCGGCGTCGTCGGTCTCGAGCTCGGCGCGCCGCGACATCACGTCGATCAGCGGCTCCCACTGCTCGGTGCGGCGGTACAGCCGGTCGAGCGCGGCCAGCGCCCCGCGCGACGCCGGGTCGTAGACCAGCGCCTGCTGGTAGGCGTGGATCGCGCCGGCGGCGTCCTGCATCTGGCGCTCGAGCAGCTCGGCGAGCTGGATGTAGAGCTCGGTCTTCTTCTCGGGCGAGGGCTCGACCGCGGCGTGGCGCTGCAGGGTCTCGATCAGCTCGCTCCACGAGCCGCGCTTGCGCTGGAGCTCGGCCATGCCGGCGAGCGCGCCGGTGTGGCTGGGGTCGATGCGCAGCGCCTGCTGCACCGAGTGGATCGCGTACTCGAGGTGCGACAGGTGCTCGGCGTACCACCGGCCGATCTTGACCCACAGGTCGGCGGCCGAGCCGCGGTCCTCGTGCTCGAGCTCGTTGACCCGGTTGGTGTACTCCTCGAGCAGCTCCTGCCAGCGGTTGGTGGCGGTCGCGAGCCGCTCCAGCTCGTGGGCGGTCTGATCGTGCGCGTAGTCGCGCTTGAACGCGGCCTGCAGCACGTAGAACGCCGACTCCTGATCGCCGATCTCGGACTCGTAGATCCGGGCGACCCGGTTGAGGATCGCGAGCTGCTCCTCGACCGACGGCCGGAGCTCGCTGCGCTCGAGCAGGACCTCGACCAGCTCGGTCCACTTGTACTGCTGGGTGTAGATCACCTCGAGCCGATCGCTCGCGGTGGCGTTGGACGGATCCGACGCGCGGACCCGCTCGTAGACGGCGGCGGCGCGGGTCAGGTCCTCGACCTTCTCCTCCCAGGTCGCGGCGGCCTGGAGCAGGGTCTCGCGGCGCTGGACCTCGTCGTCGAGCACCAGCGCGCGCTTCTCGAGCACGTCGATCGCCTCCTCCCACCGGCCCTCGCGGGTGAACAGCGCCTCGAGCGCGGCGAGCGCGCGGAAGTCGCCGGGGTCGATCGCGATCACGCGGCGCCAGGCGTCGACCGCGTCGTCGACCCGGCCGAGCACCTCGCCCTCGAGCTGGCCGAGCTGGGCGTAGAGCTCGATGGTCTCCGACTCGTCGATCGCGCCGGTGACCTGGCCGACCTCGATGATCCGGCGCAGGGTCTGCGACAGCTCGTCCCACGACTGCGTGGAGCGGTACAGCCGGGCCAGCGAGCGCAGGGTCTCGAGGTCGTTGCCGTCGAGCCGGTCGGCGGCGAGCCAGTGATCGAGCGCGTTGCGCTCGCGGCCGAGCTTGTCCTCCCAGACCCGGGCGAGCTGCTTGTACAGCCGGATCTGGTCGTGCTCGCTCTGGGTCGCGGCGATCTGGCGCTCGATGATGTCGACCAGCTCCTCCCAGCGCTCGCGCCGGGTGCACAGCTCGCCGAGCGCCTCGAGCGCCTGGGGATCCTCGCCGCGGATGTCGAGCACGCGGTTCCACAGCTCGATCGCCTTGTCCTCGCCGAACCCGGGCCCGGTGCCAGTTCCGGAGGATGGCGCGATCAGCGCGTCCGACGAGATCCGCGCCATGCGGGCGTAGATGTCGGCCATCTCGTCGTCGCCCTCGGCGACGTCGATCAGCTTCTCGTAGGTCTCGTACAGCCGGGGCCACGCCGCGCGGCGGAAGTGGATGGCCTCGATCGCCTCCAGCGCCTTGCGGTTGCGGCTCTCCTGATCGAGCACCGCGACGTAGCACGCCAGGGCCTCGTCGAGGTCGCCCAGCGCGTCGGCGAAGATCGCGCCGCGCCGGAAGTACAGCTCGACCTGCTCGTCGGGATCGCCCGCGACCTCGATCCGGCGGCGCAGGATCTCGGCGAGGTCGTCGTACATCCCGGCGCCGAGGTACAGCCGGTCGAGCGCGGCCAGCGCGTCGGCGTCCTTGGGCTCGATCTCGAGCACGCGCAGGTGGGTCTCGACCGCGCGCGCCGGATCGCCGATCTCGGTCTCGTAGACCCGCGCCATGCGCAACAGCGTGGTGCGCTTGACGTCCTTGTCCTTGGTGCGCTCGAGCGCCCGGGTGTAGGCGGCGACCATCTCGTCCCACGCGCCGGTCGCGCCGGCGAGCCGCTCGGCCTCCTCGATCGCGTGGTCCCAGCGCGGGTCCTCGACCAGCGCCTCGCTCCACCAGTGGAACGCCTTGGGCTGGTCGTAGAGCTTGGTCTCGGCGAGCTCGGCCAGCCGCTGGTACATCGCGCTCTTGTCGGCGCCCGACAGCTTGCCGAGCGTGACCTCGTGGATGCCGTGCAGCTTGCCGTACTCACCGGCGGCCTCGTAGAGCGGCTCGACGACCTGGCCGATCTCCATCTGGAGGTGGCCGGCGTGGAACATGTCCTCGAGCGCCTCGAGCGTCGCGCCGTGGCCGGGCTGGGCGGCGAGGATCTCGCGGTAGACGTCGACCGAGCCGCGGCGGTCGCCGAGCTGGTTCTGCAGGGTCTGGCCGAGCCGGAACTGCAGCTCGGCGACCTCGCCGGACGCCGAGCCGCCGTCGGCGAGCTGGATCTCGCGGCGCAGGATCTCGGTGAGCTGCGGCCACGCGGCGGTCGCGCTGTACAGCCGGTCGAGCGCGAGCACCGCGGGCCGGTTGTCGTACTCGACGTCGAGGATCCGGCGGTAGGTCTCGATCGCCCTGGCGATGTCGCCGAGCTCCTGCTCGTGGACCCGGGCGAGCCGGGACAAGAGGTCGACCTGGCGCGGCACGTCGAGCGTCGGCTCGGCGAGGCCCTCGTAGAGCCGGGCGAGCTGATCGAAGCTGTTGTTGATCTCGGCCAGCCGCTCGATGTGGCCCAGCGTCTGCTGGTTGCCGGAGTCGTCGCGCAGCGCGCGCGCGTAGGCGTCGAACGCCGCGCTGGTGTTGCCGATCATCTGCTCGTGCAGCCGGGCGATCCGGTGCAGGAGGTCGACCCGGGCCAGCGCGTCGTCGTTGTGGGCGACCATGACCTCGAGGACGTCGACCAGCCTGGCGAACTCGCCGGTGGTCTCGTAGATCGGCTCGAGCACGCGGGCCGCCATCACGGGCTCGACCTTGCCGTGGACCAGGCCGTCGAGCGCGTGCAGGGTCTCGGCGTGCTGCGGATCGAGCTCGAGCGCCTCGCGGTAGCTCTCGATCGCGCGCGCGACGTCGCCCAGCCGGATCTGCCACAGGTGGCCGATCCGGTACTTGAGCGCGACGGTCTCGCCGGTCGCCTCGGCGAGCTCGACCTGGCGCTCGAGGTTGCCGAGCAGGTCGTACCAGCGCTCGGCCTGGCCGTACAGCCGGTCGAGCGACTGGATCGCGGGCAGCTCGTCGGCGTCGAGGTCGAGGATGCCCTGGTAGGTCTCGATCGCCTTGGCGATGTCGCCGAGCTCGCGGTCGTAGACCTGGGCGAGCACGTACAGCATGCGCTTCTTGTCGCCCGGGTCCTCGGCGAGGTCGGCCTTCTTGGCGTAGACGTCCTTGAGCGGCTCCCAGCGCTCGAGCCGGACGTACAGCCGCTCCAGCGCGTCCATCGCGACCAGGTCGATGTCGTCGATCGATAGCACCTGGCGGAACGTCGCGATCGCCGCGTCGGGGTCGGACAGCACCTCCTCCTCGATCTGCGCCGAGCGGTAGAGCAGCGCCTTGCGCTCGTCGACCTCGGGGATGACCTCGGCCTTGCGCTTGAGCGCGTCGACCAGCCGGGGCCAGTCGCCGGTGCGCTCGTGGATCGCCTGGATCGCCGACACCGCCTCGATGGTCTGCGGCGCGGCCTGGAGGATGCGCTCGTAGGTCGCGACCGCGGCCGGCGCGTCGCGCAGCTCCTGCTCCTGGACCTGGGCCCGGCGGAACAGCAGCGCGACCCGGAGGTCGTCCTCCTGGGCGTCGCCCGCGACCTGGTCGTAGAGCGCCGCCGCCTCGGGCCAGCGGTCGAGCGTGCGGGCGAGCCGGTCGAGCTGGCGGTGGGTGACGTCGTTGCGCGGGTCGTCGCGCAGCGCGCGCGCGAACGTCGCGAACGCGGCCTCGGCGTCGTCGCCGCCGATCTCGTGGAGCTCGGCGATCTTGTGGAGCAGCTCGATCTTGCGCACCGGATCGAACGAGTGGCGCGCCATGATCTCGTAGACCCCGATCTGCTGCTTCCAGTCGGCGCGCGCCCGGTAGATCGGCTCGAGGATGCTGGCGATCGTCAGCTCGTGCTCGCCGCCGGCGGCGCCGATCAGGCGCTCGAGCGCGGCGATCGCGTCGCGGTTCTGGTCCTCGAGCTCGAGCACCTGGCGGTAGGTCTCGACCGCCGCGGCGGTCTCGCCGAGGTGGGTCTCGCGCAGCTGGGCGAGCCGGACCAGCAGCGCGACCTGGTCGTCGGGCCCGGAGTCGGACGTCCCGACCAGCGTGAGCTGGCGGCTGATGTTGTCGCCGAGGTCGCGCCACGCGCCGCGCGCGACGTACAGCCGGTCGAGCGCGCGCAGCGCCTTCATGTCGTCGGGCGCCTGGCCGAGGATCTCGATGTAGGTCGCGATCGCCTCGTCCTGGTTGCCCAGCATCTCCTCGTGGAGCGCCGCGATCCGGAACAGGAACTCCAGGCGCTCGTCGGGCTCCTCCGCGATGTCGACCCGGCGCCGGTAGACGTCGAGCAGCTCGGGGAACTTGTCGTCGCGGGTGAAGATCGCCTCGAGCGCGGCGAGCGCGGCGAGGTCGTCGGGCTCGATCGCGAGCGCCTTCTTGTAGTACTCGACCGCCTTGTCGCTGTTGCCCAGCCGGTCCTCGTAGGACCGGGCGACCTTGGTCGCGAGCTCGTGGGCCAGCGTCGGATCGAGATCGTCGGCGCGGCGGCCGCCGGTCAGCGCGGCCTCGAACAGCCCGACCAGCCGGGTCCAGCCGTCGTCGAGCAGCGCGGCGAGCGCCTCGAGCTGCAGCTTGGCGGCCTCGACCGCGGGGTCCGCGCGGAACGCGCGGGCGTAGGCGTCGAACGCGCGCTCGCCGTCCATCAGCCTGGTGCGCTGCAGCTCGCCGATCCGGAGCAGCAGCTGGGTCCGGCGCAGCCCGTCGGTCTCGGCCGCGAGCTGGATCTCGTGGACCGCGACCAGCGGCCCCCACTCGCCGAGCTGCTCGTAGACCGGCTCGAGGATGCCCGCGACGTTCAGCTTGAGCTTGTCGGTCGGGGGCGTGGCCGCGGCCAGGAACCGCTCGAGCGCCGCGCGCGCGCGGTCGTGCCCGGGCACCAGATCGAGGATGTCGCGGTAGGCGTCGATCGCGCCCGGCAGGTCGCCGAGGTGCTGCTCGCGGAGCTGGCCGAGCCGGTACTTGAGCTCGACGTGGCCGGCGCGGTCGTCGTCGGGGCCGACGATGGTCAGCTGGCGGCTCAGGATGTCCGCCAGCTCCTTCCACATCGCGTTGCGCTGGTAGATCCGGTCGAGCGCGCGCAGCGCGCTGGGCTCGTCGCCCGCCGCGTCGAGGATCGCGAGGTAGGCGGCGATCGCCTTCTGGTCGTCCTTGACCTCGTCCTCGTAGAGCTGGCCGATCTTGGTCTGGATCGCGATCCGGCCGCCGGCGTCGACCGCAGGCGTCTGCTCGAGCTTCTTCTCGTAGATCCCGAGCAGGTCCTCGAACTGGCCCTTGCCGAGGTACAGGCGCTCGAGCGCGTCGAGCGCCTGCTCGTTGCTATCGTCGATCGCCAGGATCTGGCGGTTCATGTCGAGCGCGCGCTCGACGTCGCCCTGCTCGCGCTCGATCACGCTGGCCATCACCAGCATCAGCGGCAGCGCGTCGGCGCGATACCCGAACCTCGGCAGCGACTGGGCGTAGGCGTCGACCAGCGGGCCCCAGCCGTTGGTCTCCCCGGCGAGCCGCTCGAGCTCGGCGCGGATCGACTCGGCCTCGTGGTCCTCGGCGTGGGCGGCGAGCCACCAGCCGAACGCCGCGCCCTTGTCGCGCAGCTTGTCCTCGTTGTACTGGGCGAGCCGCTTGATCCGATCCTGGCGGGTCGCGGTGTCGCCCGCGGGGGTCGCGCGCAGCTGGATCTCGAGCACGCGGACCAGCGCGCGCGGATCGCGGCCGGTCTCGTACAGCGGGATCAGCGCCTCGGCGGCCTCGAGGTTGTCCTCGTCGAGCGCCAGCACCTTCTCGAACGCGCGCATCGCGCGGTCGTTCTTCTGCAGCTCGTCGCGGTAGAGCACCGCGATCTTCATCGCGAGCTCGAGCCGGTGGCTCTCGCTGCCGGACTCGACCTCGCGCTCGAGCACGCGGATGAACTCGTCGAGCTTGCCGCGCGAGCGGTAGAACTCCTCGAGATCGGGCCACCGCGCCTCGGTGACGTACAGCTTCTTGAGCGCGTCCTGGGCGCGCCGGTTGTTCTCGTCGATCCGCAGCAGGCGCTGCCAGGCCTCGATCGCCTTGCCGCTGTTCTCGACCTTCTCGGTGTAGAGCAGGCCGAGGCGCTGCAGCGCGTCGGCGCGCAGCTTGTCGTCGGACGCGGCGTCGGCCTGCCGGCTGCAGATCTCGGCGAGCTTGTCCCACTCCTTGTTGCGCTCGTAGAGCTTGTAGAGCTCGGACAGCGCCTCCTCGTGGGCCGGCTCGACCTGCAGGACCTTCTCCCACCAGTACGTGCAGATCTCGGGCTTCTTGACCTTGGTCGCCGCCATCCGCGCGACCTCGATCACCTTGGCGGCGCGCTCGGCGTCGGGCGCGCGCTCGACCTCGGACTCCTTGAGCTTGATCAGCTTCTCCCAGTCGCGGCGCTTCTCGTAGACCGCGAGCAGGTGATCGACCGCCTGCTTGTTGTCGGGGTCGAGCTCGAGCACGCGCTCGAACGCCTTGATCGCCTCGGCCTGGTTGGAGAACCGCTCGAGGTAGAGGTTGGCGACCTGCAGGGTGAGCGCGATCTTGTCGTCGAGCTCGACCCGCTCGGACTTCTCGAGCAGCACCTTGACCAGATCCGGCCAGCGCTTCTTGGCCTCGTACACCGCGCACAGCCGGTCATAGATCTCGAGCCGCGACGGATCCTGGGCCAGCGCCGACGACAGCGCGGTCATCACCTGGTTGTCGTTGTTGAGCTTGCCGTAGGCGTCGGCGAGCTCGAGCAGGATGGCGGCCTTGTCGGCCCCGGCGGACGCGGCCTTGGCCTCCTCGTCCTTGAGCGCGTCGGCGAGCTGGGCCCACGACTGGACCGTGCGCAGCACGCGCGCCAGCTCGCGGCGGGCCTCGCGGGCCTGGGGGTGGCGCGCGACGACGTCCTTCCACGCCGCGACCCCGCGGTCCGCGCTGTTCTCGGCCGCGCGCGCCGCCATCATCGCCGCGTCGAGGTCGAGCGGTGGGCCGGGCGGCGGTGGCGTGGTCGCTCCGGTGCGGCGACCGGCGATCGCCGGCTCGGGCGGCGGCGTGGTCGCTCCGGTGCGGCGACCGCCGACGGGCGGAGCCAGCGGGGCGGCGACCGAGCTCGCGGCGGCGGCCGGCTCGACGGGTGCAATGGCGGGCGGCGCCACGGGGGCGGCCGCAACCGGCACGGCAACGGCGGCCATCGGCATCGCCGCGGCCGGCGCGGGAGCGGCAACCGCCGGAGCGGCAGGCGCAGGAGCGGGCTCCGGCGCGGCGGGCAGCGGCATCCCGACCGCCGCGGCGAAGTCCTGGACCGCGGAGTTCTGGGGCTCGATCCGCGCCGCGGCGGCGAAGAACCCGTGCGCCCGGTCGAGGTCGTTGAGCTTGTCGAACGCGATCTCGCCGGCCTGGATCGCGATGTACAGCCGGTCCTCGCCGGTGAGGCCCGACGCCCGGTCGATCCCACCCCCCGCCTCGCCACGCTCGAGCAGCGCGTCGGCGATGTCGAGCACCTGGCTCCACTCGCCGCGCTCGCCGTGGACCTGGCGGACCAGCGCGAACGCGGCGACCACCGAGCGCATCTGCACCACGCCGTTGGAGACCGTGGCGCGCAGCGCGGAGTCGAAGAACCGCGCCCCGCGATCGCGGTCCTTGAACCGCTGCACCCACTCGAGCCCGAACGTGCGCAGCGCCTCGATCTTCGTCGCGTGGTCGGGGGCGCGCTCGGCGCGGCGGCGGTGGTGGGCCTCGAGCTCGTCCAGCCGGCCGGTGCCGGCGAGCAGGGTCTCGTACAGGAAGTTCGTGCTCGGCTCGTCGATGTCCTTGGCGAGGATCCGCTTGAGCAGCTCCTCGAGCCGCTCGTCCTCGGGCGCCTCGACCCGCAGGATCCGCGCCGCGCGCACCAGCATGCGCACCGCGGTCGCCTCGTCGAACCGGTCGGCCTCGTCGGTCAGCCGATCGAACTCGTCGAGCCAGAACTCGGGGTCGTAGCTCGCGGCGGCGAGCGCGTCCTTGACCCGCAGCGAGTCCGGGTCGATCTCCAGCGCGCGCTGCAGGATCGGGAGCGCGCGGTCCTTCTGGCCGCTGTCGAGCAGCGCCTCGCCGACGATCGCGGACAGGTTGGTCGGCGCGGCGGGGCTGCGCAGCTCCATCTCGCCGAGCTTGGCGACCATCTCGAACCGGCCGATCTCGCCGTAGACCTCGCGAGCGCGCGACAGCGCCTTCAGGTTATCCGGATGGAGCTTCCAGGCGCGCTGGTAGAGACCGAGGGCGCGCTCCCGCTCGGGGATCACGTCTTCGACGAGCGAGGCGAGCTCGAACAACCGCTCCGACTGCTCGGGCTTGGAGCCCGACGCCTCCAGCTCTTTCTCGAGGTCATCGATTGCTGCCGACCAATCACGCGATCGGCGAAGCCGTTCCCGAAGCAGTGTGCGCGTATCCATCTGCGGTCTATCCTCCCGCAACTCAATAGGAAACCCCGCCCATAACCTGCGAATTTTTATATCACGGGTGACGTGCCGCGTCGCCGATCGTGCCGGTTTTTCGCGGTCCCCGCCACCGCGGGTCTCGACGGGAAGGAGCGCTGTGTGGGACCCGGTGTGCCCGAGGCACGAGCCCCGGGCGGCCCCCCGGAGCGCGCCCTCGCTCGCGGGCGCCGGAACGGTGGCTGGCGGCCGAGAATTTCACCGGATCCTGGCGCGGCGGGCCGCCCACCTCCGGTGTGCTCCCCGCGCACGCCACCGGCGCCGGCGGGCCGCCCGGCGCTACCGGCCCCGCTTGCCCTTGCCGGCCTTGCCCTTCTTGACCACGTCCGCGGGCGACGGCTGCTCCACCGGCGTCGACCCGGGCACCACGGATTTGGCGGCGATGTCGACCAGCATCTTCGACGCCTGCTGCTTCTCGAACTGGACCGATACGCCGCCCGCCTTGGAGAACTCCTCGAGGTCGCGCTTGGCGCTGGGGTAGTCGGCCTTGCGGTAGTAGGCCTGGCCGCGCTGGAACCGCGCGACCTGGTAGTCGCGCTTGGCCTCCAGCGCCTTGGTGAACGCGTCGATCGCCTTGTCGTTGAGCCGCTTGTCGTCGTAGCCCATGCCGACCTCGAACCAGATCTGGCTCTTCTCGTGGCTGCCGGGCACGACCGCGGTCCCGGCCTCGGCGACCTGGATCGCCTGGTCGGTGTAGTCCCAGCGGCGGTACAGCTCGGCGAGCGCGACCCACGGCCCGGGGTCGATCGCGCCGGCCTGCAGCGCCCGGGTCAGCTCGTCGGCGGCCTCCTTGCTCTTGCCGGTGTCGCGGTAGATCCGGCCGATGTCGTAGTGGGCGCGCCACAGGTCGGGGTTGAGCTTGATCGCCTCCTGGAGGTGCTGCAGCGGCTTCTCGAAGTTGACCGCGGTGAGATCGGGCGTGACCTCCTCGGGCTTCTTGTTCTCGCGGCGCGCCTCCTCCGCGCGGGCGCCCTGCACCGCCTTCTCGTAGAGGTACCGGCCGTAGTACAGCTGGTACATCGCCTGCTCCGGCACGAGCTGCACCGCGTGCGACATCGCGTCGGCCGCCTTGGACCAGTCCTGCTTGCCGGCGTAGGCCCCGCCGAGGCCATACCACGCGTTGTGGTTGTCGGGCCACTTGTCGGTCGCCCTCAGGTACTCGGCGATCGCGGTCTCGTACTGCCTCTGGCCGTAGGCCTGGGCGCCCTTGTTGGCGGCCGTGATCGAATCGTTGCGCGCCTCGTTCGGGCAGCCGGGGAGCACAGCGAGCAGCGCAAGGGCGGCGATGCCGACGAGCTTCATGCCGCAACGGTAGAACGCCGAGGCCGCGTTCTCAAGCCGATCGGAGCGCTATAGTCTCCCTCTCTCCGACGAGCAGAGTGTACCAGTCGTGCGCTGGCC
>Ga0307476_10001592_pt1 | contig 13726 bp, 14 predicted proteins | sample atmos_gasesECM2C_2_FD_203314 | JGI IMG/M metagenome (GOLD analysis project Ga0307476, IMG submission 203314) | Hardwood forest soil microbial communities from Morgan-Monroe State Forest, Indiana, United States - atmos_gasesECM2C_05 | ecosystem: Environmental > Terrestrial > Soil > Temperate... | reverse complement strand
AGATTTCGTCGGCGTCGACGTCGCCCGAGCGATAGCGCGCCCAGAAGCGGCGGCAATCGGTGCAGGCGCCGAGCCGCTCGCCACGATGCCGGCCGGTCATCATCGGTCCTGCCACCAGCGCGATGGCCGGCCGGTCGGCGGACACCGCGCCCATCAGCTGCGCCGGCACCGTCTTGTCGCAACCGCCCATCAGCACCACCGCATCCATCGGTTGCGCGCGGATCATTTCTTCCGTGTCGATCGCCATCAGGTTGCGGTATTTCAGGCTGGTGGGGGTCAGGAACACTTCGCCGAGCGAAATGGTCGGGAATTCCAGCGGCAGTGCGCCGGCGGCCAGCACGCCGCGTTTCACAGCTGCCAACAGCTCCGGAAAATGGCGGTGGCAATTGTTGAAATCGGAACCGGTGTAAGCAATGCCGATTACCGGCTTGTCGAGCATCGCGCGCGAATAGCCCATGGACTGCGCGAACGAACGGCGCATGTAGCGCGAGAAATCGCGGTCGCCGTAATTGGTGAGGCCTTGGTCTAGGCCGACAGTGGGTTCTGACATCTGTTCGTCACGTCCTGAGCGATGATGCGTGGCGCTCGCGCGCGCTGCGCATAGATTTTGTGCGGTTCTGCCACTTATTCATGCGCCGCGACGCAGCATAACGAAAGGTTTTGGTAATCGAATATGCGCAATTTCGCATCTGTTCTCCAGGATTTTTCCCGCCAAAAGTCCAGATGGCCGCCAATTCCCGTAATCGACCCATGCCCGCCTGGATTCTGCTTCCCGTCGGTGCTGCGGCCGCGGTCGCGGTCCTGATCGGCTGGGGCACGGAAAGCCTGCTCCTCGGCCTTCTCACCGCTCTGGTCGGCGCGCTTGCGGCGGCGTGGTGGTGCGAACAGACGCTGCGCGGCGTCGCCGGCACCATCGCCCAGATCGCCGGCGGCGACCGCTATGCCGCGCTGCCTGGCCGGATCGGCAGCGGCGCGCTCGGCGACAGCGCCGTGGCGGCGGAGCAGATGCGGCAGGTTTTGATCGATGCCGATGCGCTCGCGGTCGATCACCGCAGCCGGGAGGCGGAAACCCGGCTGCACCATGCCGGCCGCAGCTTCTTCACCCAGCGCTTTCGCACCACCGTCGACAAGCTCGTCGGCGTGTTCCAGTCCGCGGCCGAGGAAATCCAGGTCACCGCCGCCGATCTCGGCGCCCGCAACGTCGATGTGCGCCAGCGTACCGCGCATGCGGTCGATGCCGCCGCCGCGGCGAGCCGCGACGTGGCCGCGGTTGCCGATGCCGCGCGCGAACTGCTGGCGCTGATCGTGCAGTCCACCGCCGAAGCCGCCGCCGCCAAGGACGCCACCGCGCGCACCATGACCGATCTCGAGCGCACCGACCGCACCGTGCGCAGCCTCGCCGCAGCCGCCGAGCGCATCGGCACGGTGGTGAAACTCATCGAGGCGATCGCCTCGCAGACCTCGTTGCTCGCGCTCAACGCCACCATCGAGGCGGCGCGCGCCGGCGCCGCCGGCCGCGGTTTTGCCGTGGTCGCCTCGGAGGTCAAGACCCTGGCGCAGCAGACCGCCAAAGCCACCGGCGACATCAGCGCCCAGGTCCACGACATCCAGCACGCGGTGAACCAGACGGTGGAAGCCATCGCCGGCGTGTCGTCGAGCGTGACCACCATGAGCGAGGCCAACCGGCAATTGACCGGCATCCTCGATCACCAGGCCACCGAGATCGATCGCATCGGCAGCCGCGCCGAGCAGGTCGCCGGCGCCGTCGGCGGCGTGCTGCCGGAAATCTCCACCATCGCCAACAGCGTCGAGGAGGCCGGCAACGGTGTGCTGACCACCGCCGAGGATCTGCTCGGCCGCTCGAAATGGCTGGCGGATGCGATCTCGAGCTATTTCACCGATCTCGAGCACGGTTCGATCAAGATCGGCATTTTGCATTCGCTGTCCGGCACCATGACGGCGAGCGAGCGGCCACTGCAGGAACTCCTCGTCATGCTGATCGAGCAGCAGAACGCGCGCGGCGGTCTGTTGGGCCGTCCGATCGAGCCCGTCATCGTCAATCCGCATTCCGACGCCAAGGCCTATGCCGAGCTCGCGCAAAAGCTCATTGCCGAGCACAAGGTCTCGGCCATCTTCGGCTGCTGGAGCTCGGCGTCGCGCAAGGAAGTGCTGCCGATCGTCGAGCGCGACAACGCGCTGTTGTTCTATCCGAGCCAGTACGAAGGCGAGGAGGCCTCGCGCAACATCTTCTATACCGGCGCGACGCCGCCGCAGCAGGCCATTCCGGCGGTCAATTTCCTGCGCGACCAGGGCATCAGCCGGTTCTTCCTGGTCGGCACCGATTACATCTATCCGCGCACCACCAACGCCATCCTCAAAGGCTATCTGGCGAGCCAGCGTGTCACCGACATCGCCGAGCGCTACACGCCGGCCGGGCTGAAGGACTGGCGCGCGGTGGTCGAGCACATCCGCCGCTTCGCCAAGGGCGGCCGCACCGCCATCGTCGCCACCGTCAGCGGCGACGCCAATGTGCATTTCTTTCGCGAGCTCGCCGCCCAGCAAGTCGGCGCCGGCGTAATCCCTGTCATGTCGCTGTCGATCAACGAGGCCGAACTGCCGGCGCTGATGCGCTCGAATGTGGCCGGCAATTTCGTCGCCTGGAATTACCTGCACGCCTTCGACACGCCGGAAAACCGCGCCTTCATCGCCGAATGGCGCCGCTTCACCGGCAGGCCCGACGCGATGACCAACGACCCGATGGAAGCGACTTGGATCGGTTTCCATCTGTGGGCCGCGGCGGTCGAGGCAGCGGCCACAACCGACGTCGCCAAGGTGCGTGAGGCCCTCGGCGGCAAGCGCATCGCCGCGCCCAGCGGCTTTACCGTGCAGATGGATGCCAACACCCATCATCTCTATAAACCGGTGATGATCGGCCGCATCACCGACGACGGTCGCATCGTGCCGGTCTCGGTCACCGAAGGCCTGGTGCCGCCCGATCCGTGGAGCCCTTGGCTCCCTCGTTCCGGGCCGCATGCCCGTCGCGCCGTGGGACAATAGGCCTGCGCTATTCCATTAAATTGAATTGATTTCGATCAATGGCGCGGCAAGCGGCCGCCTGTACAAACCCTCGACAAATACCCTGGAACGCTTCTAGAACTACGGCGTAAAGTTCCACCGAGGCCCGGCCCTAGGCCGATCGTTCCCGCATGACCTATCGCCGCAATCATCCCGTGGATTATCACGCCTTTTTCGCCGACGCGCTCGGCCGGTTGCACGGCGAGCGGCGCTACCGCGTCTTTGCCGACCTGGAGCGCATCGCCGGCCGCTTTCCCCATGCCATCTGGCATTCGCCGGATGGGCCGAAGAACATCGTGATCTGGTGCTCCAACGACTATCTCGGCATGGGCCAGCATCCCAAGGTCATCGGCGCCATGGTCGAGACCGCGACCCGCATGGGCACCGGCGCCGGCGGCACCCGCAACATCGCCGGCAATAATCATCCGGTGGTCGAGCTCGAGCGCGAGCTTGCCGACCTGCACCGCAAGGAAGCGGCGCTGGTCTTCACCTCGGGCTATGTGTCGAACGAGACCGGCATTTCCACGCTCGCCAAGCTGATGCCGAATTGCCTGATCCTGTCGGACGCCTGGAACCATAATTCGATGATCGAGGGCGTGCGCCAGGCGCACACCGAGAAGCAGATTTTCCGCCATAACGACATGGCGCATCTCGAAGCGCTATTGGCCGCCGCCGATCCGGCGCGGCCGAAGCTCGTCGTGTTCGAAAGCCTCTACTCCATGGACGGCGACGTGGCGCCGGTGCATCAGATCTGCGATCTCGCCGAGCGCTACGGCGCCATGACCTATGTGGACGAGGTGCACGCGGTCGGCATGTACGGCCCGCGCGGCGGCGGCATCGCCGAGCGCGACGGCGTCATGAACCGCCTCGACGTGATCGAGGGGACACTGGCCAAGGCGTTCGGCTGTCTCGGCGGCTATATCGCGGGCTCCGCCGCGCTGATCGACGCGGTGCGCTCCTACGCGCCGGGCTTCATCTTCACCACCGCGCTGCCGCCGTCGGTGGCCGCCGCGGCGACCGCGGCGATCCGGCATCTGAAAACCTCGCACTGGGAGCGCGAACGGCACCAGGATCGCGCCGCGCGCACCAAGGCCGTGCTTGCCGCCGCGCGGCTGCCGGTGATGACCAGCCCGACCCATATCGTGCCGGTCTACGTCGGCGATCCGGAGCTGTGCAAAGCGGCGAGCGATCTCTTGCTTGCTGACCACGGCCTCTACCTTCAGCCGATCAATTATCCGACCGTGCCGAAGGGCACCGAGCGGCTGCGCATCACGCCGAGCCCGTATCACGAGGACGCGCTCATCGACGCACTCGCCGAAGCGCTGGTTGACGTCTGGCAAAAGCTCGGCCTGCCGTTCAAGGAACGCGCGCTCGCCGCCGAGTGACCCGCCGCCCGCTTGAACTGAGCAATTCCCCGCGGCCGTTATCGCACCGGCAGTTCAGCTTTCCTGACAGTCGAAAGGCGTCTAATTTCCCACTTCCTATTGGACACATCTCACGGAGTATTTGCCATGGCGAAAAAATCCCGGACCAAGACCAAGAAGCGAGCCAAGGTTGCTTATCCCGGCATGATGGGGGACGGCACCGAAGAGCAGAATCTTGGGCAGCGCGGCAACCCGAAGGCGCGCATAAAGAAGAAAGAAGTGACGGCAGCCTTCGGCAAACCACGCGCCAAGAAATAGCTTCCGCGTCAAAAGCTGCGTGCCGTCCGGCTCTGAGCAATATTGCTCACACGGACCCACCGCCATCGTGCTCTACATATTGCCGTTTCCCGGGTGGCCCCGCCGATCGATCGAGGCTGCTCGTCCATGAGCACGAGGCCGCCTCAAAATGTCCCAGAGGTCGAGCAGGCGATTCCCTTCCGCCCGAAGCGCGCCTATATTCGGCGTGGAAGGGCATGTCATGGCGACGAAACGTCGACGCTCATTCGATACGAAATCGTTTCTCGCCCGTGTCGGCAACGGCCGCAGCATCGGCAAGTACCGCAAGGGCCAGGTCATCTTTGCGCAAGGCGATCCCGGCGATGCGGTTTTCTACATTCAGAAAGGCAAGGCGAAGCTCACTGTCGTATCCGAGCAGGGCAAGGAAGCCGTCATTGCCATCCTCGGAACGGACGAGTTCTTCGGCGAGGGATGTCTTGCTGGGCAGGCGCAGCGTATAGCGACGGTCACAGCGATGGCGGACTCCGTCATCGCGCGATTGGAAAAGTCGGCGATTATCGATGTGATCCATCGAGAGCCGGCGTTCTCCGAATTGTTCATTGCGCATCTTCTCGGCCGCAGCATCCGCGTCGAGGCCGACCTTGTCGATCAGCTGTTCAATTCGAGCGAGAAGCGTCTCGCCCGCCTGCTTCTGCTGCTGGCGAATTTCGGCAAGGAAGGCACACCCGAGCCGGTGATCGCGAAAATCAGCCAGGAGACGCTCGCCGAGATGATCGGAACGACGCGGTCGCGCGTGAGCTTCTTCATGAACAAGTTTAGAAAGCTGGGCTTCATCGAGTATAACGGCGGCATCGAAGTCCACAGTTCATTGCTGAATGTCGTCCTGCACGACCAGCCGCCGATCAAGAATTAAGCTTGCAAATCGCGTTGACGTGGAAGCCTGCGGCGCGCCGCAACCTGCACAATATGAGCAATATTGCACAGACTCCGGTGCCGCATTTGCCTCCAATACGTGTAACAAATTGGAGACCAGACCATGTCGCTCGGGCTCATCCTCGTCATTCTGCTCGTCATTTTCCTGCTTGGCGGGTTCAGTGGCCGCTTCGGCGGCTACGGCTACGGCTACGGACACGGTGGCGTCGGCGTCATCGGAGTCATCTTGATCATCATTGTCGTTCTGATGCTGCTGGGGCGGATTTGACGTGAATTCGCCCGTATCGATGCCGTCTGAAATGCATCAGCATTTCGCGCCGTACCGGGCCAAGGGAGCAATGGTCTTGGCAAGCGTAAATACGCCGCGCTCGACGGCGACGGACCAGCTGGCCGAACCGATGGCGTCTCAGCCATCCACGCAGGATGTCATGCTCGCCGCCGTTCCAAATTTGCGCGCATTCGCGATGTCGTTGAGTGGTAACGCCGACCGTGCGGACGACCTGGTGCAGGAAACCGTGATGCGCGCCATGGCCAACATCAATTCGTTCACGCCGGGGACGAACATGGCGGCGTGGCTTTTCACCATCCTGCGCAATTTATTTCGGTCGCAATATCGCAAGCGACGCCGCGAGGTCGAAGATCCGGACGGCGGCTACTTGGCCGGCCTGAAAGCGTCCCCCGAGCAGTTCGGCCGCTTGGAATTCAAGGAGCTCATCGGGGCGCTTGCAAAGCTGCCTGACGTTCAGCGCGAGGCGCTGCTTCTGGTCGCTGCGTCGGGCTTCTCCTACGACGAAGCGGCGGCGATCTGCGAGGTGGCGGTCGGGACGATAAAGAGCCGCGTCTCCCGCGCACGCCAACTGCTCGCGGAGCTGCTCGTCATCGGCAGCCCGGAAAAATTCGCTCTGGACCGCGCGACCGCTTAGGCGGAACCTGCTGGTAGGAAAGATCGCGCCACCGGGAGGCCCGATTGAATTCGCGCATAAGCAAATGCGGCCGCGCTCCCAACCGGGAAGGCGGCCGCCTGGTTTTCAAGCCCTCCGGATGTTCTCAGTAGCCGCCGTAGCCGCCGAAGATGCCATTGATCACGGCGCCGACAATGGGAACACCATAGCCGGGGCATCCGTTATAGCCGTAGCCATAACCGGAGCAGCTGTCGTAGATCGGGCCATTATCATAGACCGGTCCGCCGCCGCCGTAGTAACCGCCGCCGCCGGAGCGGACGACGACACGACCGCCACCTGCGTAGCCGGCCGTTCCTCGTCCACCACGGGCGTAACCAGCCGATCCATTTCCGCCGCGGGCGGGGCCGGCCATCGCGTGTCCGCCGCCATGTCCGGCAAAGGCCTGTCCGCCGCCGCCATGACCACTATTTTGATGGCCGGCAGCCAGCGCATTCGTTGCCATTGGCACGCAACCCAGCGCGACCGCGGCAGCGAGAGCGATCAGAGTTTTTTTGTGAAGCACGTGATTCTCCTATTTATGGCTCAAAAGAATTAATTCGTGAGTACAGCGACAACGCCGCATCGCCGCCAAGGGTTGCAAGGCAAACGAACACGTTCGCGTGTCAGACTACGATGCGTTTCACCTTAATTCCCCGTGTCAGGTGAGCAATTCTGCACAGACTCAACGTGGCCATCGGACTAGGCTCAACGTCAGCATCCAAAAAGATGAATCGTGTGGCAGCTTGACGATTGTCAGCTGCAGCGGCGGCTGTCACAGAAAGGCTTGCCGAAGATTACTGCCGAGCGATATCGCGCCCAGGCGGGCGAATATGCCAAATTGGTGGGAAAAGCGAACGGCCCCAACGAGCTGCAGGAATTGCAAAGGCTCGAACGCGATCGGCTGAGTGTCAGCTGGGCGGCGGCGGGGGCGAGGTTCGGTCCAATCAGGCGGTATGACCGTCGAACTCGCCGGTCTTGGTGATGTTCTTTGCCTGTTGCGGGGTCATTTTCGCGGTATCCGGGCCGCCCGGCACACCGCGAGGCCCGAGTATTCTGCGGGCGATCTCGTCCTCGGTTAACCTCTCTTCATCGCGAATTTGGCGCGACACTTTGATGCCTCCATGGCGATGGCACCGCGACTTATGCGGTGCTGGCCTCAGCCGGGCTGTTTCGATCGACCGGGCATGCTCGCTCCAGTAGCGCCGCTTGCGTCCAGGTCCCCGCAAGCTCGAGCAATCCTTGTCTGTCCTCATCGGTTTTGGCGTGGGAGGCCGAGAGAATTTCCTCCCTGGCGTATTGCCAGAACTGATCTGCTTTCGACATGGGGCATCTTCCGTGCCCGACATCCCAATACCCGCATGCGCTCCTTGGCCGTAGCCGTCTGAGCAAAATTGCTCACTTCAGCATGCAAGCCTACTGCAACAGCCAAGACGTCAATTGATTCAGCCGAGTTTTGGGTGGGATGAAAATTTCCTCCTCTTTCTTCTCATGCCTCTTGCCAAATGGGATTCTCGGAAATTGACGAGATGGTTCCGCGTCCTGCCTTGCATCGTGGAGATCAGTCGACAGGTATTCTCTGCGCCACCCGCAATTCGGGCACAGCACGGAAAACTCTCGCGGCAAACGCTGTGCGCTTGGCACCGGAATTTCGAAAGAGCACGTCGAACAACTCACGCAGCTCGCGGCACCTTCAATTTTGACAACTTTACGGAACACTACCACGGCGGCCTACTTTCATGCCTGCGAGGATTGCACGGTTCCCCGCTCCAATATTTCTATGAGGCGTCCAAATTTCTCGTCGATCTGCCCAAGTCGATGCGCGGCATATTCCGCCGCATAGGCGGTACGTTCGTCCGACCCCGGCATTTGCTCATACCGAATGTTCGGCGTGAATGCGTCGGAGAACAATGTCCGATAGCGATCGCGAATGGTATTGGCTGTCGTGTCGTTGAGCCGTACCTGGGCCATGGCGTGTCTCCCTGTTTGATGGATTTCGAGACCTGATCGCCATTCCGCGTGTGCGAGAAAGCCGGCCGGCGCCCCAGGCGCCTGTTGCTCTGAAGCTCTCGGTGCCGGACCGGCATTAATTCGCAATTGGCGAATGAAGGCTTCGTCCAAGGTGCGAAGCCCCCGTCATGGCCAAGTCGCTTACTTGAGGGCGGTCGAAACGCTGGAGAAGGTGTTCTTCAGGTTGGTGCCGAGGCCCTGGACGACGGCGATAATCGCAACCGAGATGCCGGCGGCGATGAGACCGTATTCGATGGCGGTCGCAGCCGTTTCGTCCTTGAAAAAGGCGAGTGTGAGATTTTTCATTACAAACTCCTGTTGGTCCCGCGTGGGGACCTGTGACTCCCTAAATAGTTATCGCTTGATCCAATACTAGTGCCAAACTGTAAAAACGACGATATCACTATATTAATTCAATGAGTTACAGTTATTGTTAGTAACGTTGAAATATTAACTCAATATAAAACAATATTATTCCAGCTTGAATTTGCGCGGTGTCGCCGCGATGGCCGCAATCGTCTCGATGCGCGACGTCACGTTTTTGCTGGGAGCGGCCCAGATGTCGCCCGGCGCTATCGCCCAAACCGATGATTTGACGCGGCGCCGAATCGACCGTTTGCGCGCTTGCGAGACCATGACGTCGGCCGCGCCTTGCGAAAGTCCGCGAGCATGCTGGCGGCAGCCCGGATGGCGGCACCGGCCGGTCAAAATAAGCTCCCTGAAATGTGGCCAGTATTCCACAATCTTCAGAGTGTGCAATTTTGCACAGTCTTCGCTTCGCCAACGGGCTTCAGTTGCGGCGAAGACTCGTGTTCTCGACGTCGGCGCAACGGTCGGCGCGCTTAGACTTTTGCCGATCGCCAGAATCATTCGCAGCGGAGGAGAATTCCGGGAAGCGGGGGGTAGACGTGGCCGACGCTTGTAACGGCGAACTGGTCGGTCGCTTTTCGTGAGGGTAAAAGACATGGAAACGTTGAACTATCGAGAGCACTCCCGGCCGCCGGACGCCTTGGTGTTGCCCAGTAGCCCGCTGCTCATAGACCTCGACGAGGCGCGCCCACTCGCCCAGGCCATCGTGGATACGATTCGCGATCCCCTCATGGTTCTCGATCAGGATCTGCGCATCGTCACGGCAAACCGCGCTTTCTATCAAGCGTTCCGGATGAGTCGTCAGGATATTCATGGCCGTCCGGTTTACGGGCTGGGCGACGGCCAATGGGATATTCCGGAACTTCGGCTGCTGCTGCAAGGAGTGGCGCCTCGGCACGCCGTGATGGAGGCTTACGAAGTCGAGCGCGACTTTCCCATTATCGGACGGCGCTCGATGCTCCTGAATGCGCGCGAGCTATTTTTTCAAAAGAACGCCCGCAAGCTCATTCTCCTGGCCATCGAAGACGTCACCGACCGTCGCACCGCGGAACGGGAGATCGCCAATCTGCTGCAACAGAAGGAAACGCTGCTGCAGGAGATGCAGCATCGCATTGCAAATAGCCTGCAAATCATCGCCAGCATCCTTTCCATCAAGGCGCGAGCGGTGAACTCCGAGGAAACGCGGTTGCATCTTGAGAACGCCCGGCAGCGCGTGATGTCGGTGGCGGCGGTGCAGCAACAGCTGCTGGCTTCGGGCCACGGAGGTCGGATCGAAATCGGCCCTTATCTCGCTCGATTGTGCGAGACACTGGCAGCCTCGATGACCGACGAGAATCGTCCGGTCTCATTGCAGGTCCAGGCAGACGCCGGCGCGGCGTCATCGGCCGATGCGGGCAGTATCGGTCTCATTGTCACGGAGCTCGTGATCAACGCGTTCAAGCACGCCTTTGTCGGCGATCGCGCCGCTGGCCAGCTTGTCGTTGCCTATGAGGCGGCCGATACGGGTTGGCGACTTGCGGTTTCCGACAATGGGATTGGGACGCCGCAGGCTCATCTGGGGCCGGCTAGGACAGGGTCCGGCTTGGGCACGATCATCGTCGAGGCGCTCGCCAAACAGCTCGGCGCTCGTGTCGACACCGTGACGAACCCCCAAGGCACGACAGTCTCGATCACCCATGAAACGTCAAATCGTGCGTATCCCGAATAAGAATTCCGATCGGTCTTCTATTGTAATAACAAACAATAATGCCCATTTCTGGTAATAGGATTTGTATCGTCCGAGTGTTTTGCGGGGTGAGCCATGGCGAAAACGAATGTTATTTTGCGATTCGCGCAGCGAGCATTGTGGATCTACGTCGTAGAAGCGGCGATTGTCCTTGCTATTGTTATCGCAATCGGCTTTCACGCGTAGATTCATCGTCTCGCCTCACCAAGCGTTCCAAGCACCGGAGAGCGCCAATCGTCGTGCACATCGCGGCGGTGGCTCACGGCATTCGACCCGTGCAATCGTCGCGGCGTCCTGAGGAGGCAAGCGCAAATGTTTACCGCAAAGAAATATCGGGCGAAATCCAAAGAATACGGCGATCTCATCAAAGGGTCGGACGACCCGGGCCAGATTCGCAAATTTCAAGACTCGAAAGATAGTTTCAGCTCGCTTGCCGATAACGAAGAATGGCTGGCGAACAATTTCGACAAGATGGTGCAGGTGCCGGTCGACGAACAACCCGGCCATATCACCCTCGTCGCTGAAGAAGAGCGTGTTCTTCGCTGCCTGGGCGCTGCCGTCATCATGCAGTGGAACACGCTGCCGGCGAAACTTCAGCGGGAGCTTTTCGACACGGCCGGATCGATGGGCGATATCTTGGATACGGCGGCGTTACGAGGCCAAATCGCCCGGTTTCTGCACAAGCACAAGGACGACGAGTCGGAAGCATAATATTTTCGCGATTGACGGCTTGCTAATCCAGCTTCCGAGCCGCCGCATTGCGCCCCGCGGTCTTTTGCGGCGTCATCCGGCGTGCGGCGATGGCCATCGAAAACGTGACCACCAGAAAACGCGCGAGATGATGCGCGCCGACATAGACGGGATCGAGATGCAGCGCCAAGGCCAGCACCATCATGGTGTCCTGGGCGCCCGGTGAGAACGCAATGACGATATTGGCGATCGGGAATGGAAAGAAATTGGCCACGATGGCGATGAAGAACGCCGCGACCGCCATCGACACGGCGAACGAGCCGAACGCCGCGCCGAGATAGCCGACCAGCATCCGCGCCGTGGTATTGGCAAAGCGCGAGCCGACCAGCGCCCCGAGCGCGATCACCGAGCTGGAACCGATCCACCACGGCAGCACCGCATGAATGTAACCGGTGCCGTGCAGCAGGCCCGATCCGGTCAGCGCGCCGAACATCAACCCGCCGGGAAATCGCAAATATAAGAACGTGACGGCGAAGCTGACCGCGACCACGACCAGCAGAATCATTTGCCCGAGCACGGAGACGTCGGCCGGGCCGCGCGCCACCGCGACCGCCGGCACGACGAGCCCGAACAAAGCGAGCCCATTGGGCAAGCCGATGACGATCAACAGCACGCGCATGGTCTGCACGATGGCGATGGCGCGCAGATCGCCGCCAAGCTCCGTCGACAATGCGATTACCTGGGCCATGGCGCCGGGACTGGCGCCGAGCAGCGCCGACAGCGGATCCCATCGGTGTACGACGCGCAAATAGCTCGAAGTCGCGAGCATCATGACGACCGAGCAAATTATGAGCAATGCGATGCTCACCGGCCACGTGGTCACGCCGCGCAGCGTCTCCGGCGTCACCACGGCGCCGAGCAGGATGCCGACGATGACATAGCAGATACGCGCCAGCGCCAGCGGCATCCTGACCGGCCGGCCTATGAGTGCCGCCGTCGCCACGGCCAGGACCGAGCCGGAGACGAGCCCTGCGGGCAAACCCAGATAGGTAAATGTCAGGCCGCCGGCGAGCGCGATCGCGAGCGTCTCGGCCGTTTCAGCAAGCAGGCGCCGCGAGGGAAGGGCAGGGACCATCGATGCGTCATGAATGCCCCCTGGCTCAAGCGGCGTCAACGCGACCGTCGTAGCGAAGTGCGAAGCGACGAAGCAAGCCTGCTTGGGTGCGCCGGGCCGGATTGCCTCACTCCGCTCGTTATGACGCGGGGCATGGACAGGGCGGCGGAAAAGTGGTGACCTTTATTTAAATCGAGCATTGCGGACCTAAAACACCGTGAATTGACGTTGCCTAAAGTGACGTTGGGGTCAGGCCATGTTGCAGGGCTGGGTCGTCGTTATCATTGCCCTCGCCTATATCGGCTTTCTGTTCCTGGTCGCGAGCTATGGCGACCGCCGGCGTGAGCTGTCGCGCGGCAGCGCATCGCGCTTGCTGATCTATCCGCTGTCGCTGGCGATCTATTGCACGTCGTGGACGTTCTTCGGTTCCGTCGGGCTTGCCTCGCGCGGCGGGCTGGATTTCTTCGCCATCTATATCGGTCCGATGGTGATGGTCGGCCTGGCTTATCCGTTGCTCATCCGCATCGTGCGGCTCGCCAAGGGCCAGAACATCACCTCGATCGCCGACCTGATCGCGGCGCGCTACGGCAAGAGCCAAGCGGTGGCGGCGACGGTGGCGCTGATCGCCATCGTCGGCATGGTGCCTTATATCGCGCTGCAGCTCAAAGCGGTGTCGTCGTCGGTCGGCACCATCCTGGCGCAGGCCTATCCTGGCGGCGCGCAGCCCTTCGTCGGCGACAGCGCGCTGTTCGTTGCGCTGTTCATGGCGGCGTTTGCGGTGCTGTTCGGCACCCGCCACACCGACGCCACCGAGCATCAGGACGGGTTGATGCTGGCGATCGCCACCGAGTCCATCGTCAAGCTCGTGGCCTTCCTTACCGTCGGCATATTCGTGACCTTCGTGATGTTTCACGGCCCTCTGGCGCTGTTCACCCGTGCGCTCGACCAGGCCAATACCGCCGCGGTGCTGACGCGCGTGCCGCCGTTGACGAGTTTCTGCGCGATGACGGTGCTGTCGCTGTTCGCCATTGTGCTGTTGCCGCGGCAATTCCATGTCGCGGTGGTCGAGAACCACAGCGAAGCCGAGATCCGCCGCGCCGCCTGGCTGTTCCCGGTCTATCTGGTGCTGATCAATCTGTTCGTGCTGCCGATCGCCATGGCCGGCCTGCTGACGTTCCCGACCGGCCGGGTCGACAGCGACATGTTCGTG
>Ga0307476_10001591_pt1 | contig 13728 bp, 6 predicted proteins | sample atmos_gasesECM2C_2_FD_203314 | JGI IMG/M metagenome (GOLD analysis project Ga0307476, IMG submission 203314) | Hardwood forest soil microbial communities from Morgan-Monroe State Forest, Indiana, United States - atmos_gasesECM2C_05 | ecosystem: Environmental > Terrestrial > Soil > Temperate... | reverse complement strand
CGCGTTCGCCGGCCGACTCATCCAGGTGCTCCACGGCGCCGCTCCACTGGCAGCGCCGGGCCAATGTACCGGGATCGCCGAACAACAGCACGCGGCTGGCGGCCCGCGTCAGGGCCGTCGCCAGCAGCGCCGGATCGGCGCCGAATGGAACGGCGCGGTGCGTGTGGCTTCTTGTCAGACTTACCAGAGCGGTAAAGCATTCGCGCTGGTGGAAGGCGTCGGGTGTGCCGATCTCCACGGTCGCCGGCGCCGCGGCCAGGGCCGCTGACTGCGAGGCCAGCAAGCGAATCAGCTCGGCCTGCGCAGGGTACAGGGCCATTACCGCCAGGGCCGGCCGGCGGCCGACGCATGGGATCGGCGAGGTCTTACAGGATGCGGAAGCGCAACCGATGCCCGAGCCAAGAGGTGCGCTGACCTGGCCAGCCCACGTCGCCGCGGCCGCGCGGAAAGCTGGATCGGCCGCCAGGGTTTCAAGTTTGCGGACCACGGCCCGGGCTTCAAACAAATTGACCAGTCCGTGGCGCGGCAACGCGGTTCGCATTTCCGGCGGCAAAGGATCATGACGCCGCGGGTCGGCCAGATCGACTTCCAGGCCGGCGCCGCCGGTGCGAGACGCACGCAACCGTGGAGCGACTGTGGCCGTGCCGCCGCGCCGCGCGCCGCCCGCATCGCCTTCTCCGGTCCGAGGGCAATGCGTAGTGACAGCCGAGCGGCTGCGCCCCCCATCCTCGTCCAACGACGGGATGGGAATGAATTCCACGGCAAGGCAGTCGTCGAGCTGGCGCGGCGGCGCCGCCCCGTCGTACAACAGGCCGGACAAAAAGCGGGCCAAGGCCGGCCGATAGCGGTGCGCCGTGTTCAGCAGGACCGTCCGGCCCAAGCAGCGCGTCGGAAGGTGCTCCTCGACCCATCGCTCGGCGCGCTCGCGCGTCCAGCCGGCGGCGCGATCGAATTCCAGGCAACAAGTCTGCCAGGCGGCGCCGCCGTCGCCGATCGGTGCTGCGTCGCCAACGCGCTCACATATGCCTTCGGACAAATCCACTGCCAGCGCATGGGGCGCCGCCCCGTCTGACACGTCGAGGGCTAGGCGTCCGGCGTCCTCCTGCCAGCGGAAACCACTGCCGCGAGCCTGCACGGGCAGTTCGCCCAATTCGTGGAAAATGAAGCGCTTGGCATCTTGAATCGCGGTTCCGGCGGGGAACACTACTTCCAGCAGACGCGGCGCCTCGCGCGGCGGCGCGGCGATGCGCAGCTCGATCTCCGGTCGATCCGCAAGATACTCGGATGTTATCCATCGCTCTTCTCCCGATGCGTCGGCTGTCAGACGGCAGACGAGCCGAGATTCTCGGTGGAACCAGGCATAAGGCAGGCGAGTCGGATCCGCGTGCAGCAACCGCCATAATCGCTGGAAGAATCCCGGCCGCAATGTGCTGGGCCGCGGCGGTCGGGCCGACGGGGGCAAGCCCCGCCGTTCGCCGCTTCGGGCGACAGCCGGCCAATCGTCGTCGATAGGCTCGCCGATCAGGACCCACCGGCGAGCACGACGGGCGGCCGCCAGGAAATCCGATTCGGTGACCAGGTGTGATTCCTCCAAGACCAGCAAGTCGAACAGTACGCGTGGGGTTACGTGATCCCCGAAGCGGGGGTCGCCCGGCACAGCGGATAGGATGGCACCCACGACGTTGACGCTTTCAGCCAGCTTTTCGGGCAGCGCGTCCATCGTCGCTTCGACGGCTTCCGCCCAGCGCGCCGCCGCCGCCGCTTGTCGCTCGTCCTGCTCGAGCAGTTGCCGCCAGGTTTCGCGGGCCTGTGCCACGGCGGGGCCGGTCAGTTCGTGCGGCCGCGGTTCACAAGCACTTAGGCCGCGGAACATGGTCCGCCCTTGCTCATCCAGCGCCGCTGCTTCGGTCGCCAGGGCTGCGATTCGTTGCTCGCGGTGAGCCCGGCGACGATCTACCTCGCCGCGTCGCAATTTCACCATTGCGTCGCGGCAGCGCTCCTCCGTTCGGCTTCGCTCGGCGGTTTGCTCTTCCGATTCCTGGAGCAGCCGCTCCGCCCTCGCGGTCAACTGCCTAGTGTGATTGGCTAGGTCCTCCAGGCGGTGCAGGAGATCGCCTTCACGTCGTGCGCGCCACCAGGCTGTACTCCACCATCTGCCGCAACGAAGCGCATCCGCCAAGGGCCGCAGCCGCGCCTCCTCCTCCGCGGCCGCCCGCTGCTCGCCGCGGACTTTTTCTGTCTCTTCGCGCAACTCCGATAGCCGGGCGTCGATTCGAGCCTGCGCCCCCTCGGCCGCGTTGCGGAGGTTCGCTGCCTCCTGTTGCAGCGACGACGACCCTTCGGCGGCGGTCTCGGCCTCCACTTCCGCAGCAATGCGGGCCAGGCTGTCGACCAGGCGTTGGCTTTCCTCCACTGCGGCGTCGCGCGCTTGGGCTAGATGCGCAAGCAGCGTCCAGGCGCTCTCATCCTGACGGCGATCTGTGCAGCGCCGAGCCGCCGTTTGCGCCGCTTCCTTCGCGGCGGGAAGCGCCTCGTCCCGGAAGGCCCGCAGACGCTCCTCGAATACAAGTCGCCGCAGGCCGGGCGGCAAGGATTCCGGCGCCTCGCCATGGGATAGACAGCGTGCAAGGAAGACGCCGTCGCGCCCGTCCAGGCTCTCCAGCACGCAATCCACGGCGGCCGCGCTTGGCGCCAGCAGGAGAACACGTTCGCCGTTGGCCGCGGCCTGCGCGACGATCTCGGCGGCGGTTCGCGATTTTCCAGAGCCAGGCCGTCCCTGGATCAAGCAGAGATCGGGCGTTTGCAAGGCGCGGGCCACGGCGTCGCGCTGGGCGGCGTCAAGGGCGGCGTCGCAGCATTCTACCGGGCGGGGTTGGAGGGGAGGCAAATCGTGAAGCTGCCCATTGAGAAGAGCGGGCAGCAGCGTTCGTCGGCCTGGGGCGGCGGCTCCGGCCCCTGGCTGAGGACCGTTGGGAATCGACAGCTGAGCGGCGTAGAGAATGCCTTCTCGTCCGGCCAGTGCGAGAAGCTCCTGTTGGCGCGCCGGCGCGAGGGACGGAAACAGCTCGTCCCAGGTGCAGCCGGCCTGCTGCGCGGCAGCGCCGGCTTCGGGGGTGTGCCGTTCCCGTTGCGTCATCGGGCTTCCTCGTCGGCCGTCCGCTGGGGCGGCTCACGATCCGTCTTACAGGGAAAGCGCGCCATCCAGACCTCCCGGGCCGCTTGTGCCACGGCCGTGTCAGCCGCGTCGCGGCCGCTGCACACTTCTAGGCCTCTCCGCCGGCCGGGCCTATCTCGCCTCGATCCCCACTCTTATGATGCGTTCTCGCGCTGACTGCGCCTACTTATTTCTTCTGTTCCGCTGCCTTCTCGCCCCGGAAGCGACTCAGCAAGCCGACCGCGGCATGAGGGATCGGACGGGCCGCACGGCCGGGGCGGCCGTCGGTTCGCGTCGGAAAGCGGTGTTCGCACGATAGGGGAACTCGTTGCTGTGCATCCTCGCCCGATGAAAGCCGGCAACCGGGATGACCTCGCGACTGGATTTCGCCTTCCGGTTCGCTGGCGCCGTCCACGCAGCGGACCAGACAATTCAGGCCTATTATAGACGGTCGAATCTCCGCAAGCTATCCAAATGCGCCCGACTTTCGTAACGCCGCGTCCCCGCCGGATTCAGTCGCCTGAATCAAAGCTCACGACCTCGACGGTGGTTTTTCCAAGGACGCGACGGACCGGCAACAGCGGCGTCAGCGATTCGACGCCGTGCCAGCTGTGATGCGCCACCTTCACATGGTCCGCAGCGACGCCTCCCTGGCCCAGCATGCCGTCCAGCCCCAGCCATTGACCGTCGATGAAAACTTCCGTCCACATATGAAACCCCAGATACGGCTTTCCGCCTTTCTCGACATAGAGCAGACCGATGGCCGTTCGCGAGGGCACGCCTTCCGCCCTGCACAGGCCGGCGGTCAGCAAGGCCGAAAGACGGCAATCGCCGCGCAGGTTGTGGGCCGCCTGGCTAGCCGGGCCAAACGGCGCCGCGTCGTCGGGCCGCATGTTCTGGTTGACCCAGCGCTCGATGAGCAGCGCTTTCTTCCACGCGTTCTTCTCCACGCCGACCGCTTTGGCCGCCAGCTCTTTAATGTGCGGATCGTCGCAGTCGATGAAGCGCGACGACTCTAGGAATTCAGCCGGCGCGGGGCTGGCGTCCTTCGCTCCGCCTGGCAGCACCGGGTGAACGTGCAAATCGACGACGCCGGCGCGCACCGCGACGACATCCTGATGGCCGTCGTCGGCAAAAGCCGTTTCCGGTTGCGGGTCGTCGCGCATTGCGATGCGATAGACGGCCGAGCGAATCGTATGCGGACGGGGAATGGTACGATTGAGTGGAATGAGATTGCGCTGGTTGAGATCGGGAAGCTGGCCGGCGCCGGCCGTGGTCGCCGCATCGTGCGTGGTGCGCGTCAGCAGGAGAGATCCCAAACCCTCCAGCTCCATTTGCCGGCGCACTGGAATGAAATCGCCGTCCAGCCACCAGATTTCCGGGGGCAACTGCACGCTGACGCCCGACCCCTCGATCTTGTCGGGCCGCATCTCAACGCGCAGCAGTGATATAGGGCCGCCCGCGGCGGCGACCTCTTCGACGTCCTTGACGAGCATCTGGGTCGGCACGACGGCATTAAGCGTCGGCTGGTAAGTCGGAATGGTGAAATGATCGCCGGGCTTTGGCTTGCGCTCCTGAAACATGTGTTCAAGCCGATAAACGCCCACGATGTCGTCGCCCCAGCGCAGCCGGCGGTCGATGCGGCCGGCGTCGATCAGGACGTGCATCCGGCCGTCCTCAATCGTTCCTGTTAAGTCGAGCTTCCTTTCCTGCCCCTGGTATTGCCGCATGAACACGGCGGTTACGACGCCGTCCGCTGTCTCCTCGTCGCCGCGCTCCATGCGCAATTGCACCGTGGCATTGTGCCGCTTGAATGTGAGGTCCAGCGCGATCGTGGTGCGCAGCCGCTTGGCGCTGTCGGCGTCCACAGTCTGAACGATGGTATGAACGGCGCCGACGCGGGCGCCGTCGATCTGGACGCTTTCCCAGGTTTCCTCAACGACCGGATTTGCCGAATCCGCCGGCTTTGGCGCATCGGCACGGGCGGTCGCAGTGACAATCGTTAGATACGCTACACACCATGCGATGCGCCTTGTCATGCTGGCGATCTCCCGGAGCGAATGCGGCGGCAACCCCATCGGCCCGCGCCACTGCAAGCATACCCGCTGCGGCGAGGGAACCAACGGCGGAGGGAGATGAATAAGCGCACGGGCCGAACGGGCAGGAAGCAGGTACGATAAAAAAAGAGGGCGTGCGGCGGGGGAAACCGAGCAGGGATGGGTAATCTGTGCGGCTCGCGCCGAGGAGGTCGGCTGGGATGTCGAAAACCGCAGAGCGCGAAGAGCTGACCCGCCGCTACGGCAAGGAAATCTTCGCGCGGTTGGAAGGGACAGGGCCGCTGCCGTTCAGCCCGGCGTGGTGGGACGACCGGCTCATGGACATGAGCATGGGCGATGAAGCGGTCAAGCTCCAGCTGTTCCGCTTCGTCGATGTGCTGCCGCAGCTGCATTCGCCGTCCGACGTGACCCGCCATCTCCGCGAATACTTCGCCGCTGCCGGCCATCATGTTCCAGGTTGGATTCGTCTGGCGTTGCGGCTGCTTCCCAGCCGCGGCTTGCTCGGCCGTCTGCTGGCCGGCGCCGCCCGCGTTTCGGCCCGCCGGCTGGCCCGCAAATTCATCGCCGGCTCGAACGTGCAAGAGGCTGCGTCGGCCATCCGCCGGCTGCGTCGGCGATCGCTGGCGTTTACGGTCGATCTGCTCGGCGAGGCGACAATCACCGAAAAAGAAGCGGACGAATCGCGCGACCAATATCTCGAACTGATCCACGGGCTCAGCCGCGAGGTCGACGCCTGGCCGGCCAACGTCCTTATCGACCGCGACGACCGCGGCCCATTGCCGCGCGTCAACGTGTCGGTGAAGCTGTCGGCGCTTAACAGCCAGTTCGACGCCATCGACCCGGACGGCGCGGTGCGCGCGGTCGGCGAACGCCTGCGGCCGATCCTGCGCGCCGCGCGCGAACGACGGGTGTTCGTCAACATCGACATGGAGCAGCATGCGGTCAAGGATCTGACTTATCACATTTTCCGGCGCGTCCTGGAAGAGCCGGAGTTCCGCGACTGGACGGACGTCGGCCTGGCGGTGCAGGCGTACCTGCGAGACACTCGCGCCGACCTGCTGCGACTCCGCAAATGGGCGCGGCATCGGGGCGTGCCGGTTTGGGTGCGGCTGGTCAAGGGCGCCTACTGGGATTATGAAACGATTTTGAGCGGTCAATTCGGATGGCCGACGCCGGTATGGTCGCACAAGCCGATCACCGACGCCAGCTATGAGGGGCTAACGAATTTCCTGCTGAATAACCGCCGCTGGCTGCGGCCGGCTTTCGGCAGCCACAACATCCGCAGCCTGGCGCACGCCCTAGCGACGGCCGACCTGCTCGACGTGCCGCCAACCGGCCTCGAATTGCAGATGCTCTACGGAATGGCGGAGCCGGTCAAGGACGTGCTGGTCGCCCTGGGCCGGCGCGTTCGCGTTTACACGCCCTATGGCGAGCTGCTACCCGGCATGGCGTATTTGGTTCGTCGCTTGTTGGAGAATACAGCCAATGAGTCGTTCCTGCGGGCCAGCTTCACCGAACACACCCCCATCGACAGGCTGCTGGCGAATCCCCTTGAGAAAGCGATCAACGGAATGCGCGAAGACCAAAGGAAATTGACGCTGCCTCCCATCGGATTGCCGCCCACAGCGGCGACCAATTCAGGCTCCTCCCTCTCTTCCGCACAAACGGCGTTTCGGATTGAGCCGCTCACCGACTTCAGCCGCAGCGACGCCCGCCAGGTCATGACCGCCGCGCTGGAACAGGTCGGCCGGCAGTTCGACCGCACCTACCCGCTGGTCATCGCCGGATGCAAGGAATCGGCGCAAAAGACCATCGACTCGTTTAACCCGTCGCACTGCAAGCAGATCGTTGGCCGCTGCGCCGCCGCCACGACGGAACAGGCGCGGCGGGCCGTCGAGGCGGCGGCCGCCGCGTTCCCGAAGTGGCGCGACACGGACCCAGCCAAGCGCGCCCAGTACCTGTTCGATGCGGCCCGCGTGATGCGTCGGCGCCGCTTCGAGTTGGCCGCGTGGCAGGTTTATGAATGCGGAAAGCCGTGGCGCGAGGCCGACGCCGACGTGGCCGAATCCATCGACTATTGCGACTTTTACGGCCGCGAAATGCTGCGATTGGCCGCGCCGCAGCGGCGCGACGCGCCCGGCGAGGAAAACGTCTACTTCTACGAGCCGCGCGGCGTCGCCGTGGTCGTCGCCCCGTGGAATTTCCCGATGGCCATCCTGTGCGGCATGACCGCCGCCGCCCTCGTGACCGGCAACACGGCCGTCATGAAGCCGGCCGAGCAATCGTGCGTCGTCGGCGCCAAGCTGATGGAAGTGTTTGAGGAGGTCGGTCTGCCGCCGGGTGTGGTGAATTTTCTTCCCGGCGTGGGCGAGGAGATCGGCCCCACGCTCGTGGAGCATCCGGCCGTCGCCGTGATCGCGTTCACTGGCTCGCGCAACGTTGGGCTGCACATCAACCGCGATGCAGCCGAGCCGCGGCCGGGGCAGGACCACGTCAAGCGCGTCATCGCCGAGATGGGCGGCAAGAACGCGATCGTCGTCGACGACGATGCTGATCTGGACGAGGCGGTCCACGGCGTGGTCGCCAGCGCCTTCGGCTACGCCGGCCAGAAATGCTCGGCGTGCAGCCGCGTCATCGTGCCGTCTGGCTTGCACGACTCGCTTCTCACACGGATCGTCGAGGCGACGCGCAGCCTCAAGGTCGCTCCCGCCGAGGACCCCGGTTGTACAATCGGCCCCGTCATCGACGACCAGGCCCAGGCCCGCATCCTGCGCACCATCGAGCAGGGCAAGAGCCAGGGTCGGCTCGTCTACGCCGGCGAATTGGGGACGCTGGCCCAGGAAGGCTGCTTCGTCGCGCCTTGCATCTTCGCCGACGTCGCCCCATCCGCTCCATTGGCGAGTGAAGAAATCTTCGGCCCTGTGCTTACGGTGCTTCGCTCGGAGAGTTTTGAGCAGTCGCTGGAGATCGCCAACAGCACCGCGTACGCCTTGACCGGCGGCCTCTACTCGCGCAGCCCGGAACACATCGAACAAGCGAAGCGGCGCTTCCGCGTCGGCAACCTGTATATCAACCGAAAGATCACCGGCGCGCTGGTGGATCGCCAACCCTTCGGCGGCTTCAAAATGTCCGGAATCGGCTCGAAGGCGGGCGGCCCAGATTACTTGTTGCAATTCGTCCAGCCGCGCACTATTACGGAGAATACTTTGCGGCGCGGCTTCGCGCCGAACTCGCCCGCTGGGCCTACCCAAGTGTAACCCGATCCCACACCGCCGCCGAGGTCCCTCCATGAAGTACTGCGCGTTGCTCGTTTTCGTCCCCTTGGCCGCTGTGCTCGCAGCCGATCCTCCTCCCGCCCCCGCTCCCGGCGAGCTGCACGGCCACACGGCCCTGGTTTACGGCCTCGCATTTAGCCCGGAAGGCAAGCAGCTTGCCACCGCTGGCTTCGACAACGTCGTCAAAATCTGGGATCCCAATGGGTGGAAAGAAATCCGCACGCTGACCGGCCACACCGGCCCCGTCTACTGCGTCGCCTACAGCAAGGACGGCTCGAGCCTCGCCAGCTCCAGCGCCGACAAGACGATCCGCCTGTGGAAGGCGGCCGACGGCTCCTTCTTGCGTGAAATCAAGGGCCATACCGACATCGTCGATTGCGTCGCCTGGAATCCCGACGGCAAGCTGGTGGCCAGCGGCGGCGGCCGCGACGACAAGACCGTCCGTTTGTGGAATCCCGCCGACGGCAAGGAAATGAAGAACCTCGGCGCCCACGCCGGCGCCGTCTACGCCGTGGCCTTCAGCCCCGACGGCAAATACCTGGCCTCGGGCAGTGCGGACATGACGATTAAGATCTGGGATGTCATGGGGCAGAAGGAGCTGAAAACACTGAAAGGCCCGACCGGCGGCGTCACCGCCCTGGCCTATACGACCGACGGAACGCTGTTGTCCGTCGGCCAGGACCGCACCTTCCGCGTCTGGGACGTCAACGCCGGCAAGGAGTCGAAGACGCTTCAGCAAACACCGGACAAGCAGGACGACCTGTACGGCTTGGCGATTTCGCCGGACGGCAAATCGGTGGCGACCAGCGGATATTCCGGATGGCTGACGGTGTGGAGTCTGGCGGACGGCAAGCCGACGTGGTCGAAGAAGCTGCCGGCGCCGTGCGCGTTCTGCTGCGCCTTCACGCCGGACGGCAAGTCGATCGTGACGGGGCACGAGATTCTGCCGAACCTAAAGAACGCGCCGTGCTATATCACCGCGGTGGGAGCGCCGTAAACGCTTACCAGCACGCAGCGCAAGCAAGTGCTGTCGTCAAAGCACTTGCTTGCGCTGCGTGTTCGCGTCGTCTCCATAAAGCCGCAACCGCGTTACCGCGATCCGTCCGCCGAAGCACACATCCACATCCGCCCCCGCCAGCCGGCGCCGTCCGTGGTAATCGCCGTTGTAGTGCAAATGACCGTCCTCCATGCGGAAGCTCAGCGGCAGCGGATGGGGATCGAGAGGGCAATAAACGTATTCCGGTGTGGCGGCCCCTGGCTCAAGATGCGGTAGATTGACGTTCCAGTACGCACCACCCTCTACCGGGCGCGCCGCGAGGTCGCGCAACAGCGCCGGCAAACAGGTGGCCGCAAGATTCCAGTCAAGAGCTATCCCTTTTCGCTTGTATTGCGAAAACGCGGCCCCAGCCCAGCCGTGCAGCACGGCCTCGCGCACCGCCGCAACGGTGCCGGAGTGATGCACGTCGGCGCCAAGATTGCCCCCCTCGTTGACGCCGGACAGCACCCACATCGGCGCTGGCCCAAATCGGAAAAGCGCCACTCGCACGCAATCGGCCGGCGTCCCCTCGACAGCGAAGCGATTTGCACCGGCCGCATGAACGCGGATCAGAGCGTTGGTAGTGACGCGATGGCTGCAACCGGAATGCGCTTCGGCGGGCGCCACGACGATTACATCGCCGACCTGGCGAGCCGCTTGTTCCAGGACGTGGAGGCCGGGAGCGTCGATGCCGTCGTCGTTGGTCAGCAGGATTCTCATGGCATTCAGCTTCGCTTAATGCGGCAGCGCGATGGCGACCCGGAAGCCGAAGCCGTCCATACCAGTCATGTCCTTGTCAAAGGACCTGCCGTCGGCGTCCCATATGGCGTCCGACCAGACTGCCGGCGTGGACATGGTGTAGGACATGCCTCGCAAGCGCAGCTGCTTATCCATGCTTAATTCCTGTTCCGGCAGGAATCGCGTGGCCGCCGCCTTGTTCCTATCCCAGAGAGTGCCCGTCCATTCAGCGCCATCGCCGGCCATGTTGCGACACTCGTAGACGCTGATGTCCCACGTCGCCAAACTCACCGCCAACGGTCCCTGCTTTTCGCGCATAATGGCCACATCAGGCGTGTCGCCGCCGACCGGCGCCTGACCGGGCGGGCCGCGATAGATTTGCTTCGCGGCATTCTTGTACTTGCCCGCTGCTCGGTCCCAGTTGTCCTCTGTCGGCAAATCCCCCAACTCATTATCTACCCAGCGGGCGAAACAATACGCCTCCAGTCCGTTAACCCGCAGCACTGGCAGCATATCGTCGTCGGAGCCGAAGTTTACGAACGCGCCATTGATTTTGCGCTCGCCGCCTAAGCGCCATTGCTCCCACTGCAAGTCGGTAAACTTGCGGGCAAGCTCCTTCAGCTTGGCCAAACGACTCTGAAATCGGGCGTCGGCCCATGCGGCCTTGAACTGGCCGTTGGTGACTTTGTTGTCCATCATGTAGAACGGCCGCGGATCCTGCGCGCGCGGTTCCTCCGGGATGAGCACGAATCTGATGACCTGGTTGTTCCCGAAACGCTTTTCAATTCTGCTGTAGCATTGTTTGCCGCCATCGCCTGGCTGGACGGTGGCGTCATCCGACTTGACGAAGTCGTCCGGCAGCCACGGCGTCGGCGGCGGGGGGGGCGGCGGCTGCCGGGAACCGGCCGATAGGGACGGCGTCGGGGACGGGGTTGCGCTCCACTTCCATAGAAGGATCAACGCCAAAACCGGCAGGACCAGCAGCAGCGCCAAGGCCATCGGCAGCCAAATCCGCTGCCGCGGGGCCGCCGGCTTCGGCTCGTGCAGCGCACGCACAAATTCCTGACAGGATCGGAAGCGCTCCGCTGGTTCTTTGCTCAAGGCGCGTCGGACGGCCTGCTCCTCATGCGGAAGCAAGCCGGTCAGCTCCGGCTTGGCCATGATTTGCCAGTGCATGGCGGCCATGAGATGGGAGCCTTCGCAGAGTTGCCGGCCCAGCCGCGCCTCGGCATAGCAAAGGGCAAGGGCATATTGATCGGTTGCGGGGCGGAATTGGTTCTGAAAGGTCTCGGGGGCCATGTATGCGGCCGTACCGGCGAAGTTCTGGCTTGTGGCCACGTCAGTCGGGTTGAACTTGGCCAGACCCAGGTCGGCCACGGCGGCGAAGCCGGCGAGCGTCAGGATGTTGGCCGGCTTGATGTCCCGGTGCAGGACGTGATGCTGATGCAAGAAATCCAGCGCCTGGGCCGTTTGCTCGAACAGAGGCAGCACATCCGCCGGCGCCATGCCCTTTGGCCCTGCGGCGACGATCAGGTCGGCGAGCGTCCCGTCTGCCAGCGCCATCGCCATATAGAGGCGGTCGTTCTCAATCCAGAAATCGTGCAGGGCAAGCAAGTAGGGGTGGCGCAGGCCCTTGATGAGTTCCAGCGCTTCCAGTTCGCGCTGGGCCTGCGGATGGCCCAGAGAGTATTGGATCACCTTGACGGCGGCCTCGACGCCGCCGGACGACAAGGCTTTGTAGACCACCCCGAATGTGCCGCCGCCGAGCCGTTGCAGCAACCGGTAACCGTGGATCACGTTGGGCGCTCCGGAGCCCACGGGCGACGGCGCCGGCTTGGTCGGCGGCTGGCTGGCGGGCGGGTGCAGCGTGACCACGGAATCCGTCGCATCGGTGTCGGTGGCCGGAGGGCTCGGGGGCGGAGGCGCCTTGAAATGGGTCGGGGCTTCCGTTGCTTCTTCCGTAGGCGGCGGATTATCGGCCTGCAATGTACCCGTCGATTGACGCTCGAGCGCGAGCAGCTTGCGGATATGACGTTTAACGGTGTCGTACAGCTCAGGGCAATCGGCGCAGAGTTCATGAACGGAGGGAGCGCCGCCTTGCTTACGAAGTTGTTGCCAGCGGGTGAGAAGGCGCCCGACGCGCGGATCGGAGTGCATGAACCAGCGTGCCCCTGGGGCGTCCGACCCAGGCACGCCTGGACCGCCCGCGTCCACTAACTGGGCCGACGCGCTGAGGATTACCTCCTATCGTACACGGGGGCGCTGCGCCGTCAAGTAGCGCTGAGAGGAGTAAATCTATCCGAATTAAGTGTATTATTGGCGCCATGTACCTGGCTTGGGCGATTGATCAAGTCCAGGGATTGCGCAGCTTCGTTCCGGCCCCCGGCTCACTTGCGATGGCGAATGCGCGCACGCATCCGCCGCTTCTTGCGACCCACTTTCCGCCTTCCCGTTCCGCGACGCTGACTCGGCATGCCTCACGCTCCTATTCGATCCCATGCCCCGCCTTCTGGTAGGCGCCGGACGACGGACGAAAGAAGGACGTATTTTAGGCGGCCGGCGACGCACGGCAAGACGTTGCTACGCCGCGAAAGGCGCTCTGGCGGTCCTGTTCGGGGACTTGTAGAACGGATAGAAGGGAGCGCACTCGTCCAGCGTCCGCCCCGGCCCTATCCGTTCATCATTCGATCCGGGAACCTCGCATGAACGCCTTCCTTACCTTCGTCACCCACGATTGGTACTTCGCCATCCCGATGTTCCTGATGTCGCTCGCCGGGCTGACGCTGGTCATCTGGCGGCTGCTGCTGAATTACAACGGCAGCGTCTCCATGGACGAGTTCCTGCCGGCGTTTCAGCAGCGGCTGGAAAAGGACGGCCCCGAGGGGGCGCTCCGCTATTGCAAGGGCCGCACCGAAGTCATCCCGCGCCGGCTCTATGTCGCCGGCCTGGACGCGAACAAGCAGGGCCTCGCCGCCGTCAGGCGGGCCATGGCCAACGCCATCGAGTTGGAAATTCTGCCCGATCTCAATTTCCTTCTGCCGCCCATTCTGGCCATCGCCAAGATCGCAACGATGGTCGGCCTGCTCGGCACCGTCATCAGCATGATCGGGACCTTCACGGCCATTCAAGAAGCGGCCCACAGCGGCGGCGGAGGCGGCGTCGCCGGCCAGGCCGGCGCCATCGGCCTCGCGCTCTTCGCCACCGCGCTGGGCCTGGTCACGGCCATCCCGCTAGTGTTCTCCCACGTCCTTCTCAAATCGTGGGTCGGTCGGTTTGAGCTGCGCATGAAAAGCGCGGCCCATCGGTTGCTGTTCCTGCTGCAAAACGTCAAGCCGACCGCCGGCAAGGCTGCCGCCTCCGCCGCCGAACAGTCCGGCTTTTCCCGACGCTAGGCTCGTGGGGCAGGTTGGCAACCTGCCTCGCAACGATGGCAGGTTGCCAACCAGCCCTACAGGATCCGTCATGGCC
>Ga0307476_10001590_pt1 | contig 13729 bp, 12 predicted proteins | sample atmos_gasesECM2C_2_FD_203314 | JGI IMG/M metagenome (GOLD analysis project Ga0307476, IMG submission 203314) | Hardwood forest soil microbial communities from Morgan-Monroe State Forest, Indiana, United States - atmos_gasesECM2C_05 | ecosystem: Environmental > Terrestrial > Soil > Temperate... | reverse complement strand
CCGCTGGCGCCGAGAATGTTGTAGAGGTGACGCTCGGAAATGAAATGCGCGGCGGCGACTTGGGCCGCACCGAGATGCGGGTCGTGCAGATGCGCGCGGGCGTACTCCAGGATCCGCAGCGGCAGTGTCGCTTTCAGGGCATCCTTGCCGAGTTCGGCGGCTCCGAGGTGGGTGGTGATGACTGCCCGCATGAGTTCGATGCTCGGTTCGCTCAACGCCTCCGCGCCGGGCACCGTGAACAGGTCGGGACGCGACCCGAGCCGGCGGAAGTAGGCGGCAGCTACGTCTGTCACCGGATGACCCGGGCTCAAGGTCAGCGCCGAGACTTGCCGAATCGCGTCGTGGGGCAGCGCTAACCGGTCCAGCGGTATGCGGAAGAAATGCTGACGGATGCCGTCCGGAAACGTCAGCACGTAGGGCCGCGTGGAATCGTAGATGACCAATTCGCCCGGCCGTACGACCGCCTGGCGGTCGCCTTGAGCGACCAGGCTTTCGCCCGCCAACTGAAGCCCGAAAATGATGCTGGGCCTCAGATCGTCACGCGCCAGTTGCGGGGTTCGCTCGGCGGAAGAATGATTGGTCCGCACCGAGAAGATGGTCAGCTGCCCGAAATCAGTGATCGCGCCGACTGCCGCCGCGGGGCCGCTGTCGGTGGCGAAGGTGAGCTCCACACGGACGAAGGTCTGCGCGACCGTGTCACGAATGGCGTCAGCCCGGTCGCGCGCCGGCAGAGTACTGGTATCGAGAAGCACGGTCATGGCTGCGCCACCCGATTGGCCACGTGTGGGGGCGACTGCCATATGTTGTGCCTCCCAACGGGGCTATGTACACCAAGCGTTCTGCCCTGGCACCTGAGTATACAACGCTTTTGACCCGTTGTACACCGAGCAGTGTGCTTTTAGTGTCTAAGGGGAAACAACGATGGCAACGGCCCAGCCGGCTGATCGCGGCGGTCGCGGAGCACGTGCTCGGATCCAGACCGCCGCGACAATCTTGTTTCACCGCGACCGAATCCGGCCCCACCGGAGTGGAGCGGCTAACCGAACACGCCCACATGTCGAAACGCACGTTCTACCAGCACTTCTCCAGCAAAAATGACCTCGTGGAAGAGTACCTTGCGCCGCATCCACCACGCCGGCGGGATGCCCAGCGAGCAGGCGATCGACACCGCCGACGCCTCGCCGCGCAGCCGCACACTGGCCCCCTCGATAGCACCCCGGGGGGCGTTTCAGGCGTCCATTTCATAACGCCGCCGTCGAGGCAGGTGCGAAATGTAAACCATTCGGTATGCTTGATGCCGTGAGTGGAACACGGACGGCCACCGCCCGGCCGGCTGATCGCGGCGGTCGCGGAGCGCGCGAGCGGATCCTCACCGCCGCAACAACCCTGTTTCACCGCGAGGGGATCCACGCCACCGGGGTGGAGCGGCTGACCGAACACGCCCACGTGTCGAAACGCACGTTCTACCAGCACTTTTCCACCAAGAATGACCTCATCGAGGAGTACCTGCGCCGCATCCACCACGCCGGCGGGATGCCCAGCGAGCAGGCCATCGACACCGCAGACGCCTCGCCACGCGCCCGCTTATTGGCCATCTTCGATGGCGCGCCGGGCAGCCGTTTCCGCGGCTGCCCGTTCCACAACGCCGCAGTCGAGGCAGCGGACGCGATGCCCGGGGTCGAAGACATCGTGCACGAGCACAAACTGGATTTCACTGCCCGTCTGATCCACACAGCAACCGAAGCCGGCGCCCGAGATCCCTACCGGCTCGGCAACCAGCTTGCCGTGCTCTTCGAGGGCGCCAAAGCCCTGGCGACCTCACTCAACGACACCTCCCCCCTGCTACACGCGCGATCAGCCGCCGAAACGCTCATCGATGCCGCCATCATCGACTCAGGGAAATGACGAGACGGAACACCTCGGCACAAGCCGCCACCGAAGCCGCTTGGTCAACCCGCGAACGCTCCTCGGCGAGCGGTGTTTTGAGCCGCGCTTGCAGGTCAGGGCTGACCCGCATTGTCTTGCCGGCGAGCAACTGCCCGCCATCGATGAGTTGCGTCGTCGTCAACGCGAGCGGCTCGGTTTGCTCGACCTTCAAACGCACCGCCTGCAGGATGGTCAACTCGGACATTGGCCAGTCCGTTTGGCGCCGATGCCCATTCGTAATGCGGTGATCATGGTGATCAGCGGGTGGGCTGAGACAACGTCGGTGTGCCCGGCAGCCAACGCATCACGGATCACGTCATCGGAGTTGTTTTCCAGGGTCGGAAAGTCACCAGCTGGGTGTGCGCGGATTGGGCTTATGCGCCGTGCGATGTCGGCCAGTTCGGCCAAGTCTGGCGAATCGGTTTCCGACCACGTGGTGCGTTCGAGGATCCCTTCGCGCACTTCGCCTTCGCCGCCGTCGACAGTAATCAGCCTCCCATCGAGCGCTTGCACCACGCCGTCGCCACACCCCACCACAGTGGGCCGTCCGATCTCGCGGCTGACCACCGCGGCGTGCGACGTTGCCCCGCCGGTCTCGGTAATGATGCCTCGCGCGGCAATCATGCCCTGAACATCGTCGGGACTGGTCGCCGCGCGAACCAGAATTATGTCCTCACCCTCATCGGCAGCATCCAAAGCCGCATCGATATCGGTGTAGGCCCGCCCCGACGCCACACCAGGACACGCTGGCAGCCCCCTCGCTAAGAGCGGTGCCGCCAACCACTTTTCCGGCTGCAATGACGGTCGGAGCAACGTCTCGACATGGGCGGCGGTGACGCGGTGTAGCGCCTCCTTTTCGTCGATCAACCCCTCGTGGCACAACTGCAGCGCCAGCCGCACCGCGGCCTGCGCCGATCGCTTGGCCACGCGCGTCTGCAGCAGCCACAGCGTGCCGTCCTCGACGGTGAACTCGATATCTTGCACGTCGCTGCTGAGCCGCTCCAATGTGCGCGCGGCCGACACCAACTGCTGGTAAACGCCCGGCTGTTCGTCGCGAAGCACGGCCAAGGGCTTTGCGTCCACGCGGCCCGACACCAGGTCCTCCCCCTGGCCGACGGGCAGCCACTCCCCAAAGTGCTCATTGGCGCCAGTCATCGGGTTGCGGGAAAACAGCACCCCGGTACCCGAATCGCGCGCGAGGTTTCCGAACACCATGGCTTGCACGACCACCGCGGTGCCGGCCGACTCATCCAGACCGTGATGTCGCCGGTATGCGACGGCGCGCGGACTGTTCCACGATAGGAACACCGCCGCGATAGCTCCCTTCAGCTGGGCCCACGGATCTGAGGGGACGTCGACCGATTCGTCGCCGGCCAACACGGTGTCCCTGTACATGCGGATAAAGCGGCCGCGCGTGTCGAGCGCAAACGCCGCCGCCGACTCGGCCGCTAGAGCATCCTGCACTGCGTCGTCGATGCCCAGGTCCAGCACCGTGTCCAGCATCCCGGGCATCGACTCGGCGGCCCCGCTGCGCACACTGACCAAGAGCGGGTGCGGACCGCGACCGAATGTGCGCTTCGTCTCCTTCTCCAGCCAGCCCACCTTCTCGCGCACCGCTTCCCAGATCCAGTCGAGGGAGTGTTGGGGGTCGGCAAAGAACCGCGAGCACACCTCGGTGGTGATGCAAAACGCCGGTGGCACCGCCAAGCCGTGCGCGCGCATCGCGTCGATTCCATATCCCTTGTTGCCCAAGGTCTCGCGGGGCAGCCTTGCATTTCCGTCCAGTAGCACGACCGGGGGATGTTGAGCACGTATTCTCGACAACCGCTCACTCCACGATCAAGGCGGTCCGGTACGCCATTCGGCACCTCTCCATGCTCGACCTTCGGTGGCCTACACCACGACGGCCGAGAGCCCGGCCCGCCGCTGCCGTTACGGCGTAACGAGACCGGTCACCTGCGCGCGGCAACCATGATGAGATAACCGGCTGGAAGGTAAATTGTCAATAGCGGAGCGAGGGGCAACCCTAGCGGTGCCGGCGGTTTTCTTTAACGCCTGACCAGTAAACCTTATCGCGGGATCTTAGGTGCCACACCTTGATCAGCGCCGCTGCCTGGCTAAACGCGCATTGCGCCGTGGTTGAGCTCCCCATGCTCGGGTTGGCCTGCCACAGGGCGGATTTGCCCTACCCGCTGGCATACGCGCAGCAGGCCATGAGATCCCCGGCGCCGGACTGTGACCGTTGACACAGCCGACAGCGTCATGTAATAGTCTAGCCATACGGTCAACTAATACTCTTGCGTTTCCTTTCCCTGTACCACTCCACTATGGCCGCCAGCGCGATCGACCTGGCGCTCGCAAACATGCGCCAGTTGAGCGAAGGAGACTGTTATGAACGCGGTGCCACAGAAGATCAGCGCGTGGTGTGGCCCGATCTTCTTGATCTTGTTCGGCCTCGGCTGGATGGCGCTGGCCCGGTGGGTCCAGCCACCATCGCCCAACCTTCCTGCCGCGTCGATAGCGGATGTATTCGCCTCTCATCGAACGGTGATCCGTCTTGGTGTCGGGCTTGGCGGAGTGGCCGGTTCCTTGTCGGTGCCTTGGGCCGCCGTGGTTGCCGTTCAGATGAAGCGCATCGAAGGCGAAAACTGCGTGATGACTTATACGCAGCTGACCACGGGCGCACTCGGGGCGCTGATCTTTATCTTCCCAATGCTGTTCTTGGAGGTGGCGGCGTTTCGCCCAGACCGCTCGACAGAACTCGTCCAGGCTGTCAGCGATCTGGGATACCTCTGCCTGATCGGCTTCCCGTTTCTCGCGGTGATACAAGCTATCGCCTTGACGGTGGTGATCTTTCAAGATCGGCGAGCAGTGCCGATATTTCCTCGCTGGCTGGGTTACTTCAGTCTCTGGGCGGGACTCCTGTTCATCCCCGGGACGGCGATCTCCTACTTCCACGTCGGGCCACTGGCGTGGGACGGGATCTTCGCTTACTGGCTTCCGTTGGGGGTGTTCGCGATATGGGTCGTCGTCGTCACCGTCTATGTGCTACGCGCGATCGACAAGCAGCAGGCTGAGGCCACTACCGCAGACTCGGCGCTCGGTTCGACCAAGCCGGCTCATGTCGGCTGAGTCGTGTGGCCTCACCGAGAGGCTGACCCATCCGGTCAAGGACCGTTGGTGACAGACCTCATCAGCGGCTCCGGAGTGGTCGCACCGGCAGCGTGGGACCCACTTCATGCCGCCAGCCCTGCCGGATGCCATTGGACGCGCGCCAACATCGGCGAGGCATTGCCGGGAGTCGCTACCCCGTTGACTTGGTCCATCTGGGAAGTGGGAGCCGAGATCGCAGGTCGTGGAGGGTTTTACGCCCTTGGTGCGGCGACACGTGCTGAAAGCAGGGTTCCTGCCGACAGGGACCAACGATTCACCCGCGCGTTCTACGGTCGCGGTGCGGTCCGAGTCGACTTCCTGGCCACGATGGGCAACCGCATTCCGGGAACCTCCGGAGCCGCCATCGCGGAGCAGCTACTGGGCAACGCTCCTGCTGAACTTCTCGGCCGACCAAGCCGTCGTCGCTATCCAGTGATCGCGGTGCGGATGCCGTTTACTTTCATGCGGGTGCCCCAACAACTTCGCCGTGCTGCCGCCGACACGAAGATCTGGTGGCTCCGCAATAGCGCCTCTGCTGCCAACCTCACCGAGACCGATGCGGTGGCGCTCTTTATTGAGGCCAGAGAGCGCTTCCGCCAGAACACCCGCCTGCAGGGCACAGCTCTGTTTTGCGTAGTCCAGCCAATCTATGACGCCTTGGATCACATCACCGCCAGCACCGGCGTCGGTGACCTGACCTCGCTGACCAGCGGCTACGGGTCGGTGCCTGAAGCGGCTGTCGTGGGCGACCTGTGGAGAGCCTCGCGCGGCGAAATTGACTTGGCGGCCGTCGTGGCCCGACACGGCTATCACGGTCCGCGGGAAGGCGAGCTTTCGGCCAAATCCTGGCGCGAGGACGACGGTCCCCTAAGGCGTTTTCTTGCCGAATACGCCGCCATGGACGAGAGTCGGGACCCGCTCGTTCGTGAGGCCCAACTTGCAACACAGCGCCGTGGCATGGAGAAGGCGATTCTGGCCGCTCTGCCCACATCAAGTCGTCCGCTGGTGCGGACCTTGTTCCGCGTGGCCGAGCGACGGATTCCGTTGCGCGGTATCGCGAAAGATGCCTTCCTCATGTCGCTCGATGTGCTGCGCGTATCCGCGCGCCGAATTGGCGAATTGCTCGCCGCTCAGGGTGTCTTGGCTGACCCAGAGGATGTGTTCTTTCTGACCGACGATGAGGTCATCGCGACCAGACCGGCCAACATCCAGGATCTGATTGCCAGACGCCGGGCACGCTATGACCACTACCTTGCGCTCGACCTGCCGTCGGAGTGGGCGGGCGGACCAGTGCCGATGGACCTCTCAGTCAGCGACGGTGAATCTGACGTGATCACCGGTGTCGGCGTCTCCCCCGGGGTCGTCGAGGGTTATGCACGCGTCGTCGTCGACCCCGACTTCGACGAAGTGGAGCCCGGTGAGATCCTGGTCGCCGCGTCGACCGACCCTAGTTGGGCGTCGATCATGTTCATCTCGGCCGCCCTGGTAGTCGACATCGGGGGGGCGCTGTCGCACGCCGCTATCGTTGCACGCGAGCTCGGCGTCCCCTGCGTGGTTAACACCGGCACCGGCAGTCGGCGTATCCGAACCGGCGACCGTTGTCGAGTTGACGGAAAGACCGGGACCATCACGATCCTTCAGCACGCAAGCAACGGACAGGAGATGTCATGACTGATCCACGGGGTCCGTGGGGCCCGCTCGCCGAGCCACCGCACGTCGACCGGGACATCGACCCCGCCGGACTTCCCTTCCGCGAGAACGTCTTCATGGCGGTCTATGACCGCGCGCAATCCTTCTACTGCATTACCCATCTGCAAGGCGGCAAGACCAACGCAGGGATGTTCGCTCGCTGCTCGGTCGTTCTCGATAAGCGCTTCACCGAGATCTATGAGCCCCTTGGGCCGATGACGTTCACCTCCGACCACATATCACTCGACTTGACCGGTCACTTGCACGCCAAGTGCGACGACTTCACCGTAGACATCACCGTGGAGCCGGTGCGGCAGCCGATCGACTACACGCAAGCGCGCACTTTGCCCGGGCTCAGCAAAGCAGAACCGATGCATCACTATCAGAGCACGGGCACGATGAGCGGCACGATCACCGTCGGCAGCCAAACCACACATGTTGAGGGCGGCGTGATTCGCGACCGCAGCTGGGGATTTCGTCAGGAGATCGCCTCTTGGGTGGAGTACTACGCCACATTGCTCGCTTTCGACGACTTCGATGTCGCGACCATGAAATACAAGGTCCGGGACGGGATGACGCCGCCTCATGGGCAACTGAGCGGGTCACGCAACAACATTGTGTCGGAGAGCAGAGTTAGGCGACGCTACGAGACCGGATCGGTGGCCGAGCTTGACCTTCACCTCGACGACGACACCACACTGGGTTTGCATTTCGAGGTACCCGAGGCTCAGATCTTCTGTCCGTTCAACCGGCCAACCGGCCCCGAAGCAATCACCTCCTATCAGGATTTCGTCGAAGTGCGCACCGCTGACGGTGCGGTGGGCTACGGGATCATGGATCAGGGGTTCTTACGCACGCTGGCCTGAGTGCCCGGCGGACAGCGGCAGACATCGATTTGACATAGGAGATGGGACGGTGACGACGTATCGTGTAATCCAGTGGGGCACAGGAGCAGTGGGCATCGAAGCTCTGCGCTACATACTTGACCGTGACGACCTCAGCCTGGTGGGGGTCAAGTGTTTCACCGATGGGAAGGTCGGCCAGGACGCAGGAACCCTCGCGGGCCGTAAACCCGTGGGAGTCTACGCAACTCAAAGCGCGGAGCAACTCCTGGCCCTTGACGCTGATTGCGTGTTGTTCATGCCACGCGACGTGACCCAGCTCGATCCCACCCTGCCTAACAGCCCGGGTCGCGAGTGGGTGGATGCGGTCCTGCCCATCCTCGAAGGCGGCAAGAACGTCATCAGTTCCATTGCCTCGGGCATGCACTGGCGGCAGCTCTGCAACGGCGCGGCGCTGCATAAAGAGCTCGACCAAGCGTGTCAGAAGGGGTCTTCGAGTATCTACTTCACGGGCATCGATCCTGGCTTCGTGACCGATGCGCTCGCGATCACCATGTCAAGTGTGGTCGGCCGAATTGAGCGAATCCGCACCTGGGAGTTCATCGACTACTCCAACTACCCGGTTCCAGATGTCATGCTGGGAATGGGATTTGGGCGGCTCCCAGAAGATATCCCGACAACCACGGCAGCCGTGCTCAAAGCGGGGTGGGCTGGCGCGATCTACTCGATGGCGGAGGCCTTCGACGCCGCCGTGGACGACGTGCTGCTGGAGGTTGATCACTACCTGTCGCCCAGGACCGTCACGGTCAACAGCGGCCTTGTCATCAAGGAGGGCACCATTGGCGCATTGCGTTGGTCCCTGATCGGCGTGGTGAACGGTCACCCACGATTGTCGATCAATCATGTGAACCGGATGGGTTCGGATATGGCGCCTGACTGGCCGAACATGGGCAGCGAAGGCGGCTATCGTATCGAGATCGACGGGTTTCCCCCATACCGTGGTGAATTTCCGTTGGCTCTTCCTGGCGGTACTGGGTTCAGCCTCGACGACGCTGTCGCGATGACCGCTGCCCGCTGCGTCAACGCGATCGAGGCGGTTGTGCGGTCAACGCCCGGCTACAAGACCGTCAACGACTTGCCGGCATTCGGTGCGCGGTTCGGGTTACTACGGTGATCGGTCCAGTTAATTTACCGTCCAGCCGTTTAATATTTGTCGTCAGGGTTCCGGTTGTCGGGACGACAGCCGGGCGGCCCGATCAGCGGCGAAGGTGAGGGGGTGACGCGGTGTCAGCAGACGTCAAGACCTCGGCGAAACCTCAGATCGGGGACGTTCTGGCGCGCCGTACCTTTCGGATCAGCGACGTGCTCGGTGCGTCGGGATTTGCACGGGCACTCGGGGCGACCGAGGGACCGTATGTCAACCTGAGCGACGCACTCGATCACGGATTTACCGCGCGCCTGGCGTCGCCGGCGATGCTCGCCTTTTTTCAAACATGCGCCATGGATGAATTCGTGCATCAGCTGGGCTTGTCACCGGATCACACCGCGTTCGCAGGCGCAACAGGTCAGGTAGCACCCGGAGCATTGCTCGAGACCGCCGTCGTTGTCGGCGAGTGTCGCTATGTCGGAGAAGAGAGCAAGGTCTCCAGCAGCGGCGCCGCCCGGCGACTGGTCGTGATCGAAACGACCTATCGCCACCAAGACGGTCGACCGATCAGCACCGTGAAGTTCACCTTCATCGAGGCGACACCGTGACCACCCACCGATACGTAACTCCGATCCTGGACGCACTGGCCTTCGCGCGGATGTCGATCGCCACAGACGATCCCAACCCCATCCACGTCGACCACCAGGCCGCCGTCCGCGCAGGTCTGCCCAGCGTCATCGGTTCTGGCCTATTTGTGATGGGTCTGCTGGACAAGGCGGCGCGCTCCGCAGCAGGCGACCACGCCGGCTACACGTTCGACATCCAGATGCGTGGTCCGGTTCTGCCGGGCCGAGCCCTTGAGATCTCCATTGTCGATGAGCAGGACCGAGTTGCCGTACAAGTCAACGACAGCGCGGGCGGCGTGGTTGCGAAGGGGCGACTGCATTACTGAGTGTCGAGCGTCGTTCAGGTGTCGGCGCGGTGAAACTGAATCGCCGCCACTGTCTGCGCGGACGGTGCCTTGACGTGCACACCCCCGGTCATTAGATTTACTTGTCAGATAGTTAATCATCGGTGCGATGGAGGTCGGGCCTTGGAAAGCGCGCTCGACGACCCGGTGGTCCAGATCAACGACAGAATCGGCGAAACCATCACCAAAGGACGATCGCGGTGCTGAATATCGACGATGTGTCCGAAGGCCTGCGGCAGTCCACTCCAACTCCCGATCGCGCGGCCCAGACCATGCTCCCTGCGGTCATCGCCAGGCACGCGACGCTGACACCCGACGCGCCTTTCCTGCAGGAAGTCGACGGACCCAGCGCAACGTACGGCGAGGTGCACAACCGTGCGATGCGGTGGATGGCCGCGCTGGCGGCCGCCGGGATCAGCGCCGGCGACCGGGTGGTCACCATGCTGCCCACCGGAATCGACGCCGTCGCCATCTGGCTGGGGCTGGCCTGGCTCCGCGCCATAGACGTCGCGACCAACCCCGACTACCGGGGCGATGTGCTAGACGCGGCGCTGAAACTGATCGAGCCGAGCGCCATCATCGCGTTACCTGACCGGCTCGGCGACCTGGCGGCCACCCCCGCCGTGCAGGCGGTCGACCGGCTGATCGTGCCATCGGCGCCAGACGACCTGCCCGTCTCGCTGCGCGGCAAAGTCGACGACTTCACCACATTCCTGGCCCAGGCCGGCGACACCCCGATCACCGACCTGGCTCCCCCCCAACCCTGGGATATCGCGTGCATCATCTTCACATCGGGGACCACGGGGCCGTCCAAAGGGGTGCTGATTCCGTGGGGAATGCTCGATGCCGCCGCACGGAGCGCCTTTCCGCTTGAAGAGGTCCGGGCCGACGAGGTCTACTACTGCGCGCTGCCGTTTTACCATCTCTTGGGCCGGCACTGCGTCGCACAAATGGCACTGACCGGTCGACGGCTGGTCACCCGAAAACGGTACTCGGTAACGGAATTCTGGTCCGATGTGCGTCGGTACGGCGCAACGATGGCCTTCGCGTTCACAGCACCGCTCTACCAGCAACCGCCCAGGAACGACGACACCGACCACACCCTGCGCACCCTTTTCGCGGTGCCGATGATCCCCGAGCATCGGGAATTCGATCTCAGGTTCGGTGTGCGAACCCGGACCATGTTCGGAATGACCGAACTGGGCGTGGCTTTCGCTTCGGGCGCACACGTCGATGACTATCGGGCGTGTGGCCGCGCCGTGGCCGGACCGGCGGGCCTGGAGGTGCGTCTGGTCGACGAGCACGACATGGAGGTGTCCGTCGGCCAGATCGGCGAACTGGTGGCCCGGACACGCCATCCGTGGGCGCTCAACGCCGGATATTTCCGGATGCCCGAAGAAACGGCGCACGCCTGGCGCAACGGGTGGTTTCACACGGGTGACGGGTTCCGGCGCGATGAGCATGGCAACTACTACTTTGTCGAGCGACTCAAGGACTACATTCGCCGCCGCGGCGAGAATATCTCTGCCTACGAGGTCGAAGCCGCCACCAACCGGTACCCCGATGTACTGGAGTCCGCCGCGATAGCAGTCCCGTCGGACACCGGCGAGGATGAAGTCAAGATCTGCGTCGTTGCCGTCGCCGGTAGAAATCCGACCGCCGACGACATCTGGGCTCACCTGCAGGAATCTCTGCCGAAGTACATGGTCCCGCGCTATGTAGAGTTCGTCGCCGCTCTGCCCCGGACGGTGACGATGAAGGTTCGCAAGGTCGACTTGCGGGCCGACGCCCTCAACCGCCGGACCAAAGACCGGCTAGCCCAAAGCGAAGGAACGACCACATCGTGACCAAATATGCGGACCAGAGCGCGCTCAATCTCATTGCAGGTGAGCCTGTCACGGGCAAGGAAGAATGGGAGATCCGCAATCCGGCCAGGACGTCTCAGGTCGTCGGCCGGGTGAGTGTGGCGACGTTCGAACAAGTCGACGACGCCGCACAAGCCGCCGCGAAGGCGGCACCGGAGTGGGCGGCGGTCCCCGTCGCCGAGCGGGTGGCAATCGCCTCGGCGGCCGCGGCGATCATCGAGCAAAAGGCGGGCGAGCTCGGGTGGGACGTGCTGCTCACCCGCGAGCAGGGCAAGATTCTGCCCGAAGCTGTCGTGGAATTTGCTTTCGCCCAGATCGAGGCCCAATACATCAATACCGTCGCGGAGCAGGTGTTCGCCGACGAGGTGCTCGACGACTGGGCCGGGCGCCGCATCTCCACGCGCGTGCCAATCGGCCCGGTGGCCGCCATCACCCCGTGGAACGCCCCCGTCGGATTGTCGGCACTCAAGCTCTTCCCCGCTCTGATCTGCGGCAATCCCGTTGTTCTCAAACCAGCGCCCACGACACCGCTGGCCATCACCCGTGTCGTGGAGTCGATTGCCCATCTATTCCCGCCGGGCGCCCTGTCGGTCGTTCACGGGGGTGCGGACGTCGCCCAGGCCCTCATCCATCACGACAGCATCCGCAAAGTGTCGTTCACCGGCAGCGTCGCGAACGGCAAGAGCGTCATGCGGGAAGCATCGCAGGGCCTGAAGGATGTCCTGCTCGAGCTGGGCGGCAACGATGCCGCGATCCTGCTCGATGACGTCGTGATCGACGAGGACTTCATCGAGCAACTGATCGGCGCAACCTTCATGTCCTCCGGGCAAATCTGCATGGCGATCAAACGTGTTTATGTCCCGCAGTCGCGCCACGACGAATTCGTCACCGCGCTATCAGACGCGCTGGCCATGACGCTGGTCGGCGATGGCCTCGATGAGGACGTCACGATGGGGCCGGTCCACAACAAAATGCAGTATGACCGCGTCCGCGAGCTCGTCGCGGAGGCTCGCGCGGCGGGTGCGGCGATTACACCCTTGGGCCGGATGCAGGCGGAAATCAACGCCGACGACGGCTATTTCCTGCTGCCGTCCGTGGTCACCAACGTGCCGCACTCGACACGACTGGTCCTCGAAGAGCAGTTCGGCCCCGCCCTGCCGGTCATCCCCTACGCCACCGAGGACGAGGCGGTGCGCCTGGCCAACTCGACCGACTACGGCTTGGGCTCATCTGTCTGGTCGGCCGACGTCGACCGCGCGTTCACGCTCAGTCGCGAGCTGCAGGCCGGAGCCACCTGGATCAACGCCCACAACATGTCCGGTCTCGACATCAGTTGCGCCTTCGGCGGTTTCAAACAAAGCGGAATCGGACGTGAATTCGGTTTGGCGGGCCTGGAGGCGTACACGGAATTTCGCTACCTCACCAACCGCATGCAGTGACCGGCGAACACGGTTGCGGCAAAAGTCCACACAGCTGAACGGAGGAGTTCTGGCATGGAGAAGGAAAAATACCACGCAACGATCGCCGCGGTGTTCGCGCGATCGGTGGACAAGCCCCAGATGCGGGGACTGGACGGCTCCAACAAGACGATGGCGTTCGGCACCATCGACTATCCGGACATCACGTGGCATATAGATGTCAGCGGGCGGGCGAAATTCGTTGAAGGCGAACCTGATTCGGCACCGATCGTGACTGCGACCGCGCTGAGCGATGACTGGGTCAAGTTGTTCGCGGGCAAGTTGTCGGCGACTCAGGCGCTCATGCGTCGCAAGCTCAAGGTGAAGGGGTCCGTGGTTGCATTGACCGCGCTTCCGGTGGAGATCATGACGAGCTCCTACGAGGAAGCCATCGATGCCGGCGAGGTGACGGTCTGATGGGCCGCCTGGACGGCAGGGTCGCCATCGTCACAGGCGGCGGGAAGGGAATCGGTCAGGCCTACGCCACGGCCTTCGCGCGCGAAGGCGCCAAAGTGACGGTGGCCGAGATCGCCGACTCGTCCGAGACGGTGGAGCAGATCAGGGCCGCGGGCGGCGAGGCAATTGGCCTACATACCGACGTCAGCAACCCCGACTCTGCCAACGAAATGGCCGCCAAAACGTTGGAGGCCTTCGGTCGCATCGACGTGCTGATGAACAAC
>Ga0307476_10001589_pt1 | contig 13730 bp, 12 predicted proteins | sample atmos_gasesECM2C_2_FD_203314 | JGI IMG/M metagenome (GOLD analysis project Ga0307476, IMG submission 203314) | Hardwood forest soil microbial communities from Morgan-Monroe State Forest, Indiana, United States - atmos_gasesECM2C_05 | ecosystem: Environmental > Terrestrial > Soil > Temperate... | reverse complement strand
GCGGGTCCGGCTTGGTGTACTGCACCGCGGATTTGACCTCGACTAGATTCGTATCGGCGGTCAACATTCGCGCGTCGTCCGTGATGCTCAACTGCTGCGAGACGTTGACGATGCGTTTCTGCTCGATCGGCCAGGGCAGATGCCAGTTGTACCCGGGTCCCGTGGTCTGCATGTATTTGCCAAAGCGCAGGATCACTGCGCGTTCTTGCGCATCAACCCGATACACGCCGCTGCCGATCCATACCGCCGCGATCAGCACGAAGATACTGCTCAAGCCCTTGCCCAGGCCGGGGGAACTCTGACCGCCGCCGAGACCGCCGCCTCCGCCGCCGCGTCCGAACAAGGCGCTCAAGCGGCGCTGGAAATTTCGCAGCACATCGTCCAAATCGTTTTGCGCTTGTTGGGGTCGGTTCCACGGATTGCGTTTTTCCCCACCAGGTTCATTCCAAGCCATTGAGATATGCCTAATTATATGTTTCGGAGTTCTGGGTCATGGATCAACCCAGTATTCTATCAGGCGGGCCGCCACCCACCTAGGGTACTCACGCGACCCGCTGTGCAAGCGCGCGCTCAGGTTTCAAGAGAACCACGCCCTTGGCACCCGACAACTTCGCAACCTCGGCCAAATCCAACTCGACGTCCATATCCCAGCTGCCGTCCTCGCGCTGCCGCTCGGCACGCACGGCATTGCGCGAGTACAAGTCAGACCTGAGGGCCGCCGCTTGCAGCTGCAAGTGAAACGTGCGCCGTACCTGATTGGGACGCACGGCGCGCGCCAGCGCGTCGCGCAACAGATCAAGACCCGCGCCGGTTGCGGCGGACGCCCACACCTGCGTGGCGATGCCATCGGCTCCCTCGATGCTGCGCGCGTTGTCGCCGCTCAAATCGATCTTGTTGAAAACCAGCAGCTCGCGAATCTCTCCGGCACCAATGCCCTTGAGCACATCGCGCACCTGAACGATGCGCTCATCACGCAAGGGATCGCTGGCATCGACGACGTGCAGCAGCAGATCCGCATCGCGCGCCTCTTGCAGGGTTGAACGAAATGCGGCGATGAGTTCATGCGGCAACGCTCGCACAAAGCCCACCGTGTCAGCCAACACCACCTCGCCGACGTCGGCCAATTTGACCCGCCGCACGGTGGGATCGAGCGTCGCGAACAGCTGGTCGGCGACGAAGCTGTCCGACCCGGTGAGCGCATTGAACAGGGTCGACTTTCCCGCATTGGTATAGCCGACCAGCGCGACCGTCGGCACCGGCACCTCGCGCCGCACATGGCGCCCCGTGTCGCGCTGCCGATCCAGCTTCTGCAAGCGCGCGCGCAAGGTGCGAATGCGTTTGGCGATCAGGCGCCGATCGGTCTCCAGCTGGGTTTCGCCGGGACCGCGCAACCCGATGCCGCCTTTTTGGCGCTCAAGGTGAGTCCAGCCTCTGACTAAGCGCGTGGACAGGTGCGAAAGCTGCGCAAGTTCGACTTGCAGCTTGCCCTCGAAGCTGCGCGCACGCTGCGCGAAGATGTCCAGAATCAGCCCGTTACGGTCCAATACTCGACGCCCGGTGAGTTTCTCGAGATTGCGCTCTTGACTGGGTGTGAGGGTTTGATCGATCAGCACCAAGTCGGCGTGCTGCGCCTCGGCAAAGGCATGAATCTCCTCAGCCTTGCCGGAGCCTACGAAATATTTGGGGTCGGGACGCGGACGCGACGCCAGCACGGTACCGACGATGACGGTACCGGCCGAGGCGGCCAGCGCCTCGAATTCGGCGAGGTCACTCGGATCGACAGGATGCCCGATGCCGACACCGACCAAAACGGCGCGCTCGCCGCCCTGCGGGCGTTCAAATAATTGCAGAACGCCACCCACTCATTCGACGATAGCCGGTTCCGTCACTTCGCCGTCCTCGCCGGTCGGTAGTCGCACGTTGCGTGCGGGCACAACCGTCGAGATGGCATGTTTGTAAACCATCTGACTAACACTGTTTCTCAACAAAACGACGAACTGGTCGAATGAATCGATCTGTCCTTGTAATTTAATGCCGTTCACCAGGTAAATTGAAACGGGCACCCTTTCTTTGCGCAGGGCATTCAAAAATGGATCCTGCAGAGACTGGCCACGGGCCATGAGTAAAGCTCCTTGTTTTTAGTGTCGTTTGTACTGCCGTATCACTTCCATGCGGCACGAGGCACATACACGATTAATGCTAGCACAGCGCAATGGCCCACGTTATATACACGGTGTAAAGACCCTCACGTAAAACCGCCCTCGGATAGGGCATCACTAATCGCGCGTGCGACGTCCGGACGCATGGAATCCAACCATCGTGCATTCGTGCGCCGACGTAGCCAGGTCAATTGCCGCTTGGCGAGTTGTCGCGTCGCCGCAATAGCCTGATTTTCGGCTTCATTCAACGCACATTGTCCCGTCAAATATCGCCACAACTGCCGATATCCGACCGCACGCATGGATGGATGTTCCGGGCTCAAATCGCCTCTTTCGTACAAGTTCCTCACTTCGTCCACGAAACCGGCTTCGAGCATCGCCTTAAACCGCAATTCGATCTTGTGGTGTAACTCGCCGCGTTCAAGGGGGGCAAGAGCAAATTCGATGACATTTACGTCGGCGAAAACCGACACGCGGGCCTGTTGCAGTTCTGTGATGGTTCGGCCGGTAATGCGATGGACTTCGAGCGCCCGCTGGATGCGCTGCGGATCGTTGCCGTGAATGCGGGCCGCAGCCTCGGGATCCACCTTGGCGAGCTCCTGATGAACCGCCATCCACCCGGCCGCCGCCGCCTGTGCATCGATATCGGCTCGCACGCTCAAGTCAGCCTCCGGCAGATCCGCGATCCCGGTGGTCAGGGCGTGGAAGTACATCATGGTACCGCCGACCAGCAGCGGTTGACGGCCGCGCGACCAGACCTGCTGCATCGCCCGCTGCGCGTCGAGGATGAATTCACCCACCGAATAGCCGGCGGCTGCATCGCGGATATCGATCAAATGATGCGGGATGCGCTCGCGCGTGCTCAAGGACGGCTTCGCCGTGCCGATGTCCATGCCGCGGTACACCAGCGCGGAATCGACACTGACGATCTCCAGTGGCCATTGTTCGGCCAGGCGCACCGCCAGATCCGATTTGCCCGAACCGGTCGGCCCCATCAACAACACCGCCGAGCGGCGCTTCGGCACCTGGCTCACCGTCCGCGCAGAAACAACCGATCCAGCTCGCCCATCGACAAACGCACCCAGGTTGGACGGCCATGATTGCATTGATCTGCGCGCTCGGTACCTTCCATTTCGCGCAGCAATGCGTTCATTTCCGGCAGGCTTAAAGTTCGCTGGGCGCGCACGGCGGCGTGGCAGGCCATGGTCGCGAGCAGATGATTGATCGACTCCTCGACGCGGCGCGAATGACCCGACTCCAGCAAATCCGACAGTACGTCGCGCACGATGCCGGCCGGATCCCGGGCCGCCAGCAGGGATGGGACCGCCCGCAGCGCGAGCTGGTCGGGTCCCAAACGCGTCACACCAAATCCTAGCGCCAAAAATTCTTCCGCATGCTCGTCCGCCATGTCGGCCTGCGCCGGCGTCACGTTGAGCACCTCGGGCATCAAGAGTTGCTGCTGCGAAGTCTGGCCCGCCAATAATTTCTTCATCCCCTCGTACATGATTCGTTCATGCGCCGCATGCATATCCACCAGCACCATGCCGTCGGCTGATTGCGCCAGGATGTAGACGCCGTGAAGCTGCGCGATGGCATAGCCCAACGGCGCGGAGGTACCGTGCACGGCGGCGTTATTCAGCGGGGCCGTGCCGTTCAGTGGAGCCGTGCTGTTCAATGGGGCCACGGCGTTCAGCGGGTCCTGCGCCGCAAGGTCATCCCTTACTTGCGCGCTCGCCGCACTCAGGTACGGCCGATAGACATCGGCAGAGGCGCGCCGTGGCGCTTCCGGCAGCGAAAAATGCGCTTGGGACGGCGCGGCCGCGAAGTTTGCGGCGCCGGTGAGCCAGTCCGCCGGGGCGCTGCCGGCCGATTCGGCGGACGGCCGCGTATCGGCCAGGACCTTCTCCAAGGTTCGAAACACGAAGTCGTGGATGCGGTGCGAATCGCGAAACCGCACCTCCAACTTTTGCGGATGCGCGTTGACATCGACCTGGCTCGGATCCAGATGCAGATACAGCACATACGCGCAAAATCGGCCGTGAAATAGCACATCTCGATAGGCCAGGCGCGCCGCGCCCACGATGAGCTTATCGCGCACGAAACGGCCGTTGACATACGCGAATTGCAGGTCCGCCTGGCTGCGGGAAAAGGTCGGCAATGCCAGCCACCCCTCGAGCCGCAAAGATTCGGTCTCATGGCGCAGCTCGATGACATGCGCCGCGAACTCCTCACCGCAAATCCTGCCGACACGTTCCAGCCGTTGCGCGCTGCTTTGCGCGTGGCCCAAGGTCCACACATTCTTGCCGTTGTGGATGAGCGCAAACGCCACGTCGAAGCGCGACAGGGCCATGCGCTCCAGCATGCGCGCGATGTGTTGGTATTCGGTGTTCTCGGTGCGCAAGAACTTGCGTCGCGCCGGCACGTTGAAAAATAAATCGCGAACCTCAACGCGCGTTCCAGCACCATGCGAGGCCGGCGCCGGCGCACTGATCTCGCCGTCACGCGCATCGACGACCCAGGCGTGCGCGGCCTGCGCCGTGCGCGATGCCAACGTCAATCTCGTGACGGAGGCGATGCTCGGCAGGGCTTCGCCGCGAAAACCCAACGTTGCGACATTCTCGAGATCCTTCAAGGAGGCAATCTTGCTGGTCGCGTGCCGAGCCAATGCCAACGCCATGTCGGCGGCATCGATCCCCATGCCATCATCGGAAACGCGGATGAGCCCTAAGCCGCCGCGCTCGAGCTCAACCTCGATACGGCGTGCGCCGGCATCCAGTGCGTTTTCGACCAGCTCCTTGACCACGGAAGCGGGACGCTCGATCACCTCGCCGGCGGCGATTTGATTGATGAGGGAATCGGACAGTAACTGAATGGGCAATGGCGACCTCGGGTCGCGCATTTTCGCACAAGCTCACCCGCTTAAGGGCGCGCGATCCTTAAAGCCAAAGGCCGTTATTCGCCCGCGCCGCCCGTGCTGGCGGCCGTGGTGACGGGCCGCGCGGGGTTTGCCGTGGCCAGTTGCGCAATACGCGTCCCCATCGGCGGGTTGGCGTAAAAATAATCGTGCACGCCTTGCCGGATCGCCTCGGCGAGCTTGGCCTGATGCACCGGGGTGCGCAGCCGCAGCTCTTCCTGAGGATTTGAAATATAGGCCGTTTCGACCAGCATGGACGGGATGTCTGGGGACTTTAAGACCATGAAGCGGGCCTGCTGCACTTCGTGCTTGCGCACCTCGCCGGCCTGAGTCAATTGGTGCAGGACCCGTTCGGCCGCCACTTGGCTCGCATTCAACGAAGCCGATTGCGACAGATCGAGCAGCACGGACGCCAAGACATCGTCCTTGTCATCCAAGGACACGCCGCCAATCAAGTCCGAGGCATTCTCACGCTCGGCCAGCCAGCGCGACGCCTCGTCGGTCGCGCCCCGCTGCGACAGAATGTACACCGAGGAGCCGTCGATGCTGCGGTCACGAATCGAATCCGCGTGAATTGAAACAAACAGGTCCGCCTGCTGCGCTCGCGCGCGGCGCATCCGATCACGCAGCGGCACAAAGTAATCACCGCCGCGCGTGAGGATGGCCTTCATTCCCGGCTCCGCATTGATCTTGAGCGCCAGTTCCCGCGCGATCGCCAGCACGACGTCTTTCTCGCGCGTTCCCTTCATGCCAATGGCGCCTGGGTCCTCGCCGCCATGACCTGCGTCAATGGCGATGATGAGATCGCGCGCATCCGAGGGCGCATGCTTCACTTTGATGGGTTTGTCGGTGCGGGTGGCGACGCGATTTGCGCCGTCGAGATCGACGACCAGGCGATAACCGTAGTGCGCGTTCGGCGCGCTCAAAAAACTCTTGGCTTGAATGGGCCGGGCCAGATCGAGTACCAAGCGAAAATTGCCCGACGGACTATGCGACATGCGCACATCTTTTACGGCGCCCGCGCCGGGAGGTGCCCGATGCGCCGACTTGGCCAGATGCGCACCCGAAACGTCGAGAACGACGCGCTCCGGGTTGTGCAGCAGAAGCAAACTGTGCTGCGCCGTCCCTGAGAGATCCACCACGACCCGTGTGTTATCAGGTCCTGCCCAGAGGCGTATGGCGCGAACATCGACCGCGCACGCGGGCTGCAACAAGAGAATTGCCAGCAACAATCCGCCAGCGCACTGACAGAGCAGTCGATTCATGGCAATAAGTTAACGCTGAATCGCTTTATTTTTCAAGTTAAATTAGATACATAGGGCGCTAAGCTATTGTCGATTGCTAGCTTTGCGATCCACTCTCTGCCCGTCTGGCTCACGGCACCCAAGGCAGCCGACCGCGCATCGCCCTGATAGGCAAGCTGCAGATTCAGATCCGCGGCCGGAACGGCGAGGCCACCCTTCTCGGGCCATTCGACCAACATGAGATACCCCGGTCCTGTCATATCCCGAAGGCCGAGTTCCTCGACCTCGATCGCGCTCTGCACTCGATACAGATCGACATGCACGCAGGTTAAGGTCGCGACGCTGTAGGTATCGACCAGCGTGTAAGTGGGGCTGCGAACCGGCGCGGTGACGCCGAGGGCGTGCAGCAGGCGGCGCGCGCAGGTGGTCTTGCCGCTGCCGAGTTCACCGCGCAAATAGAGGATCGCACCTGAACCTGTGCCGGGAAAAGCCCTGGCGAGTGCCGCGCCCAAAGCCTCGGTCGCCCCGCTATCGGGCAGGTCATAACTTAAGGGGGCATCCGGCATCGGTTTATTATAGGGGCGAGATGACCGCCTCCCCACTACCTGCCGCGCTGGCTCCCGCCTCGTTCCTTCCTTCGCTGCGCGCTTGGGCAGCGGAGTTGGGCTTCACAGGACTGGGCGTCGCCAGCATCGACCTGCCAGCCGATGAAGCCCATTTTCTCGAATGGCTGCGAGCGGGCTTCAACGGCGAGATGGGATACATGTCGCGCCATGGTTCCAAGCGCACCCGGCCATCGGAGCTGATTCCCGGAACGGTCAGCTGCGTCAGCGTGCGTATGGACTATTGGCCGCGGGAAGCCGCCGATGCCGAGGAAACTCTGGGCGAAGGCAGCGTTGGCTACATTTCCCGCTACGCCCTGGGACGCGACTATCACAAGCTGCTGCGCGCGCGCCTGCAAAAGCTTTGCGACCGGATTCACGAGGCGATCGGACCTTTCGGTTACCGAGTGTTTACCGACAGCGCACCGGTCCTGGAAAAAGCGTTGGCACGCAACGCCGGTTTGGGTTGGATCGGCAAGCATACGAATTTGATCGATCGCAATGCCGGCTCGTATTTTTTTCTCGGCGAGATTTATCTGGATTTTGAATTGCCGCCCGACGAGCCGAGCACGGCGCACTGCGGCTCGTGCAGCGCCTGTCTGCCGGCGTGCCCCACCGGCGCCATCGTCGCGCCCTACCGTCTGGATGCGCGGCGCTGCATCTCCTACCTGACGATTGAGCTCGCGGGGAGTATCCCCGTGGAATTTCGCCGCGCGATCGGCAATCGCATCTACGGTTGCGATGACTGCCAGTTGGTCTGTCCCTGGAACAAGTTCGCGCGGCCTGCGGCCGAGAAGGATTTTGCGGTCCGGCATGGATTGGATCATGCGCAGCTCACCGAGCTTTTTGCCTGGAGCGAAGCGGATTTTGAGGAGAAGACCAGCGGCAGCGCCATTCGGCGCATCGGCTACGAGCGCTGGCTGCGCAATATTGCCATTGCCTTGGGCAATGCTCCTGCCTCACCCGCGGTGCTTGCGGCGCTCGCTGCCCGCGAACAGCACTCATCGGCCATGGTGCGCGAACACGTTCAATGGGCACTGGCCCAGCACCGCGCGGCGTAAGACCGCGTCGCCTTGAAGCCGGGCTGCCTAGCCAACCGCCCAGCCGGCCACCTAAAGCCGAGCGCGTAAGGCCGACGCCTAAAGCCGACGTCTCTAGCCGGCGGGCAACAACGAGCCCGCGGGATTGAAGAAATGTCGGCCGCGCCGCGCCTTGGCGATCTCGGCAAACAGTTGCGCGTAGTCTTTCTCGCTGCTGACAGGATCAATCGCCGCCGAGTTGACGATCAACAACGGTGAGGCGTCGTAGCTGTGGAAGAAGCGCGCATAGGCCTGCGTGAGTTTCTCGAGGTAAGCGCGCTCGATGTGCTGCTCGTAACGAATGCCGCGTTTGCTGATCCGATCCATCAGCGCATCCACCGGGGCCTGCAAGTAGACGACCAGGTCCGGCTTGGGTGCGTCCACCACCACGCGTTCATAGACCCGCTCGTAAAGCGCATATTCCGCATCGTCCAACGTGACCCGTGCGAACAGCCGGTCTTTCTCCAATAAGTAATCCGCAATCCGCACGGTGCCGAACAGGTCCTCTTGACGAACATCCTCCAATTGCCGCGCACGCTGAAACAGAAAAAACAACTGCGTCTGAAATGCAGCCGCTCGTGGATTCTTATAGAAGCGCTCCAGAAAAGGATTTTGCTCGGCTTGCTCCAGCACGAGCTGGCCGCCCAATGACTGGCTCAAGCGGCGCGCCAAGCTGGTCTTGCCGACGCCAATCGGCCCCTCGACGACAATGAAACGGTGCGGAACTGCAACTGGCATGCAATGACTCTTGTTATTCCAAAATCGAAATCCCGTCGCCGCCCACGCTGCGCTTCAGATCGAGCACAGTGCCCATCCCAGGAATCGTGATCGTCGGGGCAATATCCGCCAGAGGATACAGCACGAAGTTGCGTATCGACACTCCGGGGTGCGGCACTTTAAGACCCGGTTCATCCACCGGCGCATCGACCATCCACGCTAAATCCAAGTCAATCACGCGAGGACCCCAGCGCTCGCGCCGATTGCGCCCCATGCCGCGTTCGATGTCGAGCAGCCTCGCCAGCAATTCCTGAGGACTCGACTGTGTCAGAAGACCCGCGGCGGCGTTGATATAGTCTGGCTGATCCTGAGGACCCATCGGGCGCGAGAGATAGAGACGCGATCGCAACAGCGAATCTGGTGCTCCCAAAGCAGCCAATCGCCGCATCGCTTCGAGCACCCGATCGCGAGGGTGTTGCAAGTTGCTGCCGATCGCCACGTACGCGGGGCGCCAGAGCGTACTCATTGTTAACTGCGCGCCGCTCCGCCGCGTCGACGGCGCCGGCGGCGCCGCCCGGGCGCAGGCGCTCCTTCCGCCGCGGGTTCCGGGGGCCGCGCCTGCACCAGCGCCACGCGCTCCTCTTGCGGCAGCACTTGAATATCCGTCCACCACTTCGCCAGCTCCGGATCCGCAACCCCGGCCTGGGCGCGCAGCAGCAGAAAATCATAAGCGGCGCGAAAGCGCGGGTGCTGCAGAAGACTTAAAGATTTGACGCCGCTGCGGCGATTGAAGCGCGGCTGTAGCATCAACAGTTCGCGCATCGGCATGGAAAAACGGCGTGGAATGGAGACGCGCGATTGCTGAGTTTTGAGCACGCTGTCGCAGGCCTGCATCAGCAGCGCGATATCCGGGGTGGGACCCGCTTGCCGCTCGTTGAGCTCACGCAGGACCGCACTCCAGAGCAACACCGCAAACAAAAATGTCGGCGTGACCGGCTTGTCAGCCGCGATGCGCGCGTCGGTATTCGCGAGACCCATCTTGAGCATGTCCGCGGCGTAGGCGTACGGCGGCAATGCGAAGGCGGCGGCGGATTGCGGAAACAAGTGCTCGAACAATCCGTATTGCTGCAAGAGCTCATACGCCTTTGCGCCGAATCCGGAGAGAAACAATTTCAAAACTTCATCGAATAACCGGGCCGGTGGAACTCCGTCCAGCAAGTAGGCCAGCCGCCTGATCGGTGCCTCGGTGTTGGGCTCGATGGAGAAATCGAGTTTGGCCGCGAAGCGCACCGCTCTTAGCATGCGCACCGGATCTTCGCGATAGCGCGTCTCGGGATCGCCGATCATCGTGAGTCGCCGCGCCTTGACATCGTTTACGCCATCGACGAAATCCCAAATGGAGAAATCCTCGATGTTGTAGTACAGCCCGTTCGCCGCGAAATCGCGCCGCCAAACATCCTCTTCGATGGTGCCGTAAATGTTATCGCGAAGAATTCGGCCGCGCGTATCGAAGGCTCGATGCTCGGAATCCGCAGGCGGCGAGAACTCTGCGGCCGGTTCCTCGGCCTGCGTCTCTTCGCCACTCGCGCCACCCTCGGTGCCGGCGTCGGCGCCGCCTTCGCCGTCCTGGTCCTCGGCATCTTCCCGCTCGGGAGCCGCGGCTGCGCGGAAGGTCGCCACCTCGATGATCTCGTTGCCGAAATACACATGCGCCAAGCGAAAGCGACGGCCGATCAGGCGGCAATTGCGAAACAGGCGCCGCACCTCCTCGGGCAACGCATCGGTCGCCACGTCGAAGTCTTTGGGTCTCAGGCCCAGCAACAAGTCACGAACCGCGCCCCCGACCAGAAAGCCCTGATAACCGGCCTCCCTGAGGCGATACAGGACTTTCAGCGCGTTCGGCGATATGTCCGCGCGCGATATCGAGTGCTCAGATCTGGGAATGACGACAGGCGCGAGTGGGGTCGGCGATGAGTTCAAAAAGGGGGGTTCCGCTTGAGTCCAAAAAATTGGCCCGTATACTACCAGCCCTCTTAAGGGTACCAAGGCCCAAAGATCCGCCAGTCCGCTCCCTTCGTCTAGAGGCCTAGGACACGGCCCTCTCAAGGCTGTAACACGGGTTCGAATCCCGTAGGGAGCGCCATATCAAAGCAAAAGGTCGGGGCATCGCCGGCCTTTTGCTTTGATTTGCCCTACGAGATGGAGAACTCGCGGGCGCCAGCCCGGTCGGGTTCGACAATTCGACCGTCCGGTCGATTTGAACGCCGGAGGCCTTGCTGACGGCGGCCCCGAATAATGGCATGGACGCCCCTGCTTTAAACGGCATCACGTGTGCCAAAGTGGAAGTGCAAGCAACCACTTAAACCAGCAGGAGCGTCCACGATGAACATTACTCAGGTTGGGATCGATTTGGCAAAAATGGTTTTTCAGATCCATGGGGTCGATGCACGGGGAAGGGTGTTATTGCGCAAGCAATTGAAGCGCCAGCAAATGATGGCGTTTTTCGCCCAGTTGCCGCGGTGCCTCATCGGCATGGAGGCCTGTGGTGGATCGCATTATTGGGCGCGCAGACTCACGGAACTTGGGCACACGGTCAAGCTGATCTCGCCACAGTTTGTAAAGCCGTACGTGAAGACGAACAAAAACGACGTCGCGGATGCTGAGGCTATTTGCGAAGCGGTCGGCCGGCCCAATATGCGGTTCGTACCTATCAAGAATGCTGAACAGCAGGCGTTGCTCGCGTTACACCGAGCGCGCCAGGGATTTGTCGCGGCGCGCACCGCGCAAGCCAATCAGATCCGCGGATTCTTGGGCGAATTGGGGCTCGTGATGCCAGTCGGTATCCGCTCGCTCGAGCGCAAACTGCCCGAGTTTCTTGAAGATGCCGAAAACGGTCTATCGGGGGCGAGTCGCGCGCTGCTTGCTCGATTATTTGAGCACTTCCGAGCGCTCAATCGCCAGGTTGAGGAACTTGAGCAAGAGATTAACACCTGGCATCGCGAAGACATTGCCAGTCAGCGTTTACAGGCAATTCCAGGGATCGGGCCGATTACGGCGAGCGCACTGGTCGCGAGTGTCGGAGATGCGAAGGTCTTCCATAATGGCCGCCAGTTTGCTGCCTGGCTCGGTCTGGTGCCGCGCCAGAGTTCCACCGGTGGCAAGAGCAACCTACTTGGGATCAGCAAACGAGGGGATGTTTACCTGCGCACGCTGTTGATTCACGGCGCGCGTTCGGTGCTACACAGTCTCAAGCGTCAACCGGATCGGGCAGAAGGCTGGCTAGCGCGCATAGCTGCCCGGCGCAACCCTAACATCGCTGCGGTTGCGCTAGCGAACAAAAATGCACGCACCGTTTGGGCGCTCCTGGCTCACGGCCGCAACTACCAGATTGGGTACCGCGCGGTAAATGCATTGGCGGCCGTATAGATCGAGCTCCATTGAAACAATTTTCTCACCACTGATTGCACAGGCGTTTTTCAAAGTGATGGCATCACAGGTCAGACCGCGGTTGGCTCAACCTTACCTCGCCCAGGGACATCAAAGTCCGCCCGAATGGTCAGGCGTCAACCAGCAAATTCCATCAGGGCCCGCGACCCTCGCGTCGCACACACAGGCCGGATGTATGGCTGCAATCTATTCCTGTGGACCAAAACCAAAAGAAGCGCTTGGCAAGGAAGGGGCGTCCATGTAGGGCGAGGCGCGAAGCGCCGAGTAATCCCTCAGCCGGCATTCCCTTCGAAAAAATTTTTAGGCCCGCAAATGGATGCCGGTAAGCCTGTCGGTCGAACCCCCGACATAAACAAGAGGCGCGCCGCCGGGAGGCGTGACATTGAATGACATCTCTGTCCGCTGATCTTAGGAAGCGCCGTAATGCCGAGCGCGCAACGCTGATCGCGCGTCGCCTCGCAGCGCCCGCCGCCGATCGCGCGCACTGGAGTGCTCTGATCGAGGCGTCCCTGCGCGCAGGCTTCAGCGCGCTCGAGGGAATGATTGTGGGCTTCTATTGGCCTTTCCAGGGTGAGTTCGATGCGCGGCCATTCGTTACTGATCTGCGAGAGCGCGGCGTTCGCGCGGTGCTGCCCGCGGTGGTGGCCAAGGGCCAACCGCTTGAGTTCCGCGAGTGGTGGCCGGGTGTCGCCATGGCCAACGGCGTGTACGACCTGCCCGTTCCCGACGGCACCTCCTTGCTCACTCCCGACGTCTTGTTGATTCCGGCGCTCGGCGTCGGCTCGCAGGGCGATAGGCTCGGCTACGGTGGCGGTTACTTCGATCGCACGCTGGCCGCGCTCCACCCGAAACCACTTGCAGTGGGAATTGCCTTCGAGCTGTCGCGAATCGCGACCATCGTGCCGCAACCGCACGATGTATTCATGGACTTCATCGTCACCGAGGCCGGGATTGAGGCCGCGGTGGCGGGGGGCCTCATAAAACTCCGTACCGAAAACTGCCGGGCGCGCGTTGCCGTGCTCGCCGCGGAGCGTGGGCTGCCGCGCCGGCAGTGAAGCTCAAATTGCTCGAGGAATTCGCAACGGACTGCGCCGGCCAATTAGATACAATATCTGCCCGCCCAAGCGGGAACAACGACAGGTGCAAAGTGCGTTCAGATATCGAAATTGCGCAGGCGGCAACCCTCAAACCAATCAGCGAGATCGCGGCTCGGCTCGGCATCCCCGAGGACGTGCTTGACCCGTACGGCCGGCACAAGGCGAAGATTTCATTCGACTTCATCGACAGCTTGAAGGAGCGCAAGAACGGCAAGCTGATTCTCGTGTCGGCGATCAGCCCAACGCCGGCCGGCGAGGGCAAGACGACGACCACGGTGGGCCTCGGCGATGCGCTCAATCGCCAGGTTGAGGAACTTGAGCAAGAGATTAACACCTGGCATCGAGAAGACATTGCCAGTCAGCGTTTACAGGCAATTCCAGGGATCGGGCCGATTACGGCGAGCGCACTGGTCGCGAGTGTCGGAGATGCGAAGGTCTTCCATAATGGCCGCCAGTTTGCTGCCTGGCTCG
>Ga0307476_10001588_pt1 | contig 13732 bp, 8 predicted proteins | sample atmos_gasesECM2C_2_FD_203314 | JGI IMG/M metagenome (GOLD analysis project Ga0307476, IMG submission 203314) | Hardwood forest soil microbial communities from Morgan-Monroe State Forest, Indiana, United States - atmos_gasesECM2C_05 | ecosystem: Environmental > Terrestrial > Soil > Temperate... | reverse complement strand
CTTCGACAGCACCGCAAGCGCCGATCCGGCGATGACCCACATCGGCCATCCCCGCAGGGCGTCAGCCGACAGCCCTACGGTCACGCCTGCCATCAGCGCCACCGCACACACGTTCACGGAGTCGAGAAATGCTGTCATCCACACGGAGCGGCGAAGCTTGGGTAAGACAGGTCCCAGCGCCGCCATGTAGAAAAACGACGGCAGAAAGACCGCTACAGTCGCAACGGCCGCGCCCCATACGCCGCCGAGGAGATATCCGATGAAGGTCGCTGTGGAAAGCACCGGCCCCGGCGTGAACTGGCCAATTGCGATCGCATCCAGCACCTGCTGCTGCGTCAGCCAATGATGGTCCCGGACCAACCCCTGTTCGACGAACGCGAACAGGACATATCCGCCCCCGTAAAGCACGGCGCCCACCTTGAGGAAGAACCAGCCGAGACGTGCTAGGGGCACGCGCTTCAGGGGAATGTCGGCGGCTGCCACCAACACAGCTGGCAGAAGAGTTGGCAGCAGAAACGACTTCCTCAGGAGAATCAGTCCGGCCGAGAGCTTGGTTGAGTCCGAAGACGTCCTACGCGGTAGCTCGCGGACCCGCTGTACGAGCATTCCGATCAAGCCACCGCCGGCCAGGATCAGCATCGGACTGAGTTTCACCAGAAATGCAGCGAAGGCGAGTAACCCGAGCGGGGCTAGCCAGGCATCCTTAACCGCAATCTTTCCCAGTCGCCATACGGCGATCGCAATCACCGCAATCACCGCCGGCTTCACTCCCGCGAGCAGCGACTCTGCCAGCGGCAGGGCGCCGAAACGAACATAGGCCCACGCCACTGCCACCGTGATCAGTGCCGCGGGCAAAATGAAACTTGCTCCAGCCACTGCCAGCCCCAGCCATCGGGCGCGCGCGAAACCCACGTTGATCGCCAGTTCGGTGGAGTTCGGTCCGGGGATTAGGTTGGTCAGGCCCAACATGTCGAGAAACTGCTGGCGGGTCACCCATTGCCGCTTGCGCACGACTTCGTTTTCCATTAGTGCGATATGCGCGGCAGGTCCGCCAAAGCTGATCGCTCCCAACTTGAGGAACAGAGTGGCTAAGCCCCGCAGGCGCTCACCGAGCGGGCTCTGGATTCTGATGGAGGCAGCAGCTTGGTCCGATTGGGTCAAGCAAGGATTGTAGCGTGGTCTGCGGACACAGCTCAGTCCGGCTTGTGCCGCACAGACTTGAGAGTTATCCGATTGCTTTGGCCGACGGAGGCTGGAATCCAATGCGGGTGCGGCGCGCCTTCGGCGGGGTCATAAGGTCCTTGATGGCTTCGATCAAATCCAGAATGACAGAATCGTTGGTGTCCAAACGATTCTCCAATTCGTTAATCTTGCCAGCGATTCGACGGTTCGTGGCCAGCATCTCGCGCAAGCGCACGAAGGCGCGCACCACAAAGACGCTCATGTGGACGGCGCGTTTGGAATTCAGCACGGTTGCGGCCATGATGGCTCCGTGTTCCGTGAACGCATGCGGCGGATACCGCCGTCCACCGCGGCTTTTGTTTGAGGTCGCAAATTGCGACCTCAAAGCGTCGTGTTCTTTGCTCGTAAGCCGGAACATGAAATCGGAGGGGAAGCGCTCCTCATTGCGTTTCACTTGTTCGTTGAGCCGTTTCACCGGCACACCGTAAAGCTCCGCGATGTCTACGTCGAGGATGACTCGCTGGTGGCGGAGAATCAAGATGCGCGATTCGACGATAAACGAAGGCGTCGCACGGCGTTTCGGCATCCTGAGCAGTGTTGCTTTGTTTGATTTTTTCATTTTGAGGTCGCAATTTGCGACCTCAAAATCATAGTCCATGGGATTGCAATACTTTCACGGGGACAGAGCAACTTTTCATCTGATTTCCCGTTCTGGTCTGATTCGTCCCCGATATACGAAGTGAATGCATCCTCGATTTCCTGAACCAGGCATACATGCTGCCGCGCTACGTGATGCTTACTTCCGTATAAGTCCCGTAAGCTTCGCGCAGCGCCTCACAAATCTCACCTACCGTCCCGTACGATCGCACCGCGTCCACGATATAAGGCATGGTGTTCGCCGACGAGATATTTCCGTTCATGCCTGCCTTAGGCTCCAGGCTCGCGGCTTTCTTCAGAGCATCGAGCTTCCGCTGCAGTTCGTCATTCGAGCGCCGCTGCCGCAGCGTTCTGAGCTTGGCTGCTTGTCGCCGCGCGACACTCTCGTCGATGTAGAGGATATGCGGGGACTCCTCTTCAATCACGAACTCGTTGACGCCTACGATGACCTTCTCCTTCGCCTCGACGGCGCGCTGGTACTGGTAGGAGGCCTCGGCAATTTCTTTTTGCGGATAGCCGCGTTCGATAGCCTTTACCATGCCTCCCATGGCGTCCAGCTTCCTGAAGTAGTCGAATGCGCCTTTCTCCATCTCCAGGGTGAGGTTTTCCAGAAAATACGACCCACCCAAAGGATCGACGGTCTGCGTCACTCCTGATTCGTAAGCAATGATCTGCTGGGTGCGCAGCGCAATGCGGGCCGCTTCCTCAGTTGGCAACGCGAGCGCCTCATCGTAGGAGTCGCAGTGCAATGACTGTGTTCCGCCGAGCACGGCGGCCAAAGCTTGCAGAGCCACGCGTGCGATGTTGTTCATGGGTTGCTGCGCCGGAAGGGACACTCCCGCTGTCTGCGTGTGGAAGCGCATCAGCCAAGTGCGCTGGTTCTTGGCCCCGAAACGCTCTTTCATCACCTGGCCCCAAATCTTGCGGGCCGCGCGATACTTGGCGATCTCCTCGAAGAAGTCGTTGTGCGCGTTGAAGAAGAAGCTGAGCCGGGGCCCGAAATCATCGACGTCAAGTCCCCGCCGTCGCGCCCACTCAACATATTCGACGCCGTCGTACAAGGTGAACGCCAGTTCCTGCAGCGCCGTCGAACCAGCTTCACGAATATGGTATCCACTGATGGAAATGGTGTTGAAGCGCGGAGTGAATTTCGATCCAAACTCGAACGTGTCGATCACCAGTCGCATCGACGGCGCCGGTGGATAGATGTATTCCTTCTGCGCGATGTATTCCTTGAGAATGTCGTTCTGAATGGTGCCGGAAATCTTTTTCCAGTCTGCGCCTTGCTTCTCGGCCACCACCAGATACATCGCCCACAGTACGGACGCAGGCGAATTGATGGTCATCGAGACTGTGGTCTTTTCGAGATCGATGCCGTCGAAAAGAATCTCCATGTCTTCGAGGGAGTCGATGGCCACGCCGCACTTTCCCACTTCGCCTTCGCTGGCCGCGTGATCAGAGTCGTAGCCCATCAGCGTGGGCAAATCGAAGGCGACGGAAAGGCCGCCGCCGCCGTGCTCGAGCAGATACTTGTAGCGCTGGTTGGTCTCTTCAGGCGACGCGAATCCGGAGAACTGCCGCATGGTGTAGAGCTTGCCGCGATATCCGGTGGCGTGAATGCCGCGGGTGAACGGAGGCGCACCGGGATATCCGAGATACTTTTCCTCGCTCCAGTCCTCGGGGAGATCGGCCTGCGTGTAAAGGCGTCGCACCGGAACCCCGGAAATCGTCGTGAAGCGGGCGTGCCCGTGTTCGTCGAGATTCACGCCGGTAGGCGCGCCGATCGGCTGTTCAGGAGACTTCTCAATAGTAGGCGCGAGCGTCTTCTCCGCCCAATTCTTCTCGCCGGCGGAGGGATGGCGGTTTTCAAAGACGTCGGCGACGGGACTTTCAGCCACGTGCGGCTTGGGTAGTTTTTTCTCCGGCATGAGGACCCCTGTGCTCTGTTGTGATGATAGGGAAGCGCGCGCCCTCAAGCAAGGCGGGCAATAATTCTCGGGACTTCCGGCCGGTCTGACGTGCTTTATTTCTGTGGCTGACGCGAGAGTTCCCACGACTTGGCGTACTTCCACGAAACATAGCTGGCGTGGTAGAGGTGCAGCAGCAGGCCTTCGCGGCCGTCGAGAAATCCGAGGCGAATAAAGTAGTTGTAGACGAACGTTGCCAGCGGGCGCAGAACGATCTTGATGAAGCTGAACCTGCCGTGTCCTTTGGCGATCGCCAGCTGCGCGCCCAGCGAGGAATAGCGGTTCATGTGGCCGAGATAAAGAGTGAGGTTGGGGTAGGTGTAGTGAATAAGCGCATGCTTGAACTGTTGTGTCTGTTGCCGCGCTGCCCCAGGGTTTTCCGGTATCAGTTCGCAGCGATCGTGCGGATCGTGGCCGGTGACAAATCCCTGCCCGCGGCGGAAAAGGCGCAGCTTGGGATCAGGGTAGAAACCACCATGACGCATCCATCGGCCGAGGAACAAGTTCTTGCGTGGAAGTTTATAGCCCCGCGCAGCGTTCGGGCGGGCGATGGCGGTGCGAATCTCCTCGGCCAGGCCCGGACTCACTTCCTCGTCGGCGTCGAGCAGCAGCACCCAATCCTTAGTACACAGCTCGATCGCGTACTGCTTTTGGGCCACGTAGCCGCGCCATGGTTCGACCGTGACCTGGGCTGCGTTTTCCCGGGCGATCTCGCAGGTGCGATCCTTCGATCCCGAATCGACGAGCACGATTTCATCGGCCCAACGCACGCTAGCGAGGGTGCGGCCGATGTTGGCCTCTTCGTCCATCGCTACGATAGCCACAGAAATGGTCATAGGAATTGCTGGTCGTCGATTCCTGATTGATGATTGCACCCGAAGTCAATCAGCTTTTCAATCGTCGATCTTCAATCATCAAGGAAGCATCAAGAATCAACAATCTCTCGCGTGGTGCGACTGCGAACTTCGCACAACAAAAATACCATCAGGATAAATAATTCCGGTTCGATGGGATGGCGGTAGCGCGCATGAGGGAACACGAAGTAATAAACCGTGGGATAAGTTGCCACCAGTCCGGCGAAAAGCCACGCTCCGGGCCGTTGTTGGCGCAATGCGCGGCCGAGTCCCCAGATTGCCAGCACCGACGAGGCGAGGAAAAGCGAACTGCGGAAATCCCAAGGGGCAACGCTGTCCGTGGGCCGTGGGACGCCGTTCCAGTAATAAAAGAAACGCTTCATGCTGATCAGAGCGAAGCGCTTCGGGTTGGCGCGGATCCACTCGAATGCCAGGCGCCTGCAGTCAGCTTCATAGGCGATTTCTCCAAGGCGCTGAAACTTTTCGAATTCCAGCTTGTTGAGGTTGGGCTGCAGGGTGGCGATGAGCATCCCGTCGGCCATCTTGTTGTTGCCGAGGCGGAACTGCAGTCCGAAATCGTCACGAATAAAGACGAAGCGACCGAAAACCTCATAGTTGCGAATCAGCCACGGCGAAAGAACCAGAAAGAACACGAATGAGGAAAGCACCACGCCGCCGAGCGACGGCAGACCGCGGCGGTATCGCTGCCGCCATACCCATAAGCCGCAGAAAGGTAGAAATGACAACATCGCGGGATTGGCCAGCGCTCCTATGCCCCACGATGAGCCGAAGAGCGCCCATCCGCTCCACCCAGGCCACTGCTGCAGTTCAAGAGAAAGCAGAAAGATCAATGCCAGCATCAGCGGAGTAAAAGTCGTGTCCCAGATCCAATGAACCGACCAATACCAGACGTAAGGATTGAGCGCCCAGGTCCTTGCCGACCAGAGTGCGACGCGCGGGCCGAAAGTGCTGTGCGCAATCAGAAAAACCGGAATGGTGGTGAGCGCGGCGAGGAGGCTGTTGATCGAAAGCAGGACCCACGCCGAGGTGTAAGTGTAGATGCCAAAAACTTTGAACACTCCGCCGATCAGATAGGGATAAAGTGGCGGCTCCCAGGCGGTGGGGCCGGTATTCCCTCCGTAAGGATTGCTGAAACCCTCCCCCAAGGCGACAGAGCGGCCCACGCGGCCCATCTCAAAACCGAAGCCGAAGTTATCTTCTCCGGGGCGGGTGCGATATTGGCGGAAAACTCCGATCGCCACTAACTGCAGAACGAAGGAGAGCAGCACCATCCAAAACACAGATCGCGGGATGGCAGGCAGGGCGGATCGTTCCATCACGGGGGAGTTTATCAGGTCTTAAAGGGGGCCTGGCGGCGAGCGTCGGCTCTTCGACTTCGCTCAGGGCAGGCCCTGCGGGACGGACGAGGCGGCTGTCCTCGCAGGACCCATCGCGAATTCTAGAGTTGACCTGCCGGCGGCGACTGCTGCGCGGGCTGTCCTCCAGGGACAGCGTCCTGACGCGGCGCCACGTACGGCACTTTGGGCTGGTGAACGACGCGGCCGCGAGTGGCGTCAGCGACTTCGATGCCGGAATGGTCGAGCAGCAATCCCGTAGCGCGATCCAGTTCAACGCGCGACTTCTCATACGCCGCTTTGGCCGAAACCAGATTCGATTCCGAAGTGGTTAGAACGGAAGCATCCTGCAGGATTGCGGTTGTGGTGGTGAGTCCGACTTTCAGTTTTTGCTGATCGGCGTCAAGCGTCTGGCGGGCAAAATCGACGGCGTACTGCGCCGCCTGGACGGACGCTCGGTTCTGTTTCACGTCAAATTGCGCATTGCGCACTTCGATGCGCACTTGATTCTCCAGCTGGTGGAGGCGCACCTGGGCCTGGCGATATTCCAGTTCCGCGCGCACCTGGTTGGCCTGGGCTTCGCGATTGCGCAGCGGGATCGAAAGCGTGAGGCCGATGCCTTTGTCGGGCGCGGTCGAGTTGACGAGCTGTTTCAACGTGCCGCCATAGCCTACTGTATTTGTCGTCTGAAATGGCGGTGGCAGAGTTGTGAAGCAAGTTGGGGAAGCCGTGCCGGCTGGGCAGGCGGGGAGAGCTACATTTCCGCCGACGCCAGATCCGCCGTAATAGGCAAAGGCATCGAGTGTGGGCAGCATGGCATTGCGCACGGCCTTGCTGCTCAGGTCGCGAGAATTTAGATCGATGCGCGACTCGACCAGTTCGGCGCGATGAGCGAGAGCTTCGTTGATCAAGTCTTGAATGGGAACCGCCGCTTCCTCCTGCGGAACCTGCATGGTGGAGGTGGGAATCACGTCAGCTTCAGCCAGCACCGGATCTTCGATGCTGCGGCTGAGTGCGTTCTTCACGAGCAACTTTTCCAGTTCCAGATTGTTCTGCGCCAGGATCAGGTTCTGCTCGTCAGTTGAGACCGTGCTCTGCGCGCTCACTACCTGAATCGGCGGTGCGGTGCCGACTTGCGCCTGCTGCTTGGTGTCGGTCAGAGCCTTCTGCGCGTAGGTCAGCGCTTCCTCCTGCACGCGCACGTTCTCATAGGCATACACCAGATCCCAATAAATGTCCTCGATCTGATCTACGGTAGTGATGATTTGCAGGCGGAAGGCGACGTCGGAGATCTCCCGATTGTTCTTAGCGATGCGGATGAAGCGCAGGTTGGGAAGCGAACCGAAGCCTTGCAGCAGGTTCTGCGTGATCCTGAACTGGAAGTTTGAGGCCAAGTCTGGAGTCAACAGGCTAGTGGGGCTGTTGGTGGTGACGTGGTTATTGTTGAATCCCACGGACAGGGCAGTGCCCCACTGGAAACCCTGAGTGTAGGCGAAGTCGGCGGTATAGGTGTTCTGAGCAAGGATGGGCACTGGGGCCAGACTGCTGACTGATTCCGTATCGTTCTTGTCCAGCTGCAGCGTGCTGGTGATGATAGGGTCGAAGCTAGTGATGGTGGAGCCGATGCCGAGCGTGGAACTCACCAGGCCGTTAGTGCCCGTGCCTACGCCGCTGGGGGCTACGGTCGTGCCTCCGGTGCCGGAACCCACAGTGCCGCCAAGGCCGCCCACACCGCCGCCGGGTGTATTCTGCACGATTCCGGCGTTGACGCCGAGGATGCTGGCACCCGACTTGGCGCGCAAATAATCCGTGTCGGCGATGTTGAGGTTGTAGCGGGCGATGTCGATATCGAGATTGTTCTCCAGAGCGAGGGCGACGGCGTCGTCAATCGAAAGATAAACTTTGCCGTCGCGCATCAGCGAGCCGATGCGCGGCGAGTTTCCCAGGTCTGGCTGCGCTACCTCCTGCGGCTGGTAGGGCTGCAGGAGATGGGGAAATGCCGACCGTGGCTTGGAGTAATCCTGCAGGTGAACTGCCTGCGGCTGGGCCGGAGCCGGGGTGGTCTGCGGGGTCGGGGCTGCGGGCACATCCTGCGCACTCAGGAACGTTGAGAGCTGAGCGCAGGCGAGGACTGCAAAAACCGTGCACAGCAGGGCAGAACGCCAGTTGGTCGCGGTCATTCGAGGTAAAGGCAAAGACAAAGACATGGTTCGTCTCCTTGAGTAATCACGGTCTTGCATCGTGTTCAAACGAGAATATGGATTTCGAGATTTGGATGCGGGAAACATAAGAGCGTCCATCCATCTTAGCGGGATAGAGCGCGGGAAGTGGGCGCAGATTGTAAAGAATTGTGCCGAAGAAAAATAGGCGCGGCGTTTGCGCCGCGCCTGTTCTGATTGCAACTCGCTACTGAGGCTGCGGTTGAGCGCCAGCCTGCGGCGCCGGCTGGGTCAGAGCAGGTAAATCCTTACGCGGCGCGATATAGGGCACGTTTGGAGCGCGCGTGACTTGCCCCCGAGCCGCATCGTCGATGCTGATGCCGTGATGGTCCAGCAGCGTTCCAGTAGCGCGGTCCAACTCGATGCGCGACTTTTCATAGGCAACCGTGGCATTCACCAGCGTCGATTCGGACGTCGCTAACTGGCTCTGGTACTGCAGCACCAGTGTCGTGGTCGAAGTTCCGAACTGATATTTCTTCTGCTCAGCATCAAGCGACTGGCGCGCCAGTTCGACGGCCGCCCTTGCAGAATCCACGCTGGCCCGGTTCTGCCGGACAGCGTACTGCGCGTTGCGAATCTCGATCCCTACCTGGTTCTCTATCTGCTGCAGGCGCATCTGGGCCTGACGGTACTCAAGCTCGGAGCGTATCTGCACTGCCTGCGCGGCACGGTTCCGTAAGGGAATGTTAAGCTGCAGTCCGACGCCTTTATCCGGAGCAGTAGAGTTCACCAGTTGGTTCCAGGTCCCACCGATACTGGTGGGCGTCACAGGCGGGATTAAGGTCTTGTTATCGTTGTTCGGGTTCGGTCCAGCACAGAATCCGAGTGCGAGCTGCTCCGGCGACTGATTCGTACACAAGTTAGCTGGACTCTGTGAGCCCCCCAGTCCACTTCCCGAGTAATAGGCGAAAAGATCCAAACTGGGCCTAAGGGCGTTCTGGACCGCTCTATTGCTATAGTCGCGGCTGTTCAAATCAATGCGGGACTCTACGAGCTCTGCGCGGTGGCGGAGGGCACTATTAATCAGATCTTCAGTGGGCACAATTTGCTCCTCCGCAGGAACCTCCATCGTTGAGGTGGGAATAACATCGGCAGTAGCCAGCGTCGGATCTTTGAGAGTACGGGTGAGCGCATTTTTCATCAGTAATTCTTCTAATTCCAGGTTGGTTTGCGCAGTAGTGACGAGTTGCTGATCTTGAGCCACAGTGCTTTGTGCGCGAACAGTTTCGATGGGAGCCAGGCTGCCGATTTCGACCTGCTTTTTCGTATCCGCCAAAGTCTTCTGCGCGAAAGCGAGGGACTCATTTTGCACTCGCGCGTTCTCGTACGCATAGACGAGGTCCCAGTAAATGTTTTCGATCTGATCCACTGAATTGATGATTTGCAACCGAAATGCCACATCGGTAAGCTCGCGGTTATTCTTGGCAATGTGGATGAAGCGGGTATTTGCCGGGAACCCAAAACCCTGCAGCAAATGCTGCGTGAGTTGTACTTTAAGTGAGGAATTGATGACCGGACTGTATGTATTGAACGGAACGTTGGAGGTGACGCGCGCGTTGTTGAATCCAACCAGCAGGTTGGTACCCCAATTAAAACCTTGAGTGTAGCTAAAGTTCACGGTTCCGGTGTTTTGGGCAAGAATCGGTACGCCGTTAAATAGGCTCGACGATACGGTTTCGGAGTGATCTTCCTGAAACGTCCCGGTGATAATTGGATCGAAACTCGTGATAGTTGGTCCAAACCCAAGCGTGGAGCTGACTAAACCATTGGTGCCGGCTCCAATGCCACCTGCTCCCAGGCTGGTGCCGCCGGTGGAAGCGCCAGCAGTCGCACCAATTCCGCCTAAACCGCCGCCGGGTGTGTTCTGCACAACTCCAGCATTGACGCCGAGGATGCTAGCGCCGGCTTTGGCGCGCAGCACGTCGGTGTCGGCGATGTTCAGGTTGTAACGTGCGATGGCAATATCCAGATTGTTCTCAAGCGCAAGCGCGATGGCGTCGTTGAGTGAAAGGTAGAGTTTGCCATCGTGCATGAACTGGTCAATGCGCGCCGTGTTGGCCAGGCTCGGTTCGGCCAAGTGCCGCGCCACGTAAGGCCCGATCGGATTCGGAAAATGCGATACAGGCTGCGAATAATTCAGCACGGGGAGAGGCCGCATTTCCGGCGTGTTTTGCGGGCTGGGGGCCGCGGGCACTTCCTGGGCCCAGCCTGCGATCGTGAGCGTTCCGAACAATACTGCAGCAGTGATCAGGCGGATGGTCGAGGTTAAGCGTGCGAATGGCATCTACTCATCTCCAGTGGTTAAGACCAGTTGATTAAGACCTTGCAACAATAAACCTGGTTGTACGTGAGGCAGCCGTATTTGCCCAAAAAGAAAGTTCTACTCAGTCATTGGTACGAAAGCAACGGCACTGGGGTTCCGGAAAACTTACGAGCGAGACGAAAGCCTGGTGAAACCCAGTTAGTATATCCGACCGCTGCTCTTCTCTTGGAGCGCTCCTGGAGTTGAAACTGATAGAGTGCTGGCGACGGTCAATCTCCCTGGAGGAACGACAGTTTCGCGGCAAACCCGCCCCATGAAATGGCTTGGATGAAGCGGCGCGGCTGGGGGACTCGCGGGTGCAGGAAATAAAACTTCGCATGCGCAATCTCAAACTGATTCTCTCCTATGACGGCTCGGAATTCGGCGGCTGGCAGGTCCAGCCCGACGCGGTGACTATACAGGGCACGCTGGTCTCAGCCATTGGACGAGTTACAGGCGAAAAGGTATTGCCCCAGGGTTCGGGGCGAACCGACGCAGGAGTGCATGCGCTGGCGCAGGTGGTGACATTTGTCACGGAGTCTTTGGTCCCAACCGCGAATTTCGTGAAGGCGCTGAACGATGTTTTGCCGGCATCGGTGCGGGTTCTGGAGGTAGAAGAGGCCGCGACGGATTTTCATGCGCGTAAGTCGGCACGGGCGAAGACTTACCGGTACCGGATTTATCGCTCGGCGATCTGTCCGCCGTTCCTGGCGAGATATGTGTGGCACTATCCGTTTCCTTTGAATGAGCCGGCGATGGCGCAAGCAGCGGGACTGGTGAAGGGCGAGCACGATTTTACTTCGTTTGCTGCAGTGGATCCGGAGCGTAGCGCCGGCGTCCCGCCGGCTTTCGCAGGCGGTGAGAAGGCCCGAGGACGCGAAGGTGCGCCGGCATCGAACTCGCGGCAGATTTTCTCTTCGACGTGGGAGCGGGATGGAGACGAGTTCGTCTACACAGTGAGGGGATCGGGGTTTCTGCACCACATGGTGAGAAATCTGGTAGGGACGTTTATTCTGGTGGGCAAAGGGACGCTACAGGCCGAGGATGTTAGGCGGATACTAGAGGCGCGCAACCGGTCAACTGCGGGCGCGACCGCGCCGGCGAGCGGGTTGTGTCTGGTGAATGTGGAGTACTGAACCGCGGTTCGTGTCGAGGAGTTTGCCCGCAACATCAGGGTGGACAGCGGCGGCGGACGTGGCAAGCTACTTCTCTACGGAATTTTGATCGTGGCTACTGATTTACAAATCGCGGTGCGGAGGGTTTCGTCGGTGAATCCGGCGACGGGCGACGTTCTGCGCGAGTTGGAATGCGCGGGTGATCGGGAGGTTCAGGCTGCGGTAGCGCGAGCGCGCACCGCACAGGCGGCATGGGCTGAGATCGGAGTGCAGAAGCGGATCGCGATACTGCGCGAATTTCAGCGTCGGCTGCATGAAAAGAAATCAGAGATTGCTGAAGCCATTACGCGAGAAGCCGGCAAGCCTGTAGCCGAAGCCCTTACCACCGAAGTTCTGGTGGTGCTCGATGCGGCCCGTTTCCTGATCGATAACGCTTATCGCTTGCTGCGCGATGAACCGGTTCCGCACGGGAATCTTGCCACGAAGCTTAAGAGCGGACGACTGGTGCGCGAGCCCTATGGCGTGGTGGGGATCATTTCACCGTGGAATTATCCCTTTTCGATTCCCGCGACGGAAGCACTTGCGGCACTGGTGGCGGGGAATGCGGTGGTGCTGAAGCCATCGGAATTTACCTCTCTCGTTGCTCTGGAACTGGACTCGCTGCTGCACGCGGCAGGCGTGCCCAAGGACGTTTTTCAGGTTGTGGTCGGCGATGGTGCAACCGGGGCGGCGCTGATTCATTCGGACGTTCGCGAATCAAAGATTGGCGAAGCGAAGATCGACAAACTGGTTTTTACCGGTAGCGTGGCCACGGGCAAGCGCATCGCAGCGGCAGCGGCGGAGCGGTTGCTGCCGGTGGTGCTGGAGTTGGGCGGCAAGGATCCAATGCTCGTGCTTGACGATGCCGACGTCGACGTGGCCTCGAGCGCGGCGGTTTGGGGAGCGTTCGTCAACGCCGGTCAGACTTGCTTGTCGGTGGAGCGCTGTTATGTGCATCGCAGCCTGTATGAAAGATTTCTTCGCGCTTGCGCCGAGAAGACGAAGAAGCTCCGCGTGGGCCACGGACTGGATCGCGAGACTGACGTAGGGCCGATGATCCACGAACGACAGTTGCGGATTGTCGAAGCCCACGTGGAGGACGCCGTGGAGCGCGGAGCGCGGGTTCTGGCCGGAGGGTCCCGGCTTCCGGAACTGGGGAAGAACTTTTATGCGCCCACCGTGTTGGCTGAGGTAACCCACGAGATGAGCGTCATGCGCGAGGAAACATTCGGCCCGGTTCTGCCAGTGATGGCATTCGACAGTGACGAGGACGCGGTGCAGCTTGCCAATGACTCGGAATATGGCCTCGCAGCAAGTGTATGGACTCGCGATCGCGCTCGTGGCGAGCGCTTGGCGCGGCGCATTCAGGCGGGCACTGTCATGGTGAATGATGTAGTTTCGTGTTTCGGCATCAGCGAAGCGCCCCATGGCGGAGTGAAGTCGAGCGGCCTGGGCCAGACTCACGGACGTTTCGGCCTGGAAGAAATGGTGCGCGTGAAGTATTTGGATTCCGACCTCATGCCCGGAATGAAGAAGGTTTGGTGGTACGGGTACGGCGAGAGTTTTGCCCGGCAGATGGAAGGCTTTGTCGACTTCCAGTTTGCGCGCGGCATGGGAGAGCGCGTGCGCGGCATGTTGCGCGCGGCTGGCGTCGTGAGACGCAAGCAGTTGTGAGCAGACAGTACCGAGTACCTGGTAGCTCGTATTGGAAACTTAGAACTCAGAGGTGATTCGTGAGTCATCCTTCAAACACAGATCCGACAAATAACGATCCGAAACGCGAATTGTTGCGTCACACTCTAGCTACGCTCGCCTATCGCGGAGGCAAAGCCGTCCGCGACGCGCCTGAGGGGTTTGCTCCATTTCACGTTGACGAGGGCGTGCGCGCCCCGGGCCAGATTCTCGCCCACATTGGCGATCTGATGGAATGGGCCCTCTCGATGGCGAATGGAAAACGCGAATGGCATGACTCCAAGCCGCTGGCGTGGGAGAAGGAAGTGGAGCGCTTCTTCGCCGCTCTGAAAAAGTTTGATGATTACCTG
>Ga0307476_10001587_pt1 | contig 13739 bp, 9 predicted proteins | sample atmos_gasesECM2C_2_FD_203314 | JGI IMG/M metagenome (GOLD analysis project Ga0307476, IMG submission 203314) | Hardwood forest soil microbial communities from Morgan-Monroe State Forest, Indiana, United States - atmos_gasesECM2C_05 | ecosystem: Environmental > Terrestrial > Soil > Temperate... | reverse complement strand
TGATCCGTCGTTGTAGCAGGAATAGCCCTCGACGTGATCGAGTGCATCTTCCTCCTTGATATAGCGCCCGGCCTTGCCGATGATGACGGCCAATTCTCCCTCGTAGTCTAGATCAGTCGAGGCCAAGGACAAATGCATTGGTGTGTCGTGGCCCGTTTGACTACTTGCGAGGCGGATGAAAATGCCCGGGTAGCGCGACCGGGGGCGTCCAGCCTCCAGTCGATGCCCGTCGTAGTTGCTTCCAGCGCATAGGATCTTCTCAGGATTCGGAATGACGGGCAAAAAGGCGATAGACGACAAGGGAATTAGAAATTGCGCCGTGGAAACTGCAGTCGCTCGCTCGGCGTCGCCCAACGATATAAAAGTCTTCAAATCCGGTGCATTCGGGACTTTGCCGTTGCCAAGTTCTGCGACCCAATGATGGTCATTACGGACGCCATAGGTTTGGCGCCCTTGATATACAAACGATAACAGCTTCATAAGAGTTGCTTATTTGCCAGACGACGCAGCAGTGTGTTTCGCCGCCAGCTCCTCGAGGCCGAGTAGGCGCACGGCGTTTGCGCCACGAATCGCCTCCTGATCGGTATTGCTCCGATCCCCGGCGGCTTGGAGTAGTCCATGCACATCGTACGAGCCCATGTCGAATGGATAGTCGGTGCCCATCATCACCTGACTCGCACCGACCTTCGAGATCAGGTTTCGCAGACTCTCGGGAGAATAGACCAGGCTATCGAAGTAAATCCGCCGGAGATACTCACTTGGTGAATGCTTTACGGCGTGGGCCTCCGGACGGACGGTGTAGGCATGATCCGAGCGTCCGGCATAGAACGGCAGATAGCCTCCGCCATGCGCCGCGATGATTTTCAGCCCTGGGTGCCGATCGAGCACGCCCCCGAATATTAGGTGCGAGAGCGCAATGGTGGTTTCTATCGGCCGACCGATGATGTTCTCTAGATAGAAGCGATTGAGTCGCCCTGCGAGGGAGGTACCGGAGGGGTGGATGAAGACGACGCATCCGATCTCCTCGGCCCTGGCCCAGAAGGGAGCGAACGCTTCGTTGTCCAGCTCGAGCCCGTTGATTGTGGTCGATATCTCAACGCCGCGCATTCCGAGCTTGCGCGTGCAATGATCTAGCTGCTCTACGGCAAGCTCGGGGTGCTGCAGCGAGACGTTGCCGAGCGCTACGAGCCTATCGGAGTGTCTGGCGCACTGCTCGGCGATCTTCTCGTTGGTGAGAGATACGATCTGGCGCGCCAGATCGAGGTCCGCCCAGTAGTAGTGCTGCACCGAAGTCGGACTCACTACCTGAATATCGATACCCATCTCGTCCATGTCGCGCAGGCGCTGCTGCACCGAGGTCAGCTTCGGAAGGACGGCAGGGAACATCGTCGTCGCGTTGTATTCCGCGGAAGCCGCGCCCATCGCGCGGCGACGGGTCTCGGGCTCCGCCTGCTTCTCGGATCGATCTTTTACCAGCGCGTCGACCTCGGGGACAAACGCATGACTATGGACGTCGACCGTCAATGAGCGGCTCCGCCTGCGGACTACGAGACCGGAACCGCCAGCGCCATCGGCCCCCAGACTCGCTGAGTAAACAGTACGACATCGATGCAAGTCCATAGCCTGATATCTCTCGGTGGTCCGCCGTCGGCCGACAGCAGCTGAGAAGCTTACCGGCAACGGCAGCTATATTGGATGCAAAGGGGATTCGATTTTGAGCAGGCGCCATAAGTCTCGCGAAATCGAGTAAGACGGATGAAGGCGGGAACGAATATCTAATCAGTCGCTACCTGTTTCCTATTAGGCAGCGAGACTCAGCCCCGGTAGCTTTACCCTTCTCTGTAGTTGGTACTGTCGGCGAATTGCAATACGACGACTACGGTGGCGTACAAGTTGGCGAGCGATCACACGATCGCCATCGTCCGACTCGTGTCGCAGACCGGCTGCCTATGTGAACTCCCAGAGTCTCCAGGGGTTGCTGGAGAACCAGGTTCGGAACCTGGCGACAGTGCCGATGCTAGAACCGGAAACAGCGACGCACGCAGCAGCAGGGCAAGCGCAGCAGAACGACAAATTGGGGGAGAGTCAATGGTACACGATCGCAACAGCCTATTCTCACGTCTGGCCGCCTTTCTGGGTGTCTGTCTGTTCGCTTCCGGCTCCGGCGCTGCATTTGCACAACAAGCCGGTCCGGAGAGTGGCACCGACAGATTGGCTGACATCGTCGTTACGGCTGAGAAGGTGTCGGAGAATATCGAGAAGGCCCCATTGGCGATCACCGCCATCACGGGCGATGAGCTTAGGGCCTCCGGTGCCTTTACGGCCACGGATCTTTCGGGGCTCGTACCTAATTTCACGGCGGCACCTAATTCAAACGGCTCCACAGTGGCGATACGTGGTATCGTCACCACCGCTCAGACTTTGACCGGCTCCCCGGAAGTTTCCTATAGCGTTGATGGTGTGGCGTTGCTGGCGAAGATCGACGCGTTTCAAGGCATGTATGATGTGAATCGCGTCGAGGTGCTGCGCGGGCCGCAAGGTACGCTCTATGGTGCGGACGCCAACGCCGGCGCGATCAATGTCATCACGAACAAGCCCGACCTGTCCGGCACCAGCGCTTCGGGCTCGGTGGGCTTCGGCAACTATAGTGCCAGAACGGCTACCGCCGTTCTCAATTGGCCGGTCTCGAGCACCTTCGGGATTCGTCTCGCGGCCAATGAGGAGTACCACACAGGTTACGTGTCGTTACTTAACAGCGAGCATAAATTTAACGATGAGGACTACCTGGGGATGCGCCTGTCCGCTTTGTGGAAGCCCACCAGTGATTTCACGGCGCTGCTGACCTACGAAGCGTCTCACAACGGCGGCGCCGGTGATGCCGGGGCGGGGAGCGGTGCGCCGTTGGGGTTGTACGCCGTCCAGACCGGAGCGCGGCCTTACGCGTACCAAGCCATGCCCGCAGCCCCGACCCAGGACTGGCCGATCGAGAGTGCGACGCTGACATTGAGCTGGTCGCTCCCCTGGGTCCAGATAGACCTCTTGAGCAATGGGCATTGGCAGGATTGGAATCTTGCGCAACCCGAGACCATCTATGGCCCGAAGGCGGCCTACTGCCAAAACACGGCGCTGCCCACGGAATGCCATGACCCGGGATACATTGACATCGATGATCGCCAGGATTCGGACGAGCTGCGATTTAGCAATCAGAATGGTCCCGTGCATTGGTTGCTGGGTTTCTACCACGTAAGGGACGTGATCCAATACGACACGATCGATTACCCCTCCACATTCGACCCGAATTTCGCGGAGCTCGATGAGTATTTCTATACGGAGACGCAGAATGCCGCATACGGCCAGGTCTCCTGGAATGTCACCGACCAGCTGGCGCTGATCGGCGGACTGCGATATCAAAGAGATATCAAGAATGAGCCAGCGGGACGCAGCGGGGAAATCGACGTTCCCATTGCAGATATTCAACCACCGGACGGGTGCTTAAGTAATTGCAATCATTCAAGTAATTATAGTGGCTACGGCAAGTGGAGCAAGCTTCAGTGGCATGCGGGACTCAACTACAACCTCAATCCCGATTCGCTCCTGTTCGTCTCGGTAGCGACCGGCTACAAAGCGGGCGGCTTTAATACCGGCGACTCGCTACCGTTCAATCCGACCTACGGACCGGAAGATCTTACCGACTATGAGCTTGGGTGGAAGGCCCAGCTGTTTGACCACAGGGCGCAGATCAACATTGACGCGTTTTATATGCCCTATGACAATTACCAGGTGACCACCAGCCTCATTGAGCCGAGCGGCAAATACCAACCTGTTACATTGAATTCGGGCAAAGCGGTGATCAAAGGTGTGGAATTCGAGTCAACATTCTTGCTGACACCGCATGACAAGGTAACTTTCAACGCCACGGCCCTGCGGGCGACTTTCACGCAGTTTGATCTGCCTCTGGGCGACGGGTACTGTCCCGGCGGTGCCAAAATCTGTAACACCAACTACACGGGCAATGATCTGCCCTACGCCCCAGCCACAACTGAGCGGCTGGCATTTGAGCACACTTTCCCCCTCTCGGATGGTGACTCACTGGTCGCGCATGCCGATACAAGCTATTCGAGCGATTACTATCTGGACTACCACAATTACACCGCGGTCGAGCAGCGTGCCTACACGCGCAGCAATGCGTGGCTCGCCTGGCAGCGCCTCAAGGGCGATAAGACCTTTACAGTGCGCGCGTATATCCGCAACATCGAGAATAAGGCCATCCTCGCCGGTGGTCAGGGCGATTCCAAATCACCGGGTGCAGATTACAACCAATATGGAAAGAATGCCTACTACCTACCGCCGCTGACCTTCGGCATTCAGTTCGATGTCTCGCTCTAGTCGACGAGGCCGATCGTGGCTTATGGAGGAGCGGATCGTGTTCGAGGAACCCTTTCGGGTTGAAGTACGTGCCCTGGGCGGTCAGGGTGCCGGCGCTGCTTGCGCCGGTACTGGCGCCCTCGCTCCCGGCGTGGGTCGCCCTTTTTCGCGCCGTATCGCAAGAGGTGAGGTTCGCCAACGCTGTGACATATTCGATTGTCTGCATAGATGGAGCAGTCGCACCAAAATGTGATTCGCTGGGCACTGCCATAGAAACCGCATGCAAACTTTTGAAGGGAGGTACAAACGTGCGTCAAATTAGAGGGTCAGACGGTTTCATGATGGAGCGCCGCGATATTGAAATTGAATGCTTAAGACGAGGAGAAGGTAAATGGGAGCCGCCCCAGAAGCCGACGCAACGGGATTGACTTGGCCCCAGTGGTGAACGCGGTAGTGACGGCGTGGAATGGTCCTGGTTTTCTAGAACATGGCTGGCTCCCAATAAGAGCAGAGATTGCGGGGTTTTTGTGTGAGTCGGTTGTGCTTCGTTGTGCTCTGTCATGCTCAGCAGTGGATTCCAGCCATCCAGTTGGCCACCCCATAACGTAATGTGCGTGAATATCTCAGCACTCATGACTTGGCGAAAGTATTGGAGTTATTCTATTGCCGCTTGCCATGTTGGCCATGGATGAGTACGAAAAAAACAAGGGTCAATAGCGATGGACCGACAGTACAACGTGTTGGTGCGCATGCTTTTGCGGCACTACGCGAAAAATCGAAGGCGATCCTGGCGAAATAGTCCACACAACGCCGCAAGCACGGTTCGCATCTCTTCGGCCCACGACGGGGTGATTCTTTCATAACTCCGAGCTCAGCTTCGTTTCCACCGTCCACTAACTCGCTCGTTGGTGAAGAGTTAGCTCAAGCTGAGGCTTTGCTGACCCGGTGAGTTCAATGAAGCCCTCAGACCACGCAACAAAGGCTGAGTATCTGCGACCATCAACAGCGGGCACAGTGCGATTGCGGGTCGAGAGACGGGTTCCAGTAACGAGAGCGGCAGTAAGTCCACAACTTACCGCCGCATTGCGCTACTGCCCTCCGGTCACCGTTTTGTATACCGATCTGTACCACGTGGCTGCGTACACTGTGTCGGGCGACTCGGGATCCATCGCGAGCCCGGTGATGGTCAGGTCGCCTAGTCCGAGATTGATCGGGAACCAAGATTCCCCAGCGTCGGTGCTCTTGAACACACCCACATATTCAAATCCGGTGTACAGCACACGCGGATCTTTGGGATTGACCAGCAGAAACCCGGTGTTTACGGACTCGAAGCCGCTGGGAAGGCCGGTACCCTTTGGGCTGAACGAGTGGCCCCCATCGATGCTCTTGAGCACAGCGGGACCACCCGAATAATTCTCACTGCTGGCATAGACGATATTGGAATTGGTCGGATCAACCGTGACGCTGACGAAATTATCGGAAGCGTCAACCTCCTCCCAACTTCCGCCCGCGTCGTGGGATCGCCATATGCCCATGACCGCGCCGTCATCCGGAAAGTAGACGGTGGTGTGATTCGTGGGATCGATCGTCACTGTGCGGCCGCTCAAGCCCAGATACACGCCCGCGGGCGCACCCGGCGCACGGTCAATGCGGGAGAAGGTCTCACCATAGTCAGTGCTTTTCCACACGCCATTGCCACTGGTCTCGACGGCATAGACCGAGTGATCAACGGGGTCGACCGACACCCCGCTTACGAACACGTCAGGCGGGCCGAACTTTCTGCGCTGCCAGTGCTTGCCGTGATCCTCTGACTTGAACAGGCCGCCACCCCAGATTGAACCGACATACATGCGCCGCGACTCCTGCGGATCGAATGCCACGCTGCGCGGCCCATTGGAGGTGAGCCCTTCGGTACCGCCGTCGCTCCAACTGCGGCCACCGTCCTCGGTCACCAGCAGTCCCCCGCCATTGGTGGTGAACACCACGTGATTGTGATCTGCCGGGTCGATCGCCAATGCGTCGCCGTTCTGGCAGTTGCAGCGCCTGAGTTGATCCCATCCAATCCGGTGCCAATTGGAGTCGCTAGCCGAGCGGACAAATGCGCCGTCGAAATTGGTGCCTGTGTAGACCGTTCCCGCGCCATCGACGCTGAGTACATTACCCATTCCGGAGGAGACGCCTGAATTCATCCAGGTTCTACCGCCATCGAGGCTCTCGGAGACACCCTCGGTTGCCGTCCCCGCATACAGGGTCTGACCACTCTTAGCGAGCGCGAGAATACTGGCCACCTTGGGAGAGCCAACGCGCGCAAATGACTTGCCGCCGTTGGTGCTCCTGTAGACTCCGTGACCGTCGGTGCCGACGTAGATGACATTGCTGTTGTACGGATCGACCAACAGTGCAGTGACGTTCGTGTTAATTGTGATGGGAGTCCACGTCGCGGCTCCATCGGTCGACTTGAACGCGCCATGCCCAATGCCGCCGGCATACAATACATTGCTGTGGTGTGGGTCGATCGCTAAGGCAGATATCGAGGCCTCGCCCAATCCATCGGCGATATAAGTCCACGTGTCGCCGCCATCAATTGACTTCTGGACGTAGTCGAACTGACCCGACGTGCTATACAGCGTATTCGGGTTGGCTGGATCGACCAGCAAGGTTATGCCACCCCAATTGCCGCCAGTCCAATGCGCGCCACCATCGAGCGTCCTGTAAAAGCCGTCGAATTGTGTGTTGGCGTAAACCACGTCCGGATTGTTAGGCGCCATGCCCAAGCCTGTGACGATGCTTCCACCCAGACCATTGTTGACCGCCACAAACCTGGCGCCGCCGTCCGTGCTCTTGAGCACACCGGCGCCCGCGCTGCCGATGTAGATCGTGTGCGTAACCGCGTCGGCGACGATCGGGGTTGTGATTGCCGGGGGCGCGGGACCGATGGATTGCCAGGCCCTGTGCTGCTGAACACCGGGCGATGACGATGCCGGAGGGGCGTTTCCGGCGCCGCCGGCCCATGCGGTGATGGAAAAAGCGAGACTCAGAAGAGCGAATGGGTAATGCAACATGGACTTCCCCTTGTAGGATTTGGAACCGAGGGTAGTTGTCACCCAATAAGCTTCGGCGTGCATGAACTCTGCGTGAAGGCAGGTTCCTGTTTCCCGGAAGATTCAAAACGGCACCACATTTGGCCGATCAATGGTTGCTGCCTGGCGAGGGCGGTGTCACCAGCAACAGGAAAATGAAACTGGTACTACCAGCCTGACTGCTCGCCGTTATCGTATAGGGTGCCAGCGGTCTCGCGACGTGGGGCGTACCCGTGATGAGGCCGCTTCTGCTATCGAGCACCACTCCAGCCGGCAGAGCCGGGGTCACAGAATAGTGTTCGACACTCCCTGCGATTCTTGGGCTCAAGGGCGTGAGGGCCGCTCCCACAATGCCTGTCGCCGGACTGAGGTATGAAAGATGGCTCGGCGGTTCGGTCACGCTCAGCACCAAAAAATAAGTGCTATGACCTCCTCGATAAGCAGCCGTAATGGCGAAGGCCGCGGCTCCACTGGCCCTCGTCGGCGTGCCGGAAATGACGCCGGTCTCACGATTGAGCACCAGGCCAGAAGGCAGTGCAGGGCTCACCGCATACCGGTCGATCGACCCGGTCACAGCAGGTGTCAACGCGATGGTTTCGCCGACGACTGCGGGAAAGGGTTGTGATCCGTTATACGAGAATTCGGGCGGCGAGAGAGTCGCCGACGCGCCACCACCACAGGCGGAGAGCCAAGACAGACCCAGGATTGCTCCGCCCATGCGCATTGCGGTCACGACTCAGTTCGCCCGGCAGCCGACTGTCGAGAACGTGACCACCTCTTGATTGTCATTCGTGCTGAACTGCCCGACGAATGTGACCCCGATAGCGGCGTTCGAGTAGGTGCCCGAGACCGGAGCTTGAAACGTATGCGGCCGGCCGTTCCCCGGATAGGAGTAGCTGGCCATTCCCGTGAACGTGTTGCCTGACACTGTACCGTCGAGAGCTTGCAAGGCGATGCCACCGTAGGGCTCGCCGAAGGCGAGCGCTGCGACTTGGTTCGAGTCATTCATCCCAAAAAAGACCGGCGCCGTGTAGGGGCCGCCCGTCGATGAGTCAGTGAATGTCTCTGTATAGGTTCCGGTGAATTTATAGGTGGTAGAGACGGTCGCATCCGCAACAGCCTGAAAACTGCCCCCGACGGGAGTCAAATAGATGCCATTGAGGACGGTCGGGTCAGCGAAAGAACCCTGAAGGCTTACGCCGAGGCTTTCATCGATCTGCGCGAAGGTGCCATCGAGCAATGGACTCACGGCGTCCTTCGTCTGGACATTGAACCCCACCAGGGTATCGCTGGCGTGCGCGATCGACTGCATGCTGCCATCGGGGAAGACGGACGCGGTAAAGTCACCGCGTCCGTCGCCCGCCAAATGCGTTTCGCCAAACGTGCCGTAGTAGTTACCGGCGTGGGTGCAGTAGAACGCGGTACGCAGATGCGCCTTTGCGGTGGCCGAGTCGGGCAATACGTGAGACACGCCGTCGGCGGTATTGGCTTGCTGAATGATGGGGCCGAGGGTGCTCGCCAGGTCCGTCGTGTCGAAGTCCACGGGCGCCCAGCTCGCCGCCGCCGCAGTCACGGCGGCCGAAATCTGAATGCCGTTGTTCGGGTTGCCGTCCTGGTCCAGCATCATAAGAAATCGCACCACGTTCAGAACGTGGTTTGAGGTGCCGGTGCCTTGGGCGACGAGGTCCACCGGCGTCACCAGCGCCTTGGCCGTGGGGACCGCGCCGACGCTCACCGACCCGACGGAGAACGCAATGCCCTGGCCCTCTTCGTAAGTAAACGAGCCGCTTGTGTCAGTCAGACCGCTGTGGGTACCGGACAGATAGCCAAGCCCGATCACTGTGTCACTGCGAAACACTCCGGTGACCGCAGTGCCGGCCGGTGGCGGACCCACGGCCAATACCAGGTCGGCCGTGGTATATGCACCGGCGTTACTGGCTGTAATCGTATAGGTGACCGCTACTCTCGCTCGGCTCGGGGTGCCCGACACGATGCCGGTCGCAGGATCGAAGGTCAGTCCATCCGGAAGTGCCGGTTGGATTGAAAGCGTGTCAATATCGCCGCCGAGCGTCGGAACGAGCGGCGTGAGTGCCACACCCGGACTGGCGGTCACGGGACTTGCGTAGGCTAGGGTGGGTGGCACGAGCACCACTAAGTTCAGAGCTGTTGTCGCGGCGCCCGCCTCATTGCTTGCCGTGAACGTATAGGTCGTTGCGGGAGACGCCGCTAGCGGCGTCCCGGAGATCGCGCCGGTGGTAGGGTCGAGCGTCAATCCTGCCGGCAGCTTTGGACTCACGGAATATCCGGTCACCGTGCCGCTGACGGTCGGCGGGAAGGGGCCGTAGGACAATCCGACTTCCCCGATTCCGGCTCGATATTGAAGATTTTGGGGGGCAGTCAACTGTTCGGCCGTGCCGGAACCGCCACCCCCGCAGGCGACCATGAGAAGAGCCAGGCCAATCACAGATCCGATTGAGCGCAACATGATGATCCCCTTGTGGCGATTTGCTGATGGGATCCGTTGTCACTCAAAGCGCGTCAGCGTGCATGAACTCCGCGTGAAGGTGGGCTCCTGTTTCCGTGAAGATTCAGGAAAAGGCGGAACTCCAATTCCAGTCCTGCAGCGCGGAGGCCAGTTGTCGTATCGCTCAATCACTATGCTGCTGTGCGCGCGCAGTGGCCGGGTCTCCGCGCCTCGGCACATCTCCATGTCCGCGCAACGCTTCGAGCTGGCTGCGCTGCCCATCGACAAAGCGGCGCACGTCGGCGGCGATGGCCTGGAACCGTGCGTCGCCGTGGAGCGGCAACCACATGGGATCGTGTTCGATGGTGTACCACCAAAAGGCATATTCCCCAGAACGGAATGATTCGGCCAGCTCGGCGAGCGCGACGTCCGTTTTGCCGTCGAGCAACAGAACCAGAGCGCGCAGGCGTCGAGCGCCTCCTAATACCTTGGTTGCGTTGGCATCGTTCCACGTTGACGCGGCACGTCGCAGGGCCAGTGCCTGATCGGCTTGACCCGCAGCGGCCATTAACTGTGAAAGAAAGACGGCCGCGCGGCAATTACAATAATCCAGGTGTGCTGCCGGAGCATCACCAAAATAGTATTTCTGATTAATGAACGCAATTGCGCGACTCCATTCTCTGGTCTTCAACGCATAGTCGCGTATCGCATCTCCTGCCAGCCAGTTTTGGCAGTAGTCGTCGTCGCTCGTCCAGCCGGCTTTGTCGTAAGCAGCGAGTCCCGCACGTCGCCAATCGCCTTCGTGCATCAAGAGCGGCCCCGTGGTGCGTGCGCTTTGCGGCGTTGTCGTGCCGGCGGCGACATCGCTCGCCGCCTCCACATCGCCGAGGTCGAGATACATCGACACGGCTGTCTGACGCAGCTGAGGATTGTTCGGATCGAGGGTGATGGCATGCTCGACAATCTGGATGGATTCGGCCAGCTTGCCATCCAACAGCCAACGGAATGTTCCATAATACAGCAGTGCTGGAACAAAGTTCGGATCGAGTTCCAGCACCTCCAGTGTTTTTTGCTCCGCCTTGGCGCCGCTATCGTCGAGACTGAACACCGCATCTGAAAAACGCGCACCTGGCGACATTGGATCGATCCACAACACGTGCTTCAGAACGCTCTTGCTTTCCTCGAGGCGGTTGAAGTTATGAAGAAACTCGGCGTAAGCCCTGAGTCCGCGCCCGTTGCTGGGATCCAGTGCGGCGCCCTGACGAAAGTCGCGCTCGAGCGCAACGATCAATGGGTTACTCGCTGTCGCGCTCGCATCATGCGGCTGGTCTCCCCACATCGCGCGCGCAAAGAATGCCGCGCCCAACTTGGGATCCAACTCCAGCGCCCGATCGATCAAATGACGGTAGCGCGGCCTGATCAGCTTCAAATCCTCGCGGCGCTGATCGGCCGCTTGCATTCTCGCGTCGTACAATGAGGCGTAGGCGGACGCGAAATTGGGGTCCAAGGTAATTGCCCTTTCAAAATACGGCACCGCAGCCGCCGACTCGGCGACGGTGAAGCGACCCAACAAGGTCCGCCCTCGCAAGTAGGCCAGATATGCTTCCAAATTCGCGCTGCGGACTCCGGCCGGAGGTTTGGGTTCAGGCTCCCCAAGGCGCGCCGACAACGCACTTGCGATTTGGTCGGCAATCTCATCTTCGATACTAAAGATGTCGTGCAGACCGCGATCAAAATGGGCTGACCAAACCAGAGTGCCTGCGGCCGAATCCACGACGTGCACCGCCACTCGCAACCGATCCGTCTCGCGCTGCACACTGCCGCCGATCAGATATCCGGAATTGAGACGCCGGCCGATCTCGCTTGAATCGATGTTCTTGGTCGGAAGTGCGAATGAGGAATTGCGTGCAATCACCGAAAGCCCATCTATTCGAGACAAGCGGTTGAGGATCATTTCCGGCAGGCCCTGCGCCAGATACGCGTCGGCGGCATCTGGGCTAATATTGTCGAAGGGCAACACGGCCACGGTGCGGGCGCGTGCGCCGATTGCCACAGTGTCTCGCAACGGTTTCTCAGGTATAGGTTGAGCGTCCGCGGTGCGCGATCTGTTCACGGTACGCACACCTATGGCGATTAAGACAATGGCCGCCAATAGGACGGGGACCGCCAGCCACCAGAACCGTCGCGGCTTGGTGGTGGTTGTTAGAGGCTCGGTTGCCACCGTGTCTCCAGTAGATAACTCGTCGGGTTGCATGACGATCACCGGCAAGGGCAACGGACCCTCGACCGGCGGCGCCGGCCGTCGGGCTGGAGACACGGCCGCAACCAGCCGGTAACCGCGGCTTCGCACCCCGGCGATGTAGCGCGGTTCTTGCGCGCTGTCTCCCAGCGCCTCGCGCAACAAGTTGACCCGCTTGGCCACGGTCTCCGGGCTGACGATCAGCCCAGGCCAGACGCGGGCCATGAGCAAGTCGTTGCTGAGGACGTTGGGCGCGACTCGAATCAGTGCCAGGAGCAACTGGAACGATAAATTGGGCAGGGGGACTTCAATGCTCGTACGCGTGACGCGTTGCTGGCCGACGTCGACATGCAGATCGCCGACGAGAAACAACTCGCCGATGTCGGGTATGCCGCTGGGAGTCTGGTTCATAGCTCTGAGTCGACCTTTTCAAGTATGGTCACATCAGGTATTAGTGTTCTGTTCCTCGTCTGTGGATGACCCTAACAGCAGGGTGAGGTGGAAGAAGAACTCTAATCCGGTGATGGTCGCGTTTAGTGTAGTCGGTGAGGTGGCGACGATCGACCAGGCAAACCCGATTCGCACGGAATCAGGCTCGCTTTGCGGTGCCATTGAAAGCTTGTGCATCCGTGTCGTCAATGGCTTACAAGCGCGTATCTAGGCAATTTGTGGCACAATCAGATGAGCGCAAGTTATGGATTTTGTTCACTAATCTCGGGCTCGGCACGCCCCTACTTCGAACCGGCTGGTCGGGTACTCACGTACCAGCGCTGCGATTCACTTCCATGGTAATCCGAGCGATCTTTTTCCTGCACTTATTTTTCTTGGCTTGCCAGAGATCATAAGCAGCCTGCATTGCAAGCCAGGTTTCGGCCGATGTGCCCAACGCTTCTTCAAGCCTGATGGACATGTCCGTGCTGATGGCGGCCTTACCATGAATAATTCGAGAGATCGCAGTGCGCGTCATCCCGAGCTTTTCTGCTAACGCAGTTACACTCATGCCGACAGCTTCGCGCAGCACCGGATCGGCAAGAATCTTGCCGGGGTGCGGCGTGCAGTACTGCAAGCGCTCCAAACACATGCACTTTATCGATGACCTCTCGTTACCCGGCCTCGGAAGGATCAGCGGGGCTTTTTGGAGCCATGATCATCAGCCGATTGCGGTTCTCGACAAAGCCGTTTTACCAATCCGAGATATCTCCTTCCACCCAACAAGGACAGTCATGGTAGTGGGATGGCGAAGGTCAATCTCGAGACTCATTTAACGAGTATTACCGACTGTATATCAAGGGGATCTTTAATCGGGAGTGGGGAACCGACGCTTCGGACTGGTCGTCGTGCATGTAAAAAGCGGCGACCGGGCGGATAGGGCACGAATACAATAGCTGAATGTCGTCCATTGATACGCAACCGGCCGAGCTGATTGCCCACACTTCGACCCCCAACGATGGCGTTCGCAGCCTAGGGGTGCGGCTGCGAACGGAGGAGCCCGGCATTCTTGTGTTCCAGTATTCCCTGGAAGCGGACATGTCCCGCGTACGCGTTCCCTCATCCGGTGGGGGTGGACGGGCGGACACCCTTTGGAAGCACA
>Ga0307476_10001586_pt1 | contig 13741 bp, 15 predicted proteins | sample atmos_gasesECM2C_2_FD_203314 | JGI IMG/M metagenome (GOLD analysis project Ga0307476, IMG submission 203314) | Hardwood forest soil microbial communities from Morgan-Monroe State Forest, Indiana, United States - atmos_gasesECM2C_05 | ecosystem: Environmental > Terrestrial > Soil > Temperate... | reverse complement strand
GATGGCTGGATGCTATATTTGCTCTAGACGCGGAGCGCGGGATCGTGTTCCTCGCCGGGAATTGTGATGTGACTTATGGAGAATTGCCGTAGAGGAATGTTGCGAAGTTACGCTCTCGCGTTGTCGGCTTTGCTACTGTCTGCCGCGCTGGCTAGCGCTAGCGAGCAACCTGCAACAAAGCCCACCGATGTCCCGGCAACCGTAATTGCGCACTTGCCTTTGCCGCAGGCGACGGGAAGCCAGATGTTGCTGCAAAGGGAAAACGGCAAACATTACCTCTACGTGCAGCAGGCTGGGAAGCAAGGGTTCATGGTAGTGGATGTTTCCAACCCGGAGAAGCCCAACCTCCTGAAACGGACGGTGGAATCGAACCAGTCGACCTCAGGCAATCTGGCGATGGTGAGCCCTGATGTGGCCATCGCCGAGGCTCCCGAGAAAACTCCGACAACTCTGACGAGCAGCAGCCGTCCGACAGAAACGGTTCGCGTGCTCGATTTGAGCAATCCGCGCAATCCTAAGACGCTTGAGACGTTCAACAAAGTCACCAGCATTCTTCCGGATGGCGGGCATAGTTTGATCTTCGTGACCAACAACGAGGGCTTGTGGATTCTGCGTTACAGTCACCCATCGCTGCTGGAGCCAGCCAAGAAAAAGCCGCCCTGCGATTCCGAATCCGAAATCATGGCCATGCCGCCCGATTGCGACTAAGGGCCCCTCGAACCGCAGAGTCCAGTCCACCTTCTATGGCACTGGGCTGACAGTACAGTCCTTGTTGATGGTCCTGATCGAAGTGATGGTCAAGGTTACCGGAGCTGCCGAACCCACCTTATTCATCGCGTCGGAACTTGTGCTCATGGTCGGCGACTCGCTCCCGACTGCTTCCACCCTTTGCCCCAGGTAGTTGCGCAGCTTTATCTTGCCCGTAGCCTGAAGTTGATAGCTTATAGCCGGATTCTGTTTCATCAGGATGTAATCCCCGCTCGATCGGCTCACGCAGCCCTGCAGGGTTACCTGTCCTTTGGAATCTTTCGAGTTGTGGTTTGGGTTGTTGGAATTGCTGTCTTGTGCCAGGAGAAAGCTGGTCGAAAGCAGCAGAGTGACCAATAGTGTTCTCATTGAGATTTCTCCTCTCATTAAGTCGATGACCACGCGACTGCGCCGGTTGCAATCAATCCGCGCGCGCAGAAGAGATTACTTGACGTGAGTTTCCTGATAGTGCAGTTCCCTCCATTGCCCGGAGCGCTTCACCCAGAGTTCAGTGATGTACACCCGCGAGAACCGGATCACCGACTTGGGCGGGAACTGCATGGTGCTTTCATAGGTCAGAAAAGCAGCATCCGGTCCCAGAGGAATCACCTTGAGCCCCCACAACGTATAGTTGAAGACATTCGTTTCTGCCAGCTCGTTTAGAGCCTGAATCTTGGTCCGCTCGCCCTTGCCATCGATTTCGACGCCCTGGTAGTCCTCCGCCAGCAATTCGGCGTACGCTTTCTTGTCCTTGTGCTTCAGGGCCTCCCATTCAATTTTGATCTTTGCGTCGAACAAGTCCCTTAGGGCCGAGTCGGCTGAGACACTGGTGGAAGGCCGCGTCTCACCACTCTTAACCGCCGCTGTGGGTTGTTGCGCCAGGGCCACAGAGATGAGCCCGGCGAGACACGCGACAACGAGGTGCTCTCGCATCATTCCTCCACCACGAAATGCAGCGATCTTATTCAGTTCCAAGCCTCAGGTCCACATCTCAGGTCTGCGCCAGATCAACGAAACCTTACCGCAAGTCTTTGACTTTGGTTCTCACTGCGGTCAGCAACTGGGGCGGCAGTTCGGCATAACCTTCTTGGATGGCAAACCGCTGGCCATCCTCGTATATCCAATTCAAGAAATCGCTCAACGTGGCCGCACGAGCCGAATCGGTCGATTTGGCTCGCAGGTAAATCCACGTGAAACTGGTAATGGGAAAAGAATCAGCTCCGGATGCGTTGGACAGCGAAGCGGAGAAGCCATTCCACCGCGGCGCTTCCGCCGCCTGGCACGCCGCAGTCATACTTTCCGTGGAAGCCGTAACGAACTTACCAGAGGTGTTTAGCACCGCGGCTTCGGCGATACCGTTCTTCACCGCATATTGATACTCCACGTAGCCGATGGATCCGGGATTGTTTTTCACCCTCTCGGCCATATCCGAACTGCGTTCCGCGGGTTCGCCAACTGGCCACTTCGGGGAAGGGCTGATTCCCACCTGGGCACGAAACTTGGAACTCACTCTCGAGAGAAACTCCGTGAAGACGTAGTTGGATCCTTTACCTGCGGGGCGATTGACTACCTGGATTGCAAGACTCGGCAAGCTAACGCCCGGGTTGAGCTTCGCGATCTGTGGCGCACTCCACATTTTCACATTGCCTAGAAATATCTCGGCCAACACCTCCCCAGAAAGCCGAAGCTGCTCGTGGACATCGGGGAGGTTATAGATGGGAACGATGGCGATGAGCACCACGGGCAGCTCGATCAAGTCGCCCTCCTTCCGCTCCTTCTCAGTAAGTTGAGCTTCCCCAGCGCCAAAATCGCCCGCTCCATGGGAGATCTGCTTGATCCCTTCGCTGGTTCCGACAGGAAGGTATCGCATCTGCATGTTGGGCTTGCGCTTGCCGTACTCTTGCGTCCATCGGTTGTAGAGAGGCGCCGGGACACTCGACCCGGATCCAACCAGGATAATCGCCTCCTGCGCCTGGGCGGGAGGGGCATAGAGCCCGATAGTAATAAGGAACGACAGCCCCACACGCGCGAGCAAACGAAAGCTGGGGGCTCGTCGTGCAATGCTTGAAGCCGACAATCTTGCCGGTGCCTTCATCGTGTTCCTCCTAAGTTGTAGCTGGAATAACGTTGAAAGAGAACGCATCCTGTCGCCGGTGAGGAACTGAAGCACGCCGCACGACTGTAAGTTACCACCCTTTTGCGTAGACCCGAACCGTCAGAATCTGGCATCTGTTGTCACTGTAGGAACGTACACTGCTCCGAGTTTCGACACGCGACGAAACCAGGTCAAGTTTTTGTCAAAACGACGCCCAGTCAAACGGATTTCCGACAAAAGCCTGGTGCTAAGATGCTCCAGGTCACTTATGTCGTACGATGATGTTGAAACTTTGGCGCATGAAATGCAACGCGCGTATGAGGCGGGGAAGATGGTCGGAGTCCCTCTCTCTGAGAGCCCCGGTTTCGACCTGAACAAAGCTTACGAGGTTGAAGCTAGACTCAAGCAGTTCCGTGAAGCTGGCGGACACCGAGCCGTCGGCCGCAAGGTTGGTTATGCCAATAAGGCCATGTGGCGTGTGCTTAAGCTTGAAACCCTGGTGTGGGCCCACATGTACGATGACACGGTGCATTACAGTGACAATAACCGGGCCACGCTGGCACTCCCGCACGCCCGTTCGCTGAAGGTCGAACCCGAGATTGTTTTCGGCTTAAAGGAGACGGTCACTGGAGAACGTTCGGATCCAGGCGGTGCGCTCGCGTCCGTGGATTGGCTGGCGGTGGGATTTGAAATCATTGATTGTCCCTTCCCGGAATGGAAATTCCAGCCCAGCGATTTCGTGGCATCGTTTGGGCTTCACGCGGCACTCGTCATCGGCGAGAGATTGCAAGTGCGACCCGACCTCATCGCAGAATTGGTCGACGAGCTGCCGCGGTTCAAAGTGCGAGTGTCGAAGAGCGGCGAATTTATAGAAGAAGGGTCAGGGAGGAACTCTTTGAAGAGTCCTGCTCTATGCCTGGCAGAACTCGGCGCGGCCATCGCCAAGCGGTTTCCTGCCCAGCCCCTTAGCGGTGAGGAAATCGTTAGTTCGGGCACACTTACGGCCGGACATCCGACCGCCAGAGGTGATCTTTGGACCGTTGATGTGGAAGGACTCTCGCTGCCGTCCCTTACTCTGCGCCTGATCTAGGTAACGTGCCGTGACCTTCTCAACAGAGCGAGGTTAAGAGGGTAGGACCCAAGGTGTAATCCCTTCGTAATGGGTCTCGTTCATCAAGGCTGCTAGAATCGGCCCAGCGCCACTACACACAAGCATTATTAAGGTGTTCATGGACCGCTCCCTCAGGCCCGCTGCGGTTTTGCTTTTAGGCGCAGCAGTATGTTTTCCCGCACACGTCGCGGGCCAGGACCCAAGTGTGCCATCGATTCGCCGGGTGCAAGTACTTCCCACGCGAAATCAGGTCGAGATCGAGATCGAGGCCAGCGACCGCATCGTTCCACAAACCAACGTTTTGACCGGTCCCGACCGCTTGGTGGTGGATTTTGTCAACGCGGCTCCGGGCGCTCAGCTACGCGGCCAGGCGGTGAACCGCGAAGAAGTGAGGAGCCTGCGCGTTGGCTTGTTCTCAAAGAATCCTCCCGTCACGCGAGTTGTTCTGGATTTGAACGGTCCCCAACATTACCAGGTTTTTCCATCGGGAAGAACTGTCATCGTGAGGGTCGGAGGCGTTCCGCGCGCGGAAACGGCCGGCTTCACCCCTAACTCCGCAGCAGTTCTGGTGAATACGAGTTATCCCACGCAAGCAGTGCCCGCCTCTACCCAAGCCCCGCCTCCAGCGAAGCCGCCGCTTCAAGTTTTGTTTCAGGGTGGATTGCTCTCGATCAGTTCCAACCAAGCCAGTCTGTCCGAAATTCTTTTTGCCGTGCATGAGCGCACCGGAGCGGAGATAGCCATACCGGCAGGCGCCGAGCAGGAAAAGGTCGTAACCGAGCTGGGGCCGGCTCCTGCGCCGGAAGTTCTGGCCCACCTGCTAAATGGTTCGCAATTCAATTACCTGATTTTGAGTTCGTCAACCGATCCAGCAGCCCTGGACCGCGTCATTCTCAGCCCGCGCGCCGATGTTCCCACACCGACTCCCCTGCCTCAGGCCCAGTCCCTGACCGACGACGACGAAGCCCTCATCCAGCCCAGAGTTGCGCCCCCGACCCAGCCTGTGCCGCCCGGCCAGCCCACTCCTCCCGACGGAAGGACCCCGCCGGATAACGACGGTCCCAATTAGTCCCCGAGTCTTTCTGGATTCAGCTCTGGCATCACTAGGTTCTGACTTGCCCGGGCTCCAAACTGTATGCGGATTGCGACGCAGATTAAGGAGGCGTGATCAGCCGCACGGGTACGGGAGAACTTCCCGTCAGGGCGGTGCCGGATGCTGCGTTGCCGCAGCCAGCGACGTTCATCACCGTCACGTTCAGGTTGCCGTTCCCGTCGACATAGTTAATGAAGACCTGCAGGAAGCCAATGACAGTCACGGGTGTGGTGCCACCACTGGGAAAGTTTGTGACCGCGCTACTGTCATAAATCGGCAGGGATACGATCGACGTACTGCTGGTGATGAGGTTACCTTGCACAGCGGTTAGCGGATTGCTTGTTCCGGCTTGGATTTGAAACGGATAGTTCGGCGTCGCCGCCGGGAAAGGTTGGAGCATATCCTGCCCCAGGGGCGCCAAGGTGTCGTTGTTAGTGGTCCCTTGGTGGATCAGACACTGCGCTCCATCCGTGGTGTCGCCCCGCCCCGGATTCTCGCTCAAGTCGACAACGTTGGTTAGCTGGACACCACACTGGTATTGAGTGGACTGGTCGCAGCCCGCGATGGCTTGAGCATAGTTGTTGCCGCCAGAGGCGCACGCGGGGATCGCCGCGGAAGCATATAAGGTTTGCCCGGGAAGGTAATCCAGGTTAGGCGTGGGCGGAATGCGCATGTTTCCGCCTGGCAGTACGTTTGCCTGGGGCGGCGTGCCGCCCGGGCGCAGCGTGCACGCCTGTCCATTGTGCCGGCAGTCCGGCGTCAGCCAGAATGCCTCGCCGATCACACCAGAGCCACCCGCGAGAATTCCTTGGTTCGTGATAGATCCGTCAGTCGTGCTGACAAAAGAGTTGCAGGAGCCTGCCCCCGTACACGCCGACGGATGCAAAGGATCAAGATTCGGCAGCATCAACGGCTTCACGCACCGCGGCTGAACGGGCACCACCTCGCCGCTCGAAGCGTAGGTGCCCGAGCTCGAAGGATTGAAAGCCTCTGCCGAAGCGGTTGCACTCACGCTGCTGCCGCTTCGACCCCAGATGCGGGAAAAATATGTCGGCAGGCTGGCCTGAGTGACTTTGACGGTGGCCACCGGGTTCACTCCGAACGCCGCACCCAATGTGGAGCAGTCCGCGTTGCCGGAACTCACGGCACTGGCAGATGAGGAATAGGTCACGGTTTCGGACGAAGGCGCTGAGCCAGCAATCGTGTTCTGTTGCGCTACCGTGACCGCAGTCTGAGTGGCGATGCTGCTTGCCCCGCCGCAAATCTGCTGCCACGACGCAGTGTCTGTGGCCGGCGTCCCTGCCCCGGTGATGCCCGAAACTGAGATCGCTTGTGCCGCAGCCAGAGCCGCCGCATCCGCAGAGCGCTGCGCCTCTGCGCTGGCCTGATACAGAGTGCCAACATCAATCGACAGGCCTGCCATCGCGATGATGCTGAAAATAGCCAAAGCCACCAGTGCCATGGTGACGCCCCGCTCCTGCCGCCGGTCGCTGGCGCTTCGTGGCGGGCGCGATATTAGCGGGGGCAGCATGCGCGTTTCCTCAATTTTGGTTGAACACGGTAGCCGTAGTTGTAATGGAGGTCACACTCGCGTATGTCGCGCTCGGGACTAGCAGTGTAATCACGCTGTTGAATCGCCACTTGTATGGGTATTGAATGGTGACACGAGTGTTGATTACATCCGTCGTCGTGTTGCCTTGCGTTTGCGCCGTAACGTAGCCTCGGTTGATCGTGAGCTGGAGCGAGGCACTGGGTCCTCCGGGACAGCCGGTTGTGGTCGAGCTCCAGGTAAATACAGCGGTCAAGGTCGGTATAACGGTGTTCAGTCCGCAATCATTAATCTTTTCAGACACTAGATAGTTATCCACCACGTAGAATGCGTCGGCCACGGAGACGGGAACGCCCGACGGGTTACCAAGATCATTGGCGGGATCGGCAGCAGCTACTCGAGCGCCCTCGCGCGCCGCGTTGGTTAACTTCTGCTTGAGGGCAAGCGCTCCACTGAAGTCAAAAATCCCTACGACGAATACGACCAGCAGCGGCAAGGAGAGCGCGAATTCGGCAATCTGCGCCGCCCGTTCGTCCGTGCAGGCACGCCGCATTGCTCTTGCCCATCGAATCGATCGTCGCGGGATGTTTATCACAGTCACTGCGTCTCTACTCGCATTTGCGCCTGTGCGCGCAGGGTGATATTTCCCAGGTCCAGCGCCGTGTCTGGTATCGAGAAATGGTAAGGATATTTATAGCCGAAGCTGACCGAAGTGCCGCAGGTGGCTTCTCCAACTGGAGTGATGCTGCAGGATGACAACTGGACATTGGTTTGAACGCACATGTTGGTTACGCTCGCGTCACAGACTGCTGCGGCGCCGCAAGCGGAACCCTGGGTGCCGCAAACGTACAAAACGGGAGGCGTTGCCGGCGCCTGTATTTGCGCAACGTTCAGCTTGGCCGCCGCCAGCGCGCTGCTGACGGCGGCTGCCGCGTTCTGCGCGGGTGTGTTCCCCGTCGCACAGGTCGCGCAGACTGGAGCTACAGCCGCCCGTGCTCCTTCCCGGGCTGCGTGCGTGATCGTCCCATAGATGCGGAAGGCCTGTCCGAACCAGAAGATCGCCATCAGCACCATGAAGAGCAGGGGCAATACCACGGCAGTTTCCGCGATTTCGGTACCGCGCGTATCGCGCGCTGCAGCGCACACTTTCGTCCATTTCCACTTCGCCATTGCTATCGCGCTCCCCACATCTTCCCGATGCCAAAAAGCAAAGTCGTCAAAGCCAATGCTACGCCATATGGGACCTTGACCGATTGCGGATTATCCAGCGATACTTCCGCCCCCGGCATATGAAGAGTTAATATCGAAGCCAGCAGCCTGCCAATGTTGCGCAGCGTTTCCTTGAATCGCCGCTTGTAGATCACCAATCCCAAAGCCATGACCCCCGCCACGAAGACGGAGCCCATGAGCAGATTTGCAAGTACCTGCCATCCAACGACCGCTCCCAAGGCTCCCGCCAGTTTCCAGTCGCCCGCACCCAGGCTGCGCAGAAAAACGAAAGGCAAAAGCACTAACAGCCCCAATCCGGCGCCCAGTAGAGAAGTCTTCAACCCGGCCCTGCCGTTAACCAGAACATTCACCAAAACTCCGACCATAAATCCCGGCACGGTGAGCCAATTTGGAATCCGGCGGCTGCGCCAATCCGTCCACCCGGCAATCAGCGCCAATGCCACCGCCAATCCCAGCACGGCCGCTCTCAAATCAACCCCGTTTCGCACTGGGAACGCCGACTTCTCACCGCAATGTGCCAAAGTAGTTGCAAATGCTCCACCTCGGACGACTGACCAAGCGGGAAAGAAAGAGGCTGTTCCCGGACGCCAAAAGCCGGGCTATAAGCTCTTCTGCCGCGCGGATTTTCACATAGCTCGATAGCGAAGTCAATGAACCAAGAAGTAGGTTTCAAAGTTTCAAGGTTTCAAAGTCCATAAAGCAAGACTTTCTGCGAAACTTTGAGGTTTGGAATCTTGGATCTGCGCAACAATAAAGGCCCGGAATCTATCCGGACCTATTGTCTTTGAAACCTTGAAACCCTGAAACTTTGCTACCTGGTCCTGAGCCTACCGGTTGAACGCTCCTGCTCCGTTGTGCTCCGCGACGATGCGCTTGGCACTGTCGGCCAGCGCCTTGGCTTGCGGGAGCAGTTCCAACCCCTTCAGCACTTCCGGATCCGATTCCGCACGCACCTTCATGCCCTCATCCTGACCGTAGGCATCCACCAGAATCTCGGCCTTGATGTTGGACCTGATCCAGTCGTTGTTATCGACGAGATCTGCCTGGGTGTAGGGGATCTCAGCTTCGTCGAGCGACTTGCGGAAATCCTGCAGGATGGTGTCGTCGACTTCCAAGTTTTTCGCCGGATGATGATTCACCACATAGCGCTTAGCAAAATTGAAGAAAGCATAGTGTTGCAGGAGCGTGTCCTGAAAGTGATTGCTTTTGAGCGGAGGAATAGCAACATCGGGTGTAATGCCGCCGCCGCCATACACCGTGCGTCCGCTATCGGTCAGCTTAACCTCGCGATTGGCATTGCTGCCGGATTCGGCCTCGCGATTATAGTAATAATCGTAAAGCGAAATGTTGCTGTAGTCGCGCTGGATCAGCCGCCCGCTCGGCGTGTAGTAGTGCGCTGTGGTGAGAGCCAGTCCCGTGTTCTCTGACAGAGGATATACAGTCTGGACCAGGCCTTTGCCAAATGTGACTTCTCCCACGATCAAGCCGCGATCGTGATCCTGAATGGCTCCGGAAACGATCTCTGCCGCTGACGCTGTCAAACGATTTACCAGCACCACCAGCGGATAATCCTTGCCCCCGTTGCCATGCTGCGCCACATAACGCTTCTCCGCGGAAGCGCGGCCGTGATGAGAAACGATGAGCTGGCCCTTCTTCAGGAATTTGTCGGCCACGCCCACGCCTTCACTCAACAAGCCGCCGGGATTTCCCCGCAGATCGAGAATCAAACCCTTGAGATCGCCAAACTCATCCAGAGCTTTCGAGACCTCTTCTTCCGTGGTCTCATTGAACCCGGTCACGTGCAGGTAGCCAATTCCGGGCCGGATAAGGAAGTGGACGTCGACGCTGTAACGCGGAATCTCGTCGCGCACCAGCGTGAATTCCATCGGCTTCTCCACGCCTTCGCGCGAAATGCTGATGTGGACTGTCGTTCCTTTGGGTCCCTTGAGCAGATCGGCGACATCGCCGGTGCTCATATTCTCGGTCGACTTGCCATCAACCGCGATAATCACGTCACCCGGATGAATACCCGCCTTGTAGGCGGGCGTGCCCGTGAAGGGGAAGATCACGATGACTTTATTGTTGCGCGGCCCCACCGTCATGCCGACGCCGTAGTACTTGCCACGCTGGTCCTCGCGCATCAGGGCGTAAGACTTGGGATCGAAGAAATTCGAGTGCGGGTCAAGCGCGTGCAGCATTCCCGGGATCGCGCCGTTATAGATGGCTTTATCCGGGTTGACCGGCTCGGCGTAGTTATTCTCGACGATAGCGTAGACGTCGGTGAACTGTTTCAGGCTATCTTTGACGTCGGAGTCGCCCGAGAGCGAGGACTGCTGTCCCGTGCGCTGGGCGAACAGAATCCCCAGAAAGCCGCACGCAAGAAGAAAGAAAACCACGAGGAAGAGTGACCGGCGAGAACTACGTGCCATCTTGAATTTTCCTTCGGTTGAGGGTTGTCGGACCAGCCCAGCTACCGCACTGAATATTGGCAGTATATCACCACTTTAGACTGACCTTGACCGGGATAGTCACCACGGTAACCAGTCCGGCACCGTTGATACGTGAGATGCGAATGGAGAGGTTTAAGGTTCCAGCGCGTCAACACCGGCTGCTTTGCCGGGCGAGGCAGGCTTCGCTGATACCGAGGGGTGATCCTCCCTAGGTTTGGAATGCCAACGAAGATCGCTCTGCTCATCCTCCTCAGGCCCGGATGGTCGAGAGGTTCTTCTTCGACGGACAGACGCATAGGGCACCCCCTGCAAATCGCCAACAGCCTTCCCGACGCAACCGCCGATCAAGCCCAAAAGCCCACCTCCCACGATGATTCCGCCGCTGACCGGCGTTCCATTGTGGGCGCTTTGGTTGGCGCCGAGAGCCGCCCCCACGAAGAATCCGATTGCAGCCCCAATCACAATGTGACCCGCGCCTCCATGATCCATCCACGGAGTCTGGTATCTCTCCCTCGGATATCTGCCCCGGGGTGGAGATGGCCGCCGCCCCGGTCCCCCTCGGGGAAACTGCGCCAGTGTTTTGTTGTCGGCGTCGGACGAGACGCTGGTGGCCTGTGTGTATTGGCTCCGCGCCGCCAAGATTGCGTCCTCTGCGGGCGCGCCGTCTGCGGCTTGTCTGTCTGTTGTTTGCGCAGACGCGAGTGACGTCAACAGCACCGACACCAGCAGGAGATGAATGTGTTGTGCGTGTCTCATGAGCGCAGAGTAGCGCTCACTGCACGGTCGCGCGGGCGGTCTTGGGACACTTTCCGGAGTGTCACAACGATTCGAGCGGCCTGCTGACGAACTCCACATATCGCCGCAGTTCATCAATCGACGACTCGGCCAGCACAGAGAAGGGAATCGCGCGGCAATCGGCGGGCAGTTCTTTCGCCGTAACCGAATCGCACACCACGGCGGCCGTTTGTTTCAATCCCCGCTGCCAGTTCGCCTTGCGGACGTCTCGTAACACGAGGCAGTCGGGATGAAAACCTGCGGCGCTCAGCATGGTGCGCGCAAGTTTCAGAAACTCTGGCCACTTCGATGCAATGCCCACAAGCGCACCCGATGGCGCAGGCAGCCACTGCCCCAACGACGTTGGGACAGAGCGAAAACGTAACGTCAACAGTTCAGTTCCTTCCGGCAACGTTTGCTGTACGATCGCGGTACGGTTCGGAAGCGCGACCAGGATGCCGCCTTCCAGCGTCTTCCGGAAGTCTTCTAATCCGCAACTCATGACGGTCAGGCTCACGGCCTGCTGGATCTCCGCCGCCACGATTCGCCTGAGTTCCTCGTCCGGTTCGACCAGCAGAAAATGGTCGGGAGGCTGCAGTTCTAGCCACTGGCGGAGGCGCGTGCGCAGAGCCGGAAGAGAAAGGCCCTGTTTACGCGCGGAGCGAAACACTCCAGCAATCATCTGATCCAGCGCGAGGGCGGCGGAGAGCTGTATCTCGGGCTTGCTGGTTCGCACAAAGACCCCGCTTCCGCGGCGCTGCTCGACCCAGCGATCGCGCGCTAGTTGCCGGTAGCCCGCGCTTACCGTGTTGGGATGCAAGTGAAAGCGCCGGGCCAGTTCCCTCGTGCTGGGCAGGCGCTGGCCTGGCGCGAGGTCGTCGCCCAGAATGCCGAGAACGACCTGCGTGACAAGCTGCTCGCGAATGCTGACTTCACTTCCACGCGCAAACCAAAGCTGCATGGCCGACTATGTTAAGCCAGTGGAGGAGCTGTGCATAGCGCGGTGAGCTAGTTCCGAAGAGTAGCCGTGAAACTGCCGGGTGCTGCAGCGCCTCGTTGCTGCCTTTCCCATCCCGCATTATGATGAGGCCATGAGCTTTTCCGACACGGTCTTCCTGTTCTTCCTCGCCCTCATTCTTTTCGGGCCGAAGAAGTTGCCGGGCATGGCTCGTCAAGCTGGACGCCTTCTCGCTGAACTCCGACGTGCCTCGAACGAATTCAAGTCCCAGATCGAAACTGAAATCGCCCACCTGGAAACCGAAAAGGCTCAGACCGTCCTTCCGCCCAACCCACCGCCGCAGGGGACCGTCGCCAGCCTGAATTCGACCGGCGCGACCAGCGATACCCTCCCGCGCGAGGTTGAGTCGCCTAGCAGCGCTGATACTCCCACAAACCTGGCCGCGCCAGCAGACTCGAATCCCGCCGCGTCACCGAGTTCAACTGACCCGGCGGAGGCCGTTGCGGAGCCCAGCCCGTCGACCTCGCAGGAATCGCATGTTTGATACCGCGGCCGAGGCGTCCGGCGACGAGCCCAAGCGCGATGGCATGCCCACCATGGGCTTTCTCGATCACTTGGAGGAGTTACGCCGCCGGTTGGTTTACTCGATTGCCTCGGTGGCTGTGGGATTCTTCGTCTGCTGGTGGAAGGTGGAACGCATCTACGACGTCATGCAGAGGCCCATCATGGAGGCGCTTCGCGCCAACGGCATGCCGGAGAAACTGGTCTACCTGAATCCCACCGAACCCTTCAACCTTTACTTGAAGATTGCCGCGCTGGCTGGTCTGTTCCTTACTTCCCCGTTCGTGCTGTACCAGGTCTGGATGTTCATCTCGCCGGGTCTTTACCGCAACGAAAAGCGCTACGTCGTGCCCTTCATGGTCTCGACGATCGCGCTGTTTACGACTGGCGGATACTTCGGTTACAAGGTGGTCTACCCGCAGGCGCTTGGCTTCTTAGTTCATTTCGGCAGGCAGTTCCAGCCCATGATCACGATTTCCGAATATACGTCTCTATTCCTGAGCATTATTCTCGGCATGGGCCTGATCTTCGAGATGCCGATTCTGATTTTCTTTCTTTCTTTGATGGGTATCGTCACCGCCGGTTTCATGTGGAAGAACTTCCGATATGCAATTTTGCTAATTTTCATCGTGGCGGCCATCGTCACGCCGACTCCTGACATCTTGAGCATGTGCATTTTTGCCGCTCCCATGGTCGCGCTCTACGGAATCAGCATCGGCATCGCTTATATCGTCCATCCCAAGCAACGGCGGGCGGAAAAACAGGGAACATAAGGTAGGCTGAGGTTGTTTCAGTTTCATATCGAGGTTCGTGAGTTGATAAAGGTAGCTCTACTTCCGGCGCTGTTGCTCTCGTTGGCAGCCTCCTTCGTTAGCTGCGACCACGACAAGGACGCCGTGCCCATGACGGCGCAGACCCCGGTTGCACGCGCCCGCACCGACACAACGCTCCCCACGCTTTCGCTTCCTCCCGACAACAGTCCGCTGCCGACCGTCGATTCCGCCCGCGCCTTCCAATATGTGAAAGAGATCGTTGCCTTTGGCCCACGCCCTATCGGCAGCGCGAATCATAAGAAGGTCGAAGACTATCTCTTGGCTCATCTCAAAGGCGACGAGGTCGAGAACGACACTTTCACCGCGGACACGCCCGAGGGCAAGTTTCCCGTGCACAACA
>Ga0307476_10001585_pt1 | contig 13742 bp, 8 predicted proteins | sample atmos_gasesECM2C_2_FD_203314 | JGI IMG/M metagenome (GOLD analysis project Ga0307476, IMG submission 203314) | Hardwood forest soil microbial communities from Morgan-Monroe State Forest, Indiana, United States - atmos_gasesECM2C_05 | ecosystem: Environmental > Terrestrial > Soil > Temperate... | reverse complement strand
GGGATGGCCCATACGGAAACATTTGATCCCAAGCATTATCAGGAGTTCGAGAAAGGGATGCAACCCAAGGGGCTGTTGAGCACGTTCCCCGCCATCGATACCGCGGTTGACGACATCAAGTTTTCCCATGGCCTGGAGGGAATGGCGGCGGTCATGGACCGGGGGACGCTGATCCGCTCCTACACGGCGGGCGATCTGGGCTTCATCCTCCACTCGCGGCACCAGTACCAGTGGCACACCGGGTACGCCCCGCCGCAGACGGTGGCCGCGCCGCACCTCGGCGCCGTGATCGCGCGGACGCTGGGCCCGGCGAACCCGGCGGTGCCGGCTTTCATCAACATCGGCCAGCGGTTCGACATCGGCGAGGGCGAGGAGGTGAAGGCGTTCACCACGGCCGGGTTCCTCGGCAGCGAGTACGGCCCTTTCAACATCCCGTTCCCGCAGGACGCGGCCAACGCCGTGCGTCCCCCGGCCGGCATGACGCCCGGGCGGTTTGAGAGTCGCGAGAAATTTTACAAGCGGTTGTTAGAAGCCAGCCCCGCCGCCGATCACGTCAGCTCGTACCAGCGCGAGTCGTTTCTGCGTTCGATGGACAACGCCCACCGCCTGCTCAGCTCGCCGGCGGCCAAGGCCTTCGACCTGTCACTCGAGCCTAAAGAGTCGCTTCTGAAATATGTGCCGGCAGGATTCGACGCGGCTAAGCTCAACGCACGGCAGGGTCGCAACGGCTCCTACGAAAACCTGACCATCGGCCGGTTCGGCCTTGGCTGCTTGTTGGCTCGCCGGCTCGCCGAGGTCGGCGCCCGATACATCGAGGTGACGACGGAGTACATCCCCTTTCTTAACTGGGACACGCACGAGAGCGGTCACGCCCGCGCCGCGGCGATGAAGGCGATGATCGATGCGCCGATCGCCACGCTGGTTCGCGATCTGGAAGAACGCGATTTGCTCAAGCGGACGCTAGTCGTCCTGGCCAGCGAGTTCAGCCGGGATGCCCTGATCGAGGGTAAGCCCAACAAGCTCGTGCGCGACCAGGTGCGCGTGCCGGACAGGATCGAATCGCCCAGGTTCTACGGCATGCACCGCCACTTCACCGATGCTGGCTGCGTCCTGCTGTTCGGCGGCGGAATCAAGCAGGGCCATTTGCACGGCGTCACCGCCGACGAGCGGCCCTGCAAGACGATCAAAGACCGCGTCGTGATCGAAGACCTTCATGCCACGATCTACCGCGCGATGGGCATCTCGCCGCGAACGGCCTACGAGGTCGAGAGCCGGCCGTTCTACGTCACCCGCGACGGGAAGGGCAAAGCGATCGAGGCGCTCTTCGCCTAAGTGCTATCACAAATTCGCCAATCGATGTTTGATGCTTAGCATGAGTCTTGATCACGACGAGATTGTGGCCGGGGTGACCAAAATCGTGAAACAGCTTATCGAGAAGTTACCAGGCACGAAGGTCGGCTACGCGACTGCTTCCGGCGAGCCAGAATGGTTACGCTCGCTCGGATCACCGCGTTAAAGTAACTCATGAGCCGGCTTTCGTTGACGGTTGGCGACGCGGATCTCTTTGTGGTCAACGAGGCCTTTGCGGTTGTCGCGATGGCGGCCGAGCTGTGTTAGCGCGAGAAGTCGTCGGGGACGTCAGGAAGGGCCCTCTCACTTGGCCGGTGTCGGGGAGGGGTTGACCGTCACGGCCGACTCCGGCTGCACTTCGACCTTGACGTCCATTCCCTTGAGATTCTTGTCAAAGAAGGCCTTCATCAGTTCGCGGGCGGCCGGCAGATGAAATGCGGGGCCGGTATGGCCGGCGTCGGGGAATTTTTGAAGTGTGACGTCAACCCCCGCCTTTTTGAGGGCTTCGGCGAATTCTTCACTCTGGGCGTACGGAACCAGGGCGTCTCGCGTCCCGTGCATGATGAGGATCGGTGCATTGTCTTTGCTGACGTAGTGCACCGGACTGACGGCCGCTCCCTTTTCAAGGTCTTCGCCAAGGTGAACGCCGATCAGATTGGAGTAGGGATCATCCCTGGTGTTGAATTTGATGACGCTCTTGATGTTTTTGTCTGCGGCGGCTTGGGCCATGACGGTATTGAAGTCAGTCGGCCCATACCAGTCGCAAACGGCCTGAACGCGATCCGATTGATCTTCGTTTCCGCCAATCGCCGCAAACGCCTTTTTCCCGCCTGCGGTTCCAAGCAGTGCCACCAGGTGTCCGCCCGCCGATTCGCCCCAGACGCCGATGTGATCCGGGTCGATGTTGTATTTCTTACTGCTGGCCCGCAGCCAGCGGATGGCGGCCTGGCAATCCTGGATTTGGGCAGGGAACACCGCTTTCTGGCTGAAGCGGTATTCGACGCTCGCGGCTGCGTACCCCTGTTTCACATATCCGACGGCCGGGCAGCCGGACTTGCTTCCGCCGCTCCATCCGCCGCCATGGATCCACACGATCATCGGTAAAGGCTTCGGGCTGCGCGTCTCCGGGAGATAAAGATCGAGCGATTGTGAGCGGTCCCCGCCCGCGACGTACTGAAGGTCTCGCTCAACCTTGACGCCTTGGGGCGGCGCCGCGGCGGCCGCGAAGCACGTCGTTGAACAACAAACGGCCAGAAAAAGCATCAAGATTCGAATGCGCATGATGTGACTCCCACAGCAGACTTGATTGCCGCCGGACGCTGTATGTCCATCTCTCACTCTCCACCGGGCGGATATTGCTGGAGGTCTGTACGCGCGAGAAAATCATTCGTTGGATTCCCGTGCGAGAATGAGAACCATGAAGCAACAAATCGATCGGGAATTAGAGTCACCCGGGTGGACACCTTCGCCGGGGTTCATCAGCACCACGAATATCGCGTGGCTAATGCGCCGTGTTGGCGTCGATTCATATGAGGCGTTGCACGGCTGGTCGGCGCAGAATCGCGCGGCCTTTTGGGGCCTGGCGATTGAAAGGCTGGGCGTCCGGTTTCAACACCCTTACAGCCGGGTGGGAGATTTCTCGGGCGGATTGGAGCATCCGCGCTGGCTTGCGGGTGCACGGCTCAACATTGTGGAGAGCTGCTTTGCCGCTCCCGCCGATTCTCCGGCGATCCTTCATCAGACGGAGGGCGGCACGCTCGACACGATGAGTGTCGGCGAGCTGGAAAAGCTGACCGACCGTGTGGCCGGAAGCCTCCGACGACGTGGATGCAAAACCGGCGACGCGGTGGCCATCTATCTGGGCATCGTCAAGGCCGGCGGCGTGGTGGTCAGCATCGCGGACAGTTTCCGGCCAAAGGAAATTGCCACGCGACTGCGCTTAGGCAGGGCTACGCTGGTATTCACCCAGGACGTGATCGTCCGCGGGGGAAAAACGTTTCCGCTCTATGCCAACTTATTGGAAGCCGATGCGCCTTCTGTGATCGTGTTACCCGCGCATAATGCCATGAGCCTGCCATTGCGCAAGGGTGATTGCCGATGGTCCGAGTTTTTGGACAGTGGTGACCGAATTGCGACGGTGATTCGAGAACCGTCGGACCCGATCAACCTTCTGTTTTCCTCGGGAACCACCGGGGAGCCCAAGGCCATACCGTGGACCCAAATCACGCCCATCAAATGCGCCGCCGATGCGCATTTCCATCAGAACGTCCAGCCTGGCGATGTGCTGGTCTGGCCGACGAACATCGGGTGGATGATGGGGCCGTGGTTGATCTTCGCCAGCTTGTTGAACCGCGCGACGATGGGCCTTCATTGCGGGGCGCCTACCGGCCGCGAGCTCGGCACGTTCGTGCAGCAAGCGGGGACGACAATGCTCGGCGTCGTGCCGAGCCTGGTCCGAACGTGGCGCAACACCGGCTGTATGGATGGCTTGGACTGGAGCGAGATTAAAGTATTCAGTTCGACGGGCGAATGTTCCGTCGCCGACGACATGCGATGGCTGATGTCCCAGGCGGGCGGAAAGCCGGTCATTGAATACTGCGGCGGCACGGAGATCGGCGGCGGCTACATCACGGGGACTGTCACGCGACCTTGCGTGCCCGGCACGTTCAACGCGCCCGCGCTGGGATTGGATTTCGTGATTGTTGACGAACGCGGTCAGCCGGCAGAATCCGGCGAACTGTTTATCGTGCCACCCTCCATCGGCCTGTCTGAGACGCTGCTGAATCAAGACCATCATCAAGTCTATTTCGCCGATACGCCTCAGGGGCTGCGGGGCGAAACGCTTCGAAGGCACGGCGATCGAATGGAGAAACTGCCCGGCGGCTACTGGCGCGCGCAGGGCCGCGCGGACGACACGATGAATCTCGCTGGGATCAAGGTGAGTTCCGCTGAAATCGAACGTGTCGTGCAGTCTGTTCCGCACGTGGCCGAAGCGGCAGTAATCGCCGTGTCGCCGGATGGCGGGCCGAGCCAATTGGTGATTTTCGTCGTGTGTTCCGCGGGACAGGTTCCGGGCAAAAGCGAGTTACTGGCGGCGATGCAAAACGCCGTCAAACGCGATCTGAATCCGTTATTTCGAATTCATGATGTCGTCCTGATTGATGTCCTGCCTCGGACCGCATCGAACAAGGTCCTGCGGCGCGCGCTGCGCGATCGGTTATCCTCGGTTTAATCTCTCTGGCGATTGGCATGACGCGCAACGAATAGAGTAAAGGATACAAGAATCAGAAAAACAGTGGAATGTCAAAGTTCAAGCGAGGTCCACGGCTTTACTGCGCTTCTCGTTTCGCGTTCCAGAATCTTCAGGTCTATTGGAGACGTCGGGTTCGCCCTGGCCCGAATCGATGGCGCCCTTGAAAAAGTCCGCCTTGCCCTGGAAGGCGTCGGCGAGATCGAAGGCAGGCGAAGACCGGGGCGGCCTCGCGCTGCTATCGTGGGCGTTCCGTCATTGAATCGGCGGGCGTGGAGTGCCTGCGGCTGCCGCCGCGAAGTCCCAACCTCAACGCCCACGCGGAGAGATTTATCCGCTCGATCAAAGAGGAATGTCTCGACAAGCTGATCCTCGTTGGCGAATGCTCGCTCCGCCGCGCCATCGACCAGTTCGTAGAACATTATCACGCGGAACGCCCTCATCAGGGGAAAGGGAACATCATTCTGTTTCCATCGAATCCCGCCGGCAAGGCCGGGCCGGTGTTGTGCAACCAGCGCCTCGGCGGCCTGCTCAAGTTTTACTATTGCCACGCCGCCTGAGCGGACACCACACCACACGACTTCCGGCCCCCCCCGTTCGCGCGACACACTTCACGGAATGCTCATTATTCGGTCGAGAAAGAATAAGCCGGCAGAATCGCCGACCGTGAGGTCACAGATTCGAGCCCTGTATCGCCCACTGCCCCGTGAGGTTGGCGCAGTTGACGGTGCCATGCCAATTCTGCCTCACTCCGACACAGGGGAATCACTTGCGTTCCCGGCATCTTGGAGCCGCTTAAGCGTATTGAGCAGCGATGCCGTCAGTACACTTCGTTGCACCGGCCAGGGAACCACCCTCGACCGGACAAATCGCTCGATCATCGCGGCCAGGCGGCTGAACTCATGGCGCTGCGGCGCGGGCGGGCGGTAGAGTTGAGCGGAGAGGATGCCGCCGCGGGAGGTTCGCAGGGCGAAATTGAAATCGGCGACGACGCCGTCGAGCACCATAAGAATCGTGCGAAGACCGTCGGCGTGTTCGAGGACCCAGGCGCGCGGATTCGTCGCCAGTTTCGGGACCAGGCCAAGCCCCAGCAGGTCTTGAGTACGGCCGTCGCGCACGGCGTCGCCCTGCGGCGAGTCGGACCGTGATAGCGCCGCGCCGAGCAGTGGCCAGCGGGCGTGACGCTGGGCAACTGTCAGCGATTCGTCGTCAGGGCCCGGCGATGCACGATTGTCCTCGAGATTCCAGACTTGCGGACCTTCGACCCGGCGAACACTACGGAGCCCGCTCTCGCCGCCGCGGCGGCGCTCGAGCATCGGGAACAGTCCATCGAGGGCATAAAGCTCGGCCAGCGGAAACTCGCCTTGAACGACGATCAAAGCGGCCGTCAGGGACGTACCTGCGGCAAGGTCGATCGCCGGGAGCCGCCAAGTGACGGCCATAGGCGTCCCGGCGGCCAGCAAGACCTGACGTGCCGCGGCTCGCGCGGCAAGGTTGCGCGATTGTTCGAGCGTTTCGGCCAGCGCGCCATGGACGAAGACAGCCGCTCCCGACGGACTTGCGTTGATGACTGATTCAAGCAAGCCGGCGGCGGATATGGATCGCGGCACAACGATGATGCCGTCTGCCTTGGCCATCGCATCTTCGAGCCTGTCGTGGCGGACGATGGCATAATCGGAAACCCGGCGGCGCAGTTCCCCGTCGGCGGCGCCCGGCGCCAGCCACACATTCACCTGACAACCCGGATGATAAAATTCCCCATCGCGGGGATAGCCCATCAGGAAACGGTCGAGCAATTGCTGGGAAGGCGTGTCGATGCCGAACTCTTCAAGCACGAAGGCAAGCTTGCATGGCCGCGTCTCCATCAGGCCCTCCAGAACGTGGATTGCAGCGGCGCGCGATAGGCAACGTTCATCTGCGGCGTGAGCACCACGGACTGGCCACGATGGAGCGACTCCACACATGCCATAGTCATGCCGCTGGTCAGCAGTGTCCGCTCCACCAGATATGGGGCCGTGTTCCGGAGGATCATCCGTTCAATGTTGTTGACCAGCGGATTGAAGAAATCGGCCAGCGTGACATGAGTGGGCGGCATCGGCAAATACATCTGGCACGATACAATCCGGCCTGACTTGCCGATCAAGCCGGCGTAAGTGAAATCGGACACGACGCCGTTCATCAGAATCATGCTGGTGCGGAATCCATCGTTGTGCTCGATGAAATACCCGGCCAGCGGTTCGCTGCGCTGGCGGAGCCAGGCCATGTCCGGCACGCCGTAGGTATAGCCGGGCGAGGCGGCACACGTGTGGCTGGCAGATAGAGCTGCGAAGACCAGACCGCGGGTGACCGGCCGATTGTCGAGCATGTCGCAAACGCGGGCGCCTTTTTGCGCTAGGACTGACTTGATGCCGACCTCGCCCCCGGGACGCCGTTCGGACATGCACTGCGCGGTTTCCAGTCCGTGAAAGTCGTAGGAATCGACGCCGCCGTAGCAGCAGCAGACGCTTTCCTGGAGCGGCGTGTCCAACGGAAGCTCGATCGCCGGAATTCGCCATGTGACCGGCAACGAGGAGCCGGCCAGGAAGGGAAAACCAAGCCGTCGCGAGTCCGCCACCATCTCGAGGCAGTGATCCCAGCTTGTCGAAAGGTGCTTGTCGCTAAAGACGGGCACCGATCGCCCGCTGGATTCGAAGATTTTGACCACTTGCTTGAAAAATGGATAGCGCGGGTAAAGGGTCTGGCCGATCTCGTTTTTGGGATAGTCGCCGTGCTCGGCAATGATGACCACGCCGTCAACGGCGAGCCGCGAGCCGCCGAGGGTTACCGCTTCGGCAATTGTGGGATAGATTGGCACGTGATGCCGACGGCTGCGATCGCGCGCCAGGTCGTTAGCCGGGAATTGATCGACGTAGAGCGATACCAGGTCCATCGGCGGGTAATGATGCTCGCCGTGCCAGCCGTATCCTTCCAGGAAGCGATCGACAAAGTGCTGGGCGTGTGACAGCTTGCGGACGACCGTCGCAATCAGGGCGATCCGCGGACGGCCGGTTGATGCGTTCGCACCCGAATGGGGGGTTCGAGCACATCCCGAGATGTAAGGCGTAACTGCTGCGCTGGCCGTCGCCCGGGCCACTGACGAGATGAACCGGCGACGGGTCCAGTCCCTGGACTGGGATCCGGGCAAGATTTTCAATTGGTTGCTGCGGCTCTTCACTTGCGCTGAGAGTTCCCGATGCTCGTGAGCGGCTATCTTATACAATTCGAAGATGCTCACAACCTGGGCAGCAACGCTTGAATTCCACACTTACCGAATCTGCCCAGCCATCGGTTCCATGCATTAATTGCAGCACGAATAAAAGCTTTCCCGTGCCCGATGACCCTGCATTGAACGCTGGCGGCCGTCCGATATACTTCGAGGCCAGCGATGGGTGTGTCGGCCCTTCGTTCACGCCGCTTTCGCCGCGTCTGAATGTCACACGAGCGGAGACAGATTTCAATGCCAAAAGCCTTCCGCAGGAGGCGCGTCGCCCGCGCGGCGATCGAGGGACTGGAGCGGCGGACGCTCCTGTCCACATTTCTGGTCACCAATACCAACGACAGCGGCGCCGGATCGCTTCGCCAGGCGATCAGCGACTCCAACGCCAGTCCTGCAACCAGTCCGGGCCAAAACGAAATCGATTTTTCGATCGGTGCCACCGGACCGCAGACGATCAACGTGGCGACGCCCCTGCCGGTGGTAACCGCCCCCGTCTATCTGAACGCGACCTCTCAGCCTGGCTACACCAGCGCCCCGCTGATCGAAATCAATGGGTACGGGCTGAGCATCCGGGCGGGCAACACCACCGTCCGCGGATTTGACATCCAATCGCAGAACCAAGGCGCGCTAATCACACTGGCCGGCGGCAGCAATGACGTGATTCAGGCCAATTACCTGGGCATCGACATCACCGGAACGACGGCGGCGGGCAACGGCCAATACGGGATTTACGTCAACGATACCGCCAACAACACGATCGGCGGAACCACGTCCGCCCAGCGCAACGTGATCTCCGGCAATACCGCCAACGCCAACAGCCCGGGGATCTTTATCTTCGGCGCGGATGCGAAGAACAACGTCATCGAAGGCAACTACATTGGCACCAATGCCGCCGGGACCGCGGCGGTCGGCAACTGCGTCGGCGTCGACATCGATTACAGCGCCACCACGAATACGGTCGGGGGCGCTACCGCCGGCGCGGGAAACCTCATCGCCGGCAACACCGTCAGCGACATTCTGCTGGCTAACAATTCCGTCAAGACAACGATTCAAGGCAATCTCATCGGCCTGAACGCCGCGGGCACCGCCGCGCTCAGTTCCAGCACTGGCACCACCGGAATTGACTCCGAATACTCTCAGAGCAACACGATCGGCGGCACCAGCGCCACGGCGCGCAACGTGATCGGCGGACATCAATACGGGATCTACATCTATGGATTCTTCAGCAATCAGGGTTCGTTCAACCTCGTCGAAGGCAATTACGTCGGCACCGACATCACCGGCACCGCGGCGATTCCCAATGCGGAGGGCATCGTCGTCAATTCCCAGTTCGACACCGTGGGCGGCGCCGCCGCGGCTGATCGCAATATCATCTCCGGCAATCAGATCGGCGTGGAGATGCTCAAGCCGGGCGGATTCCTGCAAGGCAACTACATCGGGCTAACGCCGGCCGGCACGGTACTTGGCAACACCGGCAACGGGGTGCTGATAAGCACTTCCGGAGTCTCGGTCGGCGGCACCAGTGCCGGCACGGGAAACGTCATCTCCGGCAACGGCAACGGCATCACGGTCAACGGCTCAACCGCGACCATCCAGGGCAATCTCGTCGGAACCGATCCCACCGGAAAGTCCGCGGTTCCGAACGTCAGCAGCGGCATCAACATCACCAGCCAGTCCGGCACGGTCATTGGCGGCACCACAGCCGGGGCGCGTAATGTCATCTCAGCCAACAAGGTCTTTGGAATAAAATTCGCAGGCAGCGCCACGACCACCGGCACCGTGATCCAGGGGAACTACATCGGCACCGACATCACGGGAACGGCGGCGCTGGGCAATAGCTCGTCGGGCATCAGCATTCAGGGCGCCGCCAAGACGCAGGTCGGCGGCGCCGGGGGGGCCAACGTGATCGCCTTTAACGGCGGCAACGGCGTTGACGTGACTGGCGCCACCGCCACCGGCAACACGATCTCGCAAAACTCGATCTATTCCAACAGCGGCATCGGCATCGACCTCGGCGCCGACGGCCCGACCGCCAACCACGCGGGCGGCGCCATCAGCGGACCTAACAATCTGCTCAACTACCCGGTGCTCAAATCGGCGATCCTGACACCCTCAGGATTGCTGGTCACAGCCACGTTCAATAGTTCCGCCGCGGCGGCTTACACGGTCGAATTCTTCTCCAACTCAACCGGCAGCGGCTCGGCTCAGGGGAAAAACTATGTTGCCAACGCATCGATCACCACTGACGCTTCCGGCAACGCCACTATCACAGCGACCCTCCCGGCAGTCGGCGCCGGGCAGATTCTCACCGCCACGGCCACCGACGCCGCGGGCGATACGAGCGAATTCTCGATCCCCGTTACCGTTGTCGTTCCGACCGTCTTTGGCCGCTTCATCTTCTACAACAATTCATTGTTCGACGGGAACAATCCTGCCGCCAATACGAGCGACGACGCCGCGATCGCGCCAGACAAGCACGCCCTTTTGCCGGGCCAGACCGCGGCGTTCGCCAACTACACGAGCTTTACCAAAGGGATCAACGGGATCATGATGGACGTGGCGAACCTGCCCGGAACGCCGACGTTGTCGGACTTCGCGTTCCTCGCCGGCGCCACGACGACGCCGAGCCAATGGTCGGCAGCGCCGACGCCGTCAGGATTCCTGGTCCGCGGCGGCGGCGGGACCGGCGGCTCGACTCGCATCGAAATCACCTGGGCCGACGGCGCTATCAAAAACGAGTGGCTCCAGATCACGCTCAAGGCTGACGCCAACACCGGGCTGTCGGCCCCCGACGTGTTCTATTTCGGCAATTTGATCGGACAGAGCGGCTCCAAGCCGGTCAACAACCAGTTCGTGGTCACTACGGCAGACCAGGCCGCGGCGGCCGCCGACCCGCACGGGTTCATGAACCCCGCTCCGATCACCGATGCCAACGATTACAACCGTGACGGTAAGGTTGACGCGACCGATCTGCTGATCGCCCGCTACAGTCTGAATGACTCTTTGGTCGTTTTGCAGCCCGCGGCGTCAAATACCGCCTCCGCGCCGCTTTCGGCAGCGACCCAATCGAATTCTTCGTCGAAGACCCTGGTCCTCAGGCGCAAGCACCCGACTCGAAAACTCCAACACGATTTGTAGCATAAGGTATCGGCGGCGATGCCGATTACTCCGGTCCAGCAGGTCTTCGATCAAGCAGTTCGGCACCATGAAGCCGGCCGGCTCCATGAGGCCGAGGCGCTCTATCGCCAGGTTTTGTCGCGGCAGCCTCGTCACGCCGACGCATTGAACATGCTCGGCGTACTGGCCCATCAGCTCGGGCGCACAAATGACGCGTTGCAGCTTGTTCGATCCGCCATTGCCATAAATCCCGAGGCATTTGGATGCCACGGCAACCTCGGCCTGCTGCTTGCCGGCACCGGCGCATGGGACGAGGCCATCTCCGAGTTCCAAAAGGCGTTGACGCTCCGGCCGGGCGACGCGGGAATCTGCAACAATCTCGGCAGCGCGCTGCTCGAAGCCGGCCGCCTTGACGAAGCAATGGCCGCGTACCAGCAGGCCCTGACCGCTCGGCCGGATTTTCCCGAAGCCCATTACAACGTCGGCAAGATTCTCCACGCCCACGGCAATCACGAGCAAGCGATCCCGGCGTATCGTGAGGCGCTGCGCCTGCGGCCGAATTATCTCGATGCCCTGAATAACCTTGGCAACGCCTTGTACGAAATGGGTCACTTCCAAGCCGCGATCACCGCCTACCGACAGGCACTTTCGCTGAAACCGAATTTCCCCCAGGCGATGGTAAACCTTGGCAATGCCCTGCGCCGTGCCGGCCGTCTTGATGACGCAATCACCACCTACCGGCAGGCCCTGGAGCTTCAACCGCGCGACGCCGACATCTGTAACACTCTGGCAGACACGTTGCGCGAATCGGGGCGCGTCGAAGAGTCACTTGCTCCCTTTCGCCAGGTGCTGGCGCTGAAGCCTGGTCACGCCGACGCCTTTAACAATCTCGGCAGCGCGCTGTTGGAGCAGGGTTGCGTGGACGAAGCTATCGCCGAGCTTCGCCAGGCGTTGAAGATTCGGCCGGAATATGCCGAGGCGTTCAACAACCTCGGCACGGCATTGCAGGAGCAAGGCTGCTGGGACGAGGCGATGGACGCCTTCCGCCAGGCCTGCGCCCTCAAGAAGGACTACCCCGAACCGCGCTGGAACCTGGCGCTGGCTCTGTTGCTGCGCGGGAACTTCATGGAAGGCTGGGCCGCTTATGAGGCGAGGTTTGAGCTAAAGGAGCGATCAAACATTGCCATGCCAACCGGCCCGCGCTGGGACGGCGGCGATCTTGCGGGCCGGACCATTCTTCTGACCGCCGAGCAGGGATTGGGCGACACGATTCAGTTTGTTCGCTATGCACATCACGTCGTTGCCAAAGGCGGCCGGGTTGTGCTTCAGTGCCAGCCACCGCTTAGGCGCCTGCTCGATGGACAATGTGGAGTCGAGCAGGTTGTCAGCAACGACAAGTCCATTCCACACTGTGAGTTGAGTTTCCCACTGTTGAGCTTGCCAGGTCTGCTGGGGACGACTCTCGAATCCATCCCTGCAACAGTTCCCTACCTCACGGCCGACCCCGCGCTGGTCGCGAATTGGCGGTCGCGGCTGGCAGCGCAAACTGGGGAAATCAAGGTCGGTTTGAACTGGGCAGGCAACGCGATGCCTCCCATCAATCGCAAACGATCGCTGCCTTTGCGAGCCCTCGCGCCACTGGGCGACATTGGCGGGGTCCGTTTCTACAGTCTCCAGAAGGGCGATGCCGCCGCCGAAGCCAAGTCACCGCCAGCAAATCTGCCGCTGGTCGATTGGACTCAGGATATCAGCGACTTTGCCGATACAGCCGCGTTGATCGGTGGTCTGGACCTGATCATCACGTGCGACACTTCGGTCGCGCATCTGGCCGGGGCCCTCGGCAAGCCGACATGGGTATTACTGCCCTTCGCGCCGGACTGGCGCTGGCTGCTGGACCGGGCGGATTCGCCCTGGTATCCGACGATGCGGCTATTCCGTCAGCCGCGTCGCGGCGATTGGCAAACCCTGCTTGAGCAAGTGGCGGACGCGCTGGGAGCCTTGTCGTGCCTGCGCTGACGATTCAGCAAGCTTTCCACTTGGCCGGCCGGCACTACGACGCCGGGCGGTTTCGTGAGGCCGAGTCGCTCTATCGGCAGATCCTCTCTCACAACCCCGCGCATTCCGATTCGCTGCGGATGCTCGCCCTGCTGGCCCACCAATTCGGCCGTAAGAGCGTCGCCCTCGAGCTGCTCCGGCGGGCGATCGAGATCAATCCCGGGGTCTGGGACTATCACAGCAATCTCGGCGTCCTTCTGGCGGCCGCCGGGCGGCAGGATGAAGCGATCATCGCGTTCCGGAACGGACTGGCTCTGCGGCCAAACGACCCCGAGATTTACAGCAACCTCGGCGGAGCGCTCCTTCAGCAGGAGCTTGGCGACGAGGCGATTGCCGCGTTTGCCCGAGCCCTGGAGCTTCGGCCCGATTTTCCCGAAGCACATTACAACCTGGGCAATGCACTCTGCCAGGCAAAGCACTTTGAGGATGCCGCCCGTCACTACCAATCCGCCCTGTCGTTGCGGCCGACTTACGTCGAAGCACATTTCAATCTCGCCAACGTCTATCGCCGAACCAACCGCCTGCCGGAGGCAATCGACGCGTATCGGCATTCCCTTGCGCTGCGGCCACAGTATGCCGAAGCGCGCTGGAACCTGGCGCTCGCTTTGCTTTGCAAAGGGGAGTATGTCCAGGGATTCGTGGAATACGAATCGCGGCGTCAAATCAGCGACCTCTGGCGCGGTCGCGGCTTTTCGCAGCCTCAGTGGGATGGCG
>Ga0307476_10001583_pt1 | contig 13754 bp, 12 predicted proteins | sample atmos_gasesECM2C_2_FD_203314 | JGI IMG/M metagenome (GOLD analysis project Ga0307476, IMG submission 203314) | Hardwood forest soil microbial communities from Morgan-Monroe State Forest, Indiana, United States - atmos_gasesECM2C_05 | ecosystem: Environmental > Terrestrial > Soil > Temperate... | reverse complement strand
CGCGCGAAGCGGAACCGCTCCCGTCCCGCACCGCTTTGACAAATCAACATCAGCAATCAACAATCAACAATTCATGCCCGCCTCCCTGAAATCCTCCATCGAGCGCCTGGCCGCGCAAGGCGAAGTCGAGCGCGACCCCGATGCCCGCCGCATCTTCCTCGAGTTCCGCGACCGACTCACCCAAGGCAAAATTCGCGCCGCGGAAAAGAAAAACGCCCGCTGGATCATCAACGCTTGGGTGAAACAAGGAATCTTGCTGGGTTTCCGCCTCGGCGAACTCACAGAAATGACCGCCGGCCTCTCCTTCGTCGACAAAGACACTTTCCCCGCCCGCCAGTTCACCGTCGCCGACCGCGTGCGCATCGTCCCCGGCGGCTCCTCCATCCGCACCGGAGCCTATGTCGCTCCCTCGGTCATCTGCATGCCGCCCATGTTCATCAACGTCGGCGCCTACGTCGACGAGGGCACTCTCATCGACTCTCACGCCTTAGTTGGCTCCTGCGCGCAGATCGGCAAACGCGTACACCTGAGCGCCGCCGCTCAAGTCGGGGGCGTCCTAGAACCCATCAATGCCGCGCCTGTAATTGTTGAGGATGATGTTTTAGTCGGGGGTAATTGCGGAATTTACGAAGGCACTCTGGTGCGGGCACGCGCGGTGCTCGGCGCGGGAACGATCCTCACCCGCTCGACTCCGCTTTATGATCTTGTCCGCGGCGAAGTTTATCGCGCCACGAGCGATACGCCGCTCGAAGTTCCGGAAAATGCCGTAGTCGTCCCCGGCTCGCGCGCCGTAAAACAAAGCGCCGCGAAATGGAATCTTTCGCTCTACACTCCAGTTATCGTGAAATACCGCGACGATAAAACCGATCGCGCTATTGAGTTGGAGGACTGGCTCAGATGAGAAAGGCGGGATGCGCTTTACTTTCCGCTATAATGTAAAGCATGGCCGAGACTACTTTATCCTCGAAGAACCAGATCGTCATCCCGCGCGAAGCTCGGGAAGCGTTGCAACTCAAGCCGGGCGATAAACTCCTCGTCCGCGCCCATGGTGGAAAGATCCTCATCCTGGAGAAGCCGAAGTCCTATCGCAATGCGATTCGGGGCTTAATGCGAAAAGGTTATGACAAGGGATATCTGGGCAAGGAGCGCGAAAGTTGGGGGTAGAGCGTCTCCGGACATCACTTGCTCGCCACCGTCGCATCGCGCTCGACACGAGTATTTTTATCTACCACCTAGAGGCGAACGCCAAATATCTCGCGCTGACCGACTGCTTTTTTTCCTGGCTCGAGTCTGATGCTTCCGCCGCGGTTACATCCGTCATTACGATGACGGAGTTGCTCGTTAAGCCATATCGTGAATCGGACGACGAAACGGTGGATAAGTGCTACACCCTGCTCTCTACTTACCCCAATCTCGAGTGGATGTCTCCGACCCTTGAAATCGCAGTTTTGGCGGCAGAAATTCGTGCGATCCACCGGCTGCGAACGCCAGACGCGCTGCAAGCCGCGACCGCGCTGCACACGAACGCAACCGCATTCATCACGAACGACTCAGTCTTTCAACGGATCAGTGACTTAGACGTTCTGATTCTGGACGATTTTGTCTCAGCCCCAACCCGAACCTAAGTGCGGCGACGAAAATACGGACCGGGGCATAGGGTTAGAACACTGGCTGCATCAAGAGGAGTATTAGCAAGGCGAGGTTGTCATTCCGAACCCAGGTGCAGCTGCGCACCTAGCGCGGCGAAACGAAGGAGGAATCCGCTTTCGCCGCCGTCACGCTGATGGTAAGTTTCGCGCCCCCATCGGCCGCGACCTCAATCTGCCCGAGCCCCGCCACCACCGCATCGGCCTCTTGTAACTTCGACGCCGGATACGTGCTGTCCAGCCCAATTACCTTCATCCCCGCCGCCCGTGCCGCGCGAATTCCCGCAGGCGCATCTTCGATCACCAAACAATCCGCCGGCTTGAATCGCAGCCCGTCCGCTCCCTTCAAATAAGGCTCCGGATGCGGCTTTCCGTGCTCCACATCGTCCGCCGTCACCAGAATTCTCGGCACCGGCAATCCGCAGAAGCGCAAGCGCGCACTGGCGAGCAACCGCGTTCCTGACGTGACCACGCCCCATCGTCCATCCGGAATCGAATTCACAAGGGCAGCGGCACCCGGCATCACACGCACGCCATGCTGATCCCTCGCTTCCTCGTTCTCGATTTCCCAGGCTTCCGCGTCGGCGTCGAGATGCGGAGCCACGCGCCGGATCACTTCAATCGTACGCACGCCATGGGCAATCGCCATCACCGCATCGCCGTCGACGCCCTTTCGCCGCGCCCACTGCCTCCACTCGCGGTCCACCGCGCCGGTCGAGTCCACCAGGACTCCGTCCAGATCAAAAAGAATGGCTGAGCAGGAAAAGATAGGCATCTCTAACTATTTAATCACAGGGGGCGGGGAAGAGTGTTATAGGGAGCTGAGTAGAAAGTACTAATTCGTGTTCGTCGGCAACCTGGCCGGACCCTGCCCCACCAACGCTTCCCGTTGCGCTCGCTCCCGCAGCATCAAATGCCGCTGCCGGAAATGTATCTTCGCCCGCCGCCCCCAGCCTCGCACGAACCAGTAATTCAGTCCCGCGCCGATCACCGAACTGGCCAGCGGAATCACCCGTCCCGCCCATTTCTCTACCACTTCTGTGCTGGCCTTCGCGGCAATTCTTTGAATCACGCGCGGCACAAACTTGTTGATGACTTCTTTCTCCAGCAACTCGCGGGTGATGTCGACTCCCGCCGCGCTCGCCGCCGCCACCCAGAGTTCCGCAATCTCCTCGTCCGTGTTGAACTGAAATCCGTAAATCAGGCTCAATTTCTGAATCGTCCGCATTGTGATCGCCGAAAGAATTCCCAGATCCGGGACGATCGTCATCAATCCGCCCAACCCGAATCCCGCTCCCTCCACTGCCGCAACTTTCATCCCCGCGCGAATGATCGAGTCCGCTACGGCATCCACTTCCCCAATCTCCAGCGAATATAAGCCGTGATATCCGCTGATCGGTACTCGATACGCCGTTTGCAATTGCAGCAAAAATTTATCCGGATCCACGCGCAACGTCGAATAAGCGCGCGTCAGTCCCTTCGTTATCCCCGACTCAACCCGCCGCCGTAACCACGATTTTCCCTGCTCTGCCATCCATTCAACCCTATCGCAGGAAGGGCCAGAAATCCATCGGGGAACTACTCAGTCTCACCGAAAAAATGCCTGCCGTTTTCTCTGCGCCCTCCGCGGCCGTCACTGCGGTCTTTGCGCTCAAAGGCTCCCTCCCTTTGATCGCCCTGAACATACCGCCGCAATCTCAACCATCGGCAATATCTTCATCGTCCTCAGACGCGCCGACCTCAACCGCTCGGTACGCTACACGACACGTGTGCTAGCATCGTTCTTACTCAATGCCCACTGGAAAACTGCAGGTTATTCCCCTCGGTGGCCTCGGCGAGTTCGGTATGAACTGCATGGCTGTCCGCTGGGGCGACGACATCATCGTCATCGATGCCGGACTCATGTTCCCCGAAGCCGAACTTCTCGGCGTCGACATCGTTGTCCCCGACATCTCCTATCTCACCGAAAATCGCCAGCGCATCCGCGGCATCGTTCTCACCCACGGCCACGAAGACCACATCGGGGCCCTCCCCTGGATGCTCTCCGAACTAAAGGTCCCGGTCTGGGGAACCGAATTTACGCTCGCATACGTCGAAGACAAACTCGATGAGCACGGCCTGCTCGACGACGCCGACCTCCGCGAGATGCGCCCCAACGAGCGTTTCAAGGCCGGTGTCTTCACCATTCACCCCATCCATGTCACCCACAGCCTGGTCGATTGCGTGGCCCTCGCCATTCACACTCCGCTCGGCGTCATCATTCACACCGGTGATTTCAAAGTCGATCCCACGCCTACCGACAACAAACTATTCGACCTGCACTCCTTCGCGGAATACGGCAAGACCGGCGTCCTCGCGCTCTTTCAGGATTCCACCAACGTCGAGCGCAAAGGATACACGCCCAGCGAACGCGCCGTAAGACGAAAGTTCGACGAGGTCTTCGCCCACACCAAGCGCCGCCTTTTCATCTCCTGTTTCTCATCGTCCATTCACCGCATTAATCTGGCCGTCGAACTCGCCGACCAGCATGGCCGCAAGATCGCCTTCCTCGGCCGATCCATGAACAACTCCGCCGAGATCGCCGAAGACCTCGGCTACATCGAAATTCCCGAAGGCCTCGTCATTAATCCCGGCGAGATGAAAAATTTCCCTCCGGAAAAAGTTTGCGTCCTCATCAGCGGCACCCAGGGCGAGCCCATGTCCGCGCTCTCCCGCGCCGCGGTCGATAATCACAAGCATGCCAAAATTGAAAAGGGAGACACCGTCGTCCTCTCCTCCCGCATCATCCCCGGCAACGAAAAGACTATTTACCGGATGATCGACCACCTCTTCCGCCGCGAAGCCTACGTCATCTACGAAGACGGAACCTCGCCGCCCATCCACGTCAGCGGCCACGCCAGCCAGGACGAACTCAAGCTCATCATCAACCTGGTCAAGCCGCGTTACTTCACTCCCATTCACGGCGAATACCGCCAGTTAAAGTTGCACGCCGAAATGGCCGGCGCCATGAAGGGCTCGGTCGGCAAAGTCATGCTGATCGAAAGCGGCGACATTCTGGAATTCGACGACCATGGCGCCCGCAAAGCCGGACGCATCAATGTAGGCCGCGTCTGCATCGACTCCGGATCGCGGACGGACGTAGTTGAAGATTTAATTATTAAAGACCGCCGCCACCTCAGCGAAGACGGCATCGTCCTCCCCATCATCGCCATCAATAAACTAACCGGCCGAGTCGAGACCGCTCCCGAAATCGTGACCAGAGGTTTCAACGTCGGCGAAAACGGTTTCATGGAAGGCGCAAAAAGAATGGTCGAAGACACACTGGCCCACTCCAGCGAAGAAGAAAAAGCCGACTACGGCGTAATCAAAGAAAAAATCCGCGCCGACCTGAAACGCTATATCTCCAAGCAAACCCAAAAACGCCCGCTGATCATGCCGGTAATATTGGAAATCTAATCAGCTCACGTAGCGAAGGACGCATTCGTCCGTCCGCCCAGAGCGAAGCCGAACTCGTAACCGTTCGAAGCGGCGACTACGTTAGAATCGCCGTTCGAGCGAAATGATCACCCTCTCCGACATTCACGCGGCGCGCGCGCGACTCCAAGGCATCACCACCCGCACCCGCCTGATCGAATTCAAGCCCGAGGTGCCCCATGCCTGCCCTGAGCCGAGTCGAAGGGTCTCGCCTTCTTTGCGAGACTTGGGGACTTTGACGGACCCGTCCCGCCGCCTCTTCCTCAAGCTCGAAAACCATCAACCCATCGGCGCCTTCAAACTCCGCGGAGCCTATAACAAAATCGCCTCGCTCTCAGAACAAGACCGCAAACGCGGCGTCATCTCCTACTCCAGCGGCAACCACGCTCAAGGCGTAGCCTATGCCGCCCGCGCCCTGGGCGTGAAGGCTGTCATCGTCATGCCCAACAACGCTCCCACCATCAAGCGCGAAGCCACGACCGCCCTCGGCGCCGAGATCGTTCTGGTAGGCCCCGGCAGCAGCGAACGCCAACTCAAAGCCGAAGAACTTGCCGCCCAATACGGCTACGTAATCGTTCCTCCCTACAACGACGAAAAGATCATCGCCGGCCAAGGCACCATCGGCTTGGAAATCCTAGAGGACTTGCCCGAAGTCGAAGCCGTCTTTGCCCCCGTCGGCGGTGGAGGCCTGATCAGCGGTGTCGCCGCAGCCATCAAACTAACGAAGCCGGAAGTCCAAGTAATCGGCGTCGAACCTGAACTCGCCTCTGACGCCCAGGCTAGCCTGCGTGCCGGCAAAATTGTCCAATTCCCCGCCGACCAGGTTTCGCGCACCATCGCCGACGGCCTGCGCACTCAAAGCGTAGGCAGCATTAACTTCGATCACATGCAGTGCTTCGTCGACGCCATCATCACCGTGACCGAAGACGAAATCCATCAAACCGTGAAACTGCTCTCCGCCAATCCCGACACCGTAGCCGAACCCAGCGGCGCCGTCGCCACCGCAGGCTTTCTCTTTCGCTCCGATCAACTCCCGAAAACAAACCTCAACGTCGCCATCATCTCCGGCGGGAACATCGAGCCCAAAATGCTGGAAGACCTCCGCCAGCGATAAGACGTTGCAAGCAACGTCTCTACGGCCAATAATCATGGATATGAAACTTCGACTCACTCTGCTGGCGCTCACATTCGTTGCGATAACTTCGCTCGCCGCCGCGCAAGCGCAACGCGGCACTCTCGTCCACGAAGAATCCATCCGCGTCTCACCTAGCGCCGACGCCGCCAAACTCGGCGAGGCTGGCCGCGGACACGAACTTGTCATCATCGAGACCGGTCATGACTGGACTCACGTCGAAGCCATCCTCCGCGAACCGAGAAGAGACGCCGACGAAGACGATCCCGATTCCCAAGGCAAGACCATCACCGGATGGGTCTCCAGCAAAGCCCTGGTAAACCTGACCACGCCCGACGGTGACAAGATTGTTTTCGGCGAGGCCGCAGATTCCGAAGACCAGGCCAGCCGCCGCCGCGGCCGCCGCGACGCCGCGCAGGACGCCATGCGCCTTTATTACCGAGTCTACGATTTGTTCCCCACCTCGCCACTCGCTGCCGAAGGCCTTTATCGCGCCGCCGACATTCGCTGGCAGATGGAACGCTCGGATGTACTCACGCGCCCCTCCGCCCGCGAGCGCGACTCCTACATGCGGGGCCAAATCGATGAAGAGTGGATGAAGCTGGTCATGAAAAAATTTCCCGGCACAAAATGGGCAGACCTTGCCTCCTTCCACCTGATCGAAAATAAACTCTGTGGCGATTGGCAGGCCGCCTCCAAGTGCCCCGACAAAGAAGCCGACATGTACGAGAAGTACGCCAAAGAGCACGAGCAGTCGCCCTCCGCACCCGAAGCCCTGTACGACGCCGCATGGCGTCGCTCTGCCCTGATCGAGATCTTCAAAACCGAAGCCAACCAGAAAAAATCCGAAGAATCAAAATCGCGCGCCTTAGCCTTGGCGCAGAAGATCACCAGCCAGTACGCCCAAAGCGATTGGTCCTCGCGCGCGCAAATGCTGATCTTCTATATCCAGCAAGGTGTCCCCACCTACGGCAACGCCAGCGACTAGCGTCGTCTGCTCATTGGCTTCGTGTCATCCTGAGCGAAGTGATGGCTTCGCGAAGCGGAGCCGTCATGCAGTCGAAGGATCTCTTTTCGATCGATGGCCGAAGTGGACCTCGATAGGAATTTCGGTCAATAAAACTGAAAACTCCTACGAGAATTCCCACAATCGCCGCAAACAACTACTGTTCAGGGATCCTTCGACTGCGTCGCCCTTCGCTTCGCGAAGAGCGACTTCGCTCAGGATGACACGGGCCGAGTGAGGCAGATGAGAACACGGGCAAGGACTCCCAAACTGCTACACAAACTGCGATACTGTTCCCTCACATTCACCAGGAGGACGATTGAACGACTACCTGCTCTCCCTGATCCTCGGCATCGTCGAAGGTCTCACCGAGTATCTGCCTGTCAGCTCAACCGCGCACCTGCGCCTCTCGGAAGCGATACTCCACGCCACCGGTTTAGCCCCGAATCTTACTCTCGATAACGGCTACTGGAAGATGTACTCCATCGTCATCCAACTCGGCGCAATCCTCTGCCTGCCTGTTTATTTCTGGAGCCGCATCAAGAGATTTCTCGCCACCTTTCCCGGCGGTGACACCGGAAGACGCACTCCGCTAACTCACCCTCTCGGTCTCACCACAATAGCGTTCGTAGTCACGGCGATCCCGTCGTTCCTGCTCACCAAGATGATTGGCAAGCATCTGGAAAACATTTTGATCATCGGCTGGTCGCTGCTGATCGGTGGAATCGTGATGTGGCTGGTCGACGCCTTAAACTCGAAGTCGGAAGCCGCCGGTCCAGGCGCGCCCGGGAGCCGCATCCACACCTGGAAGGTGGAAGACATGAGCGTGGCGCAAGCCGTCTGGATCGGCTTCTGCCAAATCTTTTCCGCCGTGTTCCCCGGAACATCGCGATCCATGTCGACCATTGCAGCCGGCCAGATTGCAGGCATGTCGCGGGCCGCAGCCCTCGAGTTCTCCTTCTTCGTCTCCATGCCAACCATGGCCGCGGCCACGATTTACACTCTGCTCAAATCGCTCAGCGGCAAAGGCGAGAACCCAATCGGCGTCGCGCAAATCGACGCCCACGGCTGGCTCGTGCTGGCTATTGGTTTCGTGATCTCGTTTATCGTCGCCTACGGTTCCGTGGCCTGGTTCATGGCCTACGTTCGCCGCCGCGGCTTTGCCCCCTTTGCCGTCTACCGGATCATTGTGGGAGCGTCAGTGCTGGCATTCGCCTCCAGGTTGTCGTAGAGACGTTGCTTGCAAAGTCTCTTGCCAGCCCAGCAAGTGCATGTGGATTGAAGACGTTGCAAGCAACGTCTCAACGACGGGATACCATATGAATACTACCTCCCATTTCCATTGTCGGATCACCCGCTTATTGGCATAATGTAAAGGCTCTGGCCGATGATGCCACCTGAAGAACGGAACGTCTTCGGTGTGCCAAATCTGCCCCAAATGGACTATCTGGCAAGCATTTTCATTCCCACCGGGAACCGCCGGCTCAATGAGCTTATCGGGTTCCTGATGTGCGTCTCCGCGCTCCTCCTCTTCCTCGCGCTGGTTTCCTATTCTCCACTCGATCCTTCGTGGAACAGCGCATCCGTCCTGACCGGTTCGCACGCCGCGCGCAACTGGATCGGCGTCGTGGGCGCGTTCACCGCCGATATGATGCTGCAGTTCTTCGGCATCGGCGCATTTCTCTTAGTCATTTTCCCCGTAATGCTGGGCGCGCGCTGGTTCCGGTCCATAAAAGTGCAGTCCCCGCTGGCAAAAAGTCTGGGGGGAATCTGGCTGGTGATGTTCGTTCCCGCCATGCTGGCGCTGCTCCCCGGACAACTGCGCTGGCAGCACGTGATCCCCGTCGAAGGCCTGCTCGGCCGTGTCGTTGGCGACGTACTGATCCATTACTTGAACCTGGTCGGCGCCTACATCGTCTGCGCCACCATACTCGCCGTAGCCCTATATCTTTCGACGGCGTTTTCATTTTCGGCAATTCAGCTCTGGGCTCCCACGCACCTTGCCTTTATAACGGCCCTGTGGAATCGCTACAAAGATTGGCTGCAGGAGCGCGCCAAGAGACGCCAGCAAAAAGAACTCGATCAGCGGCGCATCTCGAAGCCGATGGTGAAGACGCAATTGATTCCGTCGCGGCCAGATTCGCAAGCGGCGGCGGAACCGCGACGCACCGGCATCGAACGCATGATGGCTGAGGAGGAAGCGCCGAAGGCAGCGCAATCGATCGGCGGGATTCTGCCCGAACCTCTGACTATGAATGCTGTGGAGGAATCCGCCGATCCCGAAGTCACCGAGCGTGCCGACAGCGCCCACAAAGCCAAGACCACCATGCCCCGAATCGCCGCCGGCGGATACAAGTTGCCTTCGAGCAGCCTGCTGCAGCGTCCCGACGAACAGCAGCAAGTCGATGCCGATGAACTCAAACTCCTGGCGCAAGTGCTGACCGAAAAATACGCCGAGTTCGAGATCCACGGGCAAATCACGCAGATCAATCCCGGTCCGGTCGTCACCACGTTCGAGTTCAAGCCCGAAGCGGGAATCAAATACAGCCGCATCACCAATCTTTGCGACGATCTTTGCCTCGCCCTGAAAGCCGAGAGCATTCTGATTGAGCGCATGGCAGGCAAAAGCACGGTCGGCATTCAGGTGCCGAACCGGCAGCGCGAGATTATTTGGCTGCGGGAAAACATCGAGTCGCAAGAGTTCATGGGATCGAAATCCAAGATGACGATCGCTATGGGCAAAGACATCAACGGCCGCATCGTCACGGCGGATCTGGCGGGAATGCCGCACTTGCTCATTGCCGGCTCGACCGGCGCGGGAAAGAGCGTCGCCATCAACGCCATGATCATGTCGATCCTGTACAAGGCTACGCCCGATCAGGTGCGCCTCATTCTGGTCGATCCGAAGCGCCTTGAACTAGGTAACTACGAAGGCGTTCCGCATCTGTATACGCCGATTATCACCGAGCCAAAACTCGCCGCCAACGCCCTCCGCAATGCCGTTCGCGAAATGGAACGCCGCCTCAAGCTACTTGCCGCCAAAGGCGTCCGTAACATCGACCAGTACAACAAGCTGTTCGATCAGAATGGCACGCCGAGTCTGTTCGACGAAGAGGGCGACGAGAAACCGATTCCCTACATCGTCATCATCATCGACGAACTGGCCGACTTGATGATGCTTGATTCCAGCAACGTGGAAGAGTCCATTACCCGCCTCGCGCAAATGGCGCGAGCCGTGGGGATTCACCTGGTGCTGGCGACGCAGCGGCCTTCTGTAGATGTAATCACCGGCTTGATCAAAGCCAACTTCCCCGCACGCGTTTCGTTTCGCGTGGCAACAAAAGTGGACTCGCGAACTATTCTCGACGCCAACGGCGCCGAAGCCCTGCTCGGCAAGGGCGACATGCTCTATTTGCCGTCAGGCTCCGCTCGCGTGCACCGCCTTCACGCTCCGTTCGTCACGGAAAAAGAAATCGCCGCGGTCGTCGAATTCTGGAAGGCGCAAGGCCTGGCCGAATATCAGCAGCAATTCCTGGAAGCGCCCAAAGGCGAGCGCGAGGCCGGATCAGATACCAGCAGCGGCGACGCTGGATCGGACGGCGAATCCGAAGACGATCCCATGTATGGCGATGCCGTGAAGTTGGTTGTGGAGTTCGGCAAAGCCTCCACTTCCCTGCTGCAGCGCCGCCTGCGCATTGGCTATGGCCGGGCCGCACATCTCATCGATCTAATGGAGCAGGACGGCATCGTCGGCGCCGCCGACGGCCCCAAACCACGCGAAGTCCTAAAACGCCCCGACTGGATTTCAGAAATCGAAGAGACCACGCGCTGATATCGGCTCTAATCCGTCTGTCATCCTGAGACGGCAAGCGAAGGGAGCCGTCGTGCGGAGTCAAAGGATTCCCTACAGTTGGAGCGTGCCCTTGCGCCAGTTGGAGCAGCCTCACGCTCCAACCCAATCCAGCACGCGCCCCTTCATCCGGCGAAACCATTCCGGCAACCAACTCTTGTAGCGCAGCAAAACCGCCGCGTGAACGCTCTTCGCCGCCCTCGGCGCAGCCTTGTTGCTGAAGACCAAATAATAAATTCCCGCACCCGCCGGAACGTCCGCTTGCACGTTGCCCTCGGCAACCTTGCCACTTTCATAAAGGGAACTCGTCGCGTACCCGTGCTGCCAAACCGTAAACGCAGAATCCGTGAGAACGTAGACTTCGATATCGTTGTCGGTATCTTGGTTCGCATTATTCTTGGATCGCGTTGTGTCTCTGCGGTTGCCGATACTGGAACTGTCTGCGGTGGATGTGAACTGTCCCACGATGGCCACATTCACCGAGCCTTCGGGCAACGCAAATTTGTAATAGCGAAACGTATGCGGGCCGATGGAGAAAGGAGCGTCGAGAATAATCTGATCGTGTTTCCACCCGACAAATTCCTGCACCTGTTGCGCGCTCGGACTATCGCTGAACCCAGCCCATGCAATGACTCCGGCCAGGACGGCCAGCAGAATCCCCGCGATGATGGGACGCGTACGTCTCGGCTGACGGATCTCGAGAGGAAGCGACTCCACGATGGCGGGGGATTTCGGTGGCAAGCTTACCGGCTTCCCGCATTTCAGACAGAACTGCGCCTCATCCGGCAGACTGGCGCCGCACTTCGCGCATCCCAGCAGAACTTTAGCCGCGGGTGGTGTGGTGCTATTGGTCGGCATACTCAACTACTCTCCGACTTCAAACTGAAGTGCGAACCATACTTCGTCAAAAAGGAAGACTTGCGGCGCATTCTGCGTTCCGGGGACCCTTCCTTCCAAACCCAGAAATATCAGCAGATACTAGCACAGCCCCGGGCGAACCCATATGTTTTCCGACCGCGAGAATATTTTCGAACTCTGAAGGGTTGGACCTGTTGTCTCACGTAATCGTTGTGAACCTGGAACACCACATGCTCCCTCAGTTCTGACTCAGCAGGGTTTGTGAAGTTGTGAGCCAATTCTGCTCTCAATTGCACGCTAACCGCCAGAGCGCCGAGTGGTACCTGACGTAAATCGCCAGTCATCTCCGCACCACGACTTTCACCGGAGGAAAAAGAATATATGAGCACGCCAAGACGTTTGCGGAATTTCTGGATACCGTGGTAGGCACTGGTTGATTTCAACGTAGCGTTGGTCGGGGAGCCAGAGTGGGGAAGTTGAGTTGCGTCAACCCGATTTACTCGCCACTGGTCGCACAAAGCATCCAAGGGATGCAGGCCGAGCGCGAGCTTCGAAACAGAAAACGAGAATTGCCGCCCTTCGCTGAGGAGCGCGAAGAGCTATCCGGCGATTCCGCTCCCGGCGACCGCGTACTTCATCGACCCCGATAGAATCCTGAGTAACGCGAACACCGAATTGAAGATGAGCGGCCGATACCGGTAAAACGGTCTCTGCTCGTGCATCGCTCAGAGACCGTTACGGAGAGTCGGACGATCGTCGGCTAAAGAATTTGGCGGATCCCAGTGTCCGACGCCTTCTGAATCACGTCAAGCAACTGGTGGCGTTTCACGGCCATGTCAAAGTCTGGCTCGACGGACTTGCCTTCGCGAATGCCTTCAGCCATCCGCATGTAGAGCTGGGCAACGTTGAAAGGAAGCCCCGCCGGGACCGCGGCTGGAACCCAGCGATAGCTCTCCGGTATCGACAGATCCGCCAGCGGTTTGCCCGCTTGCGCACCGCGAACGGTGAACTCGGAGACCTGTATGTAAGTCGCCTGGCGAGGATCTGCCGGCACGATAGCCAGGTCGCCCTCGGTGCCGTGGATCTCGAACAGAAACCCCGTCCCGTTTGCGAAGCCGCCTTTGAAGTGGACCAATGCGACCGCGCCGCTTTGAAGGACGCCGTTTATGAGCACCTGGTCGGGCGCGGTCATCGGGATCGTCTCGCCCGTCTCGACGATCTTGACTCGTTGGCGCTGATTCGCCACGACGCTGGACAGTTCTTTGAACTCCCCAAGGCAGTAGCACAGTGCGTCAATTGCGTGTCCCCCGACGCTGGTCAATAGAGAATTTCCTTTCGAGCGATCCGCCATATAGGCCCAGTCACGCGTGAATTCGGCGCCCCACGTGGGAGTCGTTACGATCATCGTGCACGAAAGCACTTTGCCGATGTAGCCCTCGGCGACCAGGTCTCTGACGCGATTGAACTCGCGGGCTCCGCGGGTTTGTAGTCCCACCATATGGTGGACCCCTTTGCGGAGGGCCAAATCACGCATCTGCTGAGCCTGCTCGGTGGTGGCCGCAAGCGGCCATTCGCAGTAGAGATGCTTGCTGGCATTCAAAGCAGCCATCCCCAGCTCATGGTGAGAAGGCACCCGCACGCAGATCGCGACGAGGTCCACGTCGGGATGCTGGACCATTTTGTAAGGGTCGGCAAAAGCGTGGGGGATTCCGAAATGCCTGGCCGTTTCGTCCGCGGTTTCCTGGCGGCTTGTGCTGGCCGCCGTGATCTCGAACTCAGGAAGCGCGC
>Ga0307476_10001582_pt1 | contig 13766 bp, 11 predicted proteins | sample atmos_gasesECM2C_2_FD_203314 | JGI IMG/M metagenome (GOLD analysis project Ga0307476, IMG submission 203314) | Hardwood forest soil microbial communities from Morgan-Monroe State Forest, Indiana, United States - atmos_gasesECM2C_05 | ecosystem: Environmental > Terrestrial > Soil > Temperate... | reverse complement strand
GCCAGCGCGTAGCCGGCGCTCCGCGTCACGGCGTGGTCGCGCTGGCCGGCGCCGACAGCGGTCCCTGGGTCTGGACCGCGTCCTCGGACTGGACCTCGAAGCGGTAGGTCGTCGCCGGGCTCAGGTTGACGGCGGTGGACGACGTGGCGGGCGACACCACGCTGGCCGCGAACGTGAACGGCCCGCCGTTGGCCGACTGGAACACGAGGTACTTGGCCGCGGCATTGACCGGGCTCCACTGGACCTGGATCCGGTCGGGTGCGATCAGCGTGGCGGTCACGCCGGCCGGCGCCGCCGGCGGCGGCGCGGTGGTGCCGATCGCCTCGTTCGACGGGTCCGAGAACAGGCCGTGGGCGACCGTGCGGACCGTCCACGACGACGTCGTGTTCGGCGCCAGGTGGTCGCCCTGGAACGTCGGCGGGCTGGCGGGCGAGTGGGTGAGGAACTGCTCGTTGCCCGGCGCGGTGCCCTTCGAGATGATGTACGCGGTGGCGCCCGGCACGGCGTCCCACGCCAGGTTGATCGACACCGACGTCGTCGAGCTCACCACCAGGTTGGTCGGCGGCGGCGGCAGCGCGCCGAGCGCGGCGATCTCGGCCGCGGACAGCTGGCGGCCGTGGATCTGGACATCGTCCATCAGCACCGCGGCCCCGATGCATCCCCCGACGTGGCCGATCTGGAGCGGCGCGTGCACCGCGTTGTTCGGCGTGAACGGCACGTTCACGACCTCGACGCCGTTGAGGTACATGTGCGCGTTCTCGTCGGCGAAGGTGACCGCGACGTGGGTCCAGCCGGTGACGAACGTGACGTTGAACGACACGGTCTGGTCCTGGGTGACGAACAGCATGTTGTGGTCGGCCCTCATGATCTCCCATCCGAGCGCGCCGCAGCCGGGCGCGCGCATGCCGATCAGGCGGGTCGTCAAGAAGCTGTCCATGTTGGCCCAGAACGCGACGGTGAACGGGCCGCCGACCAGGTCGAACGCCGGCGCCTCGGGCACGGTGATCGCGGAGCTCGGATCGCCCGAGAACGCGATCGCCGAGCGGTCATCGTCGATGTTCGGCCGGTCCTGCAGCGCGTAGGTCGCGCCGGTGATCGCGCCGTTGCGGCCGAAGCCCGACGAGTCGACCGCCGTGGTCCCGCCGCGCTCGTCGAGCTTCCAGTAGCCCTGGAGGCCGCCGCCGCCGCCCGCGGTGGACGTCGTGGCGCACACCTGGCCCGACTGCGCCGACTCGCTGCCGTCGGAGAACACGCTCGACACCCGGTAGCAGTACTGGGTGTCCGGCTGCAGGTTGACGTCGAGGAACTGGGCGTCGCCCGTCGAGCCGCGCGCCGCGAACGGGCCGCCGGCCTGCGACTGGAACACGTTGTAGCGGACCGCGTTCGCCGCGGCCTGCCACTGCACGAGGATCCGGGTGTCGGTGAGCGCGGTCGCGGTCAGCCCGACCGGCGCCTGCGGGCCGGCGCCGGTGGTCGCGCACGCCGGCGGGGTCGACAGCCCGGACTCGCTGCCGTCGGGCAGCGTGCTCTGCAGCTGGTAGCAGTACATCGTGTTCGCGACGAGCCCGGTCGCGGCGAACGCCTCGCCGGGCGCCAGCACCGTCGCGCGGAACGCGTTCGGGCCGCCGTTGACCGACTCGAACACGAACACCTTGGTCGCGGTCGGGAACCTGGTCCAGGCGAGGTCGATCTCGGTGCTCGACACCGCGGTGGCGGTGACGTTGGTCGGCGCGCCGGGCGGCGCCCCGAGCGTGGTCGCCGAGACCGGCGCGGACGGGGCCGACTCGCTGCCGTCGGTGGAGACCGTGACGACCTCGTACTGGTAGGTCGTGTTCGGCACGAGGCCGGACTCGAGCTGCGAGCTCCCCGGCTCGAGCGTGGTGCCGGCGAACACGAAGTCGGCGTCGGTCGGCGACTTCTGGAACACGAAGTACTTGAACGCGCCGGGGACCGCGCTCCACGCCACCGAGATCTGGGTATTGGAGACCGCGGTGGCGGTGACGGTGGCCGGTGCATCGATGCTCTGATCACTCGACGACAGGTGGAGCCCGGCGCACGCGCTCAGCCCCGACAGCGCGCTCACGACGACGACAAACGACCTCATCAGCGACTTGATCGACATGGTTGCTCCTCGATGTTCGGGTCCGGGGGGATCGGTAGGTCAACGGACGAGCCGGCGACGGGTTCGCCATCATACGGGGTCGATGCGGAGGCGGTCGGCGTCGTCCTTGAGCGCGACGAACACCGCGAGCACGACCCACAGCATCGAGAACCGCAGCCCCTGGTGCGCTCCCGTGTAGAGCAGCGGCGGTAACAGCGTGATCACCATCCGGGCCCGCGCGCCGCGGATCAGCCGCCACGTGAACACCAGGAACAGCAGGGCTCCGACGATCCCGTAGCTGAACAGGATCGTGCCGGCCGACGAGTGGATCTCCATGTTCTTGACGTAGGCGGTGTCGTCGAACCGCGACAGGCCGCCCTCACCGGCGCCGAGCAGCAGGTACTGCTGGTTGCGCCAGATCCGGTCGTAGCCGCGCTCCTGGAAGAACGACGCGTCGGAGTGGGCGCCGCGGTTCAGCACGCGGTCCTGCGAGGCCTCGATCGCGTCCGCGATCGGGCCGACCCCGCTGACCATGGCGGCGCCGGCGAGGCACGCCAGCACGAGGATCTTGGGGTTCGAGAACAGCATCAACACGAGCAGCACCGCGACCCCGCCGGCCGCCGCGCGCGACGCCGAGATCACCGCCAGGGCGCCGCAGCACACCAGCGCGAGGCTCGAGGTCAGGAGCCGGAGCTGGAGCCGGCGCTGGGTCAGCGCGATCAGCGTGGCGGCGAGCAGCGCGTAGTAGCCGAGCTGGTTGGGGTTGTTGAAGAACAGCGTGCCGCGATTGCCGCCCACGCCCAGCGCGATCGACGAGCCGACCTGCGCGAACACCGTGATCATGACCGCGAACACCGTGACCCGCAGGAACAGCTCGCCATGCCGGCGATACAGCACGACGGCGGCCAGGAAGATCAGCGCGTTGTAGATGTAGTAGAGCGGGAACAGCATGAAGCTGTCCGGGCCGAACAGCGAGTAGCTGCCCATCACGAGCACCCAGGTGTAGTCGACGGCGCAGACCCACAAGGTGAACCAGATCAGCGCGCGCACCGTGCCGCGGGTATCGCGCCCGAGCCTGCCGTTCCAGCGCTGCAGCGCGAGCGGCACGACGAGCAGCACGAGCAGGTCGCCGGGCTGGGGCAGGCCGCTGGGGAGGATGTACAGCGGGATGAGGAGGAGGTAGATTGCCCACGTGACGAGCGCTGGCCTGCGCATCACCTGACGCCAGGTGTCGCTATGAGTCCGCAGGGCCGGCAAGGGCGTTCTGCGGTTAGTAGCCCGCCGGCGGCAACGTGTTCGATCCGACGAGGATTGCACACCCCTGAGATCGTAACCGAGCGGAAACAAAGGCCGATGAAGCTGGCGATGGTGACCACGTACGCGACGCCGAACAACGTGCGCCGCGAGCTCCTGGAGGCGGTCATCGCGCGCGGCCACCGCGTCACCGTCATCTCACCGGAGCCCGCCGGCGTCATGCAGGGCCCGATCGCGGCGCTCGGCGGGACCTACCGCGAGTGGCCGGTGGACCGGACCGGCATCGATCCGGTCGAGGACCTGCGGTCGGCACATCGCCTGCACTCGATCCTGCGCGCCGAGCGGCCCGACGTGGTGCTGGTCTACCAGATCAAGGCGGTGCTGATCGCGCCGCTCGCCGCGAAGCTGGCGCGGGTCGAGCGCGTCGTGCCGCTGGTCAACGGGCTCGGCGCGGTGTTCGACAGCCACGGGTTCGGCGCGACCGGCAAGGCCCGGCTCGCGCGCCGCGCCTACGGCATGTCGCTGCGGCTGGTCGACGAGATCGTGTTCCAGAACGCCGACGATCCGGCGCTGCTGCGGTCGTCTGGCCTCTTGTCCCCGAGGGCGCGCTGGTGCGTCGTGCCCGGCACCGGCGTCGACCTCGCGCGGCTCGCCGTCCGGCCACCGCACGCCGGCCCGCCGACGTTCACGCTGATCTCGCGCCTGCTGGTGTCCAAGGGCGTGCGCGATCTGGTCGCCGCGGCCCGCATCGTGCGCGCGCGTCATCCCCTGGCGGCGGCCCGGTTCCGGATCGTCGGGCAGCTCGAGGCCGAGGGCCACCCCGACGGGGTGCGGCGCGCCGAGCTCGACGCCTGGATCGCCGAGGGCCTGGTCGAGTACGCCGGGTTCTCCGACGACGTCGCCGGCGTGCTCGCCGCGACCACGGTGTTCGTGCTGCCGTCGTACTACCGCGAGGGCGTGCCGCGCACCAACCTCGAGGCGCTCGCGGTCGGCCGGCCGATCGTGACCACCGACTGGGTCGGCTGCCGCGAGACCGTCGAGGACGGCGTCAACGGCTTCCTGGTGCCGCCCCGGGATCCGGTCGCGCTCGCCGACCGGCTCGAGCGCTACCTGCGCGATCCCGCGCTGGCCGTCCGCCACGGCAGCGCGAGCCGCGCGCTCGCCGAGCGCACGTTCGACGTCCGCAAGGTCAACGCGCAGATGCTCCAGGCGCTGCGGCTCGGATGACCCCGGCGCCCGGCGCGATGAACCGCCGCTTGAGCGCGCGCAGGATCGGCTGCTCGTACCAGCGGTAGATCGCGATCGCGGCGGCGGTCGACACCGCCATCAGCCCGAGCGTCATCAGCTGGCCGGCGAGCTCGGTCACCTGCGGGTGGCCGATCGCGAGCCGGAGCACGCCGAACACGACGTAGGCGTGGATCAGGTACATCACGTACGAGGCGTCGCCGACCAGGACCGCCCAGCGGTTCGCGATCCGGATCCCGTGGATGCGCTCGAGCGCGACCGCGCACACGACGACGACGAACGCCGGGATCCCGCTGGCCAGCCAGCGCGGCGCGGCGCCGAACAGCTCGTGGCGCAGCGCGAGCGCGGCCAGGCCCAGGCCGACGCCGGCGAGCAGGATCGCGGGCGAGCGTCCGGAGGAGCCCGCCGCGGTGGCGCGCCGGCGGGCCTCCAGCGCGCGCACGACGTGGAATGCGGCGATGCCGTAGGCGAACTCGAGGACGATCGGGTGGCCGTAGAAGTAGGCGACCGGGTGATCGCGCAGCGGCGTGAGCTGGACCGCGGCGAGCACCGCGACCAGCAGCGCGACGGCCAGCTCGGTCGCCCACCGCCGCGACCACGCGAGCGCGACCGCGAACACCGCGTAGAAGTACATCTCGTAGTTGAGCGTCCAGCCGCCGCTCAGCGTCGGGTGCGGGATGCCGTCCTCGGTGTGGACGCCCGACGCGGTCGGCAGGAACGCCAGCGAGCGGACCAGCAGCACCGGATCCGACGACGTGGTGTGGAACAGCCGCGGCAGCGCCAGCACGAGCAGGTACAGCGCGATCGTCGACGTCCAGTAGATCGGGACGATCCGGATCAGCCGGCGGGTCATGAACAGGCTCGGATCGAGCGCCGCGACGTACGCGATGATGAAGCCGCTGATCACGAAGAACAGGTCGACGCCGTCGGCGCCGCCGACCCAGCGCAGGTCCAGGCCGGTCGGGCCCGCGGCGTGGGCGTGGACGACGAGCAGCGCGGCGATCGCGCGGAGCACCTGGACGTTGAACAGCATGGCTAGCCGCCCAGCACGTCGGAGAAGTGGAACACCCGGAGCCCGAGCGGCATCGCCAGGGTCATCACGAGGATCCGGAGGTCGAGCCACAGGCTCCAGCGCTCGATGTAGCGGATGTCCATCGCGACCCGCTGCTTCCACGGGATGTCGTTGCGGCCGAGGATCACCGCGAGGCTGGTCAGCCCGGGCAGCGCGGCGAGCTTGAGCTCGTCCTCGCCGGTGTACAGCGCGTGCTGCGACGCCATGTCCGGGCGCGGCCCGACCAGGCTCATCTCGCCGCGCAGCACGTTGACCAGCTGGGGCAGCTCGTCGGCGCCGCCGCGCAGCCACCGGCCGACCCGGGTCACCCGGTCGTCGCCCGGATCGATCCGGGTCGAGCCGTCGGGGTGGTAGCGGATCGGCGCGTCGCGCATCGTGCGGAACTTGAGCAGCCGGAACGGGCGCCCGCCGCGGCCGAGCCGGTCCTGGGCGTAGAGCACGCCGCCCGGGCTATCGAGCGCGATCGCGGCCGCGATCACCGCCATCGCGGGGGCGCAGGCGAGCAGGCCGCCGGCGGCGAGGCCGTAGTCGAGCGCCCGCTTGATCGCGTAGCCGAGCGTCATCCGTCGAGCCACAGGTGATAGGTAACATGCGTCGCGACCGGCACGAAGCCGCACCGCGCGTACAGCCGGAGCGCGCGGTTGTCGGCCTGGGTCCCGACGGTGGCGACCAGGGCGTGATCGGCCGGGCGATCGTCGAGCCAGTCGACGAACCCGGCGATCAGGCTCGCGCCGGCGCCTCGCCCGCGCCACGCCGCCGCCACCGCGACGAGGTCGATCATCGCCCCGCCCGGCGAGGCGATCACCGCGAGGAAGCCGATCGGCTCGCGCCCGGCGCGCGCGACGATCGTCTGCTGGGCGCGGCCGGTGACGTCGTTGGTCGCCCACGCCGCGTACAGCGCGCGGGTCCGCTCGGCCGGCAGCCGCGGGTCGGCGTGCAGGTGCGAGGTCCGGATCGCCTCGCCGGAGATCGCGGCGACCGCGGCGACGTCGGCGGGGTCGGCGAGCCGGTCATGGTGCTCGAGGGCGAGCTCGACCTCGCCCTCCCCGCTGCGCGGGATCGCGGGCCGGTCGGGGCCGAGCGCCGACGTCACCAGCGTGTCGACCGGCGCGTGGCCGGCGCGGTGCAGCGCGTCGCGCAGCGGGTCGTCGCCGGCGAGCCGCACGAACACCACCGCGCAGCGCGCGCGCCGCGCGTCCGCGATCGCCGCGGCGAGCTCGGCGGGCCCGTCGCCGGCGTCGCGGACCAGCCGGCCGATCGCCAGGCCGTAGTGCTCGGAGTCGAACGGGCTGGCGACCAGGCGCATCGCTCACCTGCGCAGCGCCGCGACGCTGTCGTGCACCGCGGCGATCACGTCGTCGGCGTCGCGATCGGTCATCCGGCTGTAGATCGGCAGCGACACCTCGCGGCCGAACTCGCGGGTCGCGATCGGGAAGTCGGACGGCTGGAGGCCGTAGGTCTCGCGGTAGTACGGGTGGAGGTGGAGCGGGATGAAGTGCACGCTCGCCCCGATGTTGCGCCGGCGCAGCTCGGTGACCAGCGCGTCGCGCCCCCCGGCGAGCCGGTCGTTGTCGACCCGCAGCATGTAGAGGTGCCAGGCGTGCTGGTTGTCCGCGCCGCGCGCCGGCAGCTCGAGCTCGGGGCAGCCGGCGAACGCGCGGTCGTAGCGCGCGGCGAGCTCGGCGCGCCGCCGCCACATCGCGTCGAGCTTGCCGAGCTGGACCAGGCCGAGCGCGGCCGCGATGTCGGTGAGGTTGTACTTGAAGCCGGGCGCGAGGATCTCGTAGCGCCACGAGCCCTCGGCGGTGTAGCGCTTCCAGGCGTCGCGGCTGATCCCGTGCAGGCTCATGATCCGGCAGCGGTCGGCCACCGCGTCGTCGTCGGTCGTGAGCATGCCGCCCTCGCCGGTCGACAGCGTCTTGGTCGCGTAGAACGAGAAGCAGGTCACCCGCGACTGCGCGCCGATCATCCGGCCGCCGAGCCGGGTCGGCAGCGCGTGGGCCGCGTCCTCGATGATCGGGGTGTCGCCGGCGACCTCGCGCAGCGCGTCCAGATCACACGGCTCGCCCGCGATGTGCACGGGGAGGATCGCGGCCGCCCGCTCGCGCCGGAGCGCGGCCGCGACCTGGTCGGGATCGATGTTGAGCGTGTCGGGGCGGACGTCGACGAACACCGGGTGCGCGCCGAGGTAGCGGATCACCTCGCCGCTGGTCGCGAACGTGTACGGCGTGGTGATCACGCGGTCGCCCGGCGAGACGCCGACCGCCTCGAGCGCGAGGTGGAGCGCCGCCGTGCACGAGCTCACCGCGATCGCGTGCCGGGCGCCGACCCGCTCGGCGAACGCGGTCTCGAACGCGCGGACCTTGGCGCCGGTGGTCAGCCAGCCCGAGCGGATCACCTCGGCGACCGCGGCGACCTCGGCCTCGTCCATGTCGGGCAGCGCGAACGGGAGGAAGTGATCGCGCATGGCGGGCCTCAGTTGCGGATCGCGTCGCTGGCCAGCGGCAGCTCGTGCGGCCCGGTCAGCGCGCGCTCGCCCCGCGGCGCGGACTTCCGCCCGGCCACGTGCGGCCGCACGAACCGGCACTCCGGAACCAGCGCGACCAGCGCCGCGCGGATCGCGTCCGGATCGACCCCGGCGGTGGCGCCGCCCGCGGCGTCGAGCAGGTGGCCGACGCCGTCGACCACGTCGGCCCAGGCGTGCGGCTTGATCTTGCCGATGAACACCTTGGGGTGGCGGGTCTTCTCGACGTGCTCGGTCGCGGTCGACAGCTCCTCCATCAGCTTCTCGCCGGGGCGCATGCCGGTGAACTCGATCTCGATGTCCTCGCCGGGGCGCAGCCCGGACAGCGTGATCAGGTCGCGCGCGAGGTCGACGATCTTCACCGGCGCGCCCATGTCGAGGATGAAGATCTCGCCGCCCTCGCCCATCGCGCCGGCCTGCATCACGAGCTGGCTGGCCTCGGGGATCGTCATGAAGTAGCGGCGCATCTCGGGGTGGGTGACCCGCACCGGCCCGCCGGCGGCGATCTGCTGGCGGAAGATCGGGACCACGCTGCCCGCCGACCCGAGCACGTTGCCGAACCGGACGGTGACGAACCGGGTCGCCGAGCGCTGCGAGAACGCCTGCAGGTAGACCTCGGCGACCCGCTTGGTCGCGCCCATCACCGACGACGGGTTGACCGCCTTGTCGGTCGACACCAGCACGAAGCGCTCGACCTCGTAGCGGTCCGACAGGGTCGCGACCACCCGCGTGCCCCCGACGTTGTTCTTGACCGCCTCGCCCGGGTTCCACTCCATCATCGCGACGTGCTTGTGCGCGGCGGCGTGGAACACGATCTCGGGCCGGGTGTGGTCGAACACGTGCGCGACCCGGTCCATGTCGCAGACGTCCGCGACCCGCGGATCGATCCGCACGCCGGGGAACGCACAGGTCAGCTCGCGGTGGATCTCGAACAGCGCGTTCTCGAACCGCTCGACCAGCACCAGGCGCCGGGGTCCGAACCGGCAGATCTGGCGGCACAGCTCCGAGCCGATGCTGCCGCCCGCGCCGGTCACCAGCACGACGCGGTCGCGCAGGCACGCGCTGACCACCGCCTCGTCGAGCGTGACCGGATCGCGGCCGAGCAGGTCCTCGATCGCGACCTCGCGGGCGCGCGACACGCTGACCTTGTCGCCGACGATCTCGTGCAGGCCGGGGATGATCTTGGTATCGAGCCCGGCGTCGCGGCACAGCTCGGTGATCCGGCGCAGCTCGGCGCCGGTCGCGTTGGCGATCGTGATCAGCGCGCGCTTGACCCGCAGCCGGGCGGCGAGCGCGCCGACCTCGTGGGGCATGCCGAGCACCTGGAAGCCGCCGACGATCTTGCCGACCTTGAACGGGTCGTCGTCGAGGAAGCCGACCGGCTCGAGGTGGAGGTCCGGGCGCCGGACGATCTCGCGGGCGACCATCACGCCGGCCTCGCCGGCGCCGATCACGAACACGCGGTGGCGATCGCCGTTCTGGGGGTGCCGGCGGCGGGCCTTCAGCTCGTGGTGGACGCGCCACGCGGCGCGCGCGCCGATCAAGCCGACCAGCCCGAGGACGAAGTCCATGGCCAGCACGCCGAGCGGGATGATGCTGGAGGTGATCGGCAGGAGGTGCGCGATCCGCAAGCCGACGAGCACCGTGGCCGAGATCACGGTGGCGGTCAGGATCCGCATCGCGTCGCGCATGTTGATGTAGCGCCACGCGATGCGCTCGACGCCGAACACCAGGAGCGCGCCGTACTGCAGGGCGATCACGCAGGGCCAGGTCAGCGTCGCGACCTTGAGCGCGACGACCGGGATCTGGAACTCGAAGCGGAACAGCCAGGCGAGCCAGTACGCCAGCGACACGACGCCGAGGTCGAAGACCATGCGGATACTGCGGCCCAGGAACCGAGGCATTGGACCGTTAGTCGGTGGCATCTCGCCCGGCGTTCAACGCCCGCCGCCAGCGCCACCTGAATACCGCATTAGCCACCGAGTTTCGCGAGCTTACATATGTGGAGCGGCGGCGACCATCGCCGGCGGGTCCACGGATCGTCACGAGCCGGTGTGGCGAGTGCAACAGCGCGGTCGCAATCGCCGGTCCACGCCTTGCGATCGCCTCACCGGCTCGGAGCTGGTAGCCTGGGCGGTTCGCCTTGCCAGCTTCCGCGGCCGCGCTATGCGGAACACGCAGCGAGCGCGGCGAACCAGGAGCACGCAGTGACGACCAGCATGCACCCCGCAGCGAACCCCGAGGGCGCCGTCGCGCTCTCGGTGATGATCCCGAACTTCAACTACGGCCGGTACATCGGCGAGACGATCGAGAGCGTCCTCGCGCAGGATCTCGGGCGCGATCTCGGGCGCGATCGATCGCACTTCGAGATCGTGGTCTGCGACAACGCGAGCACCGACGACTCGGTCCGTGTGGTCTCGGGCTATGGCGATCCGCGGATCCGGCTCGCGGTCAACCCGTGCAACGTCGGGTTCTCGTCGAACCTCGAGCGCGTCGCCGCGATGGCGCGCGGCCGGCGGATGCTGCTGCTGTCGTCGGACGACCGCATGACGCCCGGCGCGCTCGCCGCGTACGAGCGGCTCGAGGCCGCGCTCGGTCCGCGCGCGGACGCGGCGGTGTGGGGCTCGGCGACCGCGGTGATCGACTCCGCGGGCCAGCGCACCGGCGTGCAGTTCGATCCGGATCCGAAGTGCTGGCGCGACAGCCGCGACGAGCCCGAGCTGTCGAGGGCGATCGGGTTCCCGGTGCGCTCGATGCCGGCGGCCGCGCTGCTCCGGCGCTCGCTCGAGCTGCTGCGCTCGCCGCTGCCGTTCCTGACCACGTGCTACCCCAAGGTCCTGCACGACGCGGTCGGCAGCTACGCCGGCGGGCGGCTGATGAACCCCGACAAGTGGTTCCTGTGGAAGGTGCTGTCGGCCGCCGAGATCGCCTACCGGATCGATCATCCGCTGTTCGAGTACCGGGTCCACGACGCGGGCCAGGGGCCGCAGGAGCTGCGCTCGGGCGCGCTCAAGCACCTCGCCGACGAGTACATCGCGACGTTCAACCTGCCCCAGGAGGTGCTCGACAAGGCCGGCGTCACGCGCGACGCGCTCGCCGCCGCGTTCATCGAGCAGGACGTCGCGCTGCGCGGGCTGGTCGCGCTGTCCCAGGGCCGCCGCGCGATGGCGCGCCGGGGCATCGACTTCGGCCGCGCCGCGTATCCCGAGCTGCTGCGCGCCAACCGCAAGGTGTGGGCGCTGCGTGCACTGCTCGCGCTGGGGCCGGTCGGCACGCGGGTCGCCGCGGCGCTGCGCCAGCGGATCGAGCGCCGGTGGAAGGAGCAGGAGAGCCGCCCGAGCGACGCCTCTTGAGCGAGAATCGTAGCTTGCCGCGCAACGCGCTGTCCGTCACGCCATGTGCGAGGCGTGCGCATTGAACGGCGGGGTGGGGCGCGACAACCAACGGTCTGGTGAACGTGTTCTTCCCGATGGCCGGTCAAGGAGCGCGGTTTGGGCACCGGTTCAAGCCGTTCCTGGCGCTGGATGACACGACGTTCATCGAGGCCGCCGTGCAACCATTCCGGGCGTTCGCGTCCCGGATCGCGCGGCTCGTGTTCGTGTACCTCGGGGAGCAGGAGCGCGCCCACGACGCCAGCGCTCGGCTCGCGGCGATGTTCGCCGGCCTGCCGATCGAGACCGTGCAGCTCGCGGCCCCGACCCGCGGCCCGGCCGAGACGATCGGCCGCGCGGTGGCGCTGCTCGCGGCGCGCGGCCCGGCCATGATCTGCGATTGCGATCACAGCCTCGAGGTCGAGCCGCTGTTCGCCGCGTTCGACCACCGCGGCAGCGAGCCGTTCGACGCGCTGCTGCCGGTGTGGTCGCTCGAAGGCGAGGACGTCGCGGCGTGGTCGGTCGCGCGGGTCGACGACGGCCGCGTGCTCGCGATCGCCGAGAAGCAGGTCCCACCGGGTGCGGGCGAGGCGATGGGCGTGATCGGCTGCTACGGGTTCCCCGACATCGCGGCCGTCGCGGCCCGCGCCGAGGCGCTGCGCGCGACCAACTTCTCCGACCCGATCGCCGCGATGCTCGCCGAGGGCGGCGCGGTCCGCGCCGCGCGCATCGCGCACGCCCGATTCTTCGGCGACCCGGCGCGCCTCGAGCGAGCCCGAACCGGAATTCCAGGAGTACCATGACGCCCGATATCAAGATCTTCGCCGACGGTGCCGTGCTGGACGACGTCCCCCGGCTGCTCGCCGGCGGCAAGGTGAAGGGGTTCACCACCAACCCGACGCTGATGGCCAAGGCGGGGGTCGTGGACTACGAGCGGTTCGCGCGGCGCTTCCTCGACGCCGCCGGCGGCCTGCCGGTGTCGCTCGAGGTGTTCGCCGACGACGTGCCGAACATGATCCGCCAGGCCCGGATCCTCGCGAGCTGGGGCGACAACGTGTACGTCAAGGTCCCGGTGACCAACACCGCCGGCGAGACCACCGCCGACGCGGTCGGCCGGCTCGCCCGCGACGGCGTCAAGCTCAACGTCACCGCGGTGTTCACCCGGCCACAGATCGATGCCCTGCTGCCGCTGTTCGACGCGAAGACGCCCGCGATCGTCTCGATCTTCGCCGGGCGGATCGCCGACGCCGGCGTCGATCCCCAGCCCACGGTGCGCTACGCGGTCGAGCGCGTGCGCGACCGGCCGAACCTCGAGATCCTGTGGGCGAGCTGCCGCGAGATCTACAGCGTCGTGCTCGCCGCCCAGGCCGGCTGCCACATCATCACCGTGCCCAACGACATGCTGGGCAAGCTCGCCGGGCTCGGTCGCGATCTGACCGACGTCTCGCTCGACACCGTGAAGATGTTCTACACCGACGCCAAATCGTCTGGCTTCCAGCTGTGACCGACCCGATCACCATCGTGTTCCCGATCGCCGGCACCGGCGCGCGCTCGGGTTTCAAGTTCCGCCCGTTCCTCGAGCTCGGCGGCGGAGCCTCCGGCGGGACGTTCGGCGGGACGTTCATCGAGGCCGCGGCGCGGCCGTTCCGCGCCTGGTCGCACGCGATCCGCCGGATGGTGTTCGTGTGCCTCGAGGAGCACGACGCCGAGCACGCGGTGACGGCGCGGCTGTCCGCGATGTTCGGCGATCGCCCGCACCAGGTCGTCCGGCTGCCGAAGCCGACCCGCGGCCCGGCCGAGACCGTGATGCGCGCGCTCGACGCCGCCGGGGTCACCGGCCGCGTGATCGTGTGCGACTGCGATCACTCGATCGACGTCGACCCGCTGTTCCGCGCGATCGGCGACGGCGCGGCCGACTGCATCCTGCCGACCTGGAGGCTCAAGGGCGAGGACCTCCGGGCGTGGAGCGTCGCCGCGGTGTCCGACCGCCGGGTCACCGGGATCGCCGAGAAGCGGCTGCCCGACGGCAACGGCGAGTTCGTCGGCGTGATCGGCTGCTCGTACCTCGCCGACGTCCGGCGCGCGGCGCAGCTGTTCGAGCCCGGCCAGGACGCCTACCTGTCGGACGTGGTCCGCAAGCTGATCGCGCGCGGCGATCGCGTGATCGCGGTGCCGATCGAGAAGGCCGAGTTCTTCGGC
>Ga0307476_10001581_pt1 | contig 13768 bp, 13 predicted proteins | sample atmos_gasesECM2C_2_FD_203314 | JGI IMG/M metagenome (GOLD analysis project Ga0307476, IMG submission 203314) | Hardwood forest soil microbial communities from Morgan-Monroe State Forest, Indiana, United States - atmos_gasesECM2C_05 | ecosystem: Environmental > Terrestrial > Soil > Temperate... | reverse complement strand
GAGCAGGAGGTGGACCGTGGGGAGCGCCTGCTCGAGGAGTTGCAGGAGACGGTGCTCGAGCTGCGCATGGTGCCGCTGAGCTCGATCACCGGCCCGCTGCCGCGAGCCGTGCGCGACCTCACGGGGGCGGAAGGCAAGCAGGTCGACCTGCAGATCACCGGCGCCGAGACGCAGCTCGACCGGGTGCTGCTCGACGGGATGTCCGAGGCGATCGCCCATCTGCTGCGCAACGCCGTCGCCCACGGCATCGAGCTGCCCGACGCCCGCGAGCGCGCCGGCAAGCCGCGCCGCGGAGCGCTCGAGCTGCACGCGGAGCCGCGCGGCGGACAGGTCGCGATCATGGTGCGCGACGACGGCAGGGGGGTCTCCGCGGAAGCGATCGCCGAGGGCGCCCGCCGCGGCTCGCTCGCCGACGTGCTCGCCGAGGCCGGCTTCTCCACTGCCGAGGGCGTCAGCGAAATCGCCGGGCGCGGTGTCGGGCTCGACGCCGTCAAGCGCCAGGTGGAGTCGGTCGGCGGGAGCCTCGCGATCGACACCGAGCCGGGCGCGGGCACCTCCACGACGCTGCTGCTGCCAGTCACGCTCGCGCTGCTGCGCGTCTTGCTCGTCAAGCGCGGCGGTCAGTCGTTCGGACTACCGCTGGCGAGTGTCGCCGAGGTGGTCGCGATCGAGCAGGTCATGGTGCTCGGCGGACGGCCGTCGATCCTCGTCGGAGCGGAGTCGCTCGCGCTGTCCGATCTGGCGCCCCTGCTCGGCATCGTCTCCCCGGCTCTGCCGGACGCCTCAAGGGCGCTCGTGGTGGAGGCGGCCAACGGTCGCGTCGCGGTCGCCTGCGAGGAGGCGATCGGCGAGCAGGAGATCGTCGTCAAGCCGCTCGGCCGCTCGTTGGCCGGCGTGTCGGGCTATCTCGGCGCCGCGATCCTCAGCGACGGAGCGATCGTGCTGGTGCTCGACCCGGCCCATCTGGTGCGCCGGGCCGCACGGGCCCCGGCCGCCGTCAGGGTCGATGCCGGCGCCGAGCCGGACGCGAGGCAGCCGCCGAGGGTCCTCGTCGTCGACGACCAGTTCACGGTTCGCGAGCTGCAACGCAGCATCCTCCACGCCTCCGGATATCGCGTCGAGGTCGCCTGTGACGGTCGCGAGGCGCTCGACGCGCTGGGCGCCGGGGAGGACTTCGACATGGTCGTCACGGATCTGCTGATGCCGAACATGGACGGCCTGCAGCTGCTGGCGGCGATTCGGGCTGACCCCGAGATTGCGTCGCTGCCGGTCGTCGTGGTGACCTCGCGCGGCAGCGAGGAGGATCGCAGGCGTGGCGCCGAAGCCGGCGCCGATGCCTACATCGTCAAGGACGAATTCGACCAGCAGGCGCTGTTGGAGACCGTCAGGCGCCTCGTGGGAGCGCGATGAGAGCGAGCTTGGGGCAGAGTCCGTCGAGCTCGCAAGGGCCTCCGGCGCGGCCGCGCAGCGAGGTGATCGGCATCTGCGCCTCGACGGGCGGACCGCGGGCGCTGGCGGAAGTCATCGGGCGACTCCCGGCCGGCTACGGAATCCCGATCCTGGTGGTCCAGCACATGACCCCGGGCTTCATCGCCGGGCTGGTGGCCTGGCTGAACGGGGAGCTGGAGCTCCCCGTGAGCCAGGCTCGCGATGGCCAGGAGCTTGCGGCGGGGGTCTGGTTCGCACCCGACGGGGCACACCTGAAGCTCGAATCGACCCGCCGCCTGGGACTCGACAGCGAGACGGTCGCCGGCAGTCATCGCCCCTCCGGAGATGTATTGCTCTCCAGCCTCGCCCGCGTCGCGGGGGCGGGGGCGGTCGCGGTCGTGCTCACCGGCATGGGGTGCGACGGCGCGGAGGGCCTGGCGGCCGTGGCTGGCGCCGGCGGACGGACGATCGCCCAGGACGAGCAGAGCTCGGGCGTCTACGGGATGCCGCGGGTCGCCGCGGAACGTGGCGCGAGGACGGTGCTCGCCCCGGCCGCGATCGGCGACGAGCTCGCCGCGCTCGACCGGATCTGGCCACGGCGATGAGGCGGCGGCGACCTAGGGATCGGCGATGAGCGGCGCGCTGAGCGAGGTCGCGCGCCTGATCCAGCGCGAGAGCGGGATCGAGCTGGGGCCATCCCAGCTGCCCTCGCTGCAAGCCGCGATCGCCAGAGTCGATCCCGACTTTACCGCCGAGGCGCTGCTGCAGCGGGCGGTCCCACCGGAGATTCTGGGGCGGTTGATCGACGAGGTCACGATCCGCGAGACCTTCTTCTTTCGGCATCGGGCGGAGCTCGACGCGATCGAGTGGCACACGCTGCTCGACAGCGCGCGCGCTCGTGGCTCGGAGGTCGTGCGCGTGTGGGTCGCCGGATGCGCTTCCGGCGAGGAGGCCTACACGGTGGCGATCCTCGCGTGCCAGGCATTTGCCTGCCTCGCCCCGCCGGTGCGCGTGCTCGCGACCGACATCGCGCCGACCGCGCTCGCGCAGGCGACGCGCGGCCGCTACGGCGAGCGCGCCGTGCGCGCCGTGTCGGGGGAAGCCCGCGAGCGCTATTTCACACGCGAACACGGGCTGCACTGCGTCGGCGAGCGGCTGGGCGCACTCGTCGAGGTTCGCCGCCACAACCTCGTGCGCGACGCGATCCCTCCGGCGGGGGAGCAGTTCTTCGACGTCATCCTGTGCCGCAACGTCCTGATCTACTTCGACCGACCGACGGTCGAGCACGTGCTGGGCGGGCTCGAGCGCGCGCTGGCCCCGGCCGGTCTGCTCCTGCTCGGCGCGGCGGACCGGCTGTCCGGTCAGCGCATGCCGGTCGTACGACTGCGACGATCCGACGCGGCTGGTTCGGGGTCCTCTCGCACGCCTGCCCCCGTTCTCGGCGAAGCCCGCGGGCGTGCCGCGCCGCATCGCACAGGTACGGGCGCCCGGCGCTCAGAGCCCGCCCGCGGCGAGTCCATCTGGGAGCCGCCGCAGCCCCGGCCGACGCCCGCCGAGGCGATGCGGGCCGCCGACCGCGGCGAGCTCGACCTTGCGGTGCAAATCGCCCGCAACGTGCTCGCCGGCGATCCGCTGGACTCCCAGGCGCACTTCATCCGCGGCGTCGCCGAGCTCGCGCGCGGGGATGCCCGCGCCGCCGTGGAGCCGTTGCGACGCGCCCTGTATATCGACCCGAACCATCGCGCCGCCGCCTTCAAGCTGGCCTGCGCGCATGACGCGCTGGGAGAGCCCGGACCGGCGCGACGCGCCTACGAACGTACCCTGCGCACCCTGGACCACTACGCCGTCGCCCAGCCCGCCGGCCCCGACCAGCTCGACATGACCGCCGCCTGCCACACCCGGCTCAGCCAGCTCACGGGACAGAGGCCACCAGAACGTCCAACACAGCGCGACCGACCTGCTGCGTAGCGCGGCGGATGGCTATCAGTGACGGGAAAATATTTCTTCGTCGCGAATTTCCTCGGGACCGTATTGTAGTGTGACCGCTCGACACTCGGGGACGGAGTTGAAATTGGGACTCGTTGCGTCGAGGAAGGGATAGGTGATCGACGACGGGTTCGTCTGTCCGCCGTCGGGGTGCCCAAACAGGTGCCCCACCTCGTGCGTCACAAAACCACTGGAAGAATTCATCGTCCTGCCGCCAGCTTCCCCATAGCGAGGCGTTGATCGTGATTGTGCACCGCTGCACTTCGGTCCACATCTCGACGACCGAATTCGTTGGTTCGGGGCTCGTTGTGCTTTCGTAGTCGGAGCTGGAAAGTTGATGAGGACTGGTCGCTACCGTCGGTCTGCCGCACGCCGGTATCCCATGCCAATAGCGCTCGGCGAGCTTCAACGCGAGCGCCACGGGATTCGTGGTCGCGCTTTGTACCGGCTTGTGAGCCTTTGCCACCACGGCCGCAGCCGTTCGGCGAGGCGTGTCCGAGGCGTGAGGATGGTGAGATCCGCCAGCGCGAGCGCCGGCCGACGCGGGCAGCAGCAGCGTCGCTGCGAGGATGACGGGAAGGAGCAGGCGAGCCATGCTTTACATGCTGAGGCCGCCGGCTGCCCAATTCTTCCTCCCAAGCGGGTGATCCTGGGTGCAGCGGCGGGGGACCGAGGGGTGAGGCGGGGCTCACCCTCGTGCTCTTCCCTGCCGATGAAGAACACAGGCGTTGGCCCACGCCTGGCCGACCATGCCGTCGCATACCCCCATCACGGTAGTTCTGGCCCACTTCGACGATCTATTTGCCGGAGGGCTGCACGAGCTGATCGCGAGCGATCCGAGTCTCGCGATCGTAGCCGCGGACGTGGAGCACCGGCGCATCCCGGTCGTGTTGCGGGCACACCGTCCAGACGTGGCGATCCTCGACGTCGGCGCCCTGGGGAAGTTGGCTGAGGTGCGGGAGCTCGGCGCCTGCAATCCGGCGACTCGACTGGTCCTGCTCGGCAACGATCCCGCGCCGGTCGTATGCGCGCAACTGCTGGCATTTGGAGCGAGCGCCTGCCTCGGCAAGGAGACCCAGTCGCGCGACGTGATCAGCGCGATCCATCTCGCCTCGCGGGGACTCCAGGTGCTTCCGCGGGCCGTGCCGGGCTCGGGCTACACTCTGGCCGCGGGAGGAGGGCTCCTGAGCAGACGTGAGGCCGAGGTGCTCCCACTGCTCCAGCGGGGTCTCTCGAACGCGCAGATCGCGCTCGCGCTGCAGGTGGGCGTCGAGACGGTCCGCACCCACGCGAGCAATATCTATCGCAAGCTCGGCGTCTCCTCTCGCCGCGAGCTCGCCGCGCCGGCCGTGCTCGACACGGGCCCGCTCGCGCACGCCTGATCTCGACGCAGGTGCCCGCTCGCGCGCGCTCGGCTAATGCTGGGGCCGTGAACTGCCGAGGTACATAACAGGCCGAAGAGGCCGGGGAGCCATTCCCCTTCTATCGCGGTGCTCAGCGCCGCAGCGAGGAGACGCCGATGAACAGAGGCGTCCCACAGAAGTACGAGTCGCCTGCGGGCGACTCCCCCGCAGTCAGCCGGCGCGCCGTCCTGCGGCCCGGCCGCAGGACGTTTCGGGCGGGGCTCGTCCTGCTCGGATCGCTATTCGGCCTGCTCTTCGCGAGCAGCGCACTGGGCGCCACCGCGACCGTGGGCCTGGGCTCTGCTGCCAGCTTCTCGGTGCTGGCCGGCTCGACCGTCACCAACACCGGTGCCACGACGATGTTCGGCGACCTGGGTCTGTACCCGGGTAGCTCGGTGACCGGCGAACCGCGCGTGCTCGGGCAGACGTACGTCGACGACCAGGTGGCGATCGAAGCCAAGAACGCCCTCACCACCGCCTACACCAACGCCGAATCGCGACCGTCCAGCGGCTCGGCGGGAACCCAGCTCGCAGGTCAGACCTTCTCGCCGGGCGTCTACAGCGCCAGCAAATCGCTGCTGTTGTCCTCGGGTAGCGTCACCCTCAACGCCGAAGGCGACCCCAACGCGGTGTTCATCTTCCAGATCGGCTCGACGCTGATCACCGGCTCGAACACCACCGTCGCGCTCGTGGGCGGTGCGCAGGCGTGCAACGTCTTCTGGCAGGTCGGCTCCTCGGCAACGCTGGGCAGCGGCACGCACTTCGTCGGCACGATCATGGCCTCGGCCTCGATCGCCGCCAATACGGCCGCCACGATTCATGGCAGGCTGCTGGCGCAGACCGCCGCGGTGACGCTCGAAGACAACACCATCACCACCTCCAACTGCGCCTCCAGCGCCAGCGGCAGCGGCGGCGGCACGGAAGCAACCACCCCCGAAGAAACGGCCGCACTCGAAAAAGCGACCACCGGCGGAGAAACGACTACGACCACCGGCACGACGAGCACCGCCTCCGGGACGACGACGGGCGCAGGTGTCCCCGCCGCGAGCACCCTCGCCGCCGCCACCACCACCCAGCCGCCGATCGCATCGAAGACCACGGCCAAGCATCGTCGCCATCGTCGTCACCATCGGGTGCGCAAAGCATCCAAGCCGCACTCGCCCGCAAGACCGGCGCGCCCGCACAGGAGGGGCACATTCACCGGCTGATCACCGGGCTCGCCGCGGCGTGCCTGCTCGGCCTGACGGCCGGGTCGGCGGCCGCCGGCGGCCTCCCGGCGCATGTGCAGGCCAAGCAGGAGCTCGCGGTCTTGCTCAGCGCGCATGGCGTCCACCATGCGCCTGAAGCACGGTCTCCGCAAGTCTCAATTTTGGCCACCACTCGGCCGATCACCGGTGAGCGGACCAGCCTGCCCGTGATCGGGCATGCGACCGGCCCCGGCCGGGTGCGGTGGCTGCAGGTGATGTTGCCCGGGCGCCCCGACGGATCCACCGGCTGGATCGCCCGGCAGGGCACCCGCGAGCTCGTGACGGGTTGGCGCATCCTGGTCGACCTCGTCGCCCGCCGCGTCGGGGTCTACCGCGACGGGCGCATGCTGAGAACCTTTCGGGCGGTGATCGGCAAGCCCTCGACACCCACGCCCACCGGCGAGTTCTTCGTCGAGGAGACCGTCCAGATGGCCCCTGGCCAGGCCGGCGGACCGTACGCGCTGGCGCTCAGCGCGCGCTCCAACGTGTTGCAGACCTTCGAAGGTGGCACCGGGCAGATCGGGATCCACGGACGCGACGACCTCGGCGGAACGCTGGGTGCCGCCGAATCGCATGGCTGCATCCGCCTGGCAACCGCGAGCATCGACTGGCTGGCCGCCCGCATCGGGCCAGGCACGCCGGTGCTGATCTACGGAGGCTGAGCTGCCGCCGAGCCAGCAGCCAGAGGCGCGGCCGCAGACCCACACGATCGGGGAGGCGGTGAGCGACCTTGTTTTGATTTCAGCTCAGTCCAGTTCCTTGATCACGATGGAAGCGACCGCGGGCTGCGCACCGCCGGCAAGCGGTGTGATCGTGAGCGCCGGCGTGTTCCCCGCCGGGTTGCGAAGCTCGAGCGCCGAGTTCGCGGCTGTGGTCGTGACCAACGCATCGCCGGCAATCTGGCTTGTCCCAGTCGCCCGCCCGTACACCGTGTACGGGAGTTCGACCATGCCGTCCCCGGAGTCCAGAGCGATCGCCAGCTGGCCGGGCTCGGTGACGGACACCGAGAAATCCACGCTGTAAGTGCCGATGCTCGGCAACACGAATTCAGCCGCTTTGCGCCCGACGATGCCGCCTGCGGCGGGACCGCTGCGGGGGAACAGGACTGGGGCTCCGGCTGCGACCGTCGCCGCGTTGTCCGGCGGCATGAGGGCGTAGAACTCCGCGTATGCCGACGATCCGGCTGGGCCTTGCGGACCAGGCGGCCCCGCGGCACCCGGCGGGCCTTCCGGTCCAACCGATCCCGAGGTCCCGCCTGCTCCGGTTTCGCCCCTGGGCCCGGCCGGTCCCGCATTTCCCGTGGAACCTTGTTCGCCTCTGAGTCCGGCCGGCCCTTCAGATCCGGTGGTGCCCGTCGTGCCCGCCGTGCCTGTCGATCCTGTCGCGCCTGTCGATCCTGTCGCGCCTGTGGGTCCAGGCAGTCCTGAGAATCCCGTCGCGCCGGTCGCGCCGTTTTGTCCCGTGAGCCCGGTCGGTCCCGCGGGTCCGCTTGGGCCCACCGACCCGGCGGTGCCTGTCGTGCCAGCGAGCCCGGTCGGCCCCACCGACCCGGTGGCTCCCAGTTGACCGCGCAACCCTCCTGGGCCGGTCGGTCCGGGTAGACCCGCGAGGCCTGTCGGGCCACGAGCGCCTGCATGCCCCCGCGGTCCGCGCGGCCCCGCGGCACGGCGTTGACAGCGCGGTGGGCGTGTAGGCCCATGCCGCCCTGCGAAGGCGACCGGCTTGCACGACCGAACAACAGAGGTCGATTGGCCTGTCGCGATGTCCGGAGCGATAGCCACGACTCCCGCAAGCCCCAATGCACAGGCCGTCGCTGCGAGCACGTCACAAAGACGCCGAGGGAAGATCGAGAATGCTTTTTTATGGAAAATGATCACTCTTCAGAACTCGACGCTGGGCCCTCCTACTGAAGCGATGGGCGTCGCAGGTAGCTGAATGGCGGCCCGATCTACGTGGGCGGCGCCCATCGGCTCACCGACCATCCGGAGTAATGGGCAAACCTTCACCGGCGGGACCGCAACCGAGCCGGGGCGCTGCCAACCGGTTGGGTGGCCTCGGGCCGGGCGTTTGAGATCGAGGGAGCAGATGAGCGACGCGAAGGCGGATCGTGGCTGTGTTGCGGGCTGGCGGGAGCTCGTCGAAGTTCTTCCGCGTCTTCGGGACAGCGTCGTGGACGGCTCCAATCGTGTGCGCGGAGACCAGTCGGCCGACGTGCAGCGTTGTGCGGGGACTGTTGGAGCGCCTGGTGGTCGGCGCGAACCGTGGCGCGCCGGGGCCAAATGCCTTCAGGTGGAGGTCGAGCCGGACTGGCCGCGGGTTGGTGTCCGGTGCGTCCAGTGGCGGCAGGACGGTCTCGATCCCGGTGTCGGCGATCGTTTGCCAGCCCAGTTCGGCGAGCTTCTGCCGGCGTGCCTCTCTGCCACCCTCGATCCACAGTGCACGCAACATCATCAGGCCGATGACGATCGCGGGCAGGCCGACGAGGACGATGCGAAATTTGCGCAGGCTGAGCAGCATGAAGACGTAGCCGACGTCCGGAACGTGGAACACGACGACGTTCTGCGTGCTCTGGTTGAGCGTGAACGTCCACACGTCCGGGTGCTTGTTCGCGTCTCCCTTGGTCCTGTAGATGCGTTCGCCGTTCGGCCCGCGCCCGATCCACCAGATGCGGTGGGTGACGCGTGTCTGGCTCGTGAAGCCCGGCGGCGGCGAATAGGTGATCGGGTCCCCGACCTTCAGATCGGCGGTGGGGATCGGGCGATCGAAGACGACCGAGCCCCGATCGTAGGTGCCCGTCATCGAGCCTGTCAGGATCACGTAGCGCTGAAAGCCGAGCAGGGCGGGGACGAGCATGAGGAGCACGCTGGCGATCGCCGCCACGAAGGCGCAGTTGAGCGCGAGCCGTCCCAGCCTGTGCGCGAGTCTGCGCACAGCGGAGCTCGCCGGGCGCTCCGCTGGGGCGAGGACCGGCTGGGTGGATGGCCGTGGGACGCCCGGGAGGCGCCTCACTAGGATTGCGTGGCCGTCCATACGTATTCCACTCGGGTCGCGGCGCCCTCGTAGGCGTTGTCGGCGCCGTTGACGCCTTCGGGGAACGACACCGTGAACTGGTACCGGTGCGTCGCTTCAGCCGTGAACGCCCCGAGGGAGAGGGTGCCCATCGAGCCGAGCGCGCCCGCGTAGAGGGTGACCGGAGCGGGACACGAGCTCACGCAGGCGGGATCTCCGAGATCCTTGACTTCGAGCTGCAGCTTGCCCGACAGCGCCGGAGACGCAGGCGTGTCGGAGAGGCCTGCCTTCGCGAGCGTGAAGGTGGCGGGGATGTTGCCCCCGTTCTTGATGTTGACCGCGCCGGAGCTCGATCCGCCGGGTTTCATCAGGTTCGCAGTCAGAATCGAGACTCCGCTCGCCGAATCGGTGACGAGGACCGTTCCGGCGGTGATCAGCGTGCCCGGGTTTGAGCTGGTGGAGTTGAAGTTCGCGCCGGAGCCGACCGCGGTCGCGGTCGCGATCGTCAGGGCTCCCAGGGCAAGCAGGAGTCGACGAGGCGAGGCGGTGAGCATCGAGGATGGGGAGAACACGGCCGTGGCTCATCCGAGTCAGGCGGCCACGGGCTGCGCGAGCGCATACCCGGCCGCCACGGGCGCCTCGAACCACGCGACCAGCTCGACGAGCGGCAGGGGCGCGCTGAAGTAGTAGCCCTGGGCTTCGTCGCAGTCGATCTCCGCCAGGTCGCCCAGCGTGTCGAGGTCTTCGACCCCCTCGGCGATGACCCGGACGCCGAGCTCGTGTGCGAGCCGCACGATCAGCCGCACGATCATCTTGTCCCGGGGCTGCAGGTGCAGGCCCCCGACGAACTTGTGGTCCACCTTGAGCTCCGACACGGGCAGGTCGCGTAGGCAGGCGAGCGAGGAGTACCCGGTGCCGAAGTCGTCGATGCAGATCCGAACGCCCAGGCTGTCGAGCGACCGGAGCATCCCCGCCGCCTTCTCGGGATCGGCGATCAGGGCCGCCTCGGTCACCTCGAGCCCGAGCGCTCCGGGCGGGATCCCGGCGCTCGCGAGCATCTTGCCGATCTGCTCGCATAGCGCGTCGTCGAGCACGTTGGGAACCGACAGGTTGACGTTGACACCCGCGTCGATGCCGCGTTCGCGCCACGTCTCACAGTCGCGCAGAGCCAGTCCGATGACGTGCAGGGCGAGTTCGCCGTTCAACGCGCCGTCGACCACGGTCGGCAGGAATTCGCTCGGCGCGAGCAGTCCGCGCTTGGGATGGCGCCAGCGCAGCAGCGCCTCGACACCCGTCACGCGACCCTGCGCGAGATTGACCGTCGGCTGATACTGCAGCACCAACTCGTCGTGTTTGATGGCGTTGCCCAGCTCGCGCAGCAGCGCCTTCTTGCGCGGGTCGGACTGACTGCGGGCGGCCTTGGAGGCGCGCAGCAGGACCGGCCAGAGGGCGGCGTAGAAGAGCAGGGCGGCCCCGAACAGGATGAAGTCGATGCGCTGCGTCTGGGCGGAGACCTGCTGTGCCACGGGCGCTTCGGGAACGATCAGCTCGGTCACGGCGATGGGCTTGGTCGTGTTGTGTCCGTAAAGGGGTACGGCGACGTCCATCTGCTTGCCGACGAAGGTTTCCGTCGACCAGGGCACGCGACCGCGAACCGCTGTCGAAGTCTTGCCCGAGAAGGCGGCGAGCACCTCCGGGGGTGCAGATACCGTCGTTCCGATCAGCCGGTGGTCAGTTGAATACAGCACCCGCGAGCGCGAACCCCAGATGGCGCCTCCGTCGATGGCAATCGTCTGTCGTGCGGAGAGCATGGCCCGATCGAGGGTTTTGAGTTGCCGGACGTCGAGATGCCGGGTGCCGACAGGCAGTTGGGGTCCCAAGGTCGATAAGACCAGCAGTTCGGCCGAGCGTGTCGCGCTGGCCAGTTGGGCGCTGCGGAGTTCGGCGCCGACGATCCGCGAGACGGCGAAAGCCACCAGGGCGACCGCGAGTAGGCCGGCGACGCTGAAGGTGAGCAGGAAGCCCGGCCGCACGTAACGCAGCTCGGGAAGGGCTGCGAAGCCGGGTCGGCGCGGTTTGTCCATCTACTTTGCCATCGGCATCCAACGGTCAGATGCTGAATCGGCGTCGACGCTGTAGACCGCCTGCGAGCCGACAACGCCGGCCCAGCGTGGCTTTTTGACGTGATGAAGTCGTGATCGGCGAGAATATTATTGCTCGGCACGGTTCCTGCCGATGGAGTACGTGCAACCGATCCGGTCTGATCGCCTGCGGGCACTCTCCGGCAAAGGAGATGCTATGAACAGGCTCAAGTCCCTCTGGACGGCCTCGCCCGGCAAGGTGCTCGCGGTCCTCGTAGGCCTGATGGTCGCGACAGCGGTGGCCATCGGCTCAGGCGCGAACTTCAACTCCACCAGCGCGAACCCCAGCAACGTCTTTACCGCTGGGACGATCAGCCACTCGAACTCTAAAGCCAATGCGGCGATCCTGACCGCTTCCAACATGGTCCCGGGCAACACAGCCACGGGCACCGTCGACATCAAGAACACCGGCTCCGCCAGCGGCACCTTCACGCTCGCTCACACGGTCGCCGTGGACACTCCCAGCTCGCCCGGGCTCTCCAAAAAGCTCACGATTGTCGTTCAGGACCTCGGCGAACCGGCCTGTGTCTCGTCGTGCCCGGCCGCCGTCACTCTCTACACCGGGATCATGAGCGCAATGCCGGCCACCGTCGCGCTGGGCGTATTCCCCGCCGGGTACACCCACCGCTACCAGTTCACGGTCACCTTCCCGGATTCGGGGCTAAACGGCGCCGACAATGCCTACCAGGGCGCGTCGACGAACGTCGAATACGACTGGTCCTCGACGAACTGATCAGCCCCAAGACTCCCGAGTACGCTCCTCATGGACGTCGCCGTCAAGCTCGCCGCCACCGCTGCCGTCGTTGCTGCGGTCGCGGTGCTCGTCGGCACCGCGACCTGGTCGAACCTCAACGCGACGGCCACCAACCCGTCCAACACGATCAATGTGGGTACGGTCCAGATGACCTCAGGCTCCTTCTCGGCCCCGGTGGTATCGCTAACGACCGCGAAGCCTGGAGCCGTCTCCACCGGCTGTATCCAGATCACGAACAGCGGGACGCTGTCCGTCCAGATGAAGCTCTACGGGGCCGGCTCGGGGACCGGGCTGAACGAGTACTTGAAGCTGGTGGTCACGCGGGGCTCCTTCAGCGGCACTCCCCCGGCAGGGTCGTGCACCGGGTTCACCGCAGACGCCACGAACTACATCGCTCAGGGTGCCGGCGTCATCTACAGCGGGACGCTGGCCAACTGGCCGAGCAGCGCGAGTTCGGCACTCCCGGACCCGACCGCCTCGGCTCCGGCCACGTGGAGTCCGCAGGCCACGCACAGCTACCAGTTCCAGGTCACGGTGCTGAGCAACGCGAGCGCTCAGGGTCTGACCGGGCACGAGACGTTCACCTTCGAAGCGGTCAGCGTCTGATGGGCGCACTCGCGCCATCGCTGTCGCGCGTCGGCGGGGCAGGCGTTCGTCCGGGCCGTGGCCTGCGGCTCGCCGACCGCGCGTCGAATGTGCTGTGCGCGCTGGCGCTGGTCCTGCTCGTGGCGGTTCTCCTGCTGCGCCTGGCCGGCTACCGGCCGTTGATCGACTATTCGAACAGCATGCGGCCGGCCATCGACGCGGGAGACGTGCTGATCAGCCACGGTGCTGCGGCGCAGAGTATCCGTCCTGGTGACATCGTCAGCTTTAGCGACCGGGCGCTTCAGGGCCGGCTCGTCACGCATCGGGTGCTCGCAGTCCATGCCGAGCGCCAGCGGCTGTACTTCCTGACGCGAGGAGACGCCAACGCGGTTCCCGAGCGTTGGTCGGTCGCCAGGACGGGCACGGTCGCCAAGGTCGATCTGCGGATACCAGGGGTTGGATGGGCAGCAGCATGGCTGGACGGCGGCCTGGCACGCACAGCGACGTTCTCGCTGCTCGCGCTCGTGCTGGGCGCCGCGCTGCTGCGGCGGATCTGGAGGGCGCGATGATCCGTGGTGCGGCGCGCGGGGCGCTTGCCCTGCTCGCCCTCTGCGCTGCCTGCCAAGCCACACTGGGCGGCACGCTGTCGGCCTTCAACTTCTCCCTGACGACGCCGTCGGCCTCGTTCACCGCCGCCGCCGACTGGACTGCTCCGACCGCGTCCGCGGCGGTCATCGGGCGCACGACGGCCTACTACACCGGCTACATCAAGCAGGGCGCCAGCTACTACGTCTATGCCAACGTCACCGACACCGGCAACCCCGCGAGCGGAATGGAAAGCGTCACCGCCGACGTGAACACGACCACCTCGGCGCACCCCGCCGTCGCGCTCGTAGCCGGGAGCTACACCGCCGGTGGAGTCGCGTACAACTACCGCACCGCGCCACTCACGGCCGACAGCACCCTGGCGGCCGGCAGCTACGCCTTCACGATCACCTCGACCGACAAGGCAGCCAATGCGGAAACCCAGAGCTTCGCCGTGACCGTCGACAACACCGTACCGGCGGCGTCCGATGTCCAGAGCACAAACGTCAGCGGTGGCACCGTCGGCCATCTCGACGAGGGAGACACGCTTACGCTCACCTACAACAGCGTCATCGACCCATACTCGATCCTCAGCGGCTGGAGCGGAGCCAGCACCAAAGTGCAGGTCTT